>Ga0222651_1000053_pt1 | contig 86908 bp, 68 predicted proteins | sample AntAcemetagen369_FD_179855 | JGI IMG/M metagenome (GOLD analysis project Ga0222651, IMG submission 179855) | Saline water microbial communities from Ace Lake, Antarctica - #369 | ecosystem: Environmental > Aquatic > Non-marine Saline and Alkaline > Saline | place: Antarctica: Ace Lake...
CCGCTTTGGGGTGGATGTCGTTGACCAGTTGCAGGGCCATCGACCGGGCCAGTTCCTCGCCGGTGCGTGACCGGTTGTCGGAAAAGCTGGTCAGCCCGTGCCCCTGATGCAGGGTAACGGCGTTACGGCCCGGCGCGACCCCGCGCGCCACATGCAGCGGCGTACAGGTTGCGTCGGTTTCGTCTTCGGCGAAGCAATAGGTGAACTTGCCCGGGTTGCCGAATACGGCGCGGTCGATCTCGCCCGGCCGTCCGCCGCCGACATTGCGGATGATCAGTTGCAGGGTGCGGCCGATGGTGGCGTTGGCGCGATTGCCCTGCCCAAGGCAGTTATGCCCCCAGTTCATGCCGATCTGCTTGGTGATGGGCCCGTTGACCACGATGACCGGCCCGGAATAGCTGAGCGTGCACAACAGCCCGTGCATGCAGAATTTCGGGTCCAGCGCGGCTTCGACAACCGCCAGCACCACCGGCATGTACTCCGGCAGGCAGCCGGCCATGACCGCGTTGATCGCCACTTTCTCGACCGTGCATTCCTTCATGTCGGGCGGGATGATGCCGACGATTTCCGCCGGGTCGCGCGGCGTGCCTTGCAGCATGCGCAGGATACGTTCGTCGGTCGGCGGTACGATGGGCAGCCCGTCGGTCCAGCCCCGGCTGAAAGCCTGCTCGACCGGATCGTCCCAGCCGGAATAGGCGATCTTGCGCGCCTTCATCGGTACCGCGCCATAACGCGCCTGCAGCAGTTCATGCACGCCGGGTTCGACGCTTTTCGAACCACAACCCGGCTGGTTTTCCGGCAGGCCCTCGCCCAGTCCCTGAATCCCGGTCAGTTTCTCCCAGTCTTCCCGGTTCCAGCCGAAGGCACGCTCGACCTCTGCGCCTTTTTCGCGGCGGATCAGGGTCGGCACGAATTCGACATCATGATGGAAGGATTGTTCCAGCGCGGTGTCATCCACCACCCCGTCCATGCCGTCCGGGAAGGTCGGGTCGTCCTGGGTATAGATCGTGAAGGGCACGCCCGTATCCTTCAGGCGCTGTAACACGGGGGCGACCAGTTCGCAGGTCGGGCAGTCCCGTTTGACGATGGCAATCAGGCCATCCGCTTCATTGGCCATGCGGCTTCTCCGGTTGTGCTTTTGCCGAAGCATAGCGACGGCGCCGCCGGATGCGAAGCGAAACCGGCCGCCTCTTGCTATCGCAATGGATGCGGAAACGTGATTGTCGGTCGTACGGTCGGCGTGGCGCAAAAGCATCACATTGGAAATAAATGCCCTGTCGTTCATTTTCCGGATTGCACATGCAATCGCAATCCCCTAAGTGACAGCTTCTCGACGCAATCGCACGTGCCGCTGGCCCTTTGTGGTGTATGTAACGACGGACGCGTCCTTTTTGGTCTCGCCGGGTCATGCCCGGGCTGGAAGGGGTGTGACGATGTTAGTTACCAACACGGGCGCGGCTGCGCTCGAGCGAAACGACTCCCTGATTTTTGAACCCGATGCCGTGGTGGAAGCGGCTATTTCGCTGGTTTCCGATATGACGGAAGGCCTGCGCCTGCCCGAACGGCAGGGCGACATGCCGCCGCGCATCGCCGATTATCTGGCGGCGTTTGAAATCGACGACCCGCTTCTGGTGATCGATACCGATGTGGTCGCCAGCAATTACATGGCGATGTCACGCTCGCTGCCGGTCGGCCGGATATTCTATGCGGTCAAGGCGAACCCGGAACATGCGGTGATCGCCAAGCTGGCGGCGCTGGGTTCGTGTTTCGACACGGCCAGCCGAAACGAAATCGACCTGTGCCTGGCGCATGCGGTGACGCCGGACCGGATTTCCTACGGCAACACGATAAAGAAGCAGCGCGATATCGAATACGCCTATGCCCGCGGTGTCGGCCTGTTCGCTTTCGACAGCGATGCGGAGCTGGAGAAACTGGCCGAATCGGCGCCGGGCGCCATGGTCTATTGCCGCGTGCTGATGGAATGCGAGGGGGCGGAATGGCCGCTGTCGCGCAAATTCGGGTGCGAACCGGAAATGGCGCTGCGCCTGCTGGTCAGGGCCAAGGAACTCGGCCTCGACCCCTATGGCGTGTCCTTCCATGTCGGCTCGCAGCAGACGGACCTCAGCCAGTGGGATGTCGCGCTGTCGCGTGTCGCGGAATTGTTCGAGGATGCGGAAGACCTCGGCGTCACCCTGCGCATGGTCAATCTGGGCGGTGGCATGCCGGCGCGCTACCGATCGGATGTGCGGCCGATGGAAGAGTATGCGGGTGCGATCGTGAATGCGATTTCGACCAACTTCAAGCACGGCTTTCCCGAACTGATTTTCGAGCCGGGCCGCTCGGTCGTCGGGGATGCGGGCGTCATCCAGGCGGAGGTCGTGCTGATCTCCCGCAAATCCGACAATGATGAAAAGCGCTGGGTCTATCTCGATATTGGAAAATTCTCCGGGCTCGCAGAGACCATGGATGAATCGATCAAGTATCGGTTCGTGACACCGCATGACGGCGGCAAGACCGGTCCGGTCATCCTTGCCGGCCCGACCTGCGACAGCGCGGATATCCTGTATGAGAAAGTGGCCTATGAACTGCCGCTGGACCTGAAGATCGGCGACAAGGTCCAGATCCTGTCGACCGGCGCCTATACGACGACCTATTCCGCTGTCGCCTTCAACGGGTTCGAACCGCTTCAGACTGTTTGCATATAGGCCTGGGATGCAATCGCGTTTCCCGCTTTCGGGTCTGGGTGTGTCATCCGTTTGAAAACGACGAATTAACCATTTTGTGGCATAGTAATAAGTCCCTTTTTCGAAATTTCCGGATGATGATGAAATGAGCCCTGATACAGGGATGCATAACGGGTCGGCCGAGGATGTGATTTCCTGGCTCGCCGAACATGGCGACGTCACGAGCGTCCAGGCGGCGGTCTGTGACCTCAATGGAATCCTGCGTGGCAAGCGCATCCCCGTGGAGCAGGCGGGGAAGGTGCTCGACGGCAGTATCCGGATGCCGCTCTCCATTCTGGGCGTCGATATCTGGGGCGAGGATATCGTCGGCAACAGCCAGGTTTTCCAGAGCGGCGATGCGGACGGCTATTGCATCCCCACGGGCCGCGGCGTCATTCCGGTAAACTGGACGTCGCGTCCCAGCGCCCTTATTCCGCTGTGGATGTATGAGGAAGGGGCGAAGCCGTTCCTGGGCGATCCACGCCAGGCACTCGCGGCCATCGTCGCGCGGTTCCATGCGCTGGGGTTGCGCCCGGTCGTCGCGACGGAGCTCGAATTCTACCTCGTGGACGCGGAAGCCGAAGGTGCCGTGCCGCCGGTTTCCCCCTACACCGGAAAGCGCCTCGATTCCGATGCGATTCTTTCGATCGACGAGCTGGATGATTTCGGCGAATTCTTCTTCGATGTCTATGCCGAATGTGAAAAGCAGAATCTTCCTGCCGACGCGGCGGTCGCCGAAAACGGTGTTGGCCAGTTCGAAATCAACATGCGGCATACGGCCGACCCGCTGAAAGCGGCGGATGATGCTGTGCTGTTCAAGCGGCTGATCAAGGGCGTGGCCCGCAAGCATAAATTCGCGGCGACCTTCATGGCCAAGCCCTACGGCACCCGTTCCGGCAACGGGTTTCATGTCCATTTCAGCCTGCTCGACGAGAACGGCGGGAACGTTTTCGACAACGGCACCGCGGAAGGCTCGCCGGTTCTGGCGCGCGCGGTTGCGGGATTGCTGGGCGGGATGGCGGAATCGACGCTGATCTTCGCGCCGCATTTCAATTCCTACCGCCGCCTGCGTCCCGATACCCACGCACCGACCTCGGTGTCCTGGGGCTATGAAAACCGGACGACGGCCCTGCGCATTCCCGGCGGCGACAACGCGTCGCGGCGGATCGAACATCGCGTCGCGGGCGCGGATGCAAATCCGTATCTGGTGATCGCGGCGATCCTTGGTGCCGCGCTGTACGGGATCGAGAACGAACTGGTGCCGCCGGCGCCCTTCCAGGGCCGCGCCTATTCCGAGCGTCTGCCGAAACAGCCGGCCGACTGGGCCTCGGCGGTGAATGCGTTCGAGGATGGCGAGATGATCCCGGCATTCTTTGACGAGACACTGCAATCCATGTTTGTGGCCTGCAAGCGGCAGGAAATCGCGGGCTTCGCGTCCAATGTTACGGATTACGAGTTCGACGCCTATCTCGAGATCATATGATGACGACATCTGCTCGCGCCTATGCGGGTGACGGGTCCTACCCCGAAAGCTACTACGCGGCCTCGGCGAATATCGTCCGGGCGCCGGTATCGCTTGCCGGCGACGAAACGGCGGATATCTGCGTTGTCGGCGCGGGGTATTCGGGGCTGTCCGCCGCGATCCATCTGGCCGAAAAGGGCTACAGGGTCGCGGTCGTCGAAGGCGCGCGGGTCGGCTGGGGCGCGTCCGGCCGCAATGGCGGGCAGGTCGTGAACGGGCTGAATGCCGGGCTGGACAGCATTGGCCGGCGTTATGGCGCCGATACCGAAGCCTTCGTCGGCGGGCTGCTGCAGGCGGGCGCGCGGATCATCTACCGGCTGGTCGAACAATACGGCATCGACTGCGACCTCAAGCCGGGCAATATCTACGCCGCCTATACCGCCCGGCACATGCGCGAACTGGAAGCCAAGCAGGCGCTGTGGCGCCGGCACGGGATGGACGACCATGAAATGCTCGACCGCGCGGGTATGCGCGGCCATATCGGCAGCGATGTCTATTTCGGCGGCATGATGGATCGCTCGGGCGCGCATATGCACCCGCTGAACCTGGCGCTGGGGGAGGCGCGGGCGCTTGAATCCCTGGGCGGGCGGATTTTTGAACTGTCGCCCGTGACCGGCGTCGAAAACATCGGTGGCACGGTGCTTGTCCGCACGGCGGGTGGCACGGTTGCGGCGAAGACGGTGCTGGTCTGCGGCAATGCGTATCTGGGGACGGTCGTGCCGGCGCTGACGGCGCGGGTCATGCCGGTATCGACCCAGATGATCGCGACGGAGCCACTGGGTGCGGAACACGCCGCAGCGCTGTTGCCGACCGACAAATGCATCGAGGATAACCGCTATATCCTCGATTATTACCGGCTTTCCGCGGACAAGCGCATGATCTTCGGCGGCGGCGTCGTCTATGGCGGCACCGACCCGGCGGATATCGTGGCGAAGATCCGGCCGAACATGGACAAGGTGTTCCCGTCGCTGCAGGGCGTCAAGATCGACTATGCCTGGAGCGGCAATTTCGCCCTGTCCTTCACCCGGGTGCCGCAGCTTGGCCGGCTGGATGACGGAATCTATTTCGCCCATGGCTATAGCGGCCATGGGGTTACGGGGTCGCATCTGTTCGGGTCGATCCTCGCCGAGGCGGTGGATGGCGACCTGTCCCGGTTCGATACCTTTGCGAAACTGCCCTGGGTGCCGTTCCCCGGCGGGCGGCTGCTGCGCGCCCCCTATTCGACCCTCGGTTCCTGGTGGTATGCATTGCGTGACAAGGTGGGCATATGAAAATCGGAATCCTGCAGACGGGCCGCTCGCCCGATGAATTGCGCGCCGAACATGGCGATTACAACGACATGTTCATGCGGCTGCTCGCGCGGCCGGACGTGACGTTTGAAACCTTCGCCGTGCTGGCGGATGATTTTCCCGCGCGTCCGAGCGATGCCGATGCCTGGGTGGTTACCGGATCGCGCTGCGGCGTGTATGACGGGTTTCCGTGGATCGCGAAGCTGAAGTCCTTCCTGCGCTATATCCATGAACAGCAGGTGCCGCTGGTCGGTGTCTGTTTTGGCCATCAGGTGATCGCCGAGGCGCTGGGCGGCAAGGCGAAGAAGTTTTCCGGCGGCTGGTCCTGTGGGCTGGAACATTACGACATGCCCGGACAGGACGCGCCGGCCGCCCTGCTGGCCTGGCATCAGGACCAGGTGACGGCGCTGCCGCCGGGGGCGAAGGTCATCGCTTCGACGGATTTCTGCCGCTATGCAGGCATGCGCATCGGTGATTATACGATGACGCTGCAGCCGCATCCGGAATTCACGCCTGATTTCCTGCGCGCGCTGGCGGATGCAAGACGGTCTGTGGTCGGCGATGCCGTTGCGGATGCGGCCATCGCGAGCCTGTCGGCCGCGCCGGATGATTTCGGGCCCTGGATTCTAGATTTCATCGATGAGGCCATGGCTGCCGGCAAGAAACGGGGTTCAGCCTAGTTCCCGGCGCAGCATCGGCAGCACCTCTTTGCCCAGCAGTTCGATAGTGCGCAGCACGACTTTCTGGTCCATGCCGACCCACTGGATACGCGTCACGAGGCGCTGGAATCCGGTCTGTTCGGCCAGCAGCAGAAGTTCTTCGGCGCATTGTTCCGGCGACCCGATGATGACCCGGTCCGCCAGCAATTCCTCGAAATCAAGCTGCTCTTTGCCGGACCCGACGACTTCGGAAAACAGTCCCCATTGGCCGAATACCTGATAGCTGGCGGCGAGGGATGGGCCCGCCTCGCGGATCGCGGTTTCCCGGTCAGGCGCGACGACGATATTGCGCAGCAGCGGCAGTTCCTTCGGTTGTGGCTTGCCCAACTCGTCCAGCGTTTCCCGGTACAGGTTGGCCTGTCCCGCAATCACGGTTTTGGTCAGATGCGCGGATGCGACCCAGGTATCGCCCAGCGCCGTATCGGTGAGCGTGGCGGCGCGTTTGATCGCCGCGTCCACGCTGCCGCCGAACCACATGGGCAGGCGTGGCTGCTGCACCGGCTGCAGCGACAGGGACAGGCCTTCGGCGTTGAAGTGCTTGCCGGAAAAATCGACGCTGTCTTCGGTATACAGCCGCTGGATCAGTTCGACCGATTCTCGAAAGCGGCTGATCCGTGTTTTGAAATCCAGTCCCAGAACCTTGAATTCGTCCTGGGTCCAGCCCGGTGCCACCCCCAGCGTGAAACGTCCGCCGCTGGCGATGTCCAGCAATGCCGCCTGCTGTGCCACATGCAACGGGTGGAAAAGCGGCAGGATCAAGACGCAGGTGGCCAGCTTCATGCCTTCGGCTTCCGGCGCGATCCGCATCAGCGTTTCCATTGGCGGGAACCAGACCGTTTCGCCATAGGAAAGGTGATTGCCGATGGCGACGCCATCAAACCCGACCTCACGCGCCAGCCGCACCTGTTCCAGGTGTCCGTCGAATCCGGTCTGTGCCGTTGGGCCCGGTTTGTGTTCGGAACTGATGAAGAGACTGAACTGCATGATACTCCCCCGCATTGCCTGTCACTTGTGGACGGTAAAACCCTAGCAGGTTGCCGCGCGACGGGCGAATAGCGCTCTGGGCAGGGTTGCCGGGCCCATATGAAGGGGGCGGGAGCGGTCCGCGAGGATTAGGTGTATATAGAGGAGGTAAAGTAAAAGAATAATTAGTTCTTGATTGAATTTTGAATGGTGGTAACATCGTAGGTAGAAAAAGAAACGGTCAAATAATGAATGCTCTTCTTCATCATTTTGAACGCGAATTATCGGATTTTTCTCCGAAAAGCGGCCTGTTGAAGGCGCTGGAGATGTCCGAAGCACTTTCCCATACATACGAATACTGGAGTGACAAGCGAGGCGACCGTCCCGCACCGCTGGAATCTGAACTGTGCCCGCATATCGATATCCCGATTGCCGCGCGCCAGATAACGCTTGTCGATGTCGAAACGGTCGGCAATGGCAGACGGTTCCAGATGCGACCGCGACACCGGGTAAGAATAGGGAACGGTGTCAGCGAGTATATCGACGAACGCCTGAGCGGCAGCATTCTGGACAGGACGCTGGAGGCCAGCAACAACGTTTGTGATACCGGTTCGGCGCAATTCATCATTATCGATCCGACGATCGATTTCCCCTATTTCTATTGCCGCCTGTGCGTGCCGGTAACGCGCGACGGTTCGGCCATTGATGTCCAGGTACATGCCGTGGATGTGCTGAGTCCCTACGACCGGTAACCCTTCGCGGTCGATTTTCACTGACAGCCCGGCCTGAACCTGCCTAAAACCCGCTTGGGGATGTGTCCCCGAAGGGTGCTTTCTCATGGTCAATACGGATTCCTCAGCTGCGGTATCCTACCGTACCGGCGTGATGCTGGTGCTGATGGCCGGGGTGTGCTGGTCCAGCATGGGGTTGGGGATCCGGATGATCGAGACAGCGAATGTCTGGCAGGTTCTGTTCTGGCGTTCGACGGCCATTGTCGGGTTTCTTTTTGTGCTGCTGATGCTGCGCTCCCGGGGGCGGCCGGTAATGGCCATACGCCGGGCCGGCATCGCCGGGGCGCTGGGCGGGGCCTGCCTGGTCGTGGCGTTTACCGGCGGCATTTATTCGATGCAGACCACGACCATTGCCAATGCGGTGTTCATGTTCGCCGCGGCGCCATTGCTGGCGGCGCTACTGGGCCGGATGCTGCTGGGAGAATCGGTCCGCCGCGCGACATGGTGGGCGATGGGGATCGCCATCCTGGGCATCGCGCTGATGGTGGGAGAGGGCATTGCCCTGGGACACGTGCTGGGCAATGCCGCGGCGGGTATGACCGCGCTTGCGTTTGCCTGTTTTACGGTTGTGCTGCGCTGGCGCAGGCTGGAGGACATGATGCCGACCGTGTTCCTGGCCGGTGTCTTTGCAACGGCGGTTGGCGCGATTATCTGTGTTTCGGGCGGCTACGGGCTTTCGGTTCCGGTGAATGATATCGCGGTGTCGCTGGCGATGGGCGTCTTTCAGGTCGGTGCCGGGCTGGTGCTGTATACGCTGGGATCGCGCGCGGTTCCGGCGGGGGAACTGGCGCTGCTGTCGATGACCGAAGTCGTGCTCGGTCCAATCTGGGTCTGGTGGGTATTCGGTGAAACTGCCGGTTTTTACACGCTTGTGGGCGGCACAATTGTGCTGCTGGCGATTGGCGGTAATGCGGTGTCCGGGATGCGTCGAAAACCCGTTCCCATTCTGTAGCCGTTAAAGTTTCGGAAAGCGCAGCAGCAGCAGGCCCAACCCGTCGGGACCGGATTTGATGTCAATCGGGCCTTCGTCCGGCGACGCGAATTCCAGCGATAACTGCCGCAGGGGCGCGCCATCCCGCAGCATCGACCCGGTGGCGACCAGGTGATATTGCCCGCCGCCATCGCCGGCATCCGGCAGGGTGGTCTGCGTATCGGGGCCAAGCGCCAGGAACTGCACGAACAGCCCGTCCGTTTCCGGTTCGATCAGGGTTTCCAACTGCACCGCGCCGGATTCGGTCGGCAGGTCGCGGGCCGCGCGATGCGCCTTCACGCCGACTTCCTGGCGCTGCTGTCCCCGGACCAGAAGGTCGCGCTGTGCCGGCAAGTATTTCGCGCCGGAATCCCGTTGCTGGCGCAAGGTGAAATAGCTGATGCCCTTGGCTTCCGCATTGATCGGGCCATAGGGGGTGTTCGCGCCTGCATACTGCACCGTCAGCGGGTCGGTCCGCACCTTGCCGATGGCGCCACCGCCGGCAACGATCACCTGGAACTGGTTGGTCTGGTGGAAATGCGGCTGGGTGACCGAATGCGGTGGTTGCATGACCAGGAATGCCTGCGGTTCAACCGCCTTGCCGCCGGTCTTGTCCGCGATATTGGTTCCGTATCCTGGCATGCCCGGCTTGACCGTAATGCCGATATAGTCACGGCTGGAATAAGGCTGTCCATCGACCAGAAAATCGGATTTCTGCTGTTCGGCAGTTTCGGTGGCGGTGGTTATCAGCATCTGGACGCTCCGGTAGGGTCTATTCGTGGACGTCGGTATAGCCGACGGTGATACGCCACATCATGCGGCGCAGCGGCAGTTTGTAATCCTTTAGGGCAAGATGCTGCACGGCGCAATTGTCCCACATGATGACATCGCCGACGGCCCATTTGTGGCGATAAATGAATTCATCGCGGACCACCGTATCGGCCAGTTCCTCGATCAGCGCCAGCGCCTCGGATTCTTCCATTCCCTCGATGGCGCCGCATTCGCCCTTGTTGACATAAATAACCTTCTTCCCGGTCCAGGGATGCACGCGGACGACGGGATGCGGCATCAGCGGATAGGCTTCGTGTTTCTTCTGGTCTTCCGGGTCGGCCGTGCCGGTCTTCCGGCGGCGTCCAGCGACGTCATGCACCGCGCGCAGTCCCTGCAGCTTTTCCTGCATTCCCGTTGGGAGGGATTCGTATGCCTTGACCGCGCTGGCGAACAAGGTGTCGCCCAGTACCGTGCCATCCTCGGTGACCGGCACTTCCTTCGCGTGCAGCATGGTCGCGCGGGGCGGGTGCGGTTCGTAGGACATGTCCGTATGCCAGACCGACCCCGCATCCGCGTAGCCGATATCCTTGCCCTTGTCCTGGATGTTGGACACATACAGGATTTCCGGGTGATCGTTCATGGCGTAGTGGTCGAAGCCCAGCGTCTGTACTTCGCCGAAGCGCCTTGCATATTCGATCAATTGCTCCGGCTTCAGGTCCTGATTGCGGAAATACAGGACCGAATGTTCATTGAACGCTGCTTCGATCGTGCCGAAGGTTTCGTCGTCCAGCGGCCGGGACAGGTCAATGCCCCGGATTTCAGCGCCCAGTGCGTCCCCGCTGGGGACGACTTCTATATCGGTGACAGCCTGCATGATGTGCGTCTCCCTTAACTCGCGGTTTCTGCGACCCGCTGTGCGCTTTCGCCCGGTCCACCATCTTCGGGGTCCAGTGGTGCAGTCAGCGTGACGCCGGGCATCAGGTAACCGTCCGGTCGTCCCGAAGCCGTTTTGCCCATGAATTCGTAATACGGATCGGCCAGTGCCGGTGCGGAATCGCTGGCCAGCCAAAGCCGCAGCAGGTGCCGCCGGTTTTCCGGTTCGGGATAATCCTCATACGCGGTGCGTGAATGCATGATGTAGTGATCGCTCAGGAACTGGATGTCGCCGGGCCGGAATTCGATATTGAGCACGAAGGCGGGATCCGATGCGATCCGTTCGATCAGCGTAAAGGCTTCCAGTTGCGCGTCGGTCAGGCGCGGCAGGTTTTCGAAACGCTGCGCCTTGTTGATGGTGCTGCGCACGTAATTGGTCGTCAGGTTGCCGTCGCGGAAATTGAACACCGGCAGGCGGTACCAGGGTTCGCGCCCTTCGGGAATTTCGCCGCGCCGGTCACGGTAGATCGTCTCGGTCAGCACCTGCACCAGATCCGGCCGTTCCGCCAGCATGGCGTTATAGACGGCGCCCGAACTGACAATGGCGCTCAGCCCGCCCGATTTCGACGTCTTCAGGCATAACAGCCCGACCACATCAGCCGGATCGGTATGGAAATACAGCTTTTCAGAGGTCTGGTAGCCGCGCCCGGTCGGCTTACTGGCATCGAAGCCCAGGTCATAGACATGTCCCAGCGCATGCCCCCTGGCATTCTGCGCCACGGCTTCGCCCAGATGCGCGCCGATACCGAAATAGGCGATGGCCGCCTGCCGGATATCATAGCGGTCTACCGGGATACCCCGGATCATGGCAAAGCCCGCGCCCTTGTGCAGGTCGTCCTGGATGCGCTGGATGGTCGCGCCCAGACCCGGCAGCAGGAAATTGTCGCGTGTGATGTCCAGAACATCCAGGCCCAGCGCCGCGATATTCGCAATCGCCGCTTCCAGTTCCACAATGTCCTGCGACGACAGGTGATAGGCCCATTCGGCTTCACGCGTCGCCATGTCCGGGCCGTGCCATACCCTTGGGCCGACAATCGGTTTCAGTTCCTGCTGCTGCATCTTTGTATTCTCCTTCTGCCCCAATGGTGCCTCCATCGGTACCGGCTTGGCAAGTTGGCCTTATTGCCCCGTCCGGCCTTCCATTCTCACTCCCGCTCGGCCGTTATCATCTGCCACAGCTTTGCCATGCTGGCCCGGGCGCTGCGGCGGTTGGTCTGGTAGCGGACATGCTGGTCGGGTGTGGCATCCGGTGTCAGGGCAATCGACCACAAGGCGCCGATGGTGTTGGGCAGGAACGAATACCGGACATCGATGACCGCGTCGGGCGCATCGGGGTTCCGGGCGACATAGCCCTGACTGAACCCGTCGAACCGCAACAGATCGCGATATTGCTGGCTTTCAGGGGTAAGCCAGGGGAAATCCCGGGCCGGGTCCAGCCGGGCAATCGATGTGCCGGGATACACGACCGGCGCGATGCCGGCGCGCAGCCCGTCCACATAAAACCGGCCCTTTGATTCATAAACGGATCGCCAGACCAGAATGTTGCCGAATGTCGGCTTTACCGTCAGCCGCTCGATGGCATGACCGCGCGCGGCGGCGGTTGCTTCGGCCATCTGCAAGGCGGTGTTATGCTGGACCGCGCCCAGTGTCAGGTAAACACCGGCCCAGACCAGCGCCAGCCGGGCAAACAGCGGTGTCCGCCGAAGTCCCGCCAGGATGACCAGCCCGATAATCGGCAGGGTCATCAGCGGATCGATGATGGAAATGATGCTTGCTGCGAAGCGTTGTTCGCTGAACGGCCAGAACAGCATGGTGCCGTAGGACGTCATGAAGTCCAGCAACCCGTGGGTGCCGTAGCCAAGGGTGCAGAACAGCAGCGTCCGACCGAAGGAAAGTTGCAGCCGCCGGCCAAACAGAAAATGCAGTATCGCTGCCGAAATCAGCCCGCCGACGGGAATGAACACCAGCGAATGCGAGAACTGGCGATGGTATTCCATGAACAGCAACGGGTCCTCGACGGACCGGATCAGCACATCCAGATCGGCGGCCATCCCTGCCAGGAATCCGAACATCCCGGCCATTGCGACCGCGCCCTTTCGGGTGGTTGCCACCGCCTGTGGCAATGCTGCGCCCAGCGCGCCTTGCGTTATCGGATCCATTACTGCGCTGCCGTGCTCCGCGGGATGGGGGGTGCCTGAACCGACCTTATTCCAACGGCTGCAGATCGCCCAGCATTGTCGGGATCAGTTCCGTCACCGTGGGGTGAATATGCATCGCGCGCTGGATCACCGTATAGGGGGTATCGGCATACATGATGTCCAGCAGGGAATGGATGATTTCGTCCCCGCCGATGCCAAGGATGGACCCGCCCAGTATTTTTTTCGTTTCCGCGTCGATCAGGACCTTCATGAAGCCCTGTGTCTCGCTGCGTTCCTTGGCGCGGCCGACGCGGGACATCATCATCTTGCCGATCAGCGCCTTGCGGCCGGATTTGCGGACCTCGTTTTCGGTCATGCCGACCCGGCCGAGCGGTGGGTCGATAAACAGCCCATAGGCCGTAATCCGGTCGGAAACGCGGCGCGGGTCATTGTCGAACATGTTCGCCGCGAGGATTTCGTAATCATTGTAGGACGTATGCGTGAAGGCGCCCCGGCCGTTTGCGTCGCCGATTGCCCATATGCCCGGCACGTTTGTTGCCAGTTGGTCGTCGACCGTGATGAAGCCGCGTTTATCCGTCTGGACCCCGGCCTTGTCGAGGCCAAGGTCATCCGTATTCGGCTCCCGCCCGACTGCCAGAAGAACATGGCTGCCAACGATGTCATTCGCGCCGTCGGGACAGTTTGAGGTGACGGCAATCCGGTCGCCGCGTTTTTCGAAGGCCGTGCATTCGGCGTTCAGCTGAATCTCGACGCCGGAACTTTCCATGATCTCCCTGATGGAATCGGAGACGTCCTCGTCTTCGCGCGCGACCAGCCGGCTGCCCCGCTGCACAACCGTGACCCGGCTGCCGAAGCGGCGATACATCTGCGCGAATTCCAGCCCGATATAGCTGCCGCCGATGACGATCAGGTGTTCCGGCAGAAAATCCACATCCATCATGTTGGAGTTTGTGAAATAGGGAATGTCGTGGATGCCCGGCATTTCGGGCACCAGCGCCCGCCCCCCGACATTCAGGATGATCCGCTCGGCTTCCAGAACCGTGCCGTTGACGCTGACCGTATTGGCGCTTTCCAGCCGCCCGTGCCCTTCATGGACGGTGAGGTTGTCCATGGTCTTCAGCCAGTTCGTCACCCCTTCGTTGGACTGGCGGACGATGGCGTCCTTGCGGGCCTTGACCTGCTGCATATCGACCGTGATCGCGCCGTCGATGACAACACCGAAATCCGCCCCGCGCCGCGCCATATGGGCGGCCCGGGCGCTGGCGACCAGCGCCTTGGTCGGAATGCAGCCGACATTGACGCAGGTGCCGCCGAACAGCTTGCGTTCGATAATGGCGACCTTCATGCCCTCGCGGGTCATGCGTTGCGCCATCGACGGCCCTGCCTGACCCGTGCCGATGATAATCGCGTCGAATTTTTCCGCCATTGCCTGTTTCCCTTGCCCGGAACGAATTGTTGCCTGTTCCGGACCTTAGGGGGAAATCCCGGGATCACCCGATCACGATTGCGTGGCACAGCGCGCTCTTCATGCCCGCCGGGGCGTCGATTGACGGGACGGTGCCTGCGCCGCATCATTCCCCGTGATTGCCTGCGGTGTGCCGGGCAGGGAAGAACCGGTCCGGGGTCAAACGGCGCCGGGTCACAGCAGGATGCCTGCCATCTTTACGACCAATGAATCGATCAGCGATCTGTTTGCCCGCTTCGGCCCGTCCTATCGCGTTCTGGTGATGATCGCGGGCATGACCGCGTCGTTCACGATGGTCATGTCCAGCACCATCGTCAACGTGGCCACGCCGGATGTCATGGGCGCGTTCGGTATCGGGCTCGACCAGGCGCAGCTGATGGCGACGGCCTTCAACATCACCATGGTGACCAGCCAGTTGCTGAGCGCCTGGCTGGTGGCGGCGCTGGGCCAGCGCGGGGCGTTCATGCTGATGGCAGTCGTGTTTGCCGTCGGCAGCATTACCGCGGCAGTGAGCCAGGATTTCTCCATGCTTGTTGTCGGCCGGATCCTTCAGGGTTCGGCGTCCGGTGTTATCCAGCCGCTGGTCATGGTGGTGGCGTTCGAGGTGTTCCCCGCGTCACGGCGCGGTTATGCCATGGCGCTGTATTCCATGGGCGTGTTCATGGCGGTCGCGGTGGGGCCGATTTTCGGCGGCATCTTCATCGACCTGTTTCACTGGCGCTATATCTTCTGGGCGCCGCTGCCCGTTATCGCCATTGCGGCGGCGATGGGCTGGGTGTTCATTCCCTCGGTGCCGTCCACGGACCGCCGACCCTTTGACTGGCCGGGGTACCTGTTGCTGCTTGTCAGTGTGTATTGCCTCATCACCGGCATTACCAACGGCGCGCGCGAGGGGTGGACGTCGGGTTATATCGTCACCCTGTTCACCACGGGGATCATCACCGGCGCGCTTATGGTCGCAACGCAGCTGCGCGACCGCGCGGCGCTGATCGACGTCACGCTGTTCCGGAACCGCCGTTTTGCCATGGTGGCCATTATTGCCTTCGTGTTCGGCATCGGCAATTTCGGCGTCGGCTATGCGGTGCCCGTCTTCACCCAGTTGATTCAGGGGCTGACGCCGCTCGATGCCGCGCTGGTCATGCTGCCCTCGGCGTTGCTGATCGTCACGACCTTGCCGCTGACGGGACGGCTGGCGGATACGGTGCCGGCCCATTGGGGGATCATCGCCGGGTTGTGCCTGTTCGCCGCCGGGACCGCGCCCATGGCCGGCGCCGATGTCAACACACCCGTTTTCACGATAATGGCTCTGTTTATCGTCAGCCGCATGGGGATGAGCTTCACCAACCCCTTCATCATGAATACGGCGCTGCAGGCGCTGCCGCAGGACAAGTTGAGCGCGGGCGGCGGTACGATCAACTTCTGCCGCCAACTCGGCGGGTCGCTGGGGCTGGCCGCCTGGGTCGTCTTCGTCGAAACCCGCACCCAGATGCACAGCGAGGCATTAACGGCAACGCAGAGCGCTGGCAACGAAACAACGCGGACATTGGTGCAGGAGGTCGAGCGGTTGCTGGGCGAGGCGGGTCTGCCCGCGGAACAGCAGGCATCCGGCGCGCTGTTTTACCTCGGCGAGGTCATCCAGGCCCAGGCCAGCACGCTCGGCTTCCAGGACGGTTTCCTGCTGCTCGTGGCTTTCTTCCTCGCCGCCATGATTCCGGCCTGGCTGCTCGGCCGGATCCGCCCGTGAGGAAATTCGCAAGCCGGGCTCACAATTCGGTTCAAGGCGCCCAAAGCGCTGGCTGGCGCCAAGGTTCCGGTACGGTAAGTGTCCCATGTGGCGGCGGCTCGGTATTGTGCAGGCTGACCGATTGCCATGCGCCGGTCCATTCCGTCGACAACGGGTATGGCGGCATAATGTCAGCCTCGGGTGCAAAGCCGAAGCGCCCGTAATAGGCCGGGTCGCCCAGTACACAGGCCCGGACCGCACCGTCATGCGCCACCTGCTGCAATCCTTCGCGAACGAGGGCGCTGCCGATGCCCTTGCTTTGCCACGCGGGGGCGACCGCGAGCGGTCCCAGCAGCAAAATTTTCTGCTCCGTCCCGGCAATACTGCATGCTGTGAAAACGACATGCCCCGCCAGCGTTCGGTCTACAATCCCGACAAGCGAAAGCGTGACAGACCGCAGCGTCAGCAGGTCCTGTACCAGGGGCAACAGGTCCTCGTCCGGAAACGCGTCCGGATAAAGCGTATCGATCGACGGCATGTCAGACGACAGGCATGTACGAACTTCAAGACCTTCAATCATGTCCTCATTCCCAAAATAGAACACGTCGATGATACATTCTTTCGCGCCGCCCCATCGCAATCTGCCGTTCCCAGGGGGCCGTCACGGCCTCAGCCGAACATCTCGCGGAGCCTGTGGTGCAGGACTTTACCGGTGGCATTGCGCGGCATCTGTTCCGCGGCGAGAAAGACAATGTCTCGCGGGCGCTTGAACCCGGCGAGATGGTCACGGGACCAGTCGATCAACGCATCGGCATCCGGCGTCGCCCCGTCGCGTGGCACCACCACAGCCAACACCCTCTCGCTCCATTTCGGGTCTGGCACGCCGATCACCGCAACATCGCGCACATCCGGGTGGTTGATCAGCACCTGTTCGACCTCCGAAGGGTAGATGTTCTCGCCGCCGGAGATAATGAGGTTCTTCTTGCGATCGACAAGGCGAATGAATCCGTCGCTGTCGCGTACCGCAATATCGCCGACGCTGAGATACCCGTCGCGCATCGCCTCGGCGGTCTTTTCGGGCAGGTTCCAGTAGCTGTCGAACTGGTACGGGCTGAAGCTGAACAGCTCGCCGGGCTCACCGTCGGGCACCTCGTTGCCGCTGTCGTCCAGCAATCGGATCGGTGCGGAGCCCACGACCTCCCGGCCGACGGTCCCCAGGTGATCGAACTGCTCCTCCGGGTGCAGGATCGTCACGAAGCCCGCCTCTGTCGAACCGTACAGCTCGTAGAGGCCGGAATTCGGAAACATCTCCATGATCTGCCGCTTGGTCGTGGCGAAGGCCGTTGCCGAGGAAACGACAAGCTTTTCGACGGAGGTGATATTGCCGCGCCGGTCGGCGGGGATATCCAGCATCATCGCATAATGTGTCGGCACCAGTGACGTAAAGGTGGCGCTGCCCAATGCCCGCAGGCAAAGTTCCGGATCGAAGCTCGGCGATGAGAATATCGTGACCGCCCCGCCGCAGAACAAAGACGCGGAGAAGAAGAACAGCGAGTTCGAATGGCACATCGGCATGACCAGCAGCGCATTGTCGCGCCGGTGGAACTTGAATTCGATCCCGGTCATCAGCCCCAGCATGGCCAGGCTGCGATGGCTGCGGATCGCGCCCTTTGGGTCGCCGGTCGTGCCCGAGGTGTACATCAGACACCAGGGGTCGTCCGGCGCGACATTCATCGCAGGCTCGCAATCCGAGGCGGCGGCGATCAGGTCCTCGTATCCGTGGTGGCCCGCCGGTGTGGGCCCGCCGAAATGCACGAACCGGTCTTCCGGTACGGTCAACCCGGCGCGCATGCTTTCAAGTGTTCCCGCGAGCGACGCTTCCAGCAGCACCGCCGCCGCGCCGCAGTCGTTGATGATATAGGCGGCCTCCGGCCCGGTGAGGCGAAAATTGATCGGGACCGCCACCAGCCCGGCCTTCGCGACGGCGACGTATATCTCCGCCCATTCCAGCCGGTTATAGGCCAGAACAGCAACCCTGTCCCCCTTGCACAGGCCTATCCCGAGCAGCGCATTGGCCAGGCGGCAGGCCCGCTCGTTCCACTCGGCAAAGCTCATCCGCCGCGTCAGATCCATGGCGCCAAGGGCGCCGGGTTGCAGCCGCGCATGGGCAGCCAGCATCCCGCCGGCGGTCAGCAGGCCTGTCGTCATCGCCCGATGCTCCGTTGCTGTATCAACACTGTCATGCCTCCTGTCGAAGCCCCCGCGCTATCGCGTCCCGTCAGCGATTAGGTAAAGACGTTCTGTCGTTACGACAGGTTATCATAGGGTGGCCCGTGACCGCATGGAACCGGATTCCTGCGCCTGGACGTCAAGCCGCTTTCTCCGAATACGGCCCAGATTACGGTATTGGTTGGGGGGTAGGTTTGGTGTGCGGTCCGGGTAGCGAAAGCGCTACGGCCTCCGGATTCCTGATGACCGCTTTTGACCCAATGCTGACTTTTCGAACAACTACTTGAAAGCTGCGTAAATGATTGCGAAGTTGCGCTATCGAACGGCGAAGTGCTGTGGTTCCCGTCTCGCAGTGCGCGACTACCAAGCCTATTGGCGGACCGATCGACCGTCTGTGTAGTGAAGGACTGAAAATGCTGCCAACCGTTTTTCTGTCTCTGGAAGGCAATGACGAAGACTTCGTGGCTCAAGTGCAGCGCTTCCTCCCCGATGGTCTAGCTTATTTCTATCCACGCAGTTTTGCCAATGGTGAGGCCCTGATTTCGGCAATGGAGGAACGCGTCGCTGAAGCGAGCCTCTTCGTGCTGTTCGCATCAAAGAAGGCTACCAAATCGCCGTGGGTCGGCTTTGAGATCGACAAGGCGCGGCTGGCCAAGATCAAAAATCCGAATTTTCGCATTATTGTGGTCCCCCTCGAGCACGAGGTAACGCACGCGGACCTTCCGGGCTGGATGCGGGACTACTGGACGGGCCCGGTTGGAAAGGGGCCGCGAGAGATCGCCCGATACATCCGCCGCGCCCTAATTACCGGCCCGCTTAGCAACCTGCCTGGACTCCAAGTCTATGGTCGCGGCGATCTTGCCGACATAGCCGTCAACCAGGTCGGAGAGATCGTACTGCGCACCGAAGAGACCCCAAATGTCCTCGTGCTCGCAGGTTCCTCGGGGATTGGCCGCCGCACCTTTAGTCGCAAATTGCTAACGGCTGCTTTCCCTAGTCTGCCCGAGTTGCAGTATGGACCAGATTTTCTGCTCCCCCAGTTCGCTGACCTTACCGACCTTTACCGCTCCCTCCGTCAGGAAATCGAAACAGACCTCCCGCTTTCCGGCATTGCGAAAGAACTCCAAGATTTTGCCGCAGCGTCGATCGAAGCTCAGTCCGAGGAGGTCGTGCTTCGGCTGAAGCACTTCGCGGAACTAGGTCAAGCCGTAACCGTGGTGACCGGCAACGGCATCTTTCAGGACAAGGGTTACCTCAAGCCTTGGGCGCCAAGCCTGTTCCGGCAGATCGCTGATGATCGCCGCATCAAGCTCGTGCTGGTGAGCAATCGCCAGTTGCACCAAAACGAACTGCGGGACCACCCGAACGTGATGCAGCTTCCTATCCCGCCGCTAAAAGAAGCCGACATCCGGAGCCTAATGATCGGAGTCGCATTGGTTTTCGACGTGAAACCAGAACTGCCGTCCAATGAAGTTATCCGAATGATCGGTGGTCACCCTGGAATTGCGAGGGCGACCGCAGCTCTGGTAGCGCGTAAGGGTTCCGCGGTGGTTAACTCCGATCCGCGCGATCTCTTCAGTTTGCAGGAAGACGTCCTCGGCGAGTCGCTTAATTTTGCGAGCCTCGATGAGCGGCAGAAAGATATCCTGTCGGTTCTCAGTTGGGTTCCCCAGCTAGCGGGTGAAACCCTAAAGCAAATTTTCCTCGAGCGGCACAACACGGAGCCGCTGGTGTTTGCAGAAACAGTTTCCAGTTTGATTCTAGCCTGTCTCGTCGAGGTGTCCGGCCCGAACTATCTGATCTCTGGTCCAGTCCGATCGCTCTTCCGGCGACTTCACGGTTATGGCTCCCGTGAGCTGATGGCGGCATTCTCGGCAGTTCTGAAATCAGAATGGGAAGCCGCGGCCCAGCACGACGAACTGCGCGCCGAACTGCTGGACGCTATTGCATTCATGGCCGCCATCGAGGGTGGCACCCTACCGGCAGAGTTTAAAAGCTTGCTCCTGCCTTCAACCCTCCAGGGCTTAGTTCGAGACACATACGATCGGGGCCATGACGACCCGGAGGCCCTTGGGCGAGTAGTCGCTTGGGGCACTCCGGCCCAAACGATGAAGATGGATGAAACGACCAGAGAGGAAATTCTCTCTTACGTCGTGCGTGCCCAGGCCCGGTTAGGTGATGAAGCGGGCGCGGAAGCCTTGCTCGACTTCTTCGACCACCGGCAGTACCGCTCACGCTTTTACTTGCGCGCCTTCTACGTGCGGCTTCATAAGAACGACCCGAAGTCCGCTATTCCTCTTCTGCTGGAGGCGCGAAAGGTCCGCAAGTATCTCGGCCAGGTTGTGGGCGACCTCGGACGCGCATACCAACGCCTTGGCATGTGGGGGGCTCTGCGCGAACTGGTTCGAAACGAAGAGGCCTACATCGGCCGCAACCCGGTGCTTCTGGACGTACATATCGGTATGCTTATCGCTGAGGGCGACTTCGACCGAGCGGAACAGTCCATTCGTACCCTTGGCTCACTTGATCGGCAGGAGGCTTACGCGCAAGGCCGGACCGCCATGCTGATGATGCGTCGGGATCAGAATTTTTCCGGGGCTAAGACACTACTCACAGACCTATTGCAGCGCGGCGTTGGCGCTCAGGCTTATATTCGAATGCTCCGCGCAATCGCGGCAGCCAGCGAAGGTGACGCGACTACAGCTCGGGAAGACGCCGAGTACCTAAAATCGCGGGGCGTCAAGCATGGCATCCACGCTATCGAGGCACGTGTCCTTCTGGTACAGGGTGATTTCGACGGTGCCCTAAGCGAATTAGGCCAAGGCGGCTCGATAGGCCCGCAGGACGAACTTTTGCGAGCCAGAATCTTGGAAAATCGTGCCAATGCAGTGTCTACGCCTTTCAACGATCGCGAAGCCCTTCGCCAACAGGCGACCAAAATTCGAGCGAAGAACCGTATGCTGGACGAATACGAAGTCGAGCGTTAGTGCCTTGCTGGCGCCTACGAGCCCGCAAAACAGGGGCGAGATCGGTCGTTTCTAGGTAGGGCGCGTAGTGTCTTCCTCGCGAGCCAATAGCCAAAGACCGCTACTGGCACGAACCAGATGGCTTGATCGACCCTGACCCGACCCCCATCTGGTAATCGACCGCTTGAGGTTTAGCCGCTTGATAAAGGCGGGCGCAATCGACACGATCCGCCCCCATGACCACACTGCCCATCGACGAGATATTACCGGCCCTCTGCGCCAGCCTTGAACGCACCCCCAACGCCGTTGTGCAGGCAGCACCCGGCGCGGGGAAAACCACGCGGATTCCGTTGCGGCTGCTGGAGGCGCCGTGGCGGGCGGGGGGGCGGATCATCATGCTGGAACCGCGGCGGCTGGCGGCAAGGGCGGCGGCGCGGCGGATGGCGCAGAGCCTGGGCGAGCCCGTCGGCAAGACCGTCGGCTACCGGGTGCAACTGGATAACAAAACAGGCCCGGAAACGGTCATCGAGGTCGTCACCGAAGGCATCCTGACCCGCCGCCTGCAACGCGACCCGGCGCTGGAAGGGGTGGCGGCGGTCATCTTCGATGAGTTTCATGAACGGAACCTGCAGGCCGATCTGGGCCTGGCACTGTGTCTGGATTGCCAGGCGGGGCTGCGGGAAGACCTGCGCCTTCTGGTGATGTCGGCGACGCTGGATGTCGGGCCGATTGCCGAACTGATGGGCGATGCGCCGGTTCTTGCCAGTGCGGGCCGGGCCTTTCCCGTCGAGACCCGGTATCTGGGCAAGCCGCCGGTGGACCGCTACCGCGACACGCTCTGCCCGGCGGTGTCCTCGGCGGTGACACAGGCATTGCGCGACGAGACGGGCAGCATCCTGGTGTTCCTGCCCGGTGAAGGCGAAATCCGGCGCGTCGAGAAACTATTGAACGGGTCCGCCCTGCCCGATGATGTCGACGTGTTCCCCCTCTACGGGGCGCTTCCCCAGAACCGGCAGGACCACGCCATATCCCCAACCTCTGCCGGACAGCGGAAGATTGTTCTCGCGACCGCCATTGCCGAAACCAGCCTGACCATCGAAGGCATTCGGGTGGTGGTCGATGCTGGACAATCCCGCGTGGCCCGGTTCGACCCGCAAAGTGGCATGACGGGGCTGTTCACCGAACCGGTGTCCCTGGCGGGGGCGACGCAGCGGCAGGGGCGGGCCGGCCGGCTGGAACCCGGCATCTGTTACCGACTGTGGGACAAGGCCGGGGAAGGGGCGTTCCGGCCCTTCGCGCAACCCGAGATTCTCGATGCCGACCTGGCGCCGCTGGCGCTGGATCTGGCGAGTTGGGGTATTCAGGACCCGGACGTCCTGAAATGGTTGACCCCGCCGCCGCAAGCCCCCCTGGATCAGGCGCGCGACCTGCTGCGCCTGTTACACGCCATTGATGATCAAGGCCGGATCACGACCCATGGCCGGGCGATGGCCGGGCTGCCCATGCATCCACGGTTGGCGCATATGGTCATCAGGGGGGCGGGATCGGGATGGGTAGATACCGCCTGCAATGTCGCCGCCCTGCTGACCGACCGGGACATTGCCCAGCGCGATGGCCGCAACCCCGTCGCGGTGGATTTGACCCTGCGGGTGAGTGCCCTGAAGGGGGATCGGACAAGCCTGCCCGTCAACCGCAATGCCCTCAGCCGGACCCGGGCGCTGGCAAAACAATGGCGGCGGCTCGCGCCACGGACAACCCGCCACGAGAACGGACTGGATTTATCCCCGGAGGAACAGATCGGCGCGCTGGTTGCGCTCGCCTATCCTGATCGGATTGCCGAACGCCGACCCGGCGGCGAGTCTCGCTACCGGTTGAGCAACGGCAAGGGCGCGGTACTGTCGGCGGGGGATGCCTTGCGCGATGCGCCCTTTCTGGCGATTGCTTCGGTCAGCGGCGATGCCAGGGACGCCCGCATCCGGATCGCCGCCCCCCTGTCCGCCGCAACCATTGAAATCTTGTTTGCAGACGAGATTTGGGAGGGCGAAACCGCCATCTGGGACAGCCAGAGCCGGTCCGTGACCGCCCGCCGGCAGAAACGCCTTAATGCGCTGGTGCTCAGCGATGCCCCGGCGAAAAACATTCCCGCCGACCGGATCGTGGCCGCCCTGCTGGACGGCATCCGGGATATCGGGCTGGACTGCCTGCCCTGGAGCCGGGACGCCATCGAATGGCGGCAGCGCGCGCAGTGTTTTCATCAGGCCACCGGCAGCGGACTCGACCTGTCGGACGACGCGCTGCTGGCGACACTGGAAGACTGGTTGTTGCCCTATCTGGCGGGCATGAGCCGTTTGCCGCATCTGAAGTCGCTGGACATGCTGGCCATCCTGAAATCGCGGCTGGACTGGTCCGCCCAGCAAGCAATGGACAGGCAGGTGCCCGGCCATATCACCGTGCCCAGCGGGTCCAGCATCCGGGTCGATTACGCCGATCCGGCGGCGCCGGTCCTGCCGGTCAAGCTGCAGGAAATGTTCGGTGCCACCGAAACGCCCGGCATCATTGATGGCGCGATGGCGCTGACCATCCACCTGCTGTCCCCGGCCGGGCGGCCCCTGCAGATCACCCGGGACCTGCCGGCCTTCTGGCAAAACGCCTACCCGCAGGTGAAGGCGGAAATGAAGGGCCGCTACCCCAAACACCCCTGGCCCGACGACCCCCTGACGGCGGCGCCGACGCGGCATACGAAGAACCGGATGAAGCGGGAATCATAAAAGATTGAATATCGAAGGCATTAAAACGTCGTTCAAACGATCGTGACGGTGTTGAGATGCCTTGCCTCCCGGTGGTCTGGACGGGTAAGGTTCGTCCAGCTTTGCCATAGCCCGCTCCTGCCGCGCCATTCGGACTTTATCGGCGTTTTTGGCGCGCAAACGACCGGCTATCGGTGCCATATCAGTGACCTTTGTGGATAAGGAACGATAAGAATGAATGAAGTATCGCCTAAGAATAAATGGATCGGCCATAGTACTCCCCGGCCCGACGGCATTGAGAAAGTCACCGGCTCGGCGCAATACGCGGCCGATTTCACCATGCCCGGCATGGTCTGGGGCAAGTTGCTGCGGAGCCCGCACGCGCATGCGCTGATCAAGAAAGTCGATACTTCCAAGGCGGAAAAACTGGAGGGCGTGCTGGCGGTGATGACCGGCGCCGACCTGCCCTTGCTGCCGTTGGACGTGCCGCTGCCGACGGGGCCGAATGATATTCGCTGGATTTCCCGCGGTTGCATGGCCCAGGAGAAAATTCTTTATGCTGGCCAGCCCGTGGCGGCGGTTGCCGCTATCTCGCAAAGCGTTGCCGAGGCGGCGCTGAAACTGATCGAGGTCGACTACGACGTGCTACCGCATGTCATCGACGTCGACGAGGCGATGGCGCCGGGCGCGCCGATTTTGCACGATTGGCTGAAAACCGACGGGGTCGACGGGCCGACCAATATTTCGAACATCATGACGGTTGAAACCGGCGATGTCGAAAAAGGCTTCGCCGAGGCCGATCTGGTGATTGAGCGCGATTTCAAGTCGGCCGCCGTGCATCAGGGCTATATCGAGCCGCAGGCCTGTATCGTCAGCTACAAGCCCGATTCCCAGTCCACGATCTGGAGCAGCAGTCAGGGACAGTTCATGGTCCGCAACCTGACCGCTATCATCACCGGCATCGCGACCGGCGACATCAAGGCCATCCCGGCTGAAATCGGCGGTGGCTTTGGCGGCAAGACCATCATCTACCTCGAACCGGTGGCGATGGTACTGTCCCGGAAATGCGGCCGGCCGGTCAAAATGCAAAACAGCCGCGGGGACGTCTTTGACGCGACCGGGCCTGCGTCCGGCATGTCCGCACGCCTCAAGGTCGGGGTCACGAAGGACGGCAAGCTGACGGCTGTGGAAGGCGTCTACAACTTCCAGGCCGGCTGCTATCCGGGCTCTCCGGTTGGCCGTGCGTGTCATTTTTCGTTCTCCTGCTACGACATTCCGCATGCCAGCGTGAAGGGGCTGGACATTGTTTCCAACCGTCCGAACGTCGCTGCCTATCGGGGCCCCGGCGCGCCGCAAGGCAATTATGTGTTCGAAGCAATTCTGGACGAGATCGCCGAAGAGCTCGAGATCGAACCCTGGGAACTGCGCCTGCGCAACGCGCTGTCCGCGGATAAGCCGACCATTTACGGCGCCAAGATTGGTGAGGCCGGCATCCAGGAATGCATCGATTCGGTCCGCAATCATCCCAATGCCCAGGCCAAACTGGGCCCGAACCAGGGCCGCGGCATCGCCATCGGCTACTGGGGCAACGCGGGCGGCGAATCCAGCGCCCAGTTGCACATCAACGAGGACGGCACCGCGCTGGTGATCACCGGACACCCGGATATCGGCGGTAGCCGCGCCGGAATGGTCAACATCGTGGCCGAGAAACTGGGCATCGACTATCGCCAGGTTAATGCGCAGATCGGCGACACCAACAATATCGGCATCAGCGCCGTGACCGGCGGCAGCCGGGTGACCTTCGCGTCCGGCATCGTGGTCAACGAAGCCACCGACCAGGTCATCAATACCCTGAAGGCCCGGGCGGCGGGCATCTGGGACATTGATGTGGAAGCGGTCGAATGGCGCGATGGCGCGGCGCATCCGGCCGGTGCGAACGCGGGTGAATTTGACCCGCTCACCCTGCCGGAACTGGCAAGCAAGATGATAGCGACCGGCGGGCCGATCCTGTCGGCTGTTTCGAAGAACACGACCGGTCACATGGGCGTGGTCGGCGCCCACATGGTCGATGTCGAAGTCGACCCGGAAACCGGGCATGTCGAAATTCTGCGCTACACCGCCAGCCAGGATGTCGGCCGGGCGATTCATCCGGGCTATGTCGAAGGTCAGATCCAGGGCGGCGTCGCCCAGGGCATTGGCTGGGCGCTGAACGAAGAGTTCATCTATGACAAGAATGGTCGCCTGGAAAACGCCGGCTTCCTTGACTATCGCATGCCGGTTGCCTCTGACCTTCCGATGATTGACGCGGTGATTGTCGAAATACCCAATCCGAGTCATCCCTACGGGGTGAAGGGCGTCGGCGAAATCCCGCTGGTACCGCCGCTGGCGGCGATTGCGAATGCAATTGCCGACGCCACCGGCAAACGCCTCTACGAACTGCCGATGTCGCCGCCCAAAGTGCTGAAAGCGCTGGGCGAATAATATCAGCCAGATCAGGGTCGGTGATCATCCGGGCGAAGGCGCTCGGATGACCACCGACACCCCTGGCCCGACGACCCGCTGGCGGCCGTGCCGATGCGGCATTCGAAAAGCCGGATGAACCGGGAATAAGACAATCCGGGTATCCGGCTTTATCGCGACCTGCCCGGCCGAGCAGGCGCGGGCGATCCCGAATAAAAATTCCGCGCTGTCATCGTACATCCATGCATAAAACGGGTGGCGGCGGCGTGTGATTGTTCCTATCTTCCGCCTCCTTTTGCCGCTGCCGGGTACACCATGACAATCGACATCAAGCGTATCGCTGCGATCATCGCGGACGAGATAAATGCGAAACCCGAACAGGCCGAAGCGGCCATCAGGCTGCTGGATGAGGGCTCGACGGTTCCGTTCATCGCACGCTACCGCAAGGAGGTAACCGGGGGGCTCGACGATACGCAATTGCGAAACCTGGCCGAGCGGCTGGTTTATTTGCGCGAACTGGACCAGCGGCGCGACACGATCCTCGCGTCGATCGAGGAACAGGGCAAACTGACCGATGCCCTGAAGGCGAAAATCGTTTCTGCCGATACGAAGGCGGAACTCGAGGATATCTACCTCCCCTACAAGCCGAAGCGCCGGACCAAGGGGGAGATTGCGCGGGAACGCGGCCTGGCACCCCTGGCCGAAGCGATTCTTGCCGATCGCACGATCGACCCGGCGGAACGCGCGCTTACCTACCTGACCGAAGATGTCCCCGACGCGAAAGCCGCGCTTGCGGGCGCGCGCGATATTCTGTCGGAGCAATTCGCCGAGAACGCCGATCTTGTCGGCAGGCTCCGGAATTATATGAAGGATCGCGCCGTGCTGCGCGCGCGTGTATCCGACGGAAAACAGGAAGCGGGCGCGAAATTCTCCGATTATTTCGACCATACCGAACGGTGGGCGACGGTGCCGAGCCACCGCGCGCTGGCGATGCTGCGCGGGCGCAATGAAGATATTCTGCAGCTGCATGTCGACGTCGATGCCGACGATACAGCGCCGGTGAAGCCGGCGGTCCGAATGGTCGCGGAGGCTTACGCGATCGGGCAGGCGCTTCCCGCCGACAAATGGCTGATGGATGTCGCGGGCTGGACCTGGCGCGTGAAGCTTTCGCTTCATCTGACAATCGACCTGATGACCGATCTGCGCGAGCGCTCGGAAGAAGAAGCCATCCGGGTCTTCGCCCGCAACCTCAAGGATCTGCTTCTTGCGGCACCGGCGGGGTCGCGCGCGACGATGGGGCTCGATCCGGGCATCCGCACTGGCGTCAAGGTGGCGGTGGTCGATGGCACCGGGAAATTTCTGGCGGCGACGACCGTCTATCCCTTTCCGCCGAAGAAAGACGTGCGCGGCACGCAGGCCGAACTGGCGAGTCTCATCCGCAAACATGGCGTCGAGCTGATTGCCATCGGCAACGGTACCGGCAGCCGCGAAACCGAAAAGCTCGTCGCCGAAATGCTGGCGGATATGCCCGCGCCGAAGCCGCTCAAGGTCATTGTCAGCGAGGCGGGGGCCTCCATCTATTCCGCATCGGAAACCGCGGCAAAGGAATTTCCGACCCTGGACGTGTCGCTGCGCGGCGCGGTATCGATTGCCCGGCGCCTGCAGGACCCCTTGGCCGAACTCGTCAAGATCGAGCCCAAATCCATCGGCGTCGGCCAGTATCAGCACGATGTCAGCCAGCCCCGGCTCGGCCGGTCGCTGGAAGCGGTGATCGAGGACGCGGTGAACGCCGTCGGCGTCGACCTCAATACCGCATCGGCGCCGCTGCTGGCCCGGGTATCCGGCCTCAGTACCGCGCTGGCCGAAGCCATCGTTTCCCGCCGGGATGAAGGCGGGCCCTTCGCCAATCGCAAGGAATTGCTGAAGGTCAGCCGGCTGGGCGAGCGCACCTTCGAACAATGCGCCGGTTTCCTGCGCATCCCGCACGGCAGTGAACCGCTGGACGCCTCCTCGGTCCACCCGGAAGCCTATGACGTCGCCAAGAAGATCGTTGCCGCCTGCGGCCGCAATGTCCGCGCGCTGATGGGCGACAGCGCGGCGCTGAAGGCGCTGGACCCCGCATTGTTCGTCGACCAGCGCTTCGGCCTGCCCACCGTGTGCGACATCATCGCCGAACTGGAAAAGCCCGGCCGCGACCCCCGCCCCGGTTTCAAGACGGCAACCTTCGCCGACGGCATTGATGACCTGAAAGACCTGAAGCCCGGCATGACCCTGGAAGGCACCGTGTCCAATGTCGCCGCCTTCGGCGCCTTCGTCGATATCGGCGTGCATCAGGACGGGCTGGTGCATGTGTCGCAGCTCGCCGACCGCTTCGTCAAGGACCCGCACGAGATCGTCAAGGCCGGCGACGTGGTGAAGGTCCGCGTCGTCGATGTCGATATCCCGCGCAAGCGCATCGGCCTGTCGATGCGCAAGGATGGCGGTGACGCCGCAACGCCCCGCGCCCCGGCGCGGGACGACAGCAACAAACCAAAACGCTCCGCCCCGCCGCCGCATAAGAAGCCAAAGAAGAAGCCGGAAAAATCCCAGCCGCAGGCCATGGGCGCCCTCGGCGCCGCCCTGGCCGACGCCCTCAAGAAGAAATAGGGACGGCGCCGGCACGATCTGGCCCGCGCCCCCTCTGGCGCAGCGCCTGTCCCCCGGTAAGGGCCGGGATGAAAGGGTGCTATCCCAAATACGCCTCGCCCGACGACCCTCTGACGGCCGCGCCGGCCCGGCATATGAAGAACAGGATGAGGCGGGAATAATGCGGTAATCAGGAGTTTTGGCTGTGCCGCCATGGGGGAACCGCATGCGATGGCGGCGATCCCATACGCGGTGGTCAATCCGGTTCGGTCGCGGACGGGCCGCGATGCCCGGGCGACCCCGAGAGAAAAATAATGCACTGTCACCGTCATTGATCGCAGCGGTCATTCGGTCCGCTGCGATCAATGACGGAAAGGAGTGGGAAGCGGGCGTCTATAGAGTCGGGGACGAATACTTGCTTTGCGCAGCTGATCAATGAATTGCAAATTCAGCGGCCAGTTCCATTTCTTCAACCCAAGACTTCCAAAGAAAATCTTGGCTGTTAGGATCGACCCAATACATCATGTCAGATGGGTGCCGTAGATTGGTTTCCAAGTAGCGCACCTTGGAAGCTTTTACCATTTGGAGGGTTGATTTGCTGATATGTGCCGAAGCATTACGACACAACTGTAAATCCTCGACGCGCAAGCAAGCAGACAATGCGGTGAGAATCAAGGATGCATTGCTGCAACCAATTTGCGATGTCACCAGGTTCATCTTCCTCAGATCTCCCCACGTATGTTCCTGATAGTTGCCAACTAAGGGTCTTATTGCGTTGACTGCGTGTTGGTTAGACAGCTGTTTTGCGACAAAGGCAATTTCCATTTCGTCACGTTGAGCGTGTGGAGACGTTGTCGTTTCTCCTGATTTGGTTATTGCTCCTTGAACTGAAGCGATAAGCAATTCACGACAAAAGTTGCTCCAAGCCTGCCACAAAGCCGAAATATACCCTTCTTGAATAGCAAACTTATCGATCCGGTACTTGGCGACCGGATCGAGCAATTGGCGTTCGAATCCGTTATCAAGGACATTAAGACGCCGATATAGTTTCCGTTGGATGCTTTCAAGCGAGGTTGTCATCCACTGCATCCGGAACTTCGACACCGAGAATGCGAAGGATCGCGGCAACACGGGCAGTCCTTCGCAATTTTCTATCCGTCGTGCTCAGGCATCCCCAGACATATGTGCCGTGAATACCTTCGATCTCTTTGGCTTCGTGCGCTTGCGCGAGTTCAAGGAGCTGACGACTGGCCTCGCCTATATCAACGGTAAAGCGACCAATGCTGTCCGCGTGCCACTCTTCGGTCAAACTTGGAATCCCATAGCGGCTGTGAATTAGCGCCGTAACCAATGAGTGAAGTGCATACGGTTTCATCATGAAGGTTCGGCGCAACTCGCCAAAATTCCCAGCGATGTGGTTGAATGTCTCAGTGAGCATGTCACGAAATCGTGCTGCATTGTCGAAATGGTGGTCATTATCGCGATATAGGTCCCGCAAGTCCTTTGGGCTCGCGCTTACAACACCTTTCTCAATGGCAACAACGCAATCCGCAATTAAAGCTGCGTCAGACATTCGCACGATCTGTCGATTGGTGAGGACACCAAATTCGACAAAAAATTCATTCAATTCATCGGCGATATCATTGATAAACCACTTGAACTCCCCTTGAAACGAGGAGTGTCGCTTTTCGGCTTCGTTTAGTGGAAGTGTATAAGCGTTCATCCTTCGGAACATTTGCAGGATTTCACCGCGATGCGCGTTACGTATTACGTCAACGGAAACGCTATACGAAAGGAATTTGTCTTGCGTTTCCTCATCCAAATCTTGAAATTTCTTTCCAGCATGCGAAGAATCTGAACTGAGCTCAAACTCATTTGCGTAAAACCGCCTGATCGTGCTGATACGTTGCTGTCCGTCAACGATCTCCCTTCGGACAGTTCGGTCTTCCCTGTTGATGAACTCATACATGTAGATTTTTGGGAAGGGAAATTCTTCCAAAATCGTATCTATGAAATAACTGCTTGGGCCTGGAGGCCAGATGCCGGATCCACGTTGATAGTCGGAGTTCACAATCAACTCACGCCGATCAAGCATTTGAATTATTTCAATGATGCTATAGTTGTTATTGTTTATCTGCACGGATTTACTGGCTTTCTCGGTATGAATGACGATCAATTTTGCCGCTAAAATTTTTCAGCTAAAATTTTTCAGCCGGCATATAGCCACTATTAGAATTTGCCACTACTTGGCTAAAACCACAACTTTAGATTCATCGCGCCGAAATGATCGCAGTATGGATCGAACATTTGGTTTGGAACCGGCCATTGGCAGTAAGTGGTTTCAAAGTTGGCAAAGGGCCGGGCTCTGACTTCTCTTCAACTTCCGGTACTGGCACAAAGCAGACATTTTTATTTTGCCCCGCGTCCAAATACTCCCCGCTCGCCACCAAAGCCCTCCCGGACCTAAACCAGCGCCACCCGCTCCAGCGGATCGGCCCGCCCCTCCGGCACGTTATCCCGCATATCCGCCAGCAGGTCCGCCTTCACCCCCGCCGCCGCCGGGTCGTCCCACAGGTTGCGCCATTGCTGCGGGTCGTCGGCCAGCGCGTAGAGTTCGCCCTCGGTGCCGTCATACTGGTTGGTCGGCGCGTAGGCGGTGACCAGATAGCCGTCGCGCACCATCGTGCGCATCGTGACCTCGTTGCCCTCGTAATCGTCATACCATTCGGTGATGACCCGTTCATGCGACCCGGCGTTCGGGGTCTGCGGCAGGGGCGCGCCCTGCATGTCGGCGGGGATATCCATGCCCAGCGCCTTCAGGATGGTCGGGGCGATATCGACATGGCCGACCGGGTCCGGAATTTCGGCGGGGGCGATGTTGCGGTTCGGCGCGGGGCGCCAGATCAGCGGCACCTTCGTCAGCGCGTCCACATGATAGGGCCCCTTGAACAGCATGCCGAAATCGCCCTGCAATTCGCCGTGGTCGGCGGTGAAGAAGATGTCGGTATCCGCATCCCAGCCGCGTTCCGCCAGGTAATCCATGACCTGCCCGACGGCTTCGTCGATCAGCTCGTTCTTGGCATGGACGATGGCGTTCACCTCGCGGATCTGGTCCGTCGTGGTGGTGGCGGGCACGTAATCGGGCGGTACCTCGAAATTGAACTGGCCCTTGCCCTGGTACCAGTCCAGCCAGTGATGCGGCTTGGTGGCCAGGATGTCCTCGCAGGCCGCGCGGCTGCCGGGATAGCCCGCGGGCAGCGGCAGGTCGCGCCAGTCGAACCGCTTGCGGGCATCGTCCGGCACGTCCCAGGGATGGTGCGGGTCGGGGAAGCTCATCCAGCAGAACCAGTTTTCCTCCGCTTTGCGGTTGGCCAGCCAGTCGATGCTGCGCCGCGCGGTCCAGTGCGTGTGGTAATGCTCGACCGGCATCGGGTTATGGGCGACCTGCGGCGCGCCGGTATCGCCGCCGCCCAACCCGCTCGGCTTGCCTTGGGCCGTGTATTCATGGAACCCGGCGACTTCGTCGGGGTGGGTTTCGGCCAGCCATTTCGGGTAATGGAACAGCGAGCGCCCGGCGCGGCCCGTATGCCCCGCCAGTTCCATGTAATCGAAGCCGCGATGCGGCCCGTGCGATCCCGCCCCGGCGGCGGTGTTTTCGAAATAATCGGTGGCGGCATGCGGTTCGAAATGCGCCTTGCCGATCAGCGCCGTGGCATACCCCGCATCGTGCAGCACATGCGCCAGGCTGGGATGATCCGCCGGCAGCGGGATGCCGTTCGAGCGCACGCCGTGCCGGCGGATATGCTGCCCGGTCAGGATCGTCGCCCGCGCCGGCATGCACACCGCGCACTGGTCGCGCGCCTGATGATAATTGATCCCGTCGCGCGCCAGCCCGTCGATCACCGGCGTCTTCGCGACCGCGCCGCCATTGCAGCCCAGCGCGTCATACCGCTGCTGGTCGGTGGTGATGAGCAGGACATTGCGGGGCATGGGGCGCTCCTTCGTATTGCGGTTTCAGCCGATGAAGGATCGTGCCCCGTCGCCGTGGCGCTGGCAACCGGGGGGGGATTACGTAGCCGCCCGGTATTCTTCCCACGCCGCCTTGCCCATTTCCCAGATTTCCTGTTCGGTATAGCGCGGATCGACGAAGCCGCGGGGGCGGATGTCGATCAGCCGGGCGCCGGTTTTTTCCTTGATGCGCCGGGAGCGGTCATTGCCGACGGCGTTGGAAAAGGTCAGCTTCTCGAAGCCCAGCTCGCCGAAGGCGAAGTCGAGGGTCGGGGCGATGGCTTCGGTCATCAGCCCCAGCCCCCAGTAATGGTGACCGAGCCAGAACCCCCGGTTTTCCGGATTGCCGTGGCGGTACAGGTCGATGGCGCCGATCATTTCCGATGGCTGGTCGCGCGGAAACAGCCCCCACAGCCAGCGGTCACGGCCCTGGCGCGGGCGGACCTCGTTGCGGAAGAAATATTCCACGCCGCCTTCGGGAAACGGCCAGGGCACCGTATCGGCAAGGTGGCGGATGACTTCGTAATCGCTGAAGTTCCGGTTCCAGGACGACAGGTCATCCCGGGTCGGCGCCCGCATGACCAGCCGCGCGGTGTGGAAGATCGGAACGCCGCTCATCGCGCTTACAGGCGGCGCGGGGAATGATGGATTGATTTTTCCATGAAATAGCTATATAATCCTATTATGGTTGATGCAAGCGGAAACGGCAGGGCATGCGCCGTCCCGGGATGCTTATCGATGTCAATCGATGTCAATCAATGTCAATCAATGTCAATCAAGGACAATGAATGTCCAGGGATGCGCATGAACAGGCATGTTGACCGGGCGTCGGTGCCGCCTCGTGATGGCCTGAAAATGTAGACAAATGTAGTCATTTTTCGGCGAATACTGGCGGGTATATAATAAAATCAATTGGTTGACCCGTTTTTACCGGTGCGGAACCGGTTATTTTCGTGCAAAAACGCATCGAAACAGGTGCATTTCCGGCGAAAAAATGCCGATATCGTCGGCGAGCGCCGGGTGCGGCGACATCAATCCGACAGGACAGGGAAGGACGACACATGGGAACGAGGCTGGATGGCAAGCGCGCGGTGGTGACCGGCGGGGCGCAGGGGTTCGGACACGCGATTGTCACGCGGCTGAAGGCCGAAGGCGCAGAGGTCTGCATCTGGGATCATGACGCGGCGATGATGGAAAAGGTCGTGGCGGATTTCGGCGGCGGGGTGCGCGGCGTGGCCGTGGATGTCACCAGTACGGACTCGATTGCCGCGGCGGTGGCGGAGTCCACAGCCGGTGGCGGGCGCATCGATATCCTCGTCAACAATGCGGGTATCGCCGGACCCAGCGCGAAGGTCTGGGATTACCCGGTGGACGAATGGCGGCAGGTGATCGAGATCGACCTGAACGGCGTCTTCTATTGCTGCCGCGCGGTTGTGCCGGTGATGCGGGAACATGGCTATGGCCGGATCGTCAATATCGCCTCCATCGCCGGCAAGGAAGGCAACCCGAACGCCGCCCCCTATAGTGCGGCGAAAGCGGGCGTGATCGCGCTGACCAAATCGCTGGGCAAGGAGCTGGCCGATATGGACGTGCTGGTGAACTGTGTCACCCCGGCGGCGGCGAAGACCCGGATCTTCGACCAGATTTCGCAGGAGCAGGTGGATTACATGCTGTCCAAGATCCCGAAGGCCCGGTTTGTCGAGCTGTCGGAACTGGCGGCGATGGTCGCCTGGCTATCCTCCGACGACTGTTCGTTCTCCACCGGTGCGGTATTCGATATTTCCGGCGGTCGCGCGACCTACTAGTTACCGGGAATCAATCAGCCTGGTCGGCGGTGACGACCCGCGCGAAGCGAATGGCCCGCATGCCCTTCGTCGCGCGGGCGTTCGGCATCACCAGGATACAGTCGTCATGCGGCGTGACGACATCCGCACCCCCGTCGCGGCCGATGACGGTGCCGGCGTCGGGGAAATGTTCCAGCCCGTGAAATTCATCGGTGAACGTGAAATCATCGCTTTGCAGTTCGACCGACCCGGTGATCCGCAGCAGGCGCTGGGGGGCCCGGGCGGGGCTGCTGACATGCTCGGCGAAGGCGGCCGTGTCGATGACCGCCAGCCCGCGCAGGAAACGCAGGGTGGTGTCCAGCGCATTCACCGCCGTCTGCCGCGCCCAGTGCTGGCCGCATTCCGCCAGCAGCCCGGTGCGATGTGTCGCCGGGTCGGCGAAGGGTGTGTAATCGATCATCCGCTTGCGGCTGCGGCGCTTCTGGCCCAGCACGATATGCGCGGGGAAGCCGATAGCGCGGGCCAGTTCGGTTTCCTTCGCCTGTCCCGTACACAGCAGCAGGGCCGGGCAGTTGGTGCCCAGTGAATGCAGGTCCAGCAGGTGGTCGACGGTTTCGACAATGGGGCGTAGTTCGCGGGCGCGACGCAGTTCCAGCGTATCGCCCGGGCCGTCCAGGACCTCATCGGCCCAGACGCGGTTGATGTCCTGGTCGATGCGGCGGTTATCGCGTGGCCGGGCGGGGTCGAAGCGGCGATAGGCGGCGTGGTTGACGAAGGCCAGTGTCAGTTTGCCCCGTACCGGGCGGATGTCATGGCGCAACAGGTGGTCCAGCGCGATGGCGCCGCAAATTTCATTGCCATGGGTGACACCGTTGACCATGGCATGCGGGCCGGGCTTTCCGCTGTCGAAGGTTGTGACGTAGTCGACGCCGGTATTGCCCGCCCGGTAGGGGGCGATATCGGGCGCCGTGACCTCGATCGGAAAATCGCGTTTGGCCAAGGGCTCAGACCATGTGCGAATACATTGGCTTGCCGGGCCAGGGCATCTCCGCCCGCAGCACCGTATTCGATTCTGACTCGGTTATATAAAGGTAGCGGTTGCCGGGACCGCCATAGGCGCAGTTGGTCGTCGTCAGTCCTTCGCAGGAATGAATCCGGTACAGCGGTTCGCCCAGCCGGCTGAACAGCCAGACCGACCCCATGCCGGCATGGCAGACGGCGAGGTTGCCTTCGATATCCAGCGCCATGCCGTCCGGACCGCCCAGCCCGCCGGACAGCCGGATAAAGACGCCGACCTTGAAGGTGCCGCCTTCCTTGGGCAGGGGCATGCGCCATACCGCGTTGGCGCGGGTGACGGCAATATACAGCAGCCCTTCGTCCAGGTCGGGTACCAGCCCGTTCGGGCTGGGGACGGTGTCGATCAGGCATTCCAGCCGCCCGTCCAGGTGGCGCCGGTAGACGCGGCCGGTCGGGTCATGCATGCCGGTCAGTCCCTGATCGGTGAAAAACATCGTCCCGTCCTGGGCGAAGACCAGGTCGTTGCAGCCCTTGAAGCTTTCCATCTTGTTGCGCACGCAGAAATCGCTGACCGTGCCGGTATCGGGATCAAGCTTCAGGATCCCGCGGCGGTAATCGGCGATATAGATCGTGCCGTCGGTATGGATCTTCAGCCCGTTGGGTTCACCGTCGTAATCGGCGACGACATCCCATTCACCGGTATCTGCCGCCAGCCGCAGGACACGGCCAAAGGGGATATCGACGAGATACAGATTCCCGTCCAGATCGAAGGATGGCCCTTCCAGGAAGCCGTCCAGTTTCGCGCCGTTCATGCTGGCATCGGCCCAGTCGGAGCGCGCGTTCTTACGCAGATGGTCCGGCATGCGGGCGAAAACTTCGGTTTGGATGTCCTGCGGCGGCGGAAAAAGGCTCATGACTCGGCTCCTGATACTCGATGGTGGCGATACACCGTTCGGCACGGCGCAAATCCCAGTATCAACGTGGCGTCTTTCGGCGCAAGGGACACAATTTTTTTCTTCGGGGGGAGAACCTGAAGTCTTGCGCCGGGACCGTTTCGCGGCGCTGCGGCCACAACGGCGGGAATGCCAAGCGTATCGATGCCGTTATCGGACCCCTGGACCATCTCCCGCGCGGTGACGGTTCTTACCTGAAAAGAAGTCGATGTGTCGAAATGCCGGTCACGGCGAAAATATATAATGCATTGAAAAATAGAAATAATTCAGCCATGTCGAGAGATTTCATAAAAGTTGATCAATAATAGAAAATTAATTTGTCGAAATTATAATGAAATACAGTTCAAGTTAAACTAAATAACGGGAGCCATTATACTAAGTTTTCATAATAATTGAAAACGATACTTGTTGACGAATTAAGTAAAGTGAGTAGTATTCGGGTCACGTTCGTTGTTGAGAGTTATCGAGCAAAACGTTTCACCGGCCTGCAGTGCTTGAGGAACAGGCCATTCAAGATCGTCAGATCGACCACTGAGGAGTGTTCAAGATGTTGCGCAAGAATTTCACACAGCTGTTAGCCGATGAATCTGGTGCCACCGCTATCGAGTACGGCCTGATTGCCGCTCTGGTTTCCGTTGCCGCTATTGGTGCCCTGAGTGCGATGGGTACGTCCCTTGAAGGTATTTTCACGACCGTTTCCGATCAGCTCGGTAATGCCGTTGATGGTGCTGGCGAAGGCGGCGGCGAAGGCGAAGGCACATAAGCAACGCCGACGAAATGTCACAAGTGCCCCCGCCCGGTTAGGGCGGGGGCCAGACGGACAAATACCCGGGGCGGCGGCCTTGCCGTCCCGGATATTGCCGCCTCAATCAACGTGTAATGCAGGTAACCGAGGGCCGCGCGATGATTGCCGACAATATGTTGCAAACCTTGGTCTTTGGCGTCGATTTGGGCACATTGCTGCGCCACGCCATTATTTTGATATTTTCCGGTTTACTTATTGCTGCGGCGGTTATCGATCTGCGGCGTTTCATTATTCCCAATACGCTGGTTGTGACCCTGCTTGCGCTTTGGCCGTTCTGGGCCATCGTCAACGGCGCCGGTCCGATTGGTTACACATTGCTGGGCGCCCTGCTGATGTTCGGCGTCGGCGCCGTCCTGTTTGCGCTCGGGCTGATGGGAGGCGGTGACGTCAAGCTGTTGACCGTATTGGCCTTATGGGCCGGTCTGGACGGGTTGCTTGGCTTGGCCCTGCTGATCAGCGTCGCTGGCGGCATTCTCTCTATTTTCTGGGTTTCCCGCTGGCGTATGAAAATTGCCGTCCTCATTGGCTGGGCGGACGGGCTTCGGAACAACAAGCAAATTCCCTATGGCGTAGCGATCGCCGCAGGCGGCCTGTCGGTCGCCCGGCGTCTCTGGATCGGCTGAGGAGCGTTGGACCATGCGTGCACGGACATTATTACTGCTCACACTGGCGATGGTTGCGGCCGGGACGACCTTTGTTCTGGCGCAGAACTGGATCGAAGCGCAGCGCGGCGCGCTGAGCCGGACGGCTGAGAAGCAAAAACCGAAACTGGCCGAAACGGTTGAAGTTCTGGTTGCGGCCGGTGAGCTGACGGCCGGCCAGTTTATCAAGAAAACGAACCTGAAATGGCAGACCTGGCCGAAAAAGGGCGTTGCTGACGCCTATTTCGTCAAAGGCCGGAAATATGAGAGCAAGAACGAAAAAGGCGAGAAAATCCAGCAGGACGTTATGGAAGCGTTCCTGGGGTCGGTGGTGCGCAGCCGGATTTCGGTCGGCGAGCCGATCTCCGACGGACGGGTTGTCCGGCCGGGCGAGCGCGGGTTTCTGGCGGCGGTCCTGGCACCGGGCAATCGGGCAATCTCGGTTCCCATCAATGCAACGACGGGTATTTCCGGCTTTGTCTTTCCGGGGGACCGGGTCGATCTGCTGCTGACACATTCGATTTCGGAAAGCGTCGACAGCGATGTTGTTCGCCGGGCGACCGAAACGGTGTTGAGCGACATCCGGGTACTGGCGGTTGACCAGCGCACGGATGATTCAGAAAGCAAGGCGGCACTGGCGAAAACGGCGACACTGGAAGTAACGCCAAAACAGGCGGAGGTGATCGCCGTTGCCAACGAACTTGGCCGCTTGTCCCTCTCCCTGCGCAGCCTGGCGAATGATGTGGCGGCGGATATCCGTCCGGCCAGCCGGGCCCACACCTGGGATACCGAGGCAAGCCGATTGCTGCCACGCAAGCGCAATTCGAACGTCCTGTCCGTCAAGGTGGTGCGCGGCGGGGCGACATCTGCTGTGAACTTCCAGCGTGGCGGCGGGGGCGGCGGCTATATCGCAACCGGCGGTGCCGTGGCGCAGAACGGCGCAACAATCGGAAATGCGGCGAACCAGTCGCTGACGAACAGCGCAAATGCGCCGATTAACCTGACCAGGAAGGTGAATTGATGAAACGTTACCTGCTGACGTTGATCCTGGTGCTGTTCCCGGTCGTTGAGGCGATCGCGGCGACGGAACTGCCAAGGGTACGAATTGTCGATGCGGATCCGGAGCCGGTATTCCTGGAAGCGAACAAGGGCCAGTTGCTGCGTCTCGTTCGCCCCGTCGATACAGTATTCATCGCTGAACCCGGTGTTGCCGATGTCCAGCTGAAATCACCGACGCTGATTTACATCTATGGCCGGCGGCCGGGCGAGACCACCTTGTTCGCCGTCGACAAGAAGGAAATGGTGATCCTGAATACGCGGGTCGTGGTGTCGCACAATCTGAGCCGCCTGAAGGATATGATCGACAGCTTCCTGCCCGCCGGCATGATTGATGTGCAGTCGATCGAAGGGACTGTTGTCATGCGTGGCGCTGTCAGCAGCGCCGAAGAAGCGGAAAACCTGCGCCTGCTGGCAACACGGATTCTGGGTGAGGGCGGTGAGATCATCAACCAGGTGCGGGTCACGGGACCGAACCAGATAAACCTGCGCGTCAGGATCGCCGAAATCAGTCGTGAGCTGAACAAGCGGCTTGGTATCAACTGGGACATCATCCGCTCGACGGGAAATCTTGCGGTTGGCCTTGTCGTCGGTAATCCCGCCGGTGCCCTCGGCGCGCTGGCCCTTCAGGCGCCAACGTCAAACAACCTTCAGGGCAGTTTCTCGAGCGGCGGCTATGACATCAACGCGCTGGTCGATGCACTGGATGACGAGGGGCTGATTTCTGTCCTGGCCGAACCGAATCTGACGGCGATGTCCGGCGAAACGGCAAGCTTCCTCGCGGGCGGCGAGTTCCCGATCCCGATTTCCCAGGATGCCGATACCATTACGATTGAATTCAAGAAGTTTGGCGTCAGTCTTGCTTTTACACCAACGCTCCTGAACTCCGGCCGAATCAATGTTCATGTCCGGCCCGAGGTGAGCCAGCTGTCAGAAGCCGGGGCGATACAGATCGCGGGGTTCAGTGTTCCGGCCCTGACGACGCGCCGTGCGGAAACGACGGTTGAACTCGGCAGTGGTCAGAGCTTCGCCATCGCCGGCCTGTTGCAGGCAACCACGAACCAGACGGTTGAGGAGTTTCCGGGGCTGGCACAGCTTCCGATCCTGGGGCCGTTATTCCGGTCAACGGAATTCCAGAAACAGGAATCCGAACTGGTGATCATCGTGACCCCCTACATCGTCCGTCCCGTCAGTACACAACTTGCGTCACCGACGGATGGCTTTTCGGCGCCGCATGACGCCGAACGGGTTCTCTATGGCGCCAGTCATCGCTCGACGCCGTCCGGGCCCAGTTTCTCACCGTTGGATAGTGAAGGTTCCCCCAGCCTTGTCGGGCCGGCCGGGTTCATTCTGAATTAGGGAGAAAGCGATGCGTATTCTTGCAGCGATATTCGTGTTGCTCGCCCTTGCCGGGTGCAAGGCGACGGCCGACCGGACCGTGACCGAATACAAGAAGGTCAACAAGGTGGAATTCGTCCGTTTCGACCATGACGTTGTGTACCCGAACGGCGAGTACCGGGCCTCTACTGCAGAGATGGAGCGGTTGACAACATTCCTTCGGGATATCCAGGTCGGGTCGGGCGATGCCGTTTTCGTCGCCGGCGGGTCGCCGGACCAGCGCAAGGTTCTGGGCGCGCATCTTGCCTATAACCGCCTCGATGTTCAGCAGGTTGGTGAAAATGGAACCCCGGGACGGGTTCGTGTCGTCGTCGAACGGTATATCGTCACCCCGCCGAATTGCCCGGATTGGAGCAAGCCGATGGGGCATGACAGCGAGAATACCCCGGGCGCCAATTTCGGCTGCGCCATTACGTCAAACCTCGGCATGATGGTCGCAAATCCGCGCGACCTTCTGCGGGGACGAAATCCCGGACCATCCGACGCGACAGCGGTTTCCGCCGCGATTGCCCGTTATCGGGCAGGCGAGACTCGCGATCTCCTGGATGACGAAAATGTAAAGGGTTTCAGGAAGGAATAGTCATGACGGCTTTAGCAGGCGCCGCTCGGGACGTTACGGCATACGGCGCCGGTGGCAAGGTTGCTGCGATTGGTACGATCGTGGCGTTTACCCAGGATGGGTCGACCCAGGAAGCCCTGACCCGCCTCGCCGAGAAGGGGCTGGCCCCGCAGGCTTCGGTCGTGCCGGGCGGGTTGTCCACTGCGGTGACCGCAGGCGCGCCCGATTGCGCCGTGCTGCTTGTCGATATTTCTGATTCACCCGACCCGGTCGCGGATATCGCGCACCTCGCCGAAAAAGGCGCGAAACATATTGTGGCCACCGGGCCGGTCAATGATGTCGCGCTATACCGCGCCTTGCTGGCGGCGGGAGCTGCGGATTACGTCGTATCACCTGTCGTTCCCGAAGAACTTGTCCGGGCCCTGCGGGCCAAACCGCGTGATGAACGAACCGACGCGGTGACCGAGACATCCATGGCCACCGCCGTGATCGGCGCGCGTGGCGGTGTCGGGGCGACAACCATTGCCGTCAGCATGGGCTGGCTTCTGGCGCATGAGTACGGTCAGCGGACAGCGCTGCTGGATCTGGATCTGCAGTTCGGAACCTGTGCGCTGGCGCTTGATCTGCTGCCGGGCCGGGGCTTGCGCGAAGTTCTGGAAAGCCCCGACCGGATCGACTCGATGTTCGTTTCCAGCGCCATGGTGAACGAAAGCGAGAATCTTTATGTTCTGGGCGGCGAGGAACCGCTGGAAGAAACGCTGTTTCTCAGCCCGAACGGCATCGGGACATTGTTCGCAGCGATCCAGCCTGATTTCGCCAATATCGTCATAGATCTGCCGCGGACCATGGTGACCGGCCAGCGCACGCTGTTGGAACAGATGACCCATATCCTGCTGGTCAGCGACCTGTCCCTGTCCGGGATGCGGGATACCGTCCGCCTGAAGTCCCTTGCGCGCGATGCCGCGCCGGACGTGCCACTGGATATCGTTATTGTCGAGGGACAGGATCGTCGCAATTCGATCAGCCAGTCTGATTTCGAGCGTGGCATCGAAGGCAAGATCGCACATGTCGTTCCCTTCGATGCCCGCACGGCAGATGAAGCAGCGAGCAACGGCAAGGCTGTTCCGCAATCCGGTGGTACGCGTCGTCCGCTGGTGAAGTCGCTACGCCGGATTACCAGTCAGGTCGCCGTGGATGACAAACCGGCGAAAAGCAGGAAGTGGTTCGGAAAATGACCGATGGCGCTGTAGTTTCATTTCCCACCGAGGCTGCCGGCACGCCGAACGGCATGTCGCAGGATGCCGCCCGTATCCTGGCCACGGTCCGATCTGAAATTCCTCCGGAATCACTGCCGGGTATGAATCGCGGTGTTGTGGCCCGGCATATCAAGACGATCATGGAGCGCGAGGCTGAAAGTTCCGGCATTGTCCTGAACCTGTTGCGGCAGCGTGACCTGGTGACCGAAATTGTGAACGCAATTTATGTCGAGGCGCCGGCCAAGCCGCGTGCGCCGGAATCCGTGGGGAAACGTTTTCCCGATGCGCCAGAGGCGCCGCCATCGCGGGCCACGTCGATTGCGAGCCTGATGGCCGATCCTGGCGATGACCCGGTGGTACCGGAAGGGTCAGGCAATAAAAACAAAAGCAAGGAAAGCGTTGAAGAAGCCGCGCTGCGCGTTCGTCCCATTTTGATGGAACGGATCGATCCGGCAGCGGCAATGAAGCTGACCCGCAAGGAACTGGCGCGTCAGGTGGGCGAAATTGTCGGCGAGTTGCTGCGTGAGGAAAACATCCAGCTTAATCAACTGGAACAGCGCGATCTGGTGACCACGCTGGTCAACGATATGCTGGGCCTCGGCCCGCTGGAACAGTTGCTGGCGGATGAGAAGATCACCGATATCATGGTGAACGGGCCCAAGCAGGTTTATATCGAAAAAGGCGGCAAGCTGACGCTGACCGATATCACGTTCCGCGACAATGCCCATCTGCAGGGGATCGCGTCGCGCATCGTTACCCGGATTGGCCGCCGCGTCGATGAAACCAGTCCGATGGTCGACGCCCGGCTTGAGGATGGCAGCCGCGTCAACATCATCATCCCGCCGCTCGCAATCGATGGCGCGTCGATCTCCATCCGGAAATTTGCGAAGAAGAAAATCACACTGGATACGATGTCACGGCAGAACAATATCTCGGAGTCGATGGCGACCGTCTTCAAGATCGCGTCGCGCTGCCGGCTGAACATCCTGATTTCCGGCGGTACCGGTTCCGGGAAAACAACCTTGCTGAATGCGTTCAGTCGCATGATTGACCAGGGGGAGCGCATCGTGACGATCGAGGACGCGGCGGAACTGCAACTGCAGCAGCCGCATGTCGTCCGGCTGGAAACACGCCCCGCCAATCTGGAAGGGCAGGGGGAAGTGACGATCCGCGATCTGGTGCGGAATTCCCTTCGTATGCGTCCTGATCGCATCATTCTCGGTGAGTGCCGCGGTTCCGAAGCGGTCGACATGCTGCAGGCGATGAACACGGGTCACGAAGGGTCGATGTCCACGATCCATGCGAACCGCCCGCGTGAATCGCTGACCCGGCTGGAGAACATGTTCGGCATGGCCGGCATGAACATGCCGATCAGCGCGGTGCGTACCCAGATCGCCTCGGCGCTGGACCTGATCGTGCAGGTCAGCCGGATGCGTGATGGTATTCGCCGGGTCACACATGTCACCGAAGTGGTCGGTATCGAAGGCGATACGATCACCACCCAGGACCTGTTCACGTATGAATACGAGAGCGAGGACAGGGACGGCATTCTGGTTGGCACCTTCAAACCGTCCGGCCTGCGGCCGGCATTTGCGGAGAAGGCAGCATATTTCGGTCTCGACCGACCGCTGCTTGAAGCGATATGACGGAAATTCTTGAAGCCATTGGCCTGGAAGACTGGCGCGCGGCAGCGGTCATGTTGTCGGCGATGCTGTTTGTCAGCGCGGTGATTTTCCTGGTCGCGTCCGTGACAAACCGTGCGCGCAAGCATCGCGAAAAACGGCTGGGCCGGGTCTCGGCGACAGCGCTGGTGAAACATCAGGTGACTGGGGTTGCGAGCCTGCGCCGAACAAATGATTCCGGGTCAATGGTGTCGGCTTTCGGGCGGCTGGTGCCGAAACCCGAAGAATTGCGCCGACGCCTGGCACAGACCGGCTGGTCCCTCAGGATCGGGCATTATGCCATGCTGGTTATTGGCATCGGCGTTATCAACGGGTTCTCTGCCTGGGCGTCACTGGGGATGCCGGTTGGTGTCGCGGTGCTTTTGGGCGTTGCGTCCGGAATAACGATCCCCCATTTGCTGTTGAACACGATGATCAAGCGCCGCCAGGACAAGTTCACGTCGGAATTTCCCGAAGGCATTGATGTTATCGTTCGCGGACTGCGTGCGGGTCTGCCGGTTTCCGAATCCATCATCAATGTTGGACGGGAATTATCCGGTCCGGTCCGTGAAATATTCGCGGCAATCAGCGAGAGGCTCAATTTCGGCGACCCCGTTGAAGAGGCGGTCAGCGAGGTGACCTATCTGATGGATACGCCGGAGCTGAAGTTCTTTGGTATCAGCCTGTCGATCCAGCGGGAAACGGGCGGCAACCTTGCGGAAACGCTTTCCAACCTGGCGGATATCCTGCGCCGGCGGCGGCAGATGAAACTTAAGATCAAGGCGCTGTCCTCCGAAGCGCGCGCCAGTGCCTATATCCTCGGGGCGTTGCCCTTTGTGATGTTCATCCTGCTGTATCTGGTGAACAACACCTACGTCATGCAGTTGTTCGAAGACCCGCGCGGAATTTTCATGGTCAGCTTTGGTCTGTTCATGATTTTCTGCGGCGGCTTCGTCATGTTCCGGATGGTGAATTTCGAGATATGAATATCGAGGAACTTCTTGCCCAGGGGCCGGTGACGGTAACCCATATTGCGCTGGTTGCAGCGGTCGCGGCCTTTTTCGCCGTAATGACCTTCTGGCGCACCCTGATGGAACGCACGCCGGTGCACCGGCGGATCAACGCGCTGTCAGATCGCCGCGAAGTTTTGAAGAACGGCCTGCTCGCCTCCGACCGTCGGGGTACGGCGTCGTCGCATAGTCTCGGGCTTGCCCGCAGCCTGGTTGAGAAGCTGAAGCTGAAACGGGGCGAAACCGCGGAACAGGCGGCAAAAAAACTGGTGCGCGCCGGCTATCGGTCAAACGACGCCGTTGTCATTTATCTCGCGCTGAAGCTCTGCCTGCCGCTTGTTTTCGGCGCCGGCGCTGCGGTTCTGTTTTACAGCCTCGACTTCATGTCGCTGGGCAAGTCGATGAAACCGGTTGTGGCGATGCTTTCGGTCGTCGGCGGGTTTTATCTGCCCGAACTCTATATCCGGAATGTCACCGACAAACGCCGGGCCAAACTGGTCCGGGCCTTGCCGGATATGCTGGATCTGATGGTGATCTGTACCGAAGCGGGATCGAGCCTGGATGCGACACTGCACCGGGTTTCGCGGGAAATTCGGCATTCCTCGCAGGAAATGGCGGACGAGGTTGAACTGACTGGAATTGAATTGGGATTCCTGCCCGATCGGCGTCAGGCGCTTGAGAATTTTTGCAGCCGGACTGGAATGAAGCATGTCGAAGCGCTGGTCAGCACATTGGTCCAGACCGAAAAATACGGGACGCCGCTGGCGCAGTCGCTGCGAATTCTTGCCCGTGAATTACGGGATGAGCGTTTGATGCAGGCCGAAGCCAAGGCCGCCAGACTGCCGGCGACACTGATGATTCCGATGGTTATCTTCATCCTGCCGACCCTGTTTGTTGTGCTGATCGGGCCCGGTGCCTTGCGAATTATCGATGGCTTCACCAGTCTTTAGCATCGGCAAGCGTCAATGAACGTCGCGCTGCATCAGTTGTGAAACCCCGGTGATGCCGGCTGCGATGGCGAACAGCCCGTAGGCGAGCTGGTAGCTGCCACCCGCCGCCAGGATGCCGCTGAATACCAGGGGCCCTGTCACCACGGCGGTAAAGCATACAAAAAGATACCCGCCCATCATGTAGCCGACCTGGTTCGCCGGAATAGCCCGCGATACTTCCGCCATGCCGACACCATTCCAGCCGGATGCGGTGGCGCCGATCAGCAGTGTGACGGCATAGAAAGCGACAAGCGGCGTGTCCTTCGTGAACAGCGCCAGCGCAATGCAACCGCCGCACATCAACAGCCCGGCGATACCAAGCAGACGCACCGGCGGGATGAACCCGTCGGCGATGACACCCAGCGCCGGCCGGGCGACAACCCCGGCCATATGGGCGGCGGCATATATCGTGGCGGCTTCGGACCCGCTAAGACCGATTTCCTGATACAGATAAGCAACAAGGAAGGTCGATAGCGCGAACTGGATATAGATGAAGGACAGCGAGGCGATGCACATCAGCCGGGTCCGTCTTTCGGCCAGTACCGCCCGCAATGGGGCGAGCGGCGAGGCCCGGGTCCGGGTTGTACCACCCGCCACGCGACCCGAATCCCAGTTCCGCTTCATGCCCTGCATCAGAATCATCGCGACCACGCCCACCGCGCCGATGATCAGCAGCGTAACCCGCCAGCCATACGGTTCGACCAGCACGACAACCGCCCCGCCGGCCAGTACGCTGCCCAATGGCATGCCCGACTGTTTCAGCGAGAAGGCAATGTTGCGGAACTTGTCCGGCGTGTACCGGGCGAGGATTTCCGAACTTGCCGCCGAATTCGGGCCATAGGCGATGCCCAGCAGCAAGCCCCCGGCAAACAGCGCGAACACGCCCGACAAGGTCACCATCGCGATGCCCGCCGCGCCCAGGGCCAGGCAGATCTGAACGGCGCCAACCGCGCCGAACCGTTCGATTATCGCGCCGCTCATCAGCGAGCATATCATCGAGGCGCTGAACATGACGCCGGTGAAGACGCCGATTGATTTCGCCTCGACGCCCAGTTCCGCGCCGGCGATGGGGGCAATCACCGGCACGACCAGGACGCTGAGCGACAGCAGCCCCTGCACGCCGAGCAGCGCCGTCATCGGGATGACGAATCCGGTGCCCTGTGGCCGGGGGCTTTCGTCTTTCACGCTGGTCTACCCTTGCCCCTCAATGGCCCGCGAGTATCGCATCGGCGATTTTCTCGGCCGTCATGATGGTCGGGATGTTTGTGTTGGCGCAGGGAACGCGCGGGAAAATCGAGGCGTCGACAACGCGCAGCCCCTGGATATCGCCGCGCACCTTGCCCGTGGAGGTCGTGACCGCCATCGGGTCGCCATCGCTGCCCATCTTGCAGGTACACGAAGCATGCCAGACCCCGGTGACCGTGCGCCGGACATAGGATTCCAGCGCGTCATCATCGGTCATCAGCAAATCCATGCTGTCGCCTTCGGTGATCACTTTTTCAATCAGCGAACTGCGCATCCAGGATGGACCATCCATCAGCTTGCCGGCGACGCCGGTGATGAACTTGTTGCGTGGCGTGACCACGCCGACCTTGCGGACCTTTTCGCTGTAGCTGGAGGGAAAGGTGTTGCTGCTTGCCGCCTGCATTGACGGTGTCGCATAAACCCGCCCCAGCATCCGTACCGTATTCATCAGCCGGTCGACATCGCGCCGATCCGACAGCATGTTGAATTCGACCGTCGGTTCCGCCCGCCAGTCTGTCGAGTTCAGCTGCACCTGCCCGGTGGAATAGGTCTTGTTGACGAAGGCAAGCATCGATCCCAACCGTTCGCCCACCGGGTGCCACGCGGATTTTGCAATTGTGGCGACGAACATGTCGCCCTGCGGGCAGTCGTCAACCTGCGAGGAAAAGCGCAAGCCGACATGGATATGCCGCCGCGTCGCCGGGTCCAGCCGTGATTCCGGCGGCAGGTAGGCGGAAATCGCCACGGTCGGGTGTTCCATCAGGTTCTGGCCGACCCCGGCCAACGCCGAGCGGACCTCGATGCCCATATCTTTCAGATGCCCGACCGGGCCGATGCCGGACCGCAGCAGCATCGCCGGCGAATGCAGCGCACCACAGCACAGGATGATTTCCTTCGCGTGGATGGCTTCTGTGCCGCCCGGGCTCTGGATCACGACACCAACGGCCTTCGTGCCCTCGAACAGGATTTCCTGCACCCGGGTTTCGGCGCGGATTTCCAGATTCTTGCGCATCCGCGTGCCGGGATCGAGATAGCCGATCGCGGTCGATACCCGCCGGTCATAGGCGTTGGAAATGGTGATCGGGAAATAGCCGTCGCGGAACTCGCCGTTCTGGTCCGGCAGGTAATCGAACCCCAGGGCCTTGTACCCTTCCGCCGCCGCCTTGGCGTAGCCGGACCACAGGTCGTCGAACAGCCGGCGGATCGGAATACGGCCCTGTGTGCCGTGGTACATTTCGTCATCCGGGAAATCCATGTCGCGCTCAAGTTTGCGGAAATACGGCAGGACATCGTCCCAGCCCCAGCCTTCCGCGCCCATGTCGCGCCAATCGTTATAGTCATGCGGTGCACCGCGATTGGCCATCTGCCCGTTGATCGACGACCCGCCGCCCATGACCCGTGCCTGTTCGTATTGCCGCAGCGGCGGCCGCTGGCCCGGGTCATTATGGCTGACCGGCTGGATATGGACCTTCAGGTCGTTCCATATGAATTTCGGGTTGAAAAAGGCCGTGCCCGGATAGGAATCGAGGATATCGGCCGGCACCTTGCCATGCGGCGTATCGATGCCCGCTTCCAGCAGCAATACCTTGTTGGCGCTTTTCGCCGACAGCCGGTTCGCCATGACCGATCCCGCCGAACCGCCGCCGATGATGATGTAATCATAACTCATGACTATCGTCTTTCCCTGCTGCTCATTCCCGGGGTGCGTCCCTGTGCTGCCGCGATCATAGGATGTCGCGCAGCCCACGCAAACGCCGCGCTTGCATTGTCGTACATTCTAAGGCTCGCCAGGGTAAGCAGCAGCCGGTCGGTTTGGTGAGATCAGGCAAAATCAGGTTCGAGGACCGGTACCCCGGGCGTAACCTGATGATAACCTTAACGGGCATTCCCCATATTAAGTAAAAACATTGGTTTAAGGGCCTGTTAATGGCTGCATTGCTAGTATGGTCTTTGCACTCAATTTTGGCAGTGGGCGCTGCGGCCCCGGGTAAGAATATGACAGACCTGAACCACGAACTGGAAAACCCGATCCGTCTCACACGGCGCTTTGCGGTCGTCTGCGCCGCGATTGTACTGGCTGCCGGGGTCGCGATTTCCTGGCTGCACTGGTCGTCGTCGATCAGCCAGCTTTCGCGGATGGCGGAACAGAACAATGTCGATCTGACCATCACGATGGGCAACAGTATCTGGCCGCGCTACGCCGGGTTCGTGAGTGATGCCCACCAGATGACGCCGGACGATATCCGCGTCCATCCGAAAACGATCAGCCTTCACCGTGATGTTGCGGAGTTGATGCGCGGCACGCCGATATTGAAGGTCAAGATGTATGACCTGAACGGCCTGACGGTGTTTTCAACCGAGACGTCGCAGATCGGTGGCGATTACCGGGAAAACCTGCGCTACCAGGAGGCGCTGGGTGGTGGCAACGCCACAAAGCTTGAATACCGGGAACGCTTCAATTCGATATCCGGCACGGTCAATAACCGGCATGTCCTGTCGAGCTATCTTCCCGTGCGCCCGGGCGGCAGTAGTGGCCGGATCGAGGGCGTCGTTGAAATTTACAACGATGTCACGGGCTTCCACGCATTGTTGATCCGCGAGGGCATCATCCAGGTCGTGATTGTCGCCGCTGCGCTGGTTGTGGTTTACGGCCTGTTGCTGTTGGCCGTCTGGTTCGCGGACCGGTCGATTGGCAGGCATCACGCCCGGACGGTGCAATTGACGCGGAACGTTGCCCGTGCCGAGGCCGCCAACCAGGCCAAGTCGGAATTCCTGGCGAATATGAGCCACGAACTGCGCACACCGCTGAACGCGGTGATCGGCATGTCCGAAGTGATCCACCGCGAAATGTACGGTCCCATCAATATTGCGAAATACAAGGAATTCGCGGGCGATATCCATGATGTGCTGGATATCGCCAAGGCGGAATCCGGCAAGGTCGATGTCGCGCCGGAAATGACGAATGCGGCAGAAGTTGTTCGATCCGCCAGCAAGCTGATGGAAGAGCAGGCGCGTGCGGGCGGTATCGATCTTCAGGTCAATTTACCATCCGACCTGCCGGACATCCGGTCCGACCCGACCCGCGTGCGGCAGATCGTTATCAATCTGCTGTCCAACGCGCTGAAGTTCACGCCGAACGGCGGAGCGGTCAGCGTGACACTGGCCCGGGTCGGGGTGACCGACTCGATCATTATCACCGTCAGCGATACGGGTATCGGCATATGCGAGAATGATATTCCGCTGGTATTGGCGCCTTTCGGACAGGTCGATAGCGCGTATTCGCGTCGCTTCGAGGGAACGGGCCTTGGCTTGCCCCTGTCGAAGGAACTTGCGGAACTGCTGGGTGGGACGTTGAGCATTCGCAGCGAGTTGGGGGTGGGAACGTCCGTCGAAGTCGTCCTGCCGACCGATACAGAAGCTGCTCTGGAAGACAGGCTCAGCGACGAGCCGCCGCATCTCGCCGTTGCCTGACGGGGCCTGGCAGGCATTCGCTGTTCGGTAATCGACAAGGCGCCCCCGCCGCGGCGGGGCAGGCAGGTTACCGCTCATTTTTTATGGGGATTGCGTTCGCTCATTCATAGCGGTGCTTGATCTCGCCCTTGCCGAATCCGTCCTGATGGAAGTAGTTCGCCTTCGAATATTCCGTGATGAGTTCCCGGTAGGGCACCGGCGGGTATTTCGGGGGCTTGTCCGCATCGGTGCAGGACGGGGCGACACGGATAATCCGGTCCACGTTCTGGCTGTGGAAATAGGACATGGAATAGCGGTCGGCCCCACCATCGACGATGACGCCATGCGGGGTCGACAGGAAGCGGTCGTTCGACATGCGCCGCAGGATATTGCCGATATTCACCAGGAAGGTACCGGGCAGCAGGGGCGGTTCAAGCCATTCATCTGATGGCAGGCGGATCGCCAGCCCCGGCACTTCGTCGCGGGCCAGGACCGTCATGAAGGAATTGTCGGTATGCGGCCCGGTTCCGAAATCATTGTCTTCGATACGGGTTGGCGGGTAATGCAGCATGCGCAGCTTCGCATTGTTCTCGTCGGCGAAGTCATGCTCCAGTCCATCGGGTTCCATGCCCAACGCCACGGCGAATGCCGGCACAATGCGCTGGCACAGCGTGTTCAGCGCATTGAAATATGCCATGACGCCGTCCCGAAACCCCGGCAGGTTTTCCGGCCAGTAATTGCCGCCGCGCAATGGTGTCTGCGCGATGACATCGGGATGATCCGGGCCCCGGTCATGGGTGACGAAATAGGATTCATTCTGATTCGGCCGCGTTGCCTGATGCACGGTCGAATGGCGCTGCATGCTCGCATTCATTGGCAGGTAGCCGATATTATGGGCGTCCTGCGGGATCTTCTTCTTTTCCGCCAGCGGCAGGGCATGGAAGCGTCGTGACTGGGCGAATGCTTCGGTAACCAGCGCATCTGGAATGCCATGGTTTGCGATGTAGAAAAATCCGACGGTTTCGCATGCGTGCCGAATGTCATCGGCGAGTCTATCCAGCGCGCCTGTTTCCCCGGCGAGATAGGGACCGAGGTCGATACGCTTCAGTTGCGCCAGCGATGCGCCCGGGTCCTTCGGCGCGTTTTCATGAAACAGGTGTGCGACCATCTTTGCCTCTCTTCAGCGGCTCATGCTTTGCGTAACCCGGCTTCCTGCATCAGCGGCAGAACGTTCCGGGTAAAATAGGCGAGGTCGGGTTCGTAATCGAAGAAGTTGATCTGCAACCCGTCGCAGCCTGCGGCTTTCAGCTTGGCGAACTGATCGACCACCTGTTCAGGGGTGCCGAAGACATGGACATTGCCGCCGATGATACGCTGATGCCGCTGATGGCCGCGCCAGGACTGGGCGTCGCTCGATTTCTGGGTGCCGACCATCGTGTCGACAGCCTCCGCGTCCTCGCCGTCCACGATGGCCTGCACGATCTGCTGCACTTCGGCTTCCGTATCGCGGCAGATCACATGCGGGTTGATAATTGTGTGCACGGTTCGTCCCTCCGCCGCCGCCAGCTCCTTGATTCTCTTCGTGTGTGGCGGCAGGGTTTCCACGGCGGCATTGATATCCGCGCCGCCGGGGCTGGTGATGAAGATGAGGTCGGAATGCTTCGCGGCATAGGCAAGGCCGACATCGGACGCGCTGGCATTGACCATGATCGGTCTGTCGTTGTTGACCGGCTTGGGCGAAGCGTAGGCGTCCTTCAGCTGCCAGTATTTTCCGTCCCAGGTAAGGTTGGTGTCCTCGCGCCACAGGGCTTCCATGATCTCGGTGAATTCCGCTGCCATGGCGTAGCGTTCGTCATGCGGAATCGGGGCCAGCCCGAACATACCAACCTCGTTCGGCCGGAAGCCGGTGACGAGGTTCAGCCCCCAGCGACCATGCGACATGTGATCCAGCGTCGCCGCCATCTTGGCGAGTTGCAGCGGATGCCAGCCATACAGCACGTGGACCGTGGAAATCAGGATGATGTTGCGGGTCAGCGCCGCAACGCCGGATGTCATCAGCAACGGGTCGATGGTATTCTTGCGGTATTTCGTGCGGCCGCCATGCCCGTCGGCGCCGAGCCATTGCGCCAGCCCGAACGCGAGTTCGAATCCCGCTTCTTCCGCCTGAACGACCAGCCGCGCATTGTAGTCGAACGACCAGTCGGTAACGCGCGGCGCGTCGGATGGCGTCCAGCCGCCATTCTGGATCGGTAAAAACAGGCCCAGCATCAGCGGTTGGCGGACCGCGCGTTCCAGCGCAGTGAGCCCATCCTGCGCAGAAAGGTCAGGTGCGGTACTGGGTAAAAGCGGTGGTGCGGAATTCATTGAAAGTATCCGGGCCCATGAACATTCCTGAAACTCTACTCCTGATCCACCCTTGTCGGGAAGGTGTGGTCCGGTTTCCGCCTGTATTGGTCGTGCCGGGGGGAGGCGCTATAGTCATGTCAAAATTAACGCATAACACAGGGGGAACGGGTCATGGACCTGCAGCTGAAGGGTAAATCCGTCGTCGTTACCGGGGGGAACCGGGGTATCGGAAGGGGCATCGCGCTTGGCTTTGCTGCCGAAGGGGCCAATGTATCGATCGTCGGCCGGGATACCGGGGCGCTGGCCCGGGTGAAGGCCGAAATCGAGGCGCTGGGTGTGAAAGGCAACACTGTTGCCGCCGATCTGTTTACGGCGGAAGGCTGCAGCCGTGCGGTTGACGAAACGGCAGCGGCGTTCGGCGGTGTCGATGTGCTGGTGAACAACGCATCGACGTCGGTTAGCGGCACGCTGGAATCCCTGAGCGACGATCAACTGATGGAACGGCTGAAGGGCAAGACGCTTGCCTATATGCGCTGCAGCCGCGCGGCGCTGCCGTGGATGCGCAAGGGCGGTTTCGGTCGCGTGATCTGCATCGGCGGGTCGGCGGCACGCGCGGCGGGCAAGGCTTCGCTGCCCAGCGGCCTTGGCAATTCGTCGATTACGGCTTTTGTGAAACATCTCAGCAATGACGTTGCGCCGGAAAACATCACCGTCAATGTGGTCCACCCTCCTTTCACCAAGACCGACCGCTATCCCGGCCGGCTGGAAGCGCGGGCAAAGCAGCTCGGCGTCAGCCTGGAGGAAGCGGAAGCGACCTTCGTTGCCGATTTCCCGATTGGCCGGATTGTCGAGCCCAGTGACATTGCACCGATGGTGCTGTTCCTGTCCTCGCCGCAGGCTTCCGCGGTCACGGGGCAGGCCATCGGCGTCGATGGTGGTTCCGTGCCCGGCATCTTTTACTAAGAGGAATTCACATTATGGCGACATTCTTGCTCATCCACGGCGCGTATCAGGGCGGTTGGATATGGAAGCCGGTGGCGACACGTCTGCGCGCGGCGGGCCACCTTGTTTTTGCGCCGTCGCTGGATGGCTGCGGCGAACGGGCCGACCAGATTCGCGCCGGCATCACGGTGGAATCGCAGGCCGAGGAACTGGCGAAGTTTCTGTTTTTCGAAGACCTCAACGATGTCGTTCTGGTCGGAACCTCCGCCGGTGGCATGATCATGGCGAAGGTTGCGGAACTGGCGCGGGAACGGGTCGGCCGGCTGGTCTTCGCGGATGCGCTGGCATTGTTCGACGGTGAGAAAATCCGCGATATCGTAACCCGCCCTGCGGCGATCAACACCGAGCTTTCGCTTGGCCCCTCCCGGGAGGATGCGGCCGGTCGGTTGCTCAAATCGCTCGATCCGGAAATCGGCACCTGGGCCGTGGACCGTTTCACGCTGAACCCGATCCTGGTGTTTACGCAGCCGGTCCAGCTGCCGACGTTCTGGGATCAGGAATGGGACGCCGATGTCATTTATTGTCCGCAGGCGGAAAACCCGGGCGAAGCGCATCAGCGCCGCGCCGCGGACCGGCTGAAGGCGCGCTGGCATGTCATCGACACCGGGCATTACCCGATGTTGAGTACGCCGGATGAACTGACGCGTATTATTATTGGCCAATAGGACGAATTAACGGGACGGGGAATACGAAGCCATGAAAATCACGATCTTCGGTGCGGGGGCCATCGGCGGCCATCTGGGAGCGCTGCTCAGCCGGAATGGTGTCGATGTCAGCCTGATCGCGCGGGGCGCCCATCTGGAGGCAATGCGGGATAAAGGCCTGAAGCTGACCATGAAAGGGGAAACATTCGTCACCCATCCCCGGGTCACGGATGATCCGTCAACGCTCGGGCCGCAGGACTATGTCGTCGTCTCGCTGAAATCGCATCAGGCGCCCGGGGTGGTGGATGCGATGCAGCCGCTGCTTGGTCCCGATACGACCGTGGCAACGGCGATGAACGGCGTGCCGTGGTGGTATTTCTACAAGCTGGCGGGCGCGCATGAAAATTATCAGATCAAGGCCGTCGATCCGGATGGCAAGCAATGGAACGGCATCGGACCAGAGCGCGCCATGGGCTGCATCACCTATGTCGCCAGTGAGGTCGTTGCGCCCGGCGAAATCGAATCCGGCGGCCAGATGCGCTATTACATCGGTGAGCCCGACAACTCGGAATCCGACAGGGCGAAACGGTTTCAGGAAGTGGTCGACGCAACCCCTATCGATGCCCAGCTCCGCACCGATCTTCGGCGGGACATCTGGGTCAAGATCATGGGGAATGCCGCCTATAACCCGATCAGTGCGCTGACGATGGGGACGATGGGCGATATGGTCAACGACCCGGGCGGCGAAGACCTTTTGCGTAAGGTCATGGGCGAGGTCATGGCGGTCGGCCGGGGGTTGGGTGCGGAACCCAATGCGTCGGTCGATGAACGGATCGAAGGGACGCGGCACGGTGCCGCCAGCCACAAGACGTCGATGCTGCAGGATCTGGAGCGGGGCCGGATGATGGAAATCAACCCCATCGTTGGCGCGACGTCGGAAGTCGGGAAAATCATCGGCGTGGATACGCCGACCATCGACACGGTACTGGCGCTGGTCAGGCTGCGGGCAAAACTCGCGGGTTTGCTGCCGGAATAACCGGCGTTACCGGGCCTCCGCCTGCACGATTGTCCGCACGGCGAGCGCTGCGGCGGCGGTCCGGTTTTCCACGCCCAGCTTGTTGAAGATCTGTTCCAGATGCTTGTTCACCGTGCGCGGACTGAGCCCCAGAATTTCACCGATATCGCGGTTTGACTTGCCTTGCGATATCCATAGCAGCACTTCGGCCTCGCGGGGTGTCAGCGACAGGTCTGTCTGGAGGGAGTCTTTTTCGTTCGGGCTTGTGGCGTCGGAAACCCGGAACAGGAATTCGTCGGCGCCCGTATGCCCGCTGAAGACAAAGCGCAGGTTTGCGATTTCCAGATCCGACCCGACTGCCATATCCATTCGTCCCGATCGTTGCGGGGCGACCAGCCGGGTCATCCAATCCTTCATTGCCGCTGGCAGGTCGAAGGTGCCGTCGGCGCGCGCCAGCTGCGCCCGTTCGCATCGCGATGCGGCCAGCGGTGTGCACCATAGAACTTCGATGTCGCCGGTGACCGCCAGAAGTGACCGGCCCTCCGCATCCAGCGCCGCGCGGGCACTCTGGCCCAGCCGGGCATTGGCGATATGGACACTGATCCGGGCGATCAGCTCATCGGGAACCAGGGGTTTGGTGACGTAGTCGACACCGCCGGCGCCAAGCCCGTTGACGATATGTTCGGTCTCGCTGAGTCCGGTCATGAATACGACCGGGATATGGGCCAGGTCGTTACGTTGTTTCAGGCGGCGGCAGGTTTCGAACCCGTCCATGCCGGGCATGATGGCATCCATCAGGATGATATCAGGCATGACCCGGCCGGCAAGGTCTAACCCGCGCTCGCCATTCTGTGCGACCACAACCATGATTCCCGATTCCTCCAGAGCGTCGGTCAGGACCATCAGGGTTTCCGGCGAGTCGTCCACGACAAGGACGATATCGCGCTTATCCGACTTGTTCACGCTGTATTTCTCCCAGCAGGGTATCAAGGCCTTCGAAGTCGAACCGGTTCACGTGTGACCTGAGTTCGGCAGTGAGTGTTTGAAGTTCCGGGTGTGCCAGCTCAATGGCGGACAATTTTTTCTGGACCGCGCGGACATGGCCTATCTGCACCAGGCTGCGCAATTCACGCAGGTCATCTTCAGGTAGTTCGATAGTGTCGGGTCCCGCCAAGGTGAAACTGCGCTGCACGGGGGGAACTGGCATCTCGTGGATCCATTCGATTTTCAGTAACTGACCGATGCGGGTCAGCAATTCGTCGATCCGGATCGGTTTGCTCACGATGGCGTCGTGATGATGCGTCCCCAGCGCGTTGATGGATTCACCGCCGGCGACAGCGGATACCATGACGATGGGGGTGTTGCGGTGCCCTATCCGGCGTAGCTGCGAGGTCACTTCCCAGCCGGTCATGCCCGGCAACGAGATGTCCAGCAGGAAGATATCCGCCTCGTGTTGTTTTGCGAATTCCAGGCATTGCGGGCCATCGGACGCGGCGAAGACGATAAAACCAAGCGGCGAGAGGATTTCGTTCATCATTTCGCGATGGTCCGGCTCGTCGTCCATGGCGATAACTGTGAGGCGACGGCCCTTGTAACCGTATATACGCTGCATGCTGGTTGGTTTTTGCGCCGGGGTATGCGGTGTCGCCAGCATCATTTTCACGTGGAAGGCGCTGCCCGTGCCGTAGGTGCTTTCGACCGTGATTTCACCACCCAGAACCTCGGTCAGCAGCTTGGTGATCGTGAGACCAAGCCCGGTTCCCGGGGGCGCCTGGCGACCTGGTTCATGGATGCGTTCGAATGGGCGAAAAATCCGCTCCATGTCATCGGCGCGGATGCCGCGTCCGGAATCCTCGACAATGAAATCGGCGACTTCGCCGCTATACCGCACCGTGAATGTCACATGGCCGGCATCAGTGTATTTGATGGCGTTGGACAGTAGGTTGATCAGGATTTGCCGCAGCCTCTTTTCATCTGAATGTACCGTAACGGGCAGGAATTCCGGACGATGGAATTCCAGCTTGATATTGCGCGCCTCGGCCTGCAGACGAAACATGTCGACCAGTTGCGACAGGAAATCGCCGAGCCTGAATTCATCGCGGTAGATGTGCAACTGGCCCGCCTCGATTTTGGAAATATCCAGCAGCCCCTCGATCAGACCGGCCAGATGTTCGCCACTTTGCCGAATGGTTCGGACCGAGCCTTCCCGATGGACGGGCAGCGCTGGGTCATTCTCCAGAATCTGTGCGTAACCGAGAATCGTGTTCAGCGGGGTTCGCAATTCGTGGCTGATACCTGCCATGTAGCGGCTCTTGGCATCGTTCGCGGCCTCGGCTATTTCCTTCGCCTTCTGCAATTCTTCGTCGGTCCGTTCGTGGGCACGGATTTCGCGCATCAGCAGGTTCGTCTGCTGGGTAGATTCCTCCTGTGCGACGCGGCGGCTTTCCGTGGCCAGGACAAACAGCCAGCAGGTCACACCCGCCAGCAGTGCGGTGACGAGAAACACATTCCACAATGTGGTCGCGATCGCGTCCTTCGGTGCAACAGGATCCAGCGTTGCCTGGATATAAATAAGTCCAAAAAACAATCCGGATATGCTGCAGACCAGGGCCATGAGGCTGACGTAATGTCCCAGCCTTGTATTCAACCCGGCGACGATTCTCTCAGGCAGGAAAGCGGACAGGAAGGCGAATATCTGCTCCTGGAAGCGGGCGTCGACCTTGCAGCGGTCATGGCACCGTGCATCCAGCGAGCAGCAAAGCGAGCAAATCGCGCCGGAATAAACGGGGCAATGCGCCATGTCCTCGGTGTCGAATTTTAGCTCGCAGATACAGCATTGTTCCTGCGTGCGGTTATCGGCATGGGAAGCGGGCGTGCGGGCAAGGTAGTATTTTCCGCCTGTCGCGAAGGCTATGACCGGGGCGAGGACGAAGGCCGTGCCAAGCGCAAGGAAGCTGGCCAGCGCCTGTGCCGTTTCACCCAGCCATCCAAAATGGGCGGCAGTGGCCAGAATGGATGCAACCAGCATCGATCCCACGCCAACGGGGTTGATATCGTAAAGATGCGCGCGCTTGAATTCGATGTGCTTCGGGCTCAGGCCAAGCGGCTTGTTGATGACAAGGTCGGCGACGATAGCGCCGACCCAGGCGACGGCGATATTGGCGTAAAGCCCCAGAATATGTTCCAGCGCCTGAAAGATGCCCATTTCCATTAGCACCAGCGCGATGGCGACATTGAAGACCAGCCAGACCACCCGACCCGGATGGCTGTGGGTCAGGCGCGAAAAGAAATTCGACCAGGCGATCGATCCCGCATAGGCATTGGTCACGTTGATCTTGATCTGGGACAGGATGACGAAGGTACCGGTCAGCCCGATGGCGATTTCCGGTGAGGCGATCATCTGCTGGAACGCGATCAGGTACATCTGTGTCGGTTCGGCCGCATGCTGTTCGGGAATGCCGGCTGACAGCGCGAAATAGGCGAGGAAAGACCCGGCGAACAGTTTGATCATTCCCAGCACGATCCAGCCGGGGCCGGCGGCAAGCAGCGAGCCCCACCATTGCAGGCGCCGGCCTTTGCGCTGCCGCGGCATGAAGCGCAGGAAGTCGACCTGTTCGCCGATTTGCGCGACGAGCGAAAACACCACCGCGGCCGCCGCGCCGAAGATCAGCAGATCAAACGACCCGTCTACCGGGCCGTGTTGTCCCGGATACCGGGTCCAGTCATCGATGGAGTAGAAGCCCGATGCGCCGATAAAGACAAATGGCAGGATATGCAGCACGACCCAGAAGGGCTGGGTCCAGAGCTGGAATTTGCTGATGAATGTTATGCCGTGCGTCACCAGCGGGATCACCACAAGGGCGCTGATCAGGTAACCGAGGCTCAGCGGTATGCCGAAGCACATTTCCAGCGCCAGCGACATGATCGCGGCTTCCAGCGCGAAAAAGATGAAGGTGAAGGAGGCATAGATCAGCGATGTGACGGTGGAGCCGATATAGCCGAATCCGGCCCCCCGTGTCAGCAGGTCGATATCAACTCCGTATTTCGCCGCGTAATAGGAAATCGGGATGCTGGTCAGCAGAATAAGAACGCCGACGACCATGATGGCCAGCGCGGCGTTGGAAAATCCGTATTGCAGGGTGATCGTGCCGCCGATGGCTTCCAGTGCCAGAAAGGAAATCGCGCCGATCGCAGTGTTCGCCACGCGGAAGGAGGACCATTTCCGCGCGCTATGCGCCGTAAAACGGAGGGCGTAATCTTCCAGCGTCTGGTTTGCGACCCATTTGTTGTACTGGCGTCGGACCCGGACGATCCTTTGCTGCGAAGTCATAGCCGGTTGCACCCGCTCTGTCTGCCGGCACTCGCAATCCTCCCCATTACGGATGGCGTGGTATGTTGCAACGCAATATATCCTCTCCGATGAACAAATGTCGCGTCTTTTATGTGACTACAGGAAGCAGCGGAGGCTGGAAAAGTTTTCAATCATGAGGTCGTCGTGCCAGGGTTCCGGTAATTTCCTGTAAACATACATAATAAAATCATATTTCCTGATTTTTATCCGCAGAAAACTATCGTTCTTAAACGCTGTCACGACGTCATTTTAAGGACCCTACCCGGTCAAATGACGCATCACCATACGTCATTCGACGTATTGCTGCATTGCACCGTAATCCCGGATGCTCCTGTCATCGGGTGTTGAGCCGCCCGGTTCGACACGAAACCAACAGTTTTGGAAGGAGCCACTATGCATAGCGACAAGACACCGGCTTCGGCACCCCGTTCGCCTGCCCGACGCAGAGTATCGTTGGGCGCTGCTGCGCTGATCGCCGGATCCATGATGCCTTTTGCTGCCTTCGCAGCGGATTATCCGACCGCCAAGGTCAACACCACCGGTCTCGCCGTTACGGACGACGTGGTGAAAGTGGGTATTCTGCATTCCGTTACCGGGACGATGTCCATTTCGGAAACCGGTTCGGTTCAGGCCGAGAAACTTGCCATTTCGCAGATCAACGCGATGGGCGGGGTGCTTGGCCGGAAGATCGAATATATCCAGGAAGACGGTGCCAGCGACTGGCCGACCTTTGCCGAAAAGGCCAAGAAGCTACTGGTCAGCGACAAGGCCGCCGCGGTGTTCGGTTGCTGGACGTCGGCATCCCGCAAGGCCGTGCTGCCGGTTTTCGAGCAGTATAACGGCATGCTTTACTACCCGACCTTCTATGAAGGCCTCGAAGAATCACCGAACGTGATCTACACGGGCCAGGAAGCAACCCAGCAGATCATTGCCGGTATCGACTGGATCGTGAAAGAGAAGAAGGCCAAATCCTTCTACCTGCTCGGGTCCGATTACATCTGGCCGCGCACGTCCAACAAGATTGCGCGCAAGCACATTGAAAAACTCGGCCTCAAGGTCGTTGGCGAAGAGTACTACCCGCTTGGCCACACGCAGTTCAATTCGGTCATCAACAAGATCAAGCTGCGCAAGCCTGACGTGATTTATGCCATTGTCGTCGGCGGTTCCAACGTCGCGTTCTACAAGCAGCTCAAGGCTGCCGGCATTGACATGACCAAGGAAAAGCCCGCGCTGCTGACCATCTCGGTGACCGAGGATGAAATCCGCGGGATCGGCGGCGAAAATATCGTCGGCGCCTATGCGGCGATGAAATACTTCCAGAGCCTCCCGAACGAGAACAACACGTCTTTCGTCAAGGCATTCAAGGAAATGTGGGGCGAGGATATCGTCATCGGCGACGTGACCCAGGCCGCCTATCTTGGGCCGTGGTTGTGGAAGGCCGCCGTTGAAAAAGCCGGTAGCTTCGACATCGACAAGATCAGGGCAGCATCCCCCGGCATCGAGCTGAAGACGGCGCCTGAAGGCTATGTCCGTATCCACAAGAACCACCACCTGTGGAGCAAGACCCGCGTTGGTCTCGCGCAGACGGATGGCCAGTACAAGGTCGTCTACGAAACCAAGGAACTGATGGAACCCGACCCCTTCCCGAAGGGCTACCAGTAGGCCTTCGAACCGGTGGAAAGGGTTGGGAGCTTCTCCTCCCAGAGTATCGCACACCCGGCCCTTTCCACCTCCCTACTGTTCCCGAACGCCATTTCGTCTTCCAACCCGCCCGGTCAGCGTAAACGGGCAAGATAAAGGGAAAAGGACATGTTCAGCGACTATACGATGGCCGAGCTAGGCTCCATTTTCGCGATGCAAGGGTTTGCAGGTCTCAGTCTCTTCTCGGTCTTCGTGCTGATGGCGCTGGGATTGGCGATCATCTTCGGCCAGATGGGGGTCATCAACATGGCCCATGGCGAGTTCATGATCCTCGGTGCCTACGTCACCTATCTCTGTTCCAATCTGTTCTCCGAATACCTGCCAGGCCTTTTCAGCATCTACTTCTTCCTCGCCATGATCTGCGCCTTCATTGCATCCGGCGCGCTTGGCATGCTGGTGGAATGGGCGATGATCCGGCATCTCTATAAACGACCGCTGGATACACTGCTGGCGACCTGGGGCCTCAGCCTCATCCTGCAGCAGACCTATCGCTCGGTATTCGGCGCCCGCGAAGTCGGCGTCACGATCCCAGACTGGATGATGGGTGCGCTGCCGCTGACCGATATCGTCGAAATTCCGATCAACGGGATCTTTGTCATGATCCTGACCATTTCAATCACCGTTGCCGTCTACTTTCTGATGTACCGCTCCGGCTGGGGCAAGCAGGTCCGCGCGGTGACACAGAACCGCGTCATGGCCGGCGCCGTTGGTATCAATACCGAACGCACCGACCGGCTGACCTTTGGCATCGGCTGCGGCATCGCCGGGGTGGCGGGCAGCGCCTTCACGATGATCGGGTCGACCGGTCCGACCGCCGGTCAGCTCTATATCGTCGATACCTTTCTGGTTGTCGTTTTCGGCGGCGCTAGCAGCCTGCTGGGCACCATCGCGTCGGCCTTCACGATCAGTCAGGCGCAGTCGTCTATCGAATTTTTCCTGAGCGGGTCCATGGCGAAAGTACTCACGCTGCTGACAGTGGTCGGCATCCTGATGCTTCGTCCCCAGGGCCTGTTCACCCTCAAAGTCCGTCGCTGAGGAGGTCGCCATGAAAGCCGGGTTTTCACTCTTTAACCGCAGCGAGCTTCTTTTCCTCGTCATCCTGATCGGCCTGATCTTCATCGTGCTGCCATTCGGTCTGGATATCTTCCGTCTCAACCTCGTTGGCAAATACCTGACCTATGCCTTCGTTGCCCTCGGGCTGGTTCTCTGCTGGGGCTCCGGCGGGATTCTCAGCCTCGGGCAGGGGCTCTTCTTCGGCCTTGGCGGCTATTGCATGGCCATGTTCCTGAAGCTGGAAGCCTCGACGCCGGAAGCCACCAAGATCCAGTCGACACCGGGCATTCCCGACTTCATGGACTGGAACCAGATCACCGAACTGCCCTGGTTCTGGGAGCCGTTCCATTCGCTGCCCTTTACCCTGCTCGCGATCATTGCCGTGCCGACCTTTTTCGCCTTCATCATCGGGCTTGCGATGTTCACGCGGCGGGTCGGCGGCGTCTACTTCGCCATCATCACCCAGGCGTTCGCTGCGATCCTGACGATCCTGATCATCGGGCAGCAGGGTTATACCGGTGGCGTCAACGGCATTACTGACCTGCGGACCCTGCTGGGCTGGGATATCCGGACGGACGATGCGAAATACGTGCTCTATTTCGTCAACGGCGGGTTGCTGATCGCCTGTCTGCTGCTGGCGCAATTCATTCGCCAGTGCAAGCTGGGCCGGCTGCTGGTAGCGATGCGGGACCAGGAAGACCGGGTCCGGTTCTCCGGGTACAACGTGGCCAATCTGAAAATCTTCGTGTTCTGTCTGGCGGCCGCGATCTCCGCTATTGGCGGGGCCATGTTCACCTTGCAGGTCGGGTTCATGTCGCCATCTTTCGTTGGCATCGTCCCATCCATCGAAATGGTGATCTACTGCGCTGTCGGTGGTCGGTTGTCCCTGTTCGGCGCGATCTACGGGACGTTGCTCGTCAACTACGCAAAGACGGTTTTCTCCGAGGTGCTTCCGGAAGTCTGGCTGTTCGCCATGGGCGCGCTGTTCATCGGTGTCGTGATGGCCTTTCCGAACGGCATAGCAGGCCTCTACCAGACCTATCTGGAGCCGAAGGTGCGACGCCTGCTGGAGGGCGGTGGAAAGGAACCCGACCCCGTCGACACATCATCCATAGCCGCGCGTCCGGCAGAGTAAGGAGGAGACATTCATGGCTACCGAAAACGACTTCCTGCTCGCCATCGAGGGGCTCACGGTTTCCTTCGACGGGTTCCGGGCGGTGGACGATCTGACGCTCTATATCGACCCCAACGAGATCCGGGTGATCATCGGACCGAACGGGGCCGGCAAGACCACGGTGCTGGACCTAATCTGCGGCAAGACCAAGGCGACCGAAGGTTCGATCAAGTTCAAGGGCCAGGAACTCACCGCGATGCGCGAGCACGAAATCGTCACGGCCGGAGTCGGCCGCAAGTTTCATACCCCGTCGATCTACGAGGATCTGACGGTCTTTGAAAATCTCGAAATCTCCTACCCCCGGGGCCGAACCGTATTCGGCGCGATCATGTTCCGCCGCGATCAGGTCGTGATCGACCGGGTCAATGAGATCGCGGAAATGATCTTCCTGGACGGGTTGCTGGATCTGCGGGCGGCCTTTCTCAGCCACGGCCAGAAACAGTGGCTCGAAATCGGCATGTTGCTGATCCAGGACCCGGAATTGCTGATGCTGGATGAGCCGGTTGCCGGGATGAGCGTCAGCGAGCGGCAGAAAACCGCCGATCTTCTGAAGAAAATCATCAAGGGGCGCTCCGTCATCGTCATCGAGCACGACATGAAGTTCGCCGAAGACATCGCCCACCGGGTCACCGTCCTGCATCAGGGAAAGGTGCTGTCGGAAGGGGATATGGAACGGGTCAAGAACGACCCCAAAGTCGTCGAAGTTTACCTCGGACATTAGGGAATCAGATCATGCTTCAGGTTTCAGACCTCCATGTTGCCTACGGCGAAAGCGAAGTGCTGCACGGTCTCGATTTCACCGTCGCGCCGAATGAAATCATCGCGATCATGGGCCGCAATGGTATGGGCAAGACGACGCTGATGAAATCGCTCATTGGTGTGGTGCCGACCAAAAGCGGGTCGGTAAAGATCGGCGATACTGAAATTTCGGGGATGAAGAGTTTCGAGCGGGTTGCCAGCGGCGTGGCCTATGTGCCGCAGGGCCGCATGATCTTCTCCACAATGACGGTGCAGGAAAATGTCGAAACCGGCCTGACCGTCACCGGCGAAAGCGAAGTGCCCGACGATATCTACGAGTTGTTCCCGGTACTGCTGGAAATGAAGGGCCGTCGTGGCGGTAACCTTTCCGGCGGGCAGCAACAACAGCTCGCCATTGCCCGCGCGCTGGCGTCGCGCCCAAAGGTTCTGCTGCTGGATGAACCGACCGAGGGCATACAGCCCTCGATCATCCGGGAAATGGCCCGGACGCTGAAACGCATCCGCGACGAACGCGGGCTGTCGATCATCGTTTCCGAACAAGTGCTCAGCTTCGCGCTCGAAATCGCTGACCGCGTGCTTGTTCTTGAAAACGGCGAGGTCGTCCACGAGGACGAACGCGCCAATGTGGACGAAGGAAAAGTCGCTCAGTTCCTCTCCGTCTGACCACCGCACCAGAGCAATTCAACGCATGATCCAACCCAAACATGAGAGGGGATTTGAAATGCCAGAAACAATCATCGAAGTCGACCTGAAGGCCTCACCTTACGACAATGAGAAGATCCACAACCGTTGGCATCCGGACATTCCGATGGTTGCGACGGTGAAACCCGGTGACGACTTTATCGTCGAATGCGTCGACTGGACCGGTGGCCAGATCAAGGATAACGACGACGCGTCAGATGTCCGCGATGTCGATCTGACCAAGGTCCATTTTCTGTCTGGTCCCATCGGTGTCGAGGGCGCGGAACCGGGCGATCTGATGGTCGTCGATATTCTCGATATCGGGACGCTGCAGGACAGTCTGTGGGGCTTTAACGGATTCTTTTCGAAACAGAATGGTGGTGGATTCCTGACCGAACATTTTCCTGAAGCCCAGAAAACCATCTGGGATATTTCGGGCATGTTCACCCATTCCCGCCATGTGCCGGGCGTCAATTTTGCCGGGCTCATCCATCCCGGGCTGATCGGCTGCCTGCCGTCGCGGGAACTGCTGGATGAATGGAACAGTCGCGAAGGCGCGCTTGTTGCGACCGACCCGGACCGGGTGCCGCCGCTGGCGGCGCTGCCATCGGGTGAAACGGCGCATATGGGCCAGATGACCGGCGATGCCGCCAAGGCGGCAGGGGCGGAAGGCGCGCGCACCGTGCCGCCGCGGGAACATGGCGGCAATTGCGACATCAAGGATCTGTCGCGGGGATCGCGCGTGTTCTTCCCGGTCTATGTGCCGGGTGGCGGGCTTTCCATGGGCGATCTGCATTTCAGCCAGGGCGATGGCGAAATCACTTTCTGTGGCGCCATCGAAATGGCCGGCTGGATTCATATCAAGGTCAGCCTGATCAAGGATGGGGTGCGCAAGTACGGGATCAAGAACCCGATCTTCAAACCCAGCCCGATCACGCCAAACTACAAGGATTACCTGATCTTCGAAGGTATCTCCGTCGATGAAGCCGGCGGGCAGCATTACCTCGATGTCCATATCGCCTATCGTCAGGCCTGTTTGAATGCCATCGAATACCTGAAGAAATTCGGTTATTCCGGGGCCCAGGCTTACTCCATTCTCGGTACGGCGCCATGCCAGGGGCACATATCGGGTGTGGTGGATATTCCAAACGCCTGTGCGACGCTCTGGCTGCCGACGGAAATTTTCGAGTTTGACATCATGCCGGGCAGCGATGGTCCGACGAAGTTTCTGTCAGGCGATGTCCAGGTGCCGCTCGCGCCGGACCTCTAGGGTGAATCGGGGCTGGCTGAAATTGTTCGGCTGGCCCCGACGTTTTGTTCCAATTTGATTCCAGGGGAAGACCGATGCCTGTTTACGAATATTTCTGTGATTCCTGCGGCCCGTTCGAGGACATCCGCCCGATCGGCGAATATGCCGCGCCGACGGATTGCCCTGATTGCGGGACGGCAGCGCCGCGCGTCATGCTGACTGCGCCACGTTTGGCGCTCATGGCGAGCGGTGACCGGCATGCGCATGCAACCAATGAACGCAGTGCCCATGAACCGCATCTTTCGACCACGGATTCGCGGGCGGCTGGCGGGCATGGGCCGGGCTGTTCATGCTGTTCCGCGTCTAAATCAGCGACAAAAACCCGGACCCATTATGGAGCTGACGGGTCCAAGGGCTTTCCGTCGGCCCGCCCCTGGATGATTTCACACTAGGTGACAAGGCGTCGCGCGCACCGGCCTGCCAGGAGTCGGGGCTGCGCTTGATCCCGGCCGGCAACCTCACGTCGGCCGGGATACTTTTCGAATCCGGTTGTTTTCCGTATCGCCGATATAGAACGACCCGTCTGGCCCGATGGCGACGCCATGCGGGCGTGCCAGCGATGATTGCGCGGCAGGTGTGCCGTCACCGGTATAGCCATGCGTTCCATTCCCGGCGATAGTCGATACCCTGTCCGCCTGCCAATCGATGAAGCGGATGGCGTGATTTTCCGTATCGACGACCAGCACATTGCCGTCGCTGTCCAGCGTCATTTCCTTGGGCCGGTCATAGATCGCGGTCGCTGCCGGTCCACCATCGCCGCCATAGCCGGTCTCGCCGGTGCTGGAAACGGTGGAAATCGTGCCATCGGGTGTGACCAGCCGAATTGAACTGCCCTGCCGCTCCATGACATAGACGGCGCCGTCGGCGGGACGGCAGCCAACCGCACGCGCGCCGAAGACCGCCGCCGCCGTGGCGGCACTGCCATCGCCGTCATGCGCTGCCGCGCCGGTACCGGCGAAGGTTGTGATGATGTTGCTGGCGAGGTCGACGACCCGTACACGGTTGTCGGAAACATCGGCGATATACATCAATCGCCCATCGCGCGAGATCGCCAGACCGTTTGGTTCAACCATCGCCGCCCGGTTTGCCGGTCCGCCATCGCCGGAAAACCCCTTTTCACCCGTGCCCGCGAATGTCGTCACGATTCCGGTTGCCCCGTCGATCCGCCGGACAGCGGCGTTATGCCGGTCGGCCGTGTATATGGCGCCGTCGCCATCGATCGCCAGACCGTAAGGCTGGTTGAAACAGGCGGTGATGGCGGGGCCGCCATCGCCGGAATATCCGGCATTGCCGGTACCGGCGATGGTTTCAATGATACCTGTCCGGGCATCGACCCGGCGGATGCAATGACTGAACGTATCAGTGAAAACCATATTGCCCGCAGCATCGAAGACCACATCGAAAGGATTGTTGAGTTGCGCTTGTATCGCGGGGTCGCCATCACCGGCATACCCTTCCGCACCGGTACCCGCGACCGTGGTGATGATCCAGCCGCTATATTTTGAGTCGATCATGGTCTAGTCCCGTGTTTTCGGAAGCTGGAAATCGGCATTGCGCTCGATCAGTTTTACGGTTTCGCTCATGTCCCCGTCACGTAACCCCATGGCGACCAACTGTTGCAGCGTCAGGTAGGTGGCGCTTGCCACCATCTGCGGTACTTCCAGCCGGTCGGCTTCCTGTTGCCACAGATGGGTGTCCTTCTCGTTGATATACATCGGCGCTTCCATGTCGAACTTCCGGTTCATGATGAAGTTCGGAATTTTGGTCAGCGTCGCGCTGTTCTGGCCGGTACCCGAATTCAGGACAGCCAGCACCTTTTCCGGATCAACCCCGCCCTTTGCCGCCATGACCAGCGCTTCCAGCCCGACGATCAGGTTGGTGAAAGACATGATGTTGTTGCAGATCTTTGTAAGCTGCGCCTGTCCAACCTTGTCGCCGACATAATGGATGTCCCGGGCGAAGGATTTCAGCATCGGTTCGGCCAGATCGTAAATCGCTTTCGGGCCGGAGGTGATAACCGTGATGTCACCCTGCCGGGCGCGCGCCACGCCGCCGGTGATCGGTGAATCCAGCACGCCGACGCCCTGTTCCGCCAGTGTTGCCTCCACCGCTGTAATGGCGTCGCTGCCCATGGTCCCCAGATTGACGAAGGTCTTCATCTGTTTGCCATGGATGACGCCGTCATTGCCGGAAACGATGGCATGAAAGCTGTCGATGCTGGGCATGCAGCCGAAAACGATATCGGCTTCCTCGGCGACCTCGGCTGGCGAGGCGACAACCCGGGCCTGTTTCTCGGCCAGCGGCTTGGTTGCCGCCGGATTGATGTCATATACGACCAGTGATTTTTCCTGGTCCAGCAGATTGGATGCCAATGGACTGCCCATGCTGCCGGTGCCGATAAATCCTGCCTTCATTCCGCGATCCCCCCGTTTGACTGACGAAGGCAAGCCTAGCCTGAATAGCGTCGCGGAGAAAAGGGAGGGTCAGTCGGTAGGCAGTGTCGACAGGGTCAGTCGTCGGGGCTCGCCGTGGCCGGGCTGGCGGGGCGGGCCGGCCGCAGCAATGCAAACCCGACAATAAGGGCCGGGACGGCGCAGACGAAAAATCCGATGCGGTAGCTGCCGGTCAGGCCAAGCAGCAGTGAATAGACCAGTGGCATAACCAATGCGCCAAGCTGGCCAAAGGACAGCATGCCGCCGGTGACGGACGCCGCCGAGCCCTTTGGCGCCAGCCGGACTGCTTCCGCCAGCATCACGCCATGCCAGGAGAAAACTGTTGCCGTCACGCCGGACGCGATGCCGATCACCATCAGGGTTGGCCAGTCGGCCTCGAAAAACCCCGTTGCGGCGACGGTTACCGCCATGCCAATCGACAGAATGGCCATCAGGGTGCGTGGTGAAACAAAGCCGCTGCTCAGCCAGCCCCAGAAAATACGGCCCGGCACGGCAACGGCGGTTGCCATGGAAAACACCACCCCGGCGGCCGCCAGCGTATGCCCCAGATGCACCAGATAGACGACGAAATAGGTCGTGAACATCTGCTGCAGACCGTTGAATATAAAGCAGGCAAAAGAGAGGTTGCGGATTTCCGGCATGCCGACCGCGAGCATGATCGTGCCCTTGAAGTCCGATACCCGGAACTTGCGGGTCATATCCTTGTCGCTGTCGAATTCCTTGTGCAGCGGTTCCAGCATGATCGCGAAAACGACACAGGCGGCTGCAATGACCAGCAGGGCGCCACGCCAGCCGACCCAGTCGGTCAGGAACGGGCCGAGCAGCCCGGCGATCAGCATCCCGGCGGGCACCGCCGTCTGTTTGATGGAAAACACCAGCGGCGCATATTTCGGTGGCGAATAGCGACCCAGAAGATGTGAGCTCGCCGGAGTCGACAGGGCAAAACCTGCGCCGATAACCGCGGACAGCACGAACAGGATCATGTGGCCGGGCGTTGCGACAGCCATACCGGCAGCGAGTGTTACCAATGCGAACTGGCTGATCCGCAGGGATCCGTATCGCAGGATGAAGCTGCCGCAGCCGGTCTGGACCACCAGGGCTGCCGCCGCCGAAATGGCAAAATAGATGCCGAGCAGGGCCGGATCGATTTTCAGGTCGTCAAATATTGCCGGCGCGACGACGGCGGGCAGAACCTTGCCCAACGCAACGAAGGTCTGCTGCAGGAACATCGATCCCAGCGCAAGCATTAGCCACTTCACTGAATGTTCCCCATGGATTTCATTGCATTTTTCATGATGGCCGATGACGCGAATGCGCCTGACTCTATTGCCGACGGTGCCGTGAAGAATAGGGCGACAAGCCTAATTCTGTATTAACCACTTCGAAAGCCCCAATTTTGCATGGCTCCATCCCGCTTTCGTCGGGCGTCCCATGGCCGCTTGCTGCCGTGGCATACTGGTAATGGACCGGTGAACCCGGCAGACTGTTGTTTCTATACCGCCCAGGGAAAGAGCACACCGTGAATGATATTTTCTCCGTCGACGAACTTCTGTCCTTTGCTGAACGCAGTTACCGGGCGCTGGATGTGCCCGAAAGCTCGGCGAAATTGCTGGCCGATACGCTGGTTCAGGCCGATCTGTGGGGGCATCAGTCGCATGGTGTCATGCGCACCTTCTGGTATGGCGACCGGTTTGTAACCGGCGCCATGGCGCGCGACGCCGCACCGGAATGGGTTGTCGATGCCGGTGGGCTGGCGGTGCTGGACGGTAAGGACGGTATCGGCCAGGTGGTGACAAAAATCGCGATGGAAGATGCGATCCGTCGGGCGAAGGAACATGGTATCGGTGCCGTATCGGTGCGCAATTCCGGTCATTTCGGCACCGCGATGTATTTCACCCGTATGGCGGCGGCAGCGAATTGCATCGGTTTCCTGTCGACCAATGCCAGCCCGGCGATGGCGCCGTGGGGCGGGCGGGAAAAGACCGTGGGCAATAATCCCTGGTCGATTGCAGCACCGGCGGGCCGGCATGCGCCGATGGTGCTGGATATTGCCAATACCGCCGTGGCGCGGGGCAAGCTCTACCTTGCGCGCCAGCGCGGCGAACCCATCCCCGAGACCTGGGCGATGGATCTGGAGGGCAATCCGACAAGCGATCCGGTTGCCGGGATCGCGGGCACCATCCTGCCGATGGCGGGCCACAAAGGGTATGCGATTTCCGCCATGATGGATGTGCTGTCCGGGGTGCTGAGCGGCAGTGGCTTCGGCCCCATGGTCAACGGACCCTATCAGGCGGAAGCGCGCAGCAATGTGGGCCACCTGGCGATGGTGATCGATATCGCCAAATGTCGCCCGCTGGCGGATTTCAATGCGGATATGGAGCATATGATTGAAGGGCTGAAAGCGACGCCCCGCGCCGATGGCGTCGATGAAATCTACTATCCGGGCGAGTTGGAAATACGGGCCGATACCGAACAGCGCAAATCCGGCGTGCGCCTGCCGCAGGATACGCTGGTCGACCTGAACACGCGTGCAGCGGCACTCGGCGTCGCGCCGTTGGGGTAACTGAAAATCCCGGGCAGACGTTACGTCTGCGACGCTGCATTTGAGATGCGATAGACAATACCCTAAAGCGGTTTCGCGAAACTGAGTTCGTGACCGTCCGGGTCCTTCACATGGAAATAACGTTCGCCCCAGAACGCGTCGGCGGGGGCCGTTTCGGCCTCGTAACCTGCCTTCAGGACCCGTTCATGCATGGCGTCGACATTGTCGACGTGGATAATCACCCGGCCCCATAGCGGCATGGGACCTGCCGGGGCTTCCGTCGCGGCAATCAGGTTGAGCCAGGTCGGGCCGACCGGATAGCTGGTGAAGGCGTCGCTTGCGCCGTCCCGGGCGACAAAACCGAGGCTCTCGTAAAAACGCGTGGCGGCGGACATGTCCTGCGTGACGAGGGTGATGGCGCTGATCATTCGGAGCATGGCGGGCCCTTGTTTTCTCAATAGGGACGATATCCGCTAAGCTTACGACAATTCGTACAGGGGAGGGATGATATTGCGCGGACGTCACGTATTCATGGATAGCCTCGTCGCCCATGGCGTCGAAAAGATATTCGGCAACCCGGGCACCACGGAAAGCCCGTTGATCGACAGCCTGATCGATTATCCGCAGATTGACTATGTCGTCGCCTTGCACGAAGGCGTCGCGGTCGGCGCGGCCAGCCATTATGCGCAGGCGAGCGGAAAAACGGCGGCGGTCAGCCTGCATGCCGCGCCCGGTCTCGGCAACGGTATCGGGATGATCTACGGCGCGTTGAAGGCAAATTCGCCGATCATCGTGACGGCGGGGCAACAGGATACGCGGATGCGGTTGAACGAGCCCGTGTTGTATCACGACCTTGTCGGAATGGCGGCGCCCGTAACGAAATGGAGCGTTCAGGCAGAGAGTGCGGACGAGATCGCGCCGATCATGCGGCGTGCCTGGAAAATCGCCAATGATCCGCCCATGGGGCCGGTCTTCGTCGCCCTGCCGATCAACGTGATGGAACAGGAAACCGCGATTGCCGCGTCATCGCCCGCAACGCTTTACACAGCGGGCCAGCCCGCACCCGACGGTGTCACCGCCATCGCGCAAATGCTGGCCAGCGCCCGCAAGCCGGTGATCGTCGCCGGCGACGATATCGGTCGATCCGGGGCGCAGGACGAACTGGTCGCGCTGGCGGAAGCGGCGGGGGCCGAGGTCTGGCACGAATTGCTGCACATGCATGCGCCGCTGCCCAGCCGGCATGCCTGCGCGAAGGGACCGCTTCCCGCCGATGCGGCGGGTATCCGCAAGGCGCTGGACGGTGCGGATGTTGTGTTGATGATTGGCGGGGCGTTCTTTGATGACGTCTGGTATGCGCCCGGGACCCCGTTTCCCTATGGCGCCCGCATCGCGCAGATCGAATCCGCCCCGGCAACGCTGGCGCATAAACTGCCCGTTGAAATTGGCCTGACCGGGCATCTGTCCGATACCCTACGACGGATCGGTCTGGCGCTTGCCGGGAATGCGCGTGACGGCGAAAAAGCAGCGGCCATGACGCGATACACACAATTGCAGGACCAAAAGGCAGCCGATACGGCGGCGCAGCGTGACCGGGCGGCCCGAAGCTGGGATCGCCGACCGGCCTCCATGGCGCGGGTCATGGCGGAGATCGCCCAGGCGATGCCGCAAGACACCATAGTCGTCGATGAATCAATCACCGCCAGTATAGACCTTGCCCGCAGCCTGGACCTTGCCGGGGTCGGCAGCTATTTCGGTGCGCGCGGCGGCGGCATCGGCCAGGGGGTAGCCGGGGCGTTGGGCGTGAAGATCGCACAGCCGGACCGGCCGGTTCTGGCGATCTCCGGCGATGGTTCCGCCATGTACAGTATTCAGTCGCTATGGACCGCGGCCCATCACGATTTGCCGATTGTCTATGTCATCCTGGCCAACCGCGAATATCGCGTGCTCAAGCATAATCTCGATGCGTTCCGCCAGCGGTTTGACGCGGGTTCGAACCACCCTTATGTGACGATGGACCTGAACGGCCCGGCGCTGGATTTCGTACATCTGGCGCAGGGCATGGGCCTTTCCGCCGAACGGATCGAGGACCCCGATGCATTGGGGGACGCGCTGCGGCGGGCCTTTGACAGCGGGAAGCCATGTCTGATCGAATTGGCGGTCGAAGGAAAACCCTGACGGTTCAGGCGAACTTTAGCCCCGCCCGCGACCATATAGTAACGCGTGAAATATAAAGACAATCAGTCACATGAGGAGATAGAACAATGGATCGGCAGGAACTACGCGAGCACGGACGCTACGTACAAGCTGAACTTGGCTTGAAGCGGGGCGGCGCGCCGGAGATCGTACCGGGTTTTGATGATTTCATTGCTGAAGCAAGCTTCGGCAATGTCTGGGACCGGCCCCATTTGAACCGGGAAGACCGCATGATCTGCACGCTTGGCATTCTGGGCTTCCTGCCCCAGCCAGCAGCCCTGGAACAGATGGTTGAGGCGGCGCTGGATATCGGGCTCGAACCCCGAACAATCCTCGAAACCTTTATGCATTCCGGCCTTTATGCCGGCTATGTAACGACCGAAAGTGCAGCGGTTATCGCACAGAAGGTATTCAAGGCGCGCGGACTAACAGTGTCCGAGGACCCGGAGGCGAATGCCACGAACGAAGAGCTCGACAGGCGTGGCATCGAACTGATGCAGAAACTGCACGGCCCGCGCGCGGCGAAAGGGTATGGCGCAGGCGATAACCCGATCACAAGCAAGCTCTATAACAATGCGATCCGCTATGGCTATGGCGAGCTGTGGTTTCGTCCGGGACTTGATCATCGTCAACGCATGCTGGTTGCGATTGCGTCATTTACGAGCATCCCGTTGGAGAGCCAGCTAAGGAAATGGTCGCCGTCAGCGATGAACATCGGATTAACCGAGGATCAGGTTATCGAGGCTGTTATCCAAACCGCGCCTTACACCGGCTTTCCGCGCGCGTTAAACGCCCTGGTGATCTTGACTGAAGTGCTCGGCTAAACGGTCTGGTCGCGGGCACGCCAACGCCAGTACTTCTCCCGCTTCGCCGCGCCTATCGATCCCGGTATCTCTAGCTGCCGAGTGAATCCGCGCGCCCTGGCAGGGTCAGAAAATTGTGCAGGACATGCCAGAACCGGGCCCGGTTTACACCCAGGAAGGACACATGCGCCCCGCCGGGAATGACGACAAACTGCTTGTCGCCATTGGGAAGGGCATCGAAATAGGCCAGCAGGTCTTCCTCGGTTGCGATACCGTCATGCTCGCCGCGAATGATCAGCACCGGGCAGGGCACCTTGGTCGGGTCGCAGACCGGTAAATTTACGCACATGTCGTAATAGGTGCCGGTCGGCACCGCATCGCACAGCGCCAGTTCCTTGTCCGCCAGGGCATCCGACACACCGTCTTCAGAGGTCCCGGGCATGTCCCGGTTGAAGATCGAATGGAAGAAAGCCCGGTCGACCGCGCGCCTGTTACTGGATGTCCACTGGTCGATCTTCTTCGAGCGTTCCTTCAGGGTGGGTGAGCCTTCGCCGGTCCACACGAAGGCATCCAGAATCAGCCGCTCGACACTGTCCGGATGGGCGTCGGCATAGGCAGCGGCCCGCAAGGCACCGGAAGACGAACCGTAAAAAGCAGCCGTGGCGGCGCCGGTTTCGCGCGTGACGACGGCCATGCCGGCGGCCAGATCGCGGACACCTTCGGCAATGGCGGAATTGCCGTCCGTGCTGTCCGAGCGACCATAGCCTTCATGATCCAGCGTCCAGACGTCGAAACCGTAATGCGCGAACTTTTCCATCAGCGAATAATCGGGTTTGCCCGGGACGTGCAGATCAAATCCGCTTGGTCCCGAAAAGGACGAGCCATGTACCAGAAACAGCACCGGGCGGGGCGCGTCACCGGCTTGCGGCGCGCCGAGGCATTTGCGGAACATGAACAGTTTCACGCCGTCCTTGTCCGCCCAGTATTCCTGTTGCCACATCTCAGCCATTTGCTTCAACCTTCCAGGTTGTCGAGTCGTACGGGCATTTCCAGGAAGGCCCGCAGCACATGCCAGAACCGGTGGCGATTGATGCCGATCCCGGTGTTATGCGCCTGGCCGGACATCATGACGAGCTGCTTGTCCTTGTTGGGCAGGGCCGAGAAGAAGTTGAGCACGTCTTCATCGGCGGCGATGCCGTCATGGTCGCCACGGAAGATCATCACCGGACAGGCGACCTTCAGCGGATCGACGACCGGCAGGTTCGCGCACATGTCGATATAGGTGCCATTGGGGACACTGCCGCCGCCATTCGCCATTTCGGCCGCCGCGGCCGCTGCCGGCAGTTCAGGAATTGTGAGACCGACCACATCGCGCGAGAAAATGCCGAGATAGGAGGCCTCGTCGGCCGGCCGCCGGTTGGTCGCGCGCCATTCGTCCAACCGTTCGGCGCGTTTCTTCAGGGTCGGTGAATCCTTGCCGGTCCATACGAACGCAGCCATGGACAGTTTCGCGACCCGCTCCGGGCAGGCATTGGCGAAGGCGCCCGCCCGCAGCGCGCCCGAGGAGGAACCGAAGAAGGAACAGGTCGTCTGCCCCGTCGCTTCTTCCATGATCGGCATCGCGACTTTGAGATCCTCGACCCCGTCGGCAATATAGGAATAGCCATCGGTATGGGTGGAACGGCCATAGCCTTCGTGATCCATGGTCCAGACGTCAAAGCCATACCGGGCAAAGACATTCATCAGCGAGTATTCGCCATGTCCCGGCACTTCCAGGTCATAGGATGTGCGCGCGGAAAACGATGACCCGTGGACGAGGAACAATACCGGCCGCGGTGTATCCGACGGGGCGGCCAGGCGCTTGCGGAAAATAAACAGATCCACGTCGCCTTTTTTGCCCCAGTATTCTTCTGCAATGATTTCGGCGGTATCGCCTTGTGTCTGGTTCATTCGGAAAACTCTCCCGGTTGGAAATAACGAATTATGCGGCGGATGCGCGTTCGCGCGCTTTCTTTCGGCGGACATCCAGCACATAAGGCACGATGATCGACAGTGCCAGCATGCACCACAGGATATTGCCGATGGTGGAGGAGAAGACGACCATGATATCGCCCTGTGCAATGCGAAGCGCCCGCAGGAAATACTGTTCCAGCAAGGGGCCCAGGATGACACCGATCAGGATCGCAGCGACATGGTACCCGGTCTTGCGGGCGATATAGCCGATGACGCCGAAGCCAAGCGCCAGATACATATCGAAGGTGTACTCGCGCGGTACAAAAGCGCCGACCAGCGTAAACGCAATAATGATCGGTGCCATATAGCCCGTGGAAATGACCGTGATATTGGACATGTATCGCGCCAGCGGCAGAACGGTGAGCATCATCAGCGCATAGGTGACCGCCATCGCCGTGAAGGGGCCATAGGCGAGTTCCGGCGAATTGGCGAACAGGTCCGGTCCGACCGTGATCCCGTGATACTGCAATACGACAGCCATGATGGCGGCCGTTGCACCACCCGGTACGCCGATGACCAGCAATGGTATCAATGTGCCGGAGGTGACGCCGTTATTGGCGGATTCGGGCGCGATCAACCCTTCGATATGGCCGGTTCCGTATAGTTCCGGTGTCTTTGAAAAGGAGCGTGACTGCTGGTAGGCGACGAAGGATGCGATTGCCGCCCCCGCGCCCGGAACAACGCCGATGACCAGACCGATCATGCTGGTCCAGACGACATGCCACCAGCGCTTGCAGGTTTCCCGAAGGCCGTCGATCGTGCCGCCCCAGCCGCCCTTTTGCATCAGCTCCCGACCGCTTTTGGTCAGAATGGATTCGCCTTCTATAACGGCAAATGCTTCGGAAACAGCAAACAGTCCGACCAGCGCCGGGATCAGCGGTACCCCGTCATACAGTTCCAGGAATCCGAATGTGCCGCGCGGTGCTTCGTAGACGACATCGGCACCGACATAGCCGATCATCAAGCCGAAAAATCCGGCAATCAGTCCCTTCAATGTGTCCTTTGCGGCGATGGTGGCAATCAGCGATATGCCGAAGATCATGATCACGATCATCTCGACGCTGTGCAGGTAATACGCGACCTGGGACAGCCAGGGCATGGCCAGCAGCGCGACGATGGTGGTCAGAAAACCGCCCAGTACGGAAGACACAAAGGAAATCGACAGGGCCTGTTGCGCCTTGCCCTGCTTGGTCATGGGGTACCCGTCCAGCGGCGTGGCGGCAGCACCTGCTGTGCCGGGAATATTGACGAGAATTGCGGGAATCCCCGCCCCCATGCGGGACGACGCATACAGCGCGATCATGAAGATCAGCCCGGTTTCCGGTTCCATCGACAGGGTCAGCGGCAGCAGGATGATGATCGTGTTCGCGGCGCTGAAACCGGGAATGGCGCCAACGATAAGGCCCAGGAAGATCGACGGCAGGATGACCCACCAGAAGGAAAAGGTTCGCGCGAATTGTTCGATGAAGATGTCTGGCGAAAACTCCATTTCAGAGCACCGTCGCCATCAGGTTTTCAAACGGGCCGGCCGGAAACCGCGTGTCGAATGCGTAAATGAACAACAGCCAGCCGCCGAAGGAAAGCGCCGCGGCAACCGCGATGATGAAGCCTTTCTTGCGTCCCCGGTTCAGTAGCATCATCGCCAGTGACAGGAACAGGAAGGTGGTCAGCGTGAAGCCCAGCCACTGCACGAGGAATACGAATCCAAGCGTCAGCGCCAGCAGCCCCAGCCGTATCGGAATATAGGAGACCGGTTCGATCAGGCTGCCGATTCCCAGCGTTGCCTCGCCGCGCCGTACCTGCAGATACGTGCGCAGGAACAGCAAGGCGCACAGGAAAATCAGGATACTGCCAACGAAGATCGCGCTGACCTGCGCTGAAAACGGGACTTCGGTAATGGTAGTGAAATAGTAGATCGAAAACACGATCGCGGCGACAGGCAGCAGCAATTCGCCGCCGATCGGTTTTGCTTTCTGCTTCGGTTCTGAATTATCGGCCATGACTTGCAGCGCCGCCAGGACGCACCCCGCTGGTATGCAAACGGATGCGGACGACAGGCGGCATGATTCTCAGCATGCCGCCTGCGCTATTGTCCGCGTGTCGAGTTCAGCTGGTCTCAGCTCTTCTTGCCGGTCAGCAGCGATTTGTACTCGGTGCCGATCCGCGTGATGTTCTCGACGTAGTCGGCGCAGGCCTTGCGGTCGCCATAACCGATTAATTCCCACGGTGCCTTGGTCTTGACGACCGCGGTCTTGTAATCCGGGTCGGGGAAGACCTTCTCCAGCGATGAAATCAGCGCCTTGTAATGGTCGGGAAACTTTTCCGCCGCTGCGGTCTTGATGCCGAATGCACGCGCACCGGCGATCAGTGGCGGCAGGTCCATCTTGAAGTGATCGTTGACGATGGTGGCGTCGGGCATGCGATCCGCCAGCTTGTTTGTATCGTCGAACAGGGCCACGACCTTCAGGTTCTTCTGCGCGACGACGCTCGACGCCGGAAGGCAGCCGAAATCAACTTCGCCCGTTGCGACACCGGCACGGGTGTTCCGCCCACCGGATAGCGGTACCAGGTTGAAGCTCGCCCCGGTCTTGGCGCCCAGTGCCAGCGTGCCCAGCGATGCCGGATGTGCCAGCCGGCTGGTGGCGCAGGAAAGCGTCCGTTTCTTGCCCTCGGCAACGATGTCGTCGACGTTCTTCAGCTTGCTCTTGTCGCTGACGAACAACACGGCGGGATCGGCATCGACCTGCGCAAAGTAGAAATAGGAATCCAGCGGGAAGGTCGGTTTCTTTACGACCCAGTTGAGGACTTCCGGTCCCATATTGCCGAAGATCAGATCGTGGCCGTCGGCTGCCGCCTTGCCCATATAGGTTTCATAGCCAACCCGGCCCGCAGCGCCCGGATAGAAGGACGGTTCGAAATTCGTGTTCAGGTATTTTTTCCAGACACCTGTAAAGGCGCGCAGGTTCCGGTCCGCGCCGCCGCCTTCGCGGGTGGGGACGAATACCTTGATGTTGCGTTCGGGGAAACCGGCGGCGAATGCTGATCCGAAGGGAAGCGCCGTTAATGCGCCCATGCCGGCAACCGCACCGGCGCCTTTCAGAAGGCCGCGGCGTGAAAATCCATCATCGAAATTACTCATTGTTTCATACTCCCTGTATTGAATGAACAAGCGCCGTTTTGCACGGTCATTGATTCCTCAGCCCCCTTCGCGTTTCGAACAGGGCGGGTCTGTTCCATAGTGCAATAGTTGATGATCGAACCACGCTGGTCAACCTGCCCTCAATGAGGGGGTGTCCTGCAGGATATGCTTCTAATAAGGGTGCTCCGGTAGTGGGTAGGGTTGCCCAAAACGGGAGGGGGGGGCGGGTTCTCAGGGGATTGCCGCTTTGATAGGCTATTGTGTAAGGACCGACTGGCAGGGGCTTGCTGGTCTTTAAGCAACTGGAAGGCCGCGATGATGCCGAATTTCCGCCTTGAAGACGGTCGTGAACTGCATTTCCGCGACGACGATTGCAGCGACCCGTGGCGGAAATCCGAAGCGGTGCTGTTGCTGCATGGCAATGCGGAAAGCGGCGCTGTCTGGTTCGGCTGGATGCCGTATCTGACCCGGCAGTTTCGGGTCATTCGTCCCGATATGCGGGGGTTTGGTCAATCGACACCCATGCCGGAAGATTTTCCGTGGAATCTCGACGTCATCGTGGATGATTTTGTTGATCTGATGCGATCGCTCGGTGTCGAAAAATTTCATCTGGTCGGGGCGAAGCTTGGTGGCACGGTTGCGCGCCATTTCGCTGCCCGCCATCCGGACATGGTGCTGACGTTGACTCTCGCAGGCACGCCGCGCCCGGACCGTGCGGAGGCGGCGGCGAACGTACCGGGCTGGGTCGCGGAATTCGAACAGCCGGGCGGGGTTAAAGCATGGGCCGGGCGAACGATGCGCAAGCGCCTGGGCAGCGCGTTCCCGGAAGAGGGCATCCGCTGGTGGACGGAACTGATGGGGCGTACGCCTGCATCCACGCAGCTTGGCTTCATGCAGAATATCCCGATGTCCGACATTTCCGCCGATATGCCGAATATCACCTGCCCCTCCCTCGTTATCACGACTGAAGGCAGCGCCCTGGGCAGTGTCGAGGCGACACGGAAATGGCAGCAGACCATCGCGCGGTCCCGGCTGCTCGTCCTGCCCGGTGATTCCTATCATGTTGCCGCCAGTGATTCCGACCGTTGCGCAATGGAAACCCTCGCCTTCATCACCGAAGGGCACAAGGCGCTTTAGCGTCAATCCGGTCGTACGAAGGCTGTAAACAACGCCGCGATATCCTCCAGGTCATCCAGATTCTCGACCAATTCGATCATCCGGGCGGCGCCAGCCTCGCTGTGATGATTGCGGAACAACCCGGTGAATTTGGTTGTCACTTCGGTGTCGTTCATTGGCGCCATGGCGTGGCCCTTGGGATAGCGCAGGTCATTGCGGATTTCGCTGCCGTCCCGCAGGCGGACGGTGATGCTGCTGGGTGAGGATTCGGGATAGATGGCGGTCAGTTCCCCGTCTTCCTCGACGACTGTTTTCGCCATCAACGCCGCGAGATTTGGGTCGCGCAGCCGCGCCGGGCTGAACGAATCGTCACCGATTTCACCGTCCATCAGCGCCAGCCCGACAACATAGGGCAGGCTGTGGTCGGCGGTTTCATGGGTTTCCGGTGCCCAGCGGGTCGGGTCGTTCGCCATGGTGAGCTTGGCGGTTTTATAGGTGCCGATGCGGATGGACTCGATTTGTGCCGGTGGTGTCCGGTCGCGCAGGCCCAGTGCGGTCCATACGGCGGTCTGCCCGTGATAGCAGATGGGAAAGCATTTCAGATGGGTGCGGGTGATCCGGTCCGGTGCGGCGCCGGGTTCAAGGGACCAGTCGAATGTTCCGACCGCATCCCACAGCCCGTGTTTGCCCTCGATGGGGGCCGTGGCGCCCGTCACCCCGGACTGTGCCAGCAGTGCCGCGAAGACGCCGTTGCGCGAACCGTTGGCGGCGGCGCAGCCCTTCCAGGCGGACAGCTCACCTTGCCGCGTCTGGTACATCGCCATATTCGGCACCAGCGCCAGCGCCACAGCTTCGCCCATCTGTTCCCGGTTCAGCCCGATCAGCTTTCCGGTCGCGAGCGCCGCAGCGACGACGCCGTAGACCGGCTGATCCCAGCCCTGCGAGTTGATGTCGATGGCATCGCAGAAACTGCAATAAATCTCGTAGCCCAGCGCGATGGCGGTGATCTGGGATTTGCCATCGCGGGCGCCGATTTCACCGGCCGCGAGTGTAGCGGCAATGATGTCGCTGGGATGGCCGCCGCTCTGCAGCCGGTACATGTCGCTCAGATCCATGAAGCGCAGCATGACACCATTGGCGAAGGCGGCCATTTCCGGCGCGGTTTGCTGTCCCGATCCCAGAATGGTTGCCGGCGTATCCATTTTATAACGCCCGGCAAGGCCGCGCACCGATACGGACAGGGGATGGTCATAGGCCCCGGCGACGTAGCCCAGGGTGTCGAGCAGCCGTTGCTTGCAGGCCGCGACGGTCGCGTCGGGCAGGCTTTCGTATTCGAGGCGCATCGCGTAATCGACGAGCCGTTCTGTGGTTGCGTCCATGACTCCCCCGTGTCGGTCCGATACAGTTGGTTCCAGGAACGCTATCAGGGAAGGGAAGAAACATGAAGGTCGGCGTCAATCTGATCAATTTCGGGCCGTCGGCCAATCCGGCGAATCTGCGCCGCTGGGCGGAACTTGCCGAAGGTCTCGGCTATCATATCCTCATGACATCCGACCATGTCACAGTGACCCCGGATGTGCAGGTCCGGTACCCCGCGCCGCTATACGAGCCGCTGACAACGATGGGCTGGCTCGCCGGTGTAACCCGGAACATCCTGATCGGGACGACGGTTATTATCCTGCCGTATCGCAGCCCGCTGGAGGTAGCCCGGGCCTTTGCGAATGTCGATCAGTTGAGCGGCGGGCGCTGCATTCTGGGAGTCGGTGTTGGCTGGGCGAAGCAGGAATTCGAAGCGCTGAACCTGCCTTTTGAACGGCGCGGCGCCATGACGAACGAGTATCTTGCGGCGATCCGCGAATTATGGACCAACGAGGTTGCCTCCTTCGATGGGGAATTTGTCCAGTTCAAGAATGTGCATACCGCACCGATGCCGGTCCAGAACCCCTATCCGCCGATCTGGATTGGCGGGGCCAGCGACGCGGCGCTGCGCCGTGCAATTCGATTCGGCAAGGGCTGGCATCCGATCCGCATCAGGGTGGACTGGCTGCGCGATACGGGGATCCCGCGCCTGACGGAACTTGCCGAACAGGAAGGCATGCTGGTGCCCGAACTATGCCCGCGTATCCGGCTGCGGCTGACCGAGGCGCCGCTGCCTGAAGACGAGCGTATCGCGGGCGAGGGCTCGGTGGAGCAGGTGCTGGGCGACATGCGGGGGCTGGAAGCCCTCGGCTGCACCCATGTGCTGCTGGATACCTATTACGACGATGTCGAGGCAACCCGGAATGTCGAGGCATCCTGGCGTATGCTCGCGGTGATGGCTGAACAGGTGCTCGATCTGGCGAACGAGACGACCCGCTAGAGCGGGTTATCTCTCAACCTTCAGCCCGGCCTTGGCCGCGACATGCTTCATGATCGACGTGGAGCGCTCCGTGTCGCCGCCATTGGCGATGGCGTGGTCATAGTTGGCTTTGGCCGCCACCCCCATTTCCGTCGGTGCGCCCAGCCGCTGCGCTTCCTCCACCGCCAGCGTGATGTCTTTCTGGCTGATCTTCATATTGGCGCCGCCGAGAAACTTTCCCGTCCGGACGGCTTCGGCCAGCGGGCCCTGGGTTTGGCTGTTGCGGCCGGTGCTGACATTCAGGATCTCCAGCATCGCGGCCGGGTCGAGCCCGAACTTGATCCCCATGGTCAGCGCCTCGCTGGTGCCGACCGCCTGGACATTGTTCAGGTAATTGTTAGCCAGCTTCATCATCTGCCCACCGCCGGGAATGTCGCCCAGGTAGAAGACATTCTCGCCCATCGCTTCGAAGGCGGGTTTGCAGGTATCGAACGCGTCGCGCGGACCGGATGCGATGACCGTCAGCGTGCCGTCCACCGCCTTGCTGATATGACCGCTGATCGGCGCGTCCAGCATGGCGATGCCGGTACCGTCGAAAATGCCGCGCAATTCCTGCGCCGGGGTTGGTCCGGTCGTCGACATGTCCACATAGACCTTGATGGCTGAACCGGTCGCTGCTTCGGCGGCGACGCCGCGCACCGCCCCCAGTGTATTCAGGCAGGCCATGACGATCTCCGCCCGGTTGGCGACGTCGGTGGCGCTGCTGCCCCGTTGCGCCCCGTCCGCGACCAGGGCGTCAAGTCGGTCGGCCTGGGTGTCATAGACGACAACGTCGAGCCCCGCCTTCATCATGTTGCGCACCATGGGGCCGCCCATATCACCGACGCCGATATACCCGATTGCTGCCGTCATCGTTCCCTCCCTGAAAAAATCAACGGCAAGTGTTCGGTTTTTTCGCGCAGGCCGCAAGGGGCGGGCTAAACTTGTCGTCACGACCGGGGAGGAAAAGACATGGCGAATATTACAGGCGACCGCATGGCCGCGTTCATCGCAACAGCGAAGGACCGCCAATACGACGCGGCGGTGATCGAAGAAGCAAAGCGCTGCCTCGTCGACTGGGTCGGCGTGGCGATGGGCGCGGTGGATGAGCCCGTATCCCGCGCCACGGTTGAAACCGCATTGTCATGGCAGGCGCAAGGGCAGGGACGGATTTTTCGCGGGCCGTTGACGACCCCGGCACTGGCGGCGCTATGCAATGGCACGATGGGCCATGCCTTTGATTTCGACGATACGCGTGGCCATGCCCCCAGCCATCTGAGTTCACCGACATGGTCGGCGATCCTCGCGATGGCCGGCGAACAGGATATCGACGGGGCACAGGCGTTGAGTGCCTTCATCACCGGTTACGAGATTTCCGCGGTGCTGGGCGATAATGATTTCGGTAACCGGATGCAGGCGGCGGGGTTCCACCCCACGGCCGTCTTTGGCCGCTTGTCCGCCGCAGCGGCAGCCGGGGTGCTGCTGGACCATACTGCGGATCAGGCCGCGCATGCGCTTGGCATTGCCGCGACGACGGCAGGCGGGCTGACCACATCCTTCGGCACGATGGGCAAGCCGCTGCATTCGGGCAAGGCGGCGATGGACGGCATTCTGGCAGCGCAACTTGCGACGCGCGGGTTCGAAGCGGCCCGTCATGCCTATGACGCAGATGGCGGCTTCGCCGACACGATGCTGCAGACCGAATCATTCCGCTTCGACGGTCTGGAATTCACCGCCGGTCAGAGCCTGTTCGACAATTCCTACAAGCCTTACGCTTGCGGCAAGCTGATCCATCCCCATATCGACGCCGCCCGAAAACTGCGCGACACCGTGGCCGGGCGGGAAATCGTGGCGATCCATTGCCAGGTTGCGGAAATCAGCACCAAGCTTGTCGGCAAGCCGATCCCGTCGACATCGCTGGAAGGAAAATTCAGCATTGCCTTCTGCATCGCGCTCGCGCTGAACGGTTATCCGGTGATGCCGCGTGACTTCGCGATGGACCGCGTTGCCGACCCGCGCCTGCGGGCCCTGACGGAACGGGTCGAACTTTCGGTAAACCCGGCACTGGGCCGTTACGCATCGATTCTCGATATCACGCTGTCGGATGGCGATGTATTGCATGTCGAAATACGGCGGTCGCTTGGCAATCCCGACAATCCGATGTCCTGGGACGATATCCGCGCGAAATTCGACGCGCTGGTCGAGCCAATCCTGGGGGCGGATGCGCCGGTGCTTTACGACGCGCTGGTGACAATTGACGAGCCGGGGAAACTCGACCGAATTCTGGAATTGATCGCCTAGCCCGTAACGTCGATCCGCTGTTTCGACAGTGCGGTATCGTCGAATTCGATGCCCAGCCCCGGACGGTCCGACAGGTGGAACAATCCGTCCACCGGCATCGGCGGGTCGTCAAAACCCTCATGGGTTCGCGCCGTCGGGTCGTTCCATTCGCAGGGTTTGGTCGCATGCATCTGCGCGGCGCAGACATGCAAATTGGCCAGATGTCCGATCATCGGCTGGGTCTGATGCGAGACCAGCTCAACCCCGTGTGCCTGGGCCAGCGCGGCGCAGCGCAGCAGCCCGGTGATGCCGCCCATCTTGATGATATCGGGCTGGATCATGCGCACGCCGGCTTCAATCAATTCAACCAGCCCGCCCATGGTGTAGGTCTGTTCCCCCGCCGAGACGGTGATGGACAGTTTCTGTGAAACCTCGCCCATGGCCTTGGTGTGGTAGTGCTGGACCGGCTCCTCGAACCACCAGTAATCCAGTTCTTCCAGCACCCGGCCAACGCGGATTGCGCCGCTGGTCGAGTAGCCGTTATTGGCGTCGAAGGCGAGCGGGAAGTCCTTGCCGACCATCGTCCGCACCGCGCGGGCCTTTTCGATATGGTCAGGGATTTCCTCGTCCAGGGTAACCCGCTTGTTGTCGAAGCGAATCTTGATCGCGGCGGGTTTGTCGGCCATGCGGGCTTCCACGGCCCGCAGTACTTCGTCGATGCTGCGTCCCCTGCCATTGCCGCCGATGGACGCATAGAAGGGCAATTCGGTTTTCCAGGCGCCGCCCAGCAGCTTGTAGATCGGCTGGTTGAACAGTTTCCCTTTCAGGTCCCATAGCGCGATATCGATACCGGCCAGCGCGCCGGTCAGCGCCCCTTCGGGACCAAGCTTGACCAGGCTGTGGAACAGGCGGTCCTGAATGACGGCGTGGTCCAGCGGGTCCGCGCCGATCAGCGCCGGGGCGATGTTGTGGATGATCATGCCCAGCGAAGCCAGCCCGCCCATCATCGGCGAGACCTCACCAACCCCGTGCCGTCCGTCATCGGTCCAGACCCGGACGAAGGCGCTGCG
>Ga0222651_1000055_pt1 | contig 84763 bp, 83 predicted proteins | sample AntAcemetagen369_FD_179855 | JGI IMG/M metagenome (GOLD analysis project Ga0222651, IMG submission 179855) | Saline water microbial communities from Ace Lake, Antarctica - #369 | ecosystem: Environmental > Aquatic > Non-marine Saline and Alkaline > Saline | place: Antarctica: Ace Lake...
CTGTCACAGGCCATCATCATCGCCGTTTATCCGCCCGAACGCCGCGCCTTCGCGCAGGGTGTCTTCGGCATGGCGGTGGTCATCGGCCCGGCAATCGCACCGGCGATGGGCGGGTACCTGGCGGAGGTTTATAACTGGCGCTATGTCTTCATCCTGATCCTGCCGATCTGCGCGGCCACGCTGCTGGCTTCCTGGCTGTGGATTCACGACGCGGGCGAACGTTCGCTGGCACGGCTGGACTGGACCGGGTTCTTGATGTTTTCCATCGCCATCACCAGCGCCCAGCTGCTGATGGACCGGGGGGAGCGGCTGGACTGGTGGGAATCGTCCGAAGTCCTGGCCTATATCGCCATCATCGGCGCATCACTGTGGATACTGATCATCCATACGATGACCGCCACGCAACCCTTCTTCAATCCGCGACTGTTCCTGGACCGCAATTTCAGCATCGGGGTCTTGCTGGTGTTCATCTACGGCATGCTCAACATCACCCCGACGGTGATGATCCCGACCATGCTGCAGAACCTGATGGGCTATCCGGATTCCATGATCGGCATTCTGCTGGCCATGCGCGGCGCCGGCATGATCCTGGGATTCTTTACGGTCGCGCGAATGGGGAACCTGGACCCGCGTATCGGCATGATCATCGGCATCGTGGCAATCGGCATGTCGGGCTGGAACATGGCGCAGTTCAACCTGGAAACCGCCCCCCTGGCGGTCGCGCTGAACGGGGTGATGCAGGGTTACGGCTCCGCGATAATGTGGGTGCCGCTGTCACTCGTCGCCTTCGCCACGCTGAACGCGCGATTGCTGCCCGACGCGGCCGCGATCTTTCACCTGCTGCGGAATTTCGGCACCAGCATCTTCGTTTCGGCCAGCGTGCTGGTCGTTTCCCGCACCGGCCGGATCGGCTATGCGGAAATGGGTGAATTCATCACGCCGTTTTCCGATGTGCTGCGGTTCCCGAACCTGATGGGCAGTTGGGATGCCGAATCCGTTAAAGGGCTGTCCGCACTGTCTTCTGAAATCAACCGCCAGGCGCTGATGGTCGGCTATACCAATTCCTTCGTGCTATACGCCGTCGTTTCCTTCGCCGCCATTCCACTGATACTGATGGTGAAGATCAAACCATGAGTGTCGCGCTGACCTGGGAAGGCCCGGTCGGACCGGGCCTGTTTCCAGCCGACCCGATGATTTTCGACCGGCTGTGCGAAGCGGGGGTCTATCTGCGCATCAAATCATACGACGGCGGGCGGATGGTCGCCTATGCCGGGCAGTCGGTCACGCTGCTGGCCCGGTTCGACCAGCATTTGTCCGCGATGCTGGCGCTGGGCACGCCGCTGCGGGATTCCAATGGCGCAGTGGTGTATTCCGGCGATGCGGGGGAACGGCTGGGCGCCTATGCCGCGCTGCCCGAATACGCGGCGCTGGCGGCAGCCGATGCGGGGCGGGTGCGGTTCTTCTACGCGCTGTGCGACGAATACTTCCACACCGAACACCTGAACCTGGCCGAAGGACTGCTGCAGCGCCGGATCGCGGAACGGATGGCGGATGTGGAAAACGCGGCTGCCGCCCCCGGCCGTCTGCCCGACGACATCCCGGATATCTGGGAAAACGATTTCTCCGGGCTTGAGGCCGACGGGCGTGAAACCCTGATTCGCCTGCTGGGCGATGCGCCGATGACGCTGGGATAATGAACACCGCCTGCCGGCTTACGCCCCCGCGACGCTGGCGCCGCCAATGGCTTCCTTGATCGAGGTGCGCCAGTGGATGCGGTCTTCTTCCGGCGGGTAATCACCGGCGGCCTTGTGCACCAGGCAGCGATTGTCCCAGATCACAATATCGCCGACACGCCATTCATGAACGTATTCGGCTTCCGGCGCGATCATGCGTTCGGTCAGCTCATCAATCACGTCGTCGCTCTGTGCCGCTTCCAGCCCTTCGATATAGTTGATCTTGCCGGGATCGAAATACAGCGACCGGCGACCGGTTTCCGAATGGGTGCGGAACATCGGATGAAAGGCCGGCGGACGGTTGCGGTCTTCGGGGTTCAGCAACGCGGTCTGGCCATGCCGGCCGCCATAGGTGAAAGCGCCATTGCGCCCTTCCAGCAGCGTCTTCAGCCGCTCGGGCAGAACCTCATAGGCCTGGTACATGCTGGAAAAATGGGTATTCCCGCCGCGGCTGGGGATCGCCAGCGCGTAAAGCTTGGTCGCCTTGAACGGCACCTCATCATAGGCACCGTCGGTGTGGAAGCTCTCGCCACCGCGCTTGTACACGGCCTGAATCAGATTACCGTCCGCATCGAACTTGTTGATGCCCAGCACCGTGATTTCCGGACAGTCGGGATGGCGGGTCGATTTTGACGGGTGCGGGACAACGAAACCGAAGCGGCGGCTATATACCAGGAACTCGTCCAGTTCGAGTTCCTGGTCGCGCACAACGGTAACGCCGTATTGCAGCCAGGCATCATAGATCGGCGCGAAACCCGCATCATCGAGGGTCTTTACATCGACACCGGTAATTTCGCCGCCGGTATACTTGCCCATGGGCCGGATATTCAGCATTTCACCGCATTCCTTTCCCCGGTTTCCCCGCAAAGGGGGTATCAGGGAAGAAAGCGTAATCCTGTGTGCGGCCGGTGGCAACCGGCCCCACCGCCCTTACGGCAGGACGCAGTGCTTCGCAAAATCACCGGTTTCCGCAAGCGTCCACTCGCCCTTGTCCTTCGTCTTCATATCCTCACACCATTCCGTGCTGCCGATTTCAGGGGAACAGGCGGAAACTGCCGCAACGGTCAGACAGACAAAAACGAACTTCAGTGCGGTGCAGGGCATAATAAAAACCTCCAGAACATCGGGTACAGCCTTCTGCTTAACACCATTTGGCCCGGGGCAAAACAGCATACCAGCGCATTCCTGCCGCCACGCGGCCGCGCCATGATTTGAAAATGCAGGTGACAAAACGGCCTGCCTGTCCTATATCGCTGGTATGAACACCGCAGCCGCCACGCTTTACTTTTGGTATTTTAGCTTTCCGAAGCCATTGGCGGCGGCAGGGGTTCGTATGATCTAAATTCCGATCAACAAAGAATGTCTCGAAACCGTCAGCCAGCTGGCGGTTTTTTTATGCCGCCGGCCTGACGCCAAGCAGGGAGCTCCGGCATATGTTGGACACAAGAAACGACACGACCGACGATATCCGTATCCGCGATATCACAACGCTGAATACCGCCGATGAAATCATGCGCGAATTCCCGCGCAGTCAGATCACCACGCAAACGGTCACCGACGGCCGCCATGCGCTGCAGAACATCCTGCACGGCCGCGACGATCGGCTGGCGGTCATGATCGGCCCGTGCTCGATCCACGACCCTACCGCTGCGATGGAATACGCGACCCGGCTGGCGGCCCTGCGCCACCGTTTTGACGACACGCTGGAAATCATCATGCGGGTCTATTTCGCCAAGCCGCGCACCACCGTGGGCTGGAAAGGGCTGATCAACGACCCGAACCTGGACGGCAGTTTCGAAATCGAGCGCGGGTTGCGGCTGGCGCGTGGCCTGCTGCTGGACATCAATAACCTGGGTCTGCCCGCCGGCTGCGAGTTCCTGGATATGACGATCCCGCAATACATCGCGGACCTCGTTTCCTGGGCCGCTATCGGCGCCCGCACGACCGAAAGCCAGGTCCATCGGGAGCTGGCATCCGGTCTTTCCTGCCCCGTCGGGTTCAAGAACGGCACCGGCGGCGATGTGAAAATCGCGGTCGATGCCGTTGCCGCCGCCGCACATCCGCACCACTTTCTCGCCGTGACAAAACACGGCCAATCGGCCATCGCCGCAACAACCGGCAATGCGGATTGTCACATCATCCTGCGCGGCGGCAAAGCGCCCAATTATGACGCCGGCAGCGTAGACGCCGCCTGCGCCCTGGCGCAGAAATCCGGGCTGACACCCGCCGTGGTTATCGATGCCAGCCATGCCAACAGCGCCAAAAACCCGGAAAACCAGCCCCGGGTCATGGCAGAGGTTGGCGAGCAGATCGGCCGGGGTGATAGCCGCATCACCGGCGTCATGATCGAAAGCAACCTGGTCGCCGGACGCCAGGACCTCGTGCCGGGGCAACCGCTCACCTATGGGCAGAGCATCACCGATGGCTGCATCGGCTGGGACAGCTCCGTCGCCGTGTTGGAAAATCTGGCGGCTTCGGTCACGCGGCGTCGCCGAACCGTTGCGGCCGAAGACAGCGATGCCGTCGCGCAAGCGGTTTAGGCTCAGCGGGACAGGCGGGCGGCGGCCGGGTCAGATATCCCGGTTCCCGCTGCGCTGGTCATCGCCGGAAAAATCGCGGTTCACCCGGCGCCGATCCGGGCCGAAATAATCCGAGACCTCGATAAAGGTGCGCGGCTGGTTCAGGATCGCCGTGATGCGGGCCCGCATGTCCTTCACCGAATAGGGCTTGATCAGAAACTCGGTCACCCCCGCATCCCGCGCCTCGGTTACCATTTCCAGGGTCGGCATCGCCGTCATCATCAGGATGGCAACATGCGGCGGGCGCTGTTTTCCCCTGTGCGGATCATTTTGGTCAGCGCGATGCCATTCAGCGGCGCCATATCGCGTTCGGTGATAACAATGTCGTAACGGTTGCTGCGCAGTTCGGCCAGCGCCCGGTCGGCATCGGGAATCGTATCAACACGTACGATACCAATCGTCTTCAGCACATCGCGCATCAGCGCAACCATCGTACGGTCGGGGTCAATGACGAGGATATAGAGCGACGACAGGTCTGTGGGCATGGCCAGCATCCCGAATTGTAGATATTCCGCCATTTTATCGCCGATTCGCACCCGGAATAAAAGGTTCCTGCATCCCGGACACCCGGATCCGGAAAATTCGCATTTTCCTACGTAGAATCCCCAATGGGGGAATACCTGACTTTCGGTGGCATCAGCCGTTCCCTAAATTCACAATCAGGAAACACCACTCCCCTGGTGTTCCGGGCCGACACCACATCCAGTGTCGACCCTGCTATCCGGGACGCGCTGTTACTCCCCCCCAACGACGCGTCCCGGATTCCCGCTAAAGTATATTTTTTCTGCACATTCTCTCGTTAGATGCAGATTTTGCTAAAATTGTACGAAAAATCGTTTCAAATTTTGTGAAATGCATCCCGCCCCGGATTTAGTCATTTTTGGGAAAGGAATTGGTGCCACGTTCTGATTTTGCAGGAATGCAGCCGCGATCGGAAACCTCACCAATTCCCACGACGTTGCTTGGTCGCGTTGGAGCCCACAGATGACAGACATTTCGGCATTCAAGAGGCACTGGAAGTCCAGATCCGTCCAACGCATGACGGTCTGTTGCTGCGGAATCCTGATGCTGTTGTTTTCGGCATCCGCGCAGGCACAGCAATCCGGCACCCATACGTCAGGCCAGTTGATCGAGAAGCTGCAGCAGGGAGGGTACGTTCTGTATGTACGCCATGCGGCGACGGACCACACCCAGGTCGACAGCGACCTGAGCGATTTCAACAATTGCGGGACCCAGCGCAACCTGTCGGAACAGGGCAAACGCGAAACCCGCGTCATGAAAAAGGCGATCGCGGCGCTCGGCATTAAAATCGGCGACGTTTTCACCAGTCCCTATTGCCGCTGTGTTGACACGGCGAAAATCGCATTCGGTCGCTTTGACATCCTTCGGGACATGCGGGCGACCTTCTATACCGACGAGGTGGAAACAAAAATTCTCACGGGGTTTCTTCACGCCCAACTGTCAAAAATACCCCGGAATGGCGCCAATACCGTCCTGATCGGCCATACCGCGAACCTGCGCGACGTCACGCGTGTCTGGCCGAAACCGGAAGGCGTCGTCCATATTTTCAAGCCCCTTGGCGACAATGGTTACGAACATCTGGGACGGATCACGCCGGACGCCTGGGCCCCGCTCGCCGGGATCAGGTAGCGTATCCATGCCGGTAACAGGCAGGCACATACCAGGATGATCGACCGCCTTATAAACATGTCCCTGCGGTGGAAGTTCATGCTGGCCCCGGCCATCGGCATCATGATGATGATGGTGCTGGCCTCATTCCTGATGCAGTTCACCCGGGAGCACGATCAACTGCTGGTGCGGTTACAGGACGAGGATTTTGTCCGCGCACAAACCCTGACGCAGCTCAGCAACCGGATGGCCAGTAACCACGCGGAAATATACGAATTGCTGCGGGCGGCTGAAAACAAGATGGATGAGGGCGCATTCTACGATTCCGGAAAACCGAAACTGCTGGAAATCCATCGAATCGAATCAAGCCTGGAGACCGAACTGGAGAAGGACGGTCTCAGCTACAAGGAAGCGGAGGCTTTCGGGTTCCTGCTGGAACGAATCGCCGAATACCGGCTGCATACCGCCAATGCCATGCTGACAGCCTCGAACGACCTCCATCAGGCGAAGGCCGTCATGAGCAACTCGACCAAACACTACAACCTGCTGAACGCGGCATTCCTGGCGGTCAATGAAACAATACAGAACCGGCTCAACGAGCAACTGAATACACACCGGGAAACAGCCGAGCGCCAGACCCAGCGGTTCGGTTACATATTCGCGGCGACAATCATCATCATGCTGGCGATCAGCGTCCTGTTCTCCCGGGTTATGTCCCGCGACCTGCAGCGCCTGATAGGCAACCTGGGCACCCTTGTAACGCGACAGAAATCCCGTGATACCAGCGCGCCTGAACCGGGGAACGAGGTCGCAACCCTGTCGGCCGCCATCGATACGGTGCAGGAAAGTCATGCGCATCTGGAGAAGGCCCGGGATGAACTAAATGAGTCCAACCAGCGCCTGCAGACCAGCAATACAACAATTCTTGAACGCGAGGCCGCGCTGGCAGTCGCAAACCAGGCACTGGAGGCCAAGATTGCGGAGCAACAGCAAACCATGCTGGAACGCGACAAGGCGGAGGAAGGACTCCGTCGGGCGCAGCGACTGGAAGCTGTCGGACAGTTGACGGGCGGCGTGGCCCATGACTTCAACAACCTGATGTCCGTCATGCTCGTTCATTCGGATCTGGTCCGGGGGTTGGCCGACGGCAATCCGAAGATTCTGAAAAGCACGGACGCTATTTCCCGAGCCGTCGATCGCGGCATTTCGCTGACGACCCGGCTGCTGGCGTATTCACGCAAGCAATCCCTCGCCCCCGTTGCCGCGAACGTGGCCGGATTGTTCGACGGGCTAACAGACATGCTGCAGCGTACGCTGGGCGAAACGATCACCCTGAAAGTGGAAACAGCGCCGGACCTTTGGCATGCCCTGATTGATCCACACCAGTTCGAGAATGCATTGCTCAACCTCGCGATCAATGCCCGGGATGCCATGCCGGATGGCGGCACACTGGTGATCGAAACCGCCAATGTGACGCTGGACCAGGACTATGCGGACCGGACGGATGAGGTCACACCCGGTGATTACGTATTGGTAGCGGTCAGCGATACCGGCACGGGCATACCATCCGCGATTCAGGGCAAAGTGTTCGACCCCTTCTTCACGACCAAGGATGTGGGCAAGGGAAGCGGTCTTGGCCTGAGCATGGTGTACGGGCTGGCCAAACAGTCCGGCGGACACCTTTCGATCTACAGCGAGCCCGGGCAGGGAACGACGGTGAAGCTTTACATCCCGCAATCAGAAATCCCCGCCGCCACGCCTGTCCCGAAACCGGCTGTTGTCAGCACCGTCACGCCGACGGCGCGTATTCTCGTCCTCGAAGACAACGAAGATGTTCGCAGCGTCACGGTAACCGTACTTCGCAACCAGGGTTACGACATTGTCGAGGCAGGTAATGGCAAGGAAGCCATCGAACAATTAAAGGATGGGTCCCCGTTCGACCTGCTGTTCACCGACGTTGTCCTGCCCGGCGGCATAAACGGTATCCATGTTGCGGAGGAAGCCAAAAGAGTTCAGCCGGACATCCGGATTCTGTTTACGACCGGCTATGCCGAAAACGCCGTCGCGCATAACGGGATCCTTACCCCCGATATAAACCTGATCAACAAACCCTACCGCCGCATTGAACTGCTCGCGAAAATAGAGGCGATGCTGAACGCGGAGCCGTAACTCCCTGACGGGTGCCTAGGCCTCCGTCTTCACCCCCAGCCGCACTGATTCCTCGACACGAGACAGGAAAATCCGCACCCGGTTTTCGCGGATATATTTGTCCGTCGCCTCGCGTGCGCCCTCGCACCAGCCGTAATCGTCGATGATCAGGATGCCGCCGGGAGTCAGGACCGGAAACAGATGCACAAGCTCGTGCCAGGTTGAACTGTACCAGTCGGTATCCAGCCGCAGCATCGCCGCTTCGCCCGGGATCACCCCGGGGATGGTTTGCTCGACCGGCCCCTTCACGAAAACCAGATTTTCTGCCGGATAGCCGGTCGCCAGCACATTGGCGCGCACATCATCGACCGTACCGCCAAATCCCATTGACTGGTTCTTTGACCGCGCTTCATCCCAGGTCTTCTGGTAATTCCGGCCATCCCAGTCGGTGTCCCGGTCTTCGGGACGGGTCATGCCCTCGAACGTGTCGTACAGATAGATTTTCCGCCCCGTATCGCCGAAACGCTGCAACGCCATCGCGATCAGCATCACCGAACCGCCACGCCATACACCGCATTCGACGATATCGCCGGGAACGCCGTTCTGCACGATATACTGGATTGCCTTGTACAGCTGGTAGGGTGCCTCGATCCCGCGCTCCACGGTCATTGTATAGGGTGCGATTTTCGGGAAAACCTGCATGAAGAACGCATCATCCGGGTCTTCGGCGCGGATATCCCGGTAGTCGACCTCGACCTGTTTGTTGATATTGACCTTTACCATCGCCGGCTCCCCGTATCCCGAATATTCGCAACAATACAGCTGCGTGCAGATTCACAGGTTTAGGCAGTCGCTTCAATCCCGATCTTGTACGGGCGGTCGCAACGCGCGATTCCCATCATCATGTAAATGCGCTACGCTGGCGGCCTCATGAAACCCTGCAGCAAGCTCCTCGATTGACCCGAAAACCCTCGATTATCGTCTCCGGCGCCGACGCCCCGTATTTCGGCTGGCTGAAAGATCTCTGGCTGTCCTGGAAAGGCACCGGCGCGGACAAGACGAGCGATTTCGGCGTTCTGGATCTGGGGCTGGAACCGGAACAGCGCGCCTGGCTGGAAGAACGAGACGTGACGCTGGTGACGCCGGACTGGCCGTACGAGAATCTGGAGGGCACCGCGCCGGAATGGTACAAGGCGATGGTCTGCCGCCCCTTCGTGCCCGAAATATTCCCCGGCTGGGATTACGTCTTCTGGATCGATGCCGATAGCTGGTTTCAGGATGCCTCGGTGCTGGACCTTTTCGTCCAGGGCGCGACGCAAGACGGCTTCTGCGTCGTGCCGGTCGTCGACCGGGCGTACAAGCCGCAATTCCAGGGCGGGCGCTGGTTCCTGAACTGGCAGAAATCCTGCATCGAAACCGGTTTCGGCGAAGAAACAGCGGAAAGCCTGTATCGCTTTCCGATCATATCCGCCGGCGCGATCTGCGGCGCGACGGCGGCGCCGCACTGGAAAGTCTGGCAGGATTATACGGAGCTGGCGGTGTCCCGGCAGGCCTATCGCGAAGCCGAACAGACCGCGCTTTGCGTAATGGTCCATCTGGGGTCGATGAAGGCGCATTTCCTGCCATCCTGGTGCCACTGGGTATGCAACATGGCCTTCCCGGCAATCGACCTGGAACAGGGGCTGTATGTCGAACCCCACCTGCCCCATACCCCCATCGGCATCATCGGCATGCCGGGCAATACGCGATCCGGCAGTTTCGACATGCCGACTCTCGACGGCGGGTTCGTGCATTCGACAGTCGGCTACGGCACAGCGAAAAAAATAGCGCGCGAGCGGCAGGAAGCGGCTGGAGAATCGCCCGATAATGGATGACGGCCTGCGCCTGCTCATCGACCTGCACCTGTGGTTTCTGGCAACCCTGTCGAAACCCTATGCGATGGGCGCTTTTTCGCTCATCCCCGTTGGCGGCATCGCATGCCTGATGATCGGCACCGTCTTCGGCCTCGCCCGGCCACGGCGTTCCCTGCTGTTGTTCGTGCTGCCGGTCGCCGTCAGCCAGGTTTTCCTGCTGGCCGTCGGGCCATTGAACAGCGCCTTTCCCGAAGGCGGCTACTGGATCGGGCTGGTGTTTATCGCCTCGCAGGCCGCCATCATCGGCACCGCCGTGATCCGCAACCGGACCGTCTGGATTCCCGCGCTGTGCCTGTCGGTGTTCTGCCTGATCTACGCCTATTACATCCACTTTGCCGCCGCGACGATCCTGAACCGCCTTCCGGTATCCTGATCGGCGGTTCCGCCGGAACCACAAGACGCAACCGCAAGCGCCTTCGCCGCACCGGTGCGAAACGTGGTCATGAACGACTTCATACTAAAGGAAGGTGCGCCGCGCGACGATGGCAATGAGGTAACCTGGTCAGCCGCTTCTAGCTATTGTGAGAAAGATGGACCTTTCAGTAGGCCAAATTGAGAACCTCGGCGGAGAGTAGTCATTCGCAGCAGCGCGGCGCAGTTCGTCTCCCAGAGCGCAATGCGAAGGTTCGCGGACATTGGAATATTTGCCATGCTTTCTGGTGACATATACTGTTTTATGCTCACCCGCCCGAAACTATTCGAACGATGTTTTCTCGCGCTTGCATGAACGACAAGAAAACTGAGAAGTAGTAATATATGTGTTAGTTGGCCGATCCGCCTTGTGTACTTAATTTTCGCACTAAACTGTCTACACATCCAAATCGACATGGCGTACTTAACAACAATTGTCTGAACGCAAACAGAAAGGGGCGGCTGAGAAATGACTATGGGATTTACATCCATCGACCTGTTTGCAGGATGCGGCGGGCTGTCTTTGGGCTTGGCTCAGGCTGGTTTCAATCATTTATTCGCAATCGAATCTCATCCCCATGCATTTGCGACCTACCATCACAACTTAGTTTCAGGAAAAGCATATCAAAAGAGATGGCCCAAGTGGCTTGACGAGCGTGCTCACGATATTTTGGACGTAATCAAAGAAAACGAAACCGAACTAAAACAGCTGCGTGGAAGTGTCGACCTTGTCGCGGGTGGCCCACCCTGTCAGGGGTTTAGTATGAATGGTCGGCGAGATCCGGAAGACCCTCGTAGCCAGATGATCAAGGCATATTTTGATTTCGTCGACTTGGTTCAACCAAGAATAGTGTTATTGGAAAACGTTCAGGGGTTTACATCCATGCCCCACGACACCCACGGCAACTATCCAAATTTTGCGAAAGCCAGATTGAGGGAACTTGGTTACGACCCTTTTGAGACGACTCTTCCTGCCTCAGATTTTGGGGTGCCCCAACGTAGGCCAAGGTATCTTTTAATAGGCCTTAAAGCTGGAGCCTTGCCGGGCGTGAACCCGGTGGAACGACTCAACGTCGGAAGAAGAAAGTTCCTTGAGAAGTTAGGCCTCGGCATGAAACCGATTTCAGTTTCTGAGGCGCTATGCGATCTGGAAACACTGGACGAAAAGTTGGTTGATGATCCAGATTTTGGACGGCGTGGCTTCAAGGTTTTGGACTACAAGGCACCCAAGATAAAGTCGGCGTACATTCGCTTGATGAGGGATGGTTGGCCCGGGAAACCCTCGGATATGCGATTGGCGCGTCACTCAGAAAAAGTAGTTGAACGGTTGCAAGACATTTTAAAAAACTGCAAACGAGGGCAGTGTATTACCGCTGATGACAGGGACCGCTTTGGGATCAAGAAGCGATCTGTGACACCGCTTGACCCGGCTGCACCTGCCCCAACTATCACGACATTGCCAGATGATCTTGTCCACTACAGCGAGCCAAGAACAATGACAGTACGAGAGCACGCACGGATACAATCGTTCCCAGACTGGTTCAAGTTTTGCGGACCTTACACTACTGGGGGACACCGCAGAAAGTACGATTGCCCACGATTCACGCAGGTTGGGAACGCTGTTCCCCCACTTCTGGCTAGAGCAATCGGCGAAACTATTAGCTCACTCCTCCGGGATCAGGAAATTAGAAATCTCGCGGATAGCTCGAAGGTTATTCAAAAAGTTACTCCGGTGACGTGGAAAGTCTTCAACGGTCATGAACGAATTTCCGTCCCGGTCCAGAATTAGCCAACCTTTATCGTTTCGGGTTTCCACTGCGTGACCCAGCACATTTCTAATGTCAATAACTTCGTTCCTATAATTTTTAGTTGCTGCGCGCAGTGCGCTAAGGCTGTCTTTGCTCTCCCCATTTGGTAAGCTTCCGATATGTCTCCTTAATAATTTTCTTAAAATGTTAAACGATTTCATGCTATCTGTTGCAGGGTGTTGCAATTTTTCGTCCAGAGTAGCGAGTGTTGGAAATTCGTCTAAATTCTTTTGAGACTGATCGAGAACAGATTTATCCAGAAAATCAGTGGCCAATTTTTCCAACTCACCTACTGCGAGTTTTGAAATAATCTTACCGCAAATTACATCGACCTCTGCGACAACTTCCATCGCCAGCCCCCTCATCCCAGATAACCGATTCAGCGTATGGGCGTAGTCTTGAATTAACTCGCTTGCTCGGCTGGTAAAGTTGTCTCGGTTAGCGCAAAAGACGCCCTCAATTCTGTCCTTAGCCATACGGTCCCGTAGACCAGATTCAGAATCGCCACTGCTGTAGAAAAGTATTGGTGTTGAACGAAATAGGCGACGAATTTCTGGCGCAAGTTCATCGCCTCGAACGCCGCCAGAGAGTCCTAAGTCGAGCAAGACCAAATCAAATGCGTGAAAATTCTGTTGGCGCGCCCCCAGTTCCTCGATATCGGAGCCATCTATCGAAGTCGTGATCTCGAGTTCAAATCCAGCACCAGCTGCTCCCGACCTAATTTCTGATTCTTCCTGTTGAGAATAGTTGTCTTCAATCCACAACAAACCAAATTGAAGCTTCATGTCGCTTTCTCCGGCACTGTAATAATAAAATCCGCACGACCTGTATCGGACTTGGGATCAAACCTGATGCTTCCACCCATCTCATCAAGAACTTGTGCGACATGAAAGAGTCCAAGACCAGTTCCGTTGTGCGTTCCTGTATAGTGTTTTTCGAATACTCGATCCCGATCAATTCGATCTAAATCCAATCCTTGCCCATCGTCACTTACTCGAATTTCTAGCTTACCCGTGCTTTGAGATGCTTGGGCGTGAAACCAGATATTTTGCGCTCGAGCCTTTCGAGAGTTGTCGATTAGATTATCAATGACCACTGCCAAATCAAATGGCGAGAATTCACATTCTAGAAATTCTATTTTCGATTCGAAGTGAATTTTTGGTGCTCGTCCCGTATCCGACAACATCACTGAAAAATATTCGTTTAGATATTCAATAATATCGCCCTGAATGTGGCTAGTTTCTAAGTTTACTTTGATATTAGGAGCGAAGCGAGAGATTGTTTGAAGGCGATTATTTTCCAACCGTATATAGGAAAAGTCATCCATTAAGGCCCTTACACTATTTCTTAGGGCGCCTGCGAGGTCCTCAAAGTCTTCCGGTTCCAATTCGTCTGCTCCCGCAAGCATGTTTAGTGCCTTCTGAGCGTTACTCAATCCTCGTGTTGTACTAGATGCAATATGGCCAGAATAGATATTGACTTGATGCAGCAATAACTGAATCCGTTCCGCATCTAGGTTTTGGCTGGCAGCGAGGTATCTGGACTGCTTTTCAAGCTGCACAATCCGTGCATCCGACTGTATTCTTTCTTGAACAAGACGGTTAGCTTGTTGTCGGGCTTCTGCCTCTGCTCTCTCAAGCTCTGAAAGTCTATTTCGTGTCTGCTCTATGCGCTTCAAGAGGCTCGTGTCACCGTCTCTTTCTGCAATTGAAATCAGGTCTGATAATGCCTTTTCAGTAGCTGTTTCCTGAGCATCTGCTAGGTCGAGAATGTTTTTGTCGAAATCAAGTATTTCCAGGTCCTTAGTTCGGGCAAGCCCGCCAACGATTTGCAGTATTCTTGATTTTGCTGGGTCGCCCTCTAGGCCTTCTGGTGTATCCCTGTCTTTGTCGGTTTTGTCCTTCCAAGTCACTCCCACTACGTACCGTTCCAAGCGAAGGATCATCTTCCGCAGAATTGCTTCGAATAACGCTCGGCTATTGGCATCTTCTATTAGGCCTGCGTCTCGGCTTGAGGCTTCACGAAACATTTTGGGAGGTGCCTTGACATCCACTCTGCCTAATACATCCCGTGTACCTAGATATCTGGATGAACCTTGTTGTTTGCGCCGATTAAGAAGAAAAGTGTCGTCATTTTCCTCTCCGATGGGAAAAATACGAAAACCATTCAAGAATAGGAATACACTACCAAATTCGACAGATTTTACTTTCATTCGACGTCCAAACGTAGCTTTGGCGCTACGGTTTAGGTAGAAAATATCGCCTTTGACCTCACATCGTTCGAGCTCTGGAAATGGGTTGGGCTCCGAAATTTTGTAAATCGGCCGGCCTCGGTCAATAAGCTCCGAAACAACTTTTCCTGCCTCGATAGAAACGCTAATTCTTGACGTTTTCTCGCGAAGAACATCTGCAATATCGTTGCCAATGGGGCCGTTAAGCTCGTCGTTTAGCTCATTTGTTCCGACGAGATAGGTGAAGACATTTACGGACTTAGTAGAGCCAAAAGGATCGATCAATTTGGCGAGGTATGCTCTTAACTTTATTAGATTTTCTTCGTCCCAGTGATGACGCAAGCCTTCAATTTGGAGGACCGTTCCCGTGCCATTGGGAACCTTTGCGATATCCAATTCTGGAAAATCGGTGTCTTCATCGATTTCAACGAGGACGTCTTTGAATTCCTCCGTGCTATCATGCTCAAATTCTTCCCAATCGATGGTTAGTCTTGTTGCGGAGGTAGTCGATTTCTTCGCCCTAGAGAATAATTTAAGAGATGAGCCCAAAGTATCGCATGAAAATCGGCCAATACCTTTGCTGCCCGCGTAGCTAGCTACGGTTTTAATTTTGTCGCGGTAGTCGGAAGTGTCGTTATCTTCACGGCCGTCAGCTTTGGCCGAATAAGCAACAAATAACCATTTGTCAGTTATGTCACTGACACTCATCCCCTTTCCATCATCAACAATCCGCATTGCATCAGCGTCAGGATCGATTTCGATTTGGATGAAACCTGCGCCTGCATCCACCGAGTTCTTGACCAGCTCGAAAATTGCGACAAATTCATTCGTAACCAGATCGCGACCGATTACGTCTTTTAGATGTGTACTAATCTTGAAGGGTTTTTTAATTGTCATATCTCAAAACTGTCTCATTATAATTAAAAAATCTAGTAAAAGTAGCACTGCGGCATTCTGAAGTGACTTCGACGCTTAGCGGTGACCGAACCTAACCGGGCATCCCGATTCAGGCCGCACTCCTGATCTTGATAGACGAGAATGCTACGTCAGGCACAAATGCTAGGACATAGGAAATTTTAACCTGTACCTCTGGATAGTCCTCGATTCTGGGTTAGCCTATTCTCTGACACAGGAGACAGGCCATGTCAGCGTTCCGGCTACAGGGCAGGGCTACCGGTTAGTACTTTTAAAGTGGCTGGGGCAAATCGTGTTGCCAAGTTCTTCATACTCCTCTCAGGCCTCAATTTCGTTCGAACCTGTCGGCTGGAAGTCGCTGGCATAGGGGTCGCGGTCGGTCGGGGCGAGTTCGCTGGCCGGATCGCCGGCAATGCGGTTCGCCTGCAGGACACGGGCTTCATTGAAGTCGTAGGGCATGGCGCGATGCATCACGAAGCGGTTGTCCCAGACCACCAGGTCACCCACGGCCCATTGATGCGAATACACACGCGGCGGGCGGCAGGCGAAATCGACCAGTTCGTCCACAAGCGCCACAGCCTCTTCGTCATCCATACCCGGAATCCGGAAGATATGGCGGCCGATGCACAGCGACTTGCGCCCGGTAACCGGGTGGGTGCGGACCAGCGGGCGCAGCGGCGCGCCCTTGGTGTGGAAGCCATAGCCGGTACCGGTCGGGACCGCGTGACCGATTTTCGCCTGGCTGGCATAGAGCGAGTGAAAGCCGGACAGGCCGGCGATACGCTGTTTCATGGCATCGTCCAGCGCGTCATAGGCGGCGCGCGTATCGGCGAATTCCGTGCCGCCGCCGCGGGACGGAATCACATTTGCCTGCAGCAGCCCGGCCTTGGCTGCGAGCGGCATATAGGTACTGTCGAGATGCCAGCCCTCGTTGCCGCGCAACTGCTTGAAGCGGGTTTCCTCGGGCGAATAGACCTTCCCGTCTGCTTTTTCATTGCTGATATAGACCGTCTGGCCCGTGGCGCCGGGGCGGGTAACCTCGATCTCGCCGAAGCGGCAGGCGAACGCATACTGGTCCTCGGGGCTGAGCCCCTGCCCCGGAAAGACCAGCACGCCGTGTTCGGGAAAGGCGTCCTCGATGAACTTCCAGGTAGCGTCGTCCAGGGATGTCAGGTCGATGCCTGTGATTGTGGCGCCGAAAGAGGCGTCGCAAGGGGTAATGACGGGTTCCATAATAACCTCCCACAAGCTGCAGCACGTTAGAGTCGCACAGTATGGGCCCGATTTCGCGGCATCGGCAAGCCCGGGGGCCGCCTGCCCCCCGCCCTATACCGCGAGTGCCTGCGCGTCCTCCAGGAAATGCCGGTTGACCTTGCTGTCGGGACTGGCGGCAAGCCGTTCATTGGCCAGCGAGCGGGCAACGCCCGGCAGGCGGGCGCGGGTGGCCGCTTCGGTCAGGGTCCAGTCGACCAGATCACGCTGCGCGATGCTGCCGCCCATGCGCCACAGATCCACCCGCACGGGCAACAGCCCCGCAACCGCATCGGCATAGTTGCCGTCGGTGAAATCCGCCATTGCCTCGGTCACCGGCACCGCCAGCCGGGCATAGGCGGGTGCGATATCGCTGCCTTCCGCCGCCGTGGCGCGCATTGTGGCAAGGTGGCTTTCATAGGCCGAGCGTTCCCCGGCCCGCAGCGCCGTCATCGCGAAATGGATATCGTTGAACGGGCTGGTCCGGCCATTCGCCTTGTCCTGCCATAACGGGAACAGGCGCTGCCAGCGATCGCCGGGTTCGCAGCCCAGCATTTCCAGCCGCCACAGCAGCGCCGTCGGGTTGCACATACTGGTACCGACCGGCCGGACCCATTCCGCAATTTCGTTATCGTAGAGGCCAAGGGCGGTATCCGTTTCGCCGAGCGCGACATGGAACAGCGACTTGTGCCACCAGATATGCACCCGGTTGGCATTTTCCGCCGTATCCCAGAGCGGCTGGCGGCTGTCCATCCAGGCGATTCCCTCATCGGGCCGGCCCGTCATTTCCAGCACATGGGACATGCCGTGATGTGGCCAGTAGCCATAGGGCTCGGCCTCCGCCGCTTCGCGCAGCATCGCCTCAGCCCGCACGTAATCGCCCGATTCTTCCAAACCGAAACCATAGAACGACAGCAGGATAGCGTAGCCCGGCTGGTTGTTGGACCAGAACGGCAGCGCCCGGGCTGACCGGGCCGCGGCATCGTGGAAGCGGCCCTGGAAATTATCCAGCCGCAGCGCCGCCTGATGCCCGACCAGATCCAGCGGATAATCCATCAGGTGCCGGTCCAGCACGGCGGTCGCGGCCTGCCACCGGCTTTCCGACGCCAGCGCGACAGCTTCCAGATGCGCCTGTTCGCGGGCGTTCATGCTGTTGCCGTCCATCCCCGCGACAAGGTCACGGGCGCGGGCGATAAGCGCCGGGTCATTGGACACCGCCAGCAGCCAGGCGCGCATCAGCCCGGCCATCTTGCAATCCGGCGATTCGGCTTCGGCCTGCGCCAGCAGGGCATTGACGTCGCCGTAATTCAGCGTGAAGGCGCGAACCGCCTCGTCGATAATCGCCGCCGCTGCGGCGTTCGCGCCCGCCAGCACATGTCCCTGTGCATCCTTCGCCATGATGTCCTCCCGTCACATTCCGTTTGCCGCATGCTATGGTGCCCGCTGCCGCAGCGCGGGGCAATAACCGACCGGGAATGAAAGGGCAACGGGATGAGCGACACCGTCTTGAAACGTATCGAAGGACGGGTCATGGAACTGACCCTGAACCGGCCGGATGTCGGCAATGCCTTCGATGAATCCATGGTCGAAGCCCTGCTCGACGCGCTGGGTTCCATCGACGCGGATTCCTGCGACACAGTGGTGTTCCGCGCCAGCGGCAAGGGATTCTGCGGCGGGCTGGATCTGTCCGGGCTGGACCGCGAAACCGACGCCTCGCTGCTATGGCGCTTCGTGCGGATCGAATACCTGCTGCAGAAAGTTGCCGCCCTGCCGCAGGACACGGTCGCGCTGGCGCATCGCTTCGCCTTTGGCGCGGGGGCGGACCTTTTCATGGCCTGCAACCGGCGGATCGCCGCGCCCGGCACGAAATTCGCCTTCCCCGGCGTGCGCTTCGGCATCATCCTCGGCACCCGGCGGCTCGCGCACAGCATCGGCCGGGAAGCCGCCCGCCGAATGCTGGCGGCAACCGCACCGATCCCGCTGGACGATGCGATCGCAGCCGGAATGGTCCACGAGACCGCAGCGGTCGAGGGCTGGCCGGCGCTGATCGCGGATATGGCGGCGGCAAAAACATCGCTGGACGCCCGCATGGCGCGGCTGGTCGCGAACCGGTTCGACCCCGGCAAGGATGACGAAGACCTCGCAGCCCTGGTCCGAAGCGCCGCCGAACCCGGCCTGAAGGACCGCGTGGCAAATTACGCCGCCGCCGTCGCTGCCGCGCGGAAGGCTCGTTGATCGGGGTATATCCGTGGTGCCGAATCAGCGGGCCTCACAACGGCGTCTTATTCTATCCACATTCGGTTTCTAGGGTTGCTTGCGCAGGCCAAAACGCGCCGGTACAGCATTCCCTGATACGGGCCCAAGGAACCGAAAATGCGAATCAGATTCTCCATCGCGGGGTCGCTGTACGGCATCGCGTTGATCGCAAGTTATTTGCTGTACTTCACGGTCATCGGGGAAATGAGCGGGCTTCTGCCAAGCGGTCTATATTTCATCTACCACTTTTTGTTCACCATCCCGTTCGTTGGCTTTCTCGCAGTGAACGCCATTTCCAACCTGATACAGAAGAAAAGCAATGTCGTAATCCTCCTCGTATTCCTGGCGCTATCACTTCAACTGATTGCTACCAACCATCTTGTGCGGGCGTTTGACATTGTCTGGCTGAACCTGACCGAAGACGATATCGCCGCCCGTATGGCCGAAAATGCGGATCGCGATAAGGGATTGCGGATAATGTTCCGGGGAAGCAGTGGCTTCCTTCCCGGAAGCGAAACATCAGACTTCTTCGTACACGATGAAAATGCCAATGGCATGCCGGAAAGCATGCTACTGAAACTATGGCGACCCCGGGTTCCCGGGAAATATGCCGCCAGCCTGGATGCCGATTCCTGCACCCCACATGTCAGGAAAATCATTGGCCACTATTACAAGATAAGCACCAATTGCTTCTTCAAGGAGTAACAGGCCCAAGCGGGTCGCGTCCCCTTAGTAGCGGACGCAACGCTGTTCGATTGAACCCCTAAGCGTTTTCGTCCTTCGCCGTCCGGTAGATCGTCGCCGCGCGTTGTTCCACCGGGCCGCCGGCCGCCATCAGGGATTCCTGGTCTTCCGGCGCGTAGAAGAAGTCGCCGGGGCGGTAGTCGTGGCCGAGGTCGCCGAGCAGGCGGCGCTGGCGCGGGGTGCATTTGTCGAACAGCGTGGTGTAGGGCCCGGCGAAGTCATAGGGCCGCATGAACATCTGGCAGTAATTATACAGCAGCGTCTTGCGCGCCTTGCCCGATTTGTTCGGCGAGGGGCCGTGCCAGATCGCGTGCGGGAAGACATAGGCGTCACCCGCCTTGCCCAGCAGGGGCACCGCGCCCGCCGCATGCGGGTTGGGGATGCGTTCGGCACGGTCCGGGAAGGGGCGCATATGGCTGCCGGGGAAGACGGTGAAATTGCCGCTGTCCGGTTCGGTCACATCGGTCAGCAGGTACATCACCTTCACCGCCAGCGGGCGGCTGGTTTCGGTCACGCGGATCGACCGCTGCGCCTCGCCGCCATCGGTATGGGTATAGCCGGGGAACTGGTCGGTCGAGGCGCGGACGATGGCCTGGCTCATCGAGAACTGGATATAGGGACCCATCAGGTCGAGGATCAGATCGAAGATCGCGGGGCGGTCGATCAGGTCGATAAAGGCCTGGTGGTAGGGCAGCAGGTCGCGCCGGTCCATGAAGCCGTCGATGTTTTGATCCGCATGCGGCGCCCAGCCGTAATGGCCGCGCGGCAGTTCCTTCGGCGCGGGCTCGTAACCGGGCTGCTGGCGCACATCGTCCAGCTGGTCGGAGAAGAATTCGACCTCCGCCGGGCTGAGCGCGCCTTCAAGCTGCAGGTAACCGTCGACCGCCCACTGCTCGCGCTGCAGGTCGGTCAGAACTCGTGTGGTATTGGCCAGCATGGATGGGCTCCCTCCCGATTGTGACGCGAAAACGGTACCACCACGCCGCCGCACCGAAAAGCCCTCTACCGGCATTTGGTTGGGGTGGGCTTTAGCGGCCATCGCGTTTCAGGCAATTACCCCGGCTTTGCCGAGCGCAGCATGCAGAACGCGGCCAGCGCCGCGAGGCTGAGACCGGACGAGACATACAGTGCACCCGTGCCGATTTCATCGATCAGGAAGCCGAACATCAGTGGCGCGGCGGCCTGCCCGATCCGCGCCGGGGCGCCGAGCAGCCCCAGCCGGTAGCCGTAATTTTCCGGGCCGAAAACCGCCAGCGGCACCGTGCCGCGCGCGATGGTCAGGATCCCGTTGCCCGCCCCGTGGAACAGCGCGAAGCCATAGGGGAATGTACCGCCCAGTACAAACAGCAACCCGACCCCAACGGGATGCGCCGCCGCCGCCAGCCGGGCGGTGACCAGCGCATGAAACCTGCTGAGGAAGCCGGCTTCCAGCAGCCGGGCGGCGACCTGCGCCGGGCCGATCATCGCGCCGGCCGCGATGGCCTGTGCCGTGGTCGCGCCCGCCGTTTCCAGCATACGCGGCAGATGCACCGCCATGGCCGCGGTAACGATCCAGGCCGCGGCGAAGGCAAAGCCCAGCAGCCACATCGACCGATCCATCGGGATATGCGGCTTGACCGGCTTGCTGCCATCCGCCGCCGCGACGGGCGGTTCCGTCTTCGGGATCAGGAATCGATTGAGCGGCAGACCAAGCAGGATATTCGCCGCCGCCCAGACAAGACAGGTGTCCCGCCAGCCGATTTCCGCCAGCCCCCAGCTGGTCAGCGGCCAGCCGATGGTGCTGGCGAAACCGGCGATCAGGGTGATACCGGTGATCGCCTTGCGCGCCTGGTCGCCATAAATCCGGCCCAGTGCGGCGAAGGCGGAATCGTACAGCCCCAGCCCCATGCCGACACCGAGAATCAGCCAGGCCGCCCAGACCATTTCCAGCGACTGCGCCAGCGCCAGCACAACCAGCCCGGTGGCGATGACCACGCTGGAGGCGGACAGCACACCGCGCCCACCGAAGCTGTCGATGGTTCGCCCGATGCGCGGGCCCATCAGGGCAGAAATCAGCAGCGAGGCCGAAAACGCGCCGAACACCCAGTTGCTGTCGAAGCCGATATCCTGCGCAATCGGCACCGCCAGAATGGCGATGAGGTAATAGCTGGAGGCCCAGGCGAGCGTCTGCCCGGTGCCAAGGACAATGATGGTGCGGCGCAAGTCAGTCTGCCGCGTCGGCGGCGGATGCATCGACGGCGCGGTTCACCGTCCTGATATGGCTGTCATAAGCGTCGGCGAATTTAATCGATTCATCCTCTTCAAAATAACCGCTGCGCACCCCGAAAAAGGTTTGCGGATCGTCGACGCCGGGTGGTGCTTCACCGGTATCACGGAAGGCCCGTGCCGCCAGCAGGCAGCGCCGCCGCGTGCGTGTGATCATCAGATCGGAGGGCGCCAGATGTTCGAATGAATGGTCGGTCACCGGCCCCATGCTTTCGGTCACCGCCTGATCCTGCTGGTGGATATTGGCAATGCCGGTAAACAGCGCGCCGCTCTGCTGCAATTCGCGGTCGATCTGCCAGTCGTTCGATTCATTGCCGGTGATACGCCAGCGGCCGAACCAGTCCGTCGTATTGGGCTGGTAGTCATGATGCGGGCGGGGCGCGCCGAGCTTGCCATTGCGCAACGGCGGCCGTTCCCGGTTGCCGCCCGACGTGCCCGCCTTCCAGTAAACATAAATGAACATCGTATGGGTATCATCCAGCGGCACCCAGGCGCGGGCATGCACATGATTGTCGAACGCGCCCTGCGGCGTCTGCGTCCAGAAGGGGAAGATGTAATTGGCGACACGCCAGTAATTCCGCCCCGGCGCGCATTGCCGGTACGCACCGTAGCTGGTGCCCCAGGGCGTATCGGCCACGTCGAAGCGCGGCGCGCGGTCGTTGACCGTCTGGTTGAAGGGGTGGTCTTCGGGCACATCGTCGGGACCCACATGGCCGACATGCAGGAAGCCGAAATGCGAGGTATCGATATCCCCTTCAAGGGCCTGCATCCAGTTGCAGTCGCGCAACACGAAATTGATCCCCACCTCGCCATCCGGCACCAGGGTTGATTCCATCGCCGGCAGGGGCGGGGCCTGTTCGCGCGGCCCCATATAGACCCAGATCAGCCCGTTGCGTTCGTGCACCTTGTAGGCTTTCGCGCGTACCTTCTGTTTGAAATCCTGTTCCGGGCGCAGGTTCGGCATGTCGACGCAATTGCCTTCCGCGTCGAACTTCCAGCCGTGATAGACACAACGGATGCCGCCTTCCTCGTTCCGCCCCAGGAACAGCGAGGCGCAGCGATGTGGGCAGCGATGATCCATCACGCCGACCTTGCCCTCCGTATCGCGGAAGGCGATCAGCCGTTCGCCCAGCAGCACAAGCCGCATCGGGCTGCCATCGGCTTCCAGTTCGTCGGATTTTGCCGCCGGAATCCAGTACTGGCGCATGAAATCGCCCATCACCGTGCCGGGTCCGACACGGGTCAGGTCTTCGCTGTCTTTTGCTGTCGTCATCGCAATTCCCCCGCCACACCATAACACCGCTGCCAAGGCGATTTTCATCCGGGGCGCGGCATGCCTATCATAGAACCAGAATGACCGAACCGAAAACCGCCGGTGCGACGCCGCCCGGCAACTGACATATGGGGGAAGACCATGCCGACGATTCAAGCCGACCGACTGAGGACCATCGCCACCAGGCTGCTGGAAGGCGCCGGCGCCCCGGCCAGCGAGGCCGCCACCGTGGCGCGCCATGTCATCAACGCCAACCTGGTCGGGCATGATTCGCACGGCATCATCCAGATCCCGTCCTATATCAACCGGGTCGAGGTGAAACATATCGTTCCTGGCGCGCCCATCGACATCATCCAGGAAAGCGATACCACGACCGTCATCGACGGCAACTGGGGCTTTGGCTATGTGGTCAACGAATTCGCGATGAAGAAGACCATCGAAAAAGGCCGCAAGCAGAATGTCGCCGCCACGACCGTGTTCCGCCAGGGACATGTCGGCCGCGCCGCTTCCTACCCGATCATGGCCGCCGAGGAAGGCTTCATTGCCATGATGACGGCGGATTCCGGTCGCTCGCCGAAATCGGTGGCGCCGTTCGGTGGCCGCGAGGCCCGGCTGGGCACCAACCCGATCGCCATCGCCATGCCCTCCACCCTGCCCGGGCCTGTCTTTATCGACATGGCCACGTCGGCGGCGGCAAACGGCAAGATCAAGCTGGCGCAGGCGCGCGGACAATCCATTCCCGAAGGCTGGGTGCTGACCAAGGACGGCGAACAGACAACCGACCCCGGGGAGCTGAGCGCCGGCGGCGCGCTGCTGCCGCTGGGTGGGCTGGTCGGCTACAAGGGGACAGGCTTGGCCGCGATGGTCGAGATTTTCTCCGGCCTGCTGACCGGGCTGGGCTTCGGCGTTGAACCGACAGGCCGCCACAATGACGGCTGCTTCATGGCGGTGTTCAAGGTCGAGGCCTTCCGTTCGCTGGATACCTTCAAACAGGAAGTCACGGATTTCGCCCACTACCTGACCGAAACACCGCGGCAGGAAGGCGTGGACAAGATCTACTACCCCGGCGAGATGGAATACCTGACCGAGCAGAAGCGAGCCGTCGACGGCATCAATGTCGAGGATGCCACGTGGAAAAAGCTGGGCGACCTTGCCGAGAAATTCGGCATGGCGAAGGAACTTGATCTGGGATAGTGGCCGCGAACCATACCTTTGGCAGGCATCCTCCCCTGTAAAAGGGGGAGGGGTTTGCCACCCTCTGGAGGCTCTGTTTTATGCTCAGAACGTCACAGCCAAATATGCTTTGAGCGATACGCAGGACTTGCTAGCCTTGATCCCTATCATATACCGCGCTGATTTTCTTTCCTCTTGCCTTTATTGGAGGTCCCCATGAAACACCCGACATCCACGCTGAACGGAAAATTCGGCATCCTGATCGACGAGGTCACGCGCAGCGATCTTGGCAACAAGGAATTCCAGTCATGGGCGCATGGCCTGTGGATGGAACATGGCGGACTGCTGGGGGTCCGGGGCAGCGACCTGGCGGAATTACCGCCGCAGGACCTGGTGGCATGGTCCGGTATTTTTGGCCGGGTCGAGGAAGAGATGCAGGCCGCGCGCGAAGACAAGTCGGTGCCGGGGTTTCCGATCATGCGGATCGGCAATGTCAAAGACGCCGCCGGAAAGCCTAAGGCCCAGCTGGCCATCGTGCCGGCCCTGAAAAGCGATGATGACATTCGCTACAATCCGGAAACGCGCCGACCGGTCTGGCATACCGACTCAACTTTCCGGGAGCGTCCCCCGGTCGGCTCGGTCTTCCATTGCCGCACGGCCCCGCCCGCCGGCGGCGAGACCCTGTTCGCCGATATGGGCGGCGCCTATGCCAGCCTTGACGATGCGCAGAAACAGCGTCTGGAGGGGCTGGAAGCCGTCTGTTCGCTGGCGCATCACGACCGGAAGATCAACCGCTATTCCCCAAACTATCCAATCCTGACACCGCAGCAGCGCGCGGCGAACCCGCCGCGGCGGGTGCCGTTGGTATTGGCACATCCGGTCACCGGCGAACCGGCACTGTATGGGCTGAACAGTTCCACCTGCGCCATCGTTCCGACAGGTCAGGCCGTATCGCCGGACGATCTGGATGTCTGGGACCTGGAAGGCGTGGAGGATGACAGCGTCCTGATCTGGCGCGACATGCTGCCCGCTGTCACGAGCCCCGATTTCACCGTGAAATGGCAATGGCAGCCGGGCGACGTCGTCGTCTGGGATAATCGCTGCACGATCCACGCCGCCACGGGCTACGACTATGAGCATCATGACCGGGAAATGTGGCGACTGACATTGCTGGACGCCGCGTAGCACAGGACTTACGGGCAAGGCGTGTTACGCTGCGCGTTCAGGCGAAATATCAACCTTAAGAAAAACAAAGGAAACGAACGTGGCAGATAAAATCAGGGTAGGAATTGTTGGTGCGACTGTGACACCCGGCGGCAGTGGCTGGGGTGCGAACGCCCATGTGCCGGCATTGCAAACCTTGCCGGGCTATGAGCTGAAAGCCGTCTGTACCGCGCATGAAGAAACCGCCAAGGCCTCCGCCGAGAAGTTCGGTGCCGACCTCGCCTTCCATGACATGAACGAAATGGTCGCGCATCCCGATGTCGACCTCGTCGCCGTCGTTGTGCGCGTGCCGTTGCACCAGCAGCTCGTCAATACCGCGCTTGCCGCCAAGAAACCCGTTTGCTGCGAGTGGCCCCTGGGGTCGCATCTGGCGGAAGCGACCGAAATGGCAGATAGCGCCAAGGCAGCCGGGGTCAAAACCCTGGTTGGTTTGCAGGGGCAAAGCGACCCGGCGGTCATGCATGCCCGCGACATCGTTGCCAATGGCGATATCGGCGACATCGTTACCGTGAACCTGCGCGTCATGGTCAATGCGATCCCAGAGCGCGGGGATGGCCGCATCTGGCAGGGCATCCGCGCCAATGGCGCCAACCCGATGACCATTCCGGGCGGCCACGCCATCGATGCCATGTGTCATATCCTGGGCGAATTCGCCGAGGTCAGCGCCCGGGTCACAACCCGCATCGATATGTGGAAGCATGCCGTTACGGGGGCGGACTTTCCCGTCGATGCGCCCGATACCGTCACCGCCGCGGGCGTGCTCAAGAACGGCGCGGAAGTGTCCTATCAGGTAGCCAGCGTCCCCTATAATGCGAGCGGCATTCGCATGGAAGTGTATGGCCGCAAGGGCACAATGGTACTGACCAGCAAGTCGCTCAATATCGGGCCGACGCAGCTTCACCTCGCCATCGGGGATGCCGCCATGGCGGAAGTCACCCCGCCGGCCAGCTACACGCTTGTACCGGGCGACCTGGCCACGGGCCCGGGCAAGAACGTCGCGCAGGCATACGCGCGGTTCGCCAAGGCGCTGCAATCGGGGAGCACAGACACGCCCGATTTCAACGACGCGGTCGTTCGACATGCGCTGATGGACGCGATGGAGCGGTCCCACGTGGAAGGCAAGGTCATCAAGCTGTCCTAATCCGGAATCGTGGCTTGCCGGCATCGTCCACGGCGATCCGGCAAGCCACGTGACGGTATTCCGTTTCTTTCCTAAAAAGACCGCCCGCGACCTCGGAGACGTTTCATGGCAATCGACCGGTTCACGCACACGCCGCAGAATATCGATGTATTTTTCGGCAATGGCCGTTTCCAGGAAACCGCGGAGATCATGGGCCGCCATGACCTGAATAAGGTCATCGTGCTGTCGACGAATTCGGACCGGGCCCGCGCGCTGGCCGAAAGTGCCGGTGAACAACTCGGCGACCGCCTGGCCGGGTATTTCAGTGATTGCGTCGAACAGGTCCCGGTTGAAAACGCCGCGAAGGTTCAGGCACTGGCGAAATCGCTGAATGTCGACGGGGTGCTGTGCGTCGGCGGCGGCAGTACGGTCGGCCACGGCAAGGCCGTCGCCCTGGAACACGACGTCAAACTGTTCCACGTGGTCACGACCTATTCCGGGTCGGAAATGACCGAGTCCCAGGGGTTTACCGAAAACGGCATGAAACGGGTTCTCCGGAACGACCGGATGCGCGCAGACGGGGTAATTTACGACCCGGAACTGACCGTATCCCTGCCACCCCATGTTTCCGGGCCCAGCGGCATGAATGCGATGGCCCATTGTGTAGAAGGGTTATACGGCAAGGATGCCGATCCGATCCGATCCCTGCTGGCCGGGGCGGGCATCAAGGCATTGGGCGCGTCACTGCCCGGCGTTGTCGCCCGACCGGACGACCTGGACGCGCGCGGCGAGGCATTGTTCGGGGCCTATATGTCGGGCCAGTCCATTCTGGCCGGGGTCTGCCTGCACCATGCTGCCGCCCATGTTCTGGGTGGCAGTTTCGGCATTCCCCACGCCATCGCCCATACCCTCGCCCTGCCGCATACGATTGCCTACAACCGTGACAGTATTCCAGCGGCCATGGCGGTGCTGACCGGGGCGCTGGATTGCGACGATGGCCCGCAAGGCCTGTTCGATCTGTCGAAACGGCTGGGCATCGATTTGGCGCTGGCCAGTCACGGGTTCGACCGCAGCATGATCGACAAGGCGGTCTCGATCCTGATGGATCACCCCTTCCCCAACCCGAAACCGCTGGAACGCAACGCCCTCGCCGGCATGTTCGAAAACATGATCGACGGCAAGCGCCCGGACTGAGACGCGCGGGCAAGCGCCTCCACCCCCGGATCACACGCGGACCGGATCGGATGCCCTGTGCCCTAACGGCAGACCTGCTCGTAAAGGTCATCCCAATTCGGGTTTTCGCGTTCGATCAGCGCGATCCTCCAGTCCCGCACCCAATGCTTCAGCGTCTTCTCTCGCTGGATTGCCTGTTCGGGACCATCATGGGTTTCAACATAAACAAGTGATTTCACGCCATGGCGTTTCGTAAACCCGTCAGCGTGGCCTTCCTTGTGTTCATACACACGTCTGACCACGTCTCCGGTAACGCCAATGTACAGGGTGCCGTTCTTCCGGCTGGCAAGGATGTAGACATAATAAGCCATGTGCCGAGCATGGCATGAAGCTGGATACTCGGGTCAAGCCCGAGTATGACGAAAGAAGACAAACGCGCCTCCCCAAAGGGGTCATACTCGGACTTGATCCGAGTATCCATGGCCTCGCCGTTCTCATTCTTCCAAAGAAATTCACGCCAGAAACCGAGCTTCCGCGATACCCCGTACACTTATTCGGCTAGTATCGCGCCACCCTGACCACCGCAACCCGAGGACGAACATGGCGCAGAGCAACCGGAGTGCGAGTCAGACGACAATCCGCAAGATGACCCATTACATGGCCTGGGCGAATACCGGGCTGCTGGATACGGTGGCGCAACTGCCGGACGACGAAATCATGAAGCCGCGTCAGACATTGTTCACCAACATGGCGCATACGATGAACCATATCTTTGTGATCGGCGATATTTTTCGCGGCCACCTGGAAGGGCGGGACCACGGCTATGCCGGCCGCAACTCCAAAACCTCTCCGCCTTTCGCGGAGGTCAGCGAAAACCTGAAAGGGCTGGACCGGCATTACATCGATTACGCCGCCGGACTGTCCGACGACGACCTGCACGAAACGGTCCGGTTCACCTATATCGGCGGCGGTGACGGGGAGATGACGCGGATGGAAATCCTGCTGCATCTGGTCAACCACGCATCATTCCATCGCGGCTTCGTCAATGACATGCTGTTCCAGGTACCGAGCCGGGGCAAGGCCTTCGACCTCAGCGTCTTCCTGCGCGACGCCTGGCCGGGGATACGGGACGCCGCCTGAACCGGGAAAGGCCGGGGCGGACGGCTATCGTTCCGGCGGCAGAATTTCCTGCACACAGACCTGATCAATCAGCGAGTCGCGCCCGATATCGAGCAGATGCGCGCGTTTCTGCTCGTTCGACAGATGCGCCCCAACGCCCTGCGTCATGGCCAGCACAAGCGACCGGTCGAGCATATCGAGCCAGAACGCCCGCCGGACAAGCTTCCCGTTGGTGTCGCGCGCGAACGGATTGTCGGGGTTCGCGCCAAGGTCGGGTTCGTAGAAGGCGTTGGTCATTCGGTTGGCTCGCAGTGGTTTGGGTTTGCTACTGGGCCAGTATAGCGCGGATCGCCCGTATACCAGACCGATTACAGCGACAGCATCCAGATTATCCAGTGCGCGGCCGTGACGTCGTGTCGGCGGTCCGGGTCCCCATCTCTAAACGACAAGAAGGCGCCCGGCCGTTCGACAAGCGAATGACCGGGCGCCCTGGCTTCTTGCACATGGGTTCGTTCAGCCCATGACCGCGGCCAGTTCTTCGGGCATTGAAAGCGCGGGGAAATGGCCCGACGCCAGTACGTGTATTCTATCGACAGGCCAGTTTGCCACCATCTCATCCTGCAAGGCCGGTGACGTGATCTTGTCGATCGTGGTGCGGATATAGGTCTTGGGGACGGAGCCAAACCGCTGCTGGCTTAAGCTTGTCCTGGCCATGAACGGTTCGGTTGCCTGCTTTTCCGCCATCAGCGGCAGGGCATGACGAATGTCCTTTTCGGCAACGTCGTGGAACGCGATGTCGCGAACGACGTCTTCCGAAACCGTGGCGTAGCTTTGATCTTGTGCAAAGGTCAGCCGTGGCAGGTATTCACCATCCGGATCACGCTGCATCGCCGCCAACACGCTGTCGCCATCCTTCAACAGGAACGCCGCGACATAGACAAGCCGTTCAATTTTCTCCGGTACCAATTCCGCCACCGCAGAGATAACGGCGCCCCCCATGCTGTGCCCCGCCAGAATCACAGGGTGGTCCAGCGCGATGATCGCATCGGCCACGGTTTCCACATAGCGCGCCATCGTCACGTCAGGAATCGCCTGTTGGTTGCCATAACTGCCGGGCAGGTCGATGGCCGTGACGGTATGGCCGTCCTGTTCCAGTGCGATCCGTGTGTTGTCCCAACTCCACGCACCTTCCCAAGCGCCGTGAACCAAAATGTAATGTGCCATTGTCATGTTCCTTTTCGGGACCGGGCGATCTTTTGATCATCGCCCGGTCCGCTTGAAATGTTTTCGGGGTGGTTCGGGTCGCGCTAGGCCGCGATCCCCATGGCTTCCTTGATTCCCGCAAGCGGGAAGATCTGTCCGCTGCCGGACCAGCTGCCGTCATCAACCTCGTACAGCATGGTCCACTGGTTCAGCCGGCCTTCATACGGGCCGACGATGTCATCGACGATAGCGCCGATTTCCGCGACGAGTTCCCGGCGCGTCACCGCGTTCAACGCCCCTTCCGGCGTGGTGACCGCAATACGAAGTGGCGGCTCGGGGATATTTTCACCGCCGATATAGACCGCCCCTTCCGGCTGTTCGATGAAATAGGCCCAGGTGAGCGCCTGCGCCCCGGCATGGTCAATGGGGGCGCGCTCCGCCTTTAGCACCGCGTTGGATATGCGGGACATCAGCGCGTCCTGTTCGGGCTTCTTCAGGGAACCTTCAGCAGCAGTGACTTGAATCAGTGGCATGGGTTTTTTCCTTTTGTCAGCCGCGGGATGCGGCGTTGATTACAATTGAGAGATAATATATAACGTTCGTTATAAAAATATTTATATAGCGACCGTTATGATGTCAACATAAAATATAACGTTCGTTATTTTTTAAAAAGGAGTCGTCATGGAAAACGCGCCGACCAAGAAGGAACTGACCCGGCAACGCATGCTGGTTGCGGCAGGGCAGGGGTTCAGAAGCAGTGGATATGCGGGTGTCGGCGTTGACGGCATCGCCAAGGCCGCAGGCGCAACATCCGGCGCGTTCTATGCGCATTTCGGGTCAAAGGATGGCGCGTTCGATGCCGCACTCGCGGCAGGCCTGGATGAAGTGATCGACGCGATTCCAGCATTTCAGCACGAGCACGGCACTAAATGGGTAGCGGCTTTCGCGGATTACTACCTCGGCACGCCGCACCGAAACGATCTGGAAAACGGCTGCGCCATGGCGACGCTTTCACCGGAAGTCGTTCGTGCCGGACCGGATGTCCACGCCGCCTATGAAAAGAAAATGACTCGAATCGCCACGTTGATCGCCGAAGGTCTTGCCGGCGGCACAGAAGTCACCCGCCGCGCCCGCGCCTGGGTTTTCCTCAGCACCCTGATTGGTGGCCTCACCATTACCCGGGCATCAAAATCCAGCAAGACCGCCACAGAAATCGCCACGGCAACCCGCGCCGCCGCCATCGCCGCCGCCGGAAAAACGCGGAAAGTATGAAACAGAAATACCGATAGCGGCGGCTGCTTCACGTTGCGACACGATGGGCCTGCTCAGGCCCTCCCCGTGCCGCTACGCCGCTGCGATATCCACCCGCGCGCCGTAATCCGATTGTCCGACGGAAAAATGGAATAGCGCCAGCGCTTCCGGCGGCACAACGGCGTCGCCCGAGGACAGGCCATTCAAACCGTTCCAGCCATCACGGATCCAGACTACCCCGGCAGGGACATCCGCGGTGACATGCGCCGCGGCAGCGAAATCACCGCGCTCGTTATAAACCCGGATTGCGTCGCCATCGTTCAACTGCCGCGACGCCGCATCGGCCGGGGAAATCCACAGCTTGGGTTCCGGGTTCTGTTTTGCCAGCGAGGGCAGCGCCCGGCCCTGATCATAGAAGGAATGGAAATGGGTCAGGGTCCGCCCATAGGTCAGCACCAACGGATGGGATGAACCCTTGGCCGGCGTGTTGACAGGCAGGGGCGGCAGGCCGGATTCTTCGGCCCGCGCGGAATGAAATTCGATCCGGCCGGAAGGCGTATCGAACGCGCCGTCCGTGTAGGGCACATGCGGCACCTGCAGCGGCACAAACCCGCCGGCTTCGCGCAAGGACGCCACCGTGGCATGGCCGGTCGAGGGATGATCGAGCAGCGCATCGAGCAGCGCTTCATGGGACGCCCACGGGAAATAGCCGTCCAGACCCACCGCCGCCGCGAGATCGCGCAGGATGCGGGCTACCGGCCGGGTTTCGCCTTCGGGCGCCAGCGCCGGTTCCATCAGATAGAGATGCGTATTGGTCGCCTTGAAGCCGAGTTCCTCCAGCCAGGCGGTGCCCGGCAGGATCACATCCGCATGTTGCCGCGCGGTATCGTTCATGAAGATATCGACGCTGACGACCAGGTCCAGCTTGTCGAGCCCTTCCGAGACCTTGCCCGCATCGGCGAATGACGACAGCATGTTCGTACCCAGCAGCAACAGGACCTTCACCTGCCCGTCGGACAGTGCGGCGGTGATATCGGCCATCTGGTTGGGGATGTAATGTCCCGCCGGGCGTTTTTCCGCAGCGGTAATATTGCCGAAGCCGATGCTGTTCGCGCCATGACGCGGGCCAAGCCCGCCGCCCGGCACACCAAAATTTCCGGTCAACGCGGGCAGGCAGCTGATTGCCCGGGCGGCCTGCCAGCTATTGGCCCCCTTGTGCATGGAACTGCCTCCCAGCAGGATCATTGCCGGATCGGTCACGGCGAGTTCGCGCGCAAAACCCGTAATCTGTTCCGCGCTTAACCCGGTTTCCCGTGCCCCCCAGGCGGGGTCGAACGGCTGCACATGGGCCGCCAGTTCCGCGAAGCCCGCGGTGTTGTCGGCAACGAAACTGGTGTCGTACAGGTTTTCCGCGATCAGGACATGCATGACGGATAGCGCCAGCGCGGTATCCGATCCCGGCCGGATGATCAGCACATCGTCGGACTGTGCGGCTGATTCCGTCCGCCGGACATCAATGGTAATCACCTTCGCCCCGCGACGCCGGGCCGCGACCAGGCGCGGGGCGGTGTTGGGCTGGCTGGCGATATTTGCCCCCCACAGCACGATCAGGTTCGAATTTTCCGACATGTCGTCCATCGTATGCGTCTTCAGCGCGCCGGTCAGTCCGACACCCAGCCCGCCAAGCCCCCAGCACACCATCGCCGAGCTCCATGTCTGGCAGCCGTAGAAATCGGCAAAGCGCTGCGTCAGTTGTGCGGTAACAGCCGACCCGGTCGTGAACGCACCATGACCGGCCCACAACCCGACCTGCTGCGCACCGGCGGCTTTCATCCGCCCCGCGATCAGCTCGTTCGCTTCCGCCCAGCTTGCCGGGCGCCAGGCATCGCTGTCGCGGCTGTCGCGGATCAGGGGCGTCATCAAACGCTCGCCATTATTGAAAACCTCGCCCGTGTTGCGGCCACGCACGCACAGGAATCCCTTGCTGTCAGGATTGCCCTTGTCGCCCGAGATGCTCTTGAGCTTGCCGTCCTCGGTTTCGACCATCATGCCGCAGAAGGTCGGATGGCAGGTCATGGGGCACATGGTACGCGTCGTTGTGGCGGCTTCTGGCATGGCGGGCTCCCTCATGAAACAAACTTGGTGCAGCATAGCATAGCCCGGAACCTGAACGAATTCGCAGCGAAAACAGCCCCGGGCGGGGGGGCTTTTCGACGTGCTTTACTGTGTTAAGCTTTCCGTAATACGCGCGTTCCGGTCGGGCCGCGCCACCTGCATAATTCTATTCCAGGGGAGGAAATGACGATGGCATATGAAAGCATGATCTGCGAAATGATCACCATCCGGGGCGACAATGACGATCCGGTTTCAGCCTATACGGCGCGGCCGATGGGCCCGGGGCCGTTTCCCTGTGTGGTGCTGATCCATCATCTGCCCGGTTGGGGCGAGTTCTACCGCGAACAGACCCGCAAGTTTGCCCATCACGGTTACGCGGCGATCAGCCACAACCTGTATGAACGCGTCGGCCAGGGCGATGCCGACGATGTTGCCGCGAAGGCACGGGCCGAAGGCGGTGTGTCGGACAGCCAGGTCGTCGCCGATACCGAAGCCGCCGTGCAGTGGATCAAGACGCAGCCCTTCAGCAACGGAAAAGTCGGCGTGATCGGCAGCTGTTCGGGGGGACGGCAGGCCTTCATGTATGCCTGCAACACCAGCAGCATCGACGCCGTGGTCGAACAATGGGGTGGCCGCGTGGTGCAGGCCGAAGACGACCGGCCGGAAAAACAGCCGGTACAGCCGCTCGACATGACCAAGGACCTGTCGTGTCCGATTCTTGGGCTGTTCGGCAATGACGACCGCGCACCCAGCCCGGACCAGGTCGACCTGCACGAAGCCGAATTGAAAAAGCACGGCAAGGATGCCGAGTTCCATCGCTATGACGATGCGGGCCACGGTTTCTTCTACTACCACCGTCCCCTGTACCGCGTGGAACAGGCGCTGGATGGCTGGGAGAAAATCTTCGCCTTCTTCGGCAAGCACCTGAAATAGGAGGGACCCCGCATGTGCACGTCGATTGTTGAAATCGCCGAAGCCGAGGGCGCGGCCCGCAACAAGGATGGCTGGTTCAAGCTGACGCATTCGGTCATTGCCTATGACCATCCGCAACGCGCGCTGGACGAGGATGCGGTGCTTCTCGACTTCACCAACCGGGATATGGACCCCGGCGCGCGGGCGGCGGTGGAGCTCAGCCTTGATTCCGCCAAGGCGCTTTACGCGGCACTGGGCAAGGTGATCGCGGAAGCCGAAGCCGAAGAAGGGATGCGGGTCGAATATGCCGGGCCTGCCCATCCCCGGTTCCGCAAACAGGCGCTCGCAGCGGAGTAATTTATCGACGCTGCAAACGCAGGCTATGGCCCTTAGGGAGGGAGAACCATGTTTGACCTGATTATCCGCGGCGACCAGGTGGTCACATCGGAAGGCACGGGGCGCTGGGATATCTGCATCCGCGGGGAGACAATCGCCGCCATCGCAACCCCCGGCACCTTCGGCGACGAACAGGCGGGACGCGTGATTGATGCGACCGGGAAAATTGTCATCCCCGGCGGTATCGATCCGCATATCCATTCGCTGTGGCATATCCCGGCCCTGGAAGAAGGCGGCGAGGCCAGCATGACCGACGGCCCGGACACTGTCAGCCGCGCCGCCATCCACGGCGGCACGACGACCTTGCTGGATTTTGCCACCTGGCAACCGGGCCAGACCATCGAAGAGGCGATCAACATCCGCAAGCAGGACTGGACCGGCAAATGCTACGCCGATTACGGCTATCACGTCATGCTGCAGGGGGCGATCCCGCCGGAAGTCCTGCCGCAGGTCGCTGAAGCGATCCAGGACGGTTACCCATCGATCAAGATCTTTACCACCGACATCACGCCATCGCGCCGGGGCCGCAAGATCACGCATGGCCATATCTGGGAGATCTTCAAGATCCTGAAGCGCGAGGGCGGGATCGGCGCCATTCATGCCGAGGATGACGAGATTGTCATGCATATGTACGACGTGCTGACGCGCGAGGGCCGCACCGGCTTCGAGAACATGTCAGAAGTGCATAATTCGATGTCGGAGGACCTGTCTTTCCGCCGCATTATCCGCCTGGCCGAACATGTCGACGGCACGCCGCTCTATATGATGCATGTCTCCGCCGCGACCGGGGTCGCCGCCATCGAGTCCGCGCGGGCGCGGGGCTTCCCGATTTATGGCGAAACCCTGCACCAGTACCTGATGTTCACCCATGACCACTACAAACGCCCGAACGGGCAAATCTATCATACCTATCCCAGCCTGAAGGAAAGCTCGGACCAGGATGCGCTATGGCAGGGCCAGATGAACGGCGCGATCAGCACAATCGCCACGGATGAAATCTGCTGCAATCTGTCGACCAAGACCCAGGGGCACCACATCGACGACGTTACCGGCGGCAATGCCGGCTGCGAGCCCCGGGTTTCGGTGATGTATACCGAGATGGTGACCAAGCGCGGCTACAGCCTGCGCAAGTTTACCGACATGGTATCGACCAACGCCGCGAAAATCATGGGCATGTATCCGAAAAAGGGCGTACTGGCAGCGGGCAGCGATGCCGACATCACAGTGCTGGACCCGGCGGAACGTCGCACCATCACCGCCGCCCGGCTGCACGAAAGCGACTACACGCCCTGGGAAGGCTATGAGGCGGAAGTCTGGCCAACCCTTACGGTGCTACGTGGCAAGGTCATGATGGAGGCCGGCGAATTTCATGGCGACGTGAAGGACGGAAAGATGCTGAAACGCAAGGTTGCCGAGGATATCCGCAACCGCCCGGCGCTCTGATCGCTGGTTTCGGCATATCTTAAAGACAGGAAGGAAACGGAACAGCATGCAGATCGTCGATGCCCAGATTCACGTATGGGGCAGCGGGTTGCCCAGCAACCAGTCGCACTGGCAGATAACCTCATTCACCACCGAAGAAGCCGTCGCGCTAATGGACGAAGCCGGGGTCGACGCCGCCGTGATCCACCCGCCGTCCTGGGACCCGGGCAGTCACGACATGGCATTCAAGGCGGTGGCGGATTATCCGGGCCGCTTCGCCATCATGGGTGCGGTGCCACTGGATACGCCGGAAGAATCGGCGGCGACACTCGCACGCTGGAAGCAGCAGCCAGGCATGCTCGGCATTCGCTATACCTTCCTGAATGACGCCATGCGCCAGCCGCTGGAAGACGGCACATTCGACTGGGTGTGGAAAGCGGCGGAGGAAGCGGACATTCCGGTCTCGGCGCTGGCGACGGATTCGCTCAGCACATTTGGCAAACTTGCCGAACGCCATCCGGGGCTGCGCTTCACCATCGACCATCTGGGCGGTCGTGGCGGCAATACGACGCTGAAGGATGCCGAGGCCATGACCCATCTGCCGCAGCTTCTGGCGCTTGCCAGGCACCCCAACATTGCGGTCAAGGCAACCGGTGCGCCCGGCTATTGCAGTGAGCCCTGGCCGTTCACGCCGATGCACACCTACCTGCAGCAGATCTACGACACGTTCGGACCGGAACGAATGTTCTGGGGCACCGATATATCCAAGATGCCGTGCAGCTGGCGCGAATGCGTGACGATGTTTACCGAGCAACTCCCCTGGCTCAGCAAAGCGGACAAGCCGCTGGTGATGGGTGAATCGATCTGCAAATGGTGGGGGTGGAAGCGATGAATACGAATACGACGAACAGGCCGGTCGCGGTGGTGGTCGGCGCGACCTCCAAATGGCAATCGGATGGCCGCAACACGAAGCTCGCGCATGGCCATGCGGTGGATGACAGCGCCCTGCCGGTCGGCAAGCGCTGGGGCATCGGCGGCGCCATCGCCCAGAAATTCGCGGGCGAAGGGTTGTTCACCGTGCTGACGACCCGAACGGCGGCCAATGCCGAACCGCTGGCCAATGCGATCCGCGAACAGGGCGGGGAATGCATGATCGTCGAACTGGATCTTTCTTCGGCGGAATCCGTCGCCGCCGCCTTCGCCACGATCCGCGCGGAAGCCGGCGACCCGGATGTGCTGATCTATAACGCCGGTTACCTTGAAGGCCGCGACCTGCCACCGGACCAGGAACTGCTGGAATTCATCCCGGTGGAAATGTTCGACACCGCCCAGCATATCGCCAGCCGGGGCCCGTTTCTGGTGGCGAAGGAAGTGCTGCCCGCCATGCGCAAGAAGGGCGCGGGCTCGTTCCTGTTTTCCAACAATTCCAAATCGCTGCGTGGGACCAAGCGCAACACCGGCGAGTCGCTGTACTACCCCCGCGTCATGATGCGCACCCTGGCGCAGGTACTGACCGAGGAATATTCCGAACACGGCATCCATGTGGCCAATGTCGTCATCGACGGGCTGATCGATTCCCCCGGCACACGGTCACTGCCGAAGGCGCAGGCCAACCCGGATATCGTGATGAACCCGGTCAAGATCGCCGAGGCGTTCTATTACCTGCACAGTCAGGACCGGTCCTGCTGGACGCATGAACTGCAACTGACGCCCTTCCCGACCAAGCCGAGCCATTAAGGTGACGCAGTCGGCGCACTGCGCCCCAGTATCAGGTCCGCGCCCTTCTCCGCGATCATGATGGTCGATGCGAAGGTGTTCGCCGAAGGCAGCCGCGGCATGATAGAGGCATCGATAACGCGCAATCCCTGCACGCCGTGCACCCGCAGTTCGTCATCGACAACCGCGCCGCGCGCCGGGTCCGGGCCCATGCTGCAGGTGCCGACAAGGTGATAGCCCGTATTGCCGCGGCGGCGGGCGAAGTCGAGCAGTTCATCATCGCTCTGGGCTTCCGCGCCGGGCAGGGTTTCGGCGTCGAAAAAGGGCGCCATCTGCGGGCTGTTCATCAGGGTGCGGGCAAACCGTACCCCGGCCAGCGTGATCTGCCGGTCGACTTCCGCTGACAGGTAATTCGGCTGGATGACCGGCGGGTCGGCGGGGTCGGCGGAGCGGGCGCGGATATAGCCCGTGCTTTCAGGGCGTGGCTGAGCGGCGCCGAAGGTCATGCCGGGATAATCATCCAGCACATAGGTCTTGCCGTCCTGATAGCTGCCCGGCGTAAACAGGATACGCATGTCGGCTTCTTCCAGCGCGGGGTGCGATTTGGCATGCACGAAAGCGATGGTCGGGCAGAGCGCCAGCACGCTGGGTTTGCCACGCAGCCATTTTATTACCTCCAGCGGCAGGCGGGGCCACCTGGCATATTCGTTGATGGTCAGTGCATTTTTTGCCCGGGCCGCCATACGAACCGAGTAGTGATCCCGCAGGTTTTCCCCAACGCCGTCCAGCGCGACACGCACCGGCACACCGATTTCACCCAGAATCTTCGCCGGGCCGATGCCGGATATCTGCAGCAACTTGGGGGAATTCGCCGCACCGGCGCTGAGGATCACCTCGCGCCGCGCCTGCAGAATCTTTTCCGTGCCGGACCCGTCGCGATAGCGCACGCCAGTGACCCTTGTGCCCGCCATTTCAATATTCACGACCTGGGCGCGGGTGCGCAGCGATACGGTCTGGCGCTTCAGCGCCGGGCGCAGGAAGGCCTTGGCGGCGCTGACGCGCTTGCCTTCATGGATGTAACGCTGGAAATAACCGGCGCCGAACTGGAAGCCCGAATTGTAATCCTTCGCGCGCGGCACCCCCGCTGCGCCCGCAGCGTCGAGGAACGCTTCGGCAACCGGATTGATCCAGTCGCTGTCAGTGATCGGCAATTCACCATCGCGGCCGCGCACCCTGTCGTCGCCTTCGCCCATCCGGGTTTCGGAACGTTTGAAATAGGGCAGCAGGTCCTCGAACCCCCAACCGCGATTGCCCATCTGCGCCCAGGTGTCGAAATCCGCCTTCTGGCCGCGGTTATAGACCATGCCGTTGACCGAACTGGATCCACCAACAACCCGGCCCTGCGGCATGGCGAGGCTGCGGCCCCCCAGCGAATCCGAGGGTTCAGTCACGAAGGGCCACAGGAACCGGTCACCATACAGGGTTTTCACAAAGCCACCCGGGATGGCGATAAAGGGGTGGCGGTCATTGCCGCCCGCTTCCAGCACACAGACGCTGGTCGTGCCATCCGCGCTCAACCGGTTGGCCAGCACGCAGCCCGCCGCCCCCGCGCCAATGACGATGTAATCAAATGTGTCCATGCCTGTCCCTTGCCTTTTGTCTACCCGGCGGGCATCCGCTACGCGTCACCCGAAACATTATCGAGCCACGCGTCAACCGCAGCAATGCCCGCCGCTTTAACCGCAGATGTCTTCATTCCCGACATGGAGATCAACAGAGCGGAATCCTTCCGCGTTACCGACAAGCTGAAGAATGGCAAACGGCAGGACATCCGTCAGGCATAGATACCGACAAGCCCGTCATAGACGATCAATTTCAAAGCAAGGGCGGCCAGCACAATCCGGAAGGCGAGCAGAAAGTAGCGTTCGTCCAGTTTGCTCAGGACAGCGCGGCCGACCCTGGTGCCGATCACGGCTGCCGGAATCATGCACAGCATCGTCACGCCGTATTCTGCGAAACTGAAGCCGATCAGCGTGAACCCGGCAATCTTCAGGAGGTTCCCGATAAAACCAAAGAACCCAAGGGTTCCGACGATGCTTTCTTTTGAAAGATCACTGCGGATCACCAGAACACCAAGGACCGGCGCGATCACCCCGACGATCATATTCAGAACACCCGTTACAAACCCAATCGGCACGAATGCCCATAGCGGAAGATCCGCGTTTCTGAATTTCGCAATTTGCCGGGTGCCCAGAGAGATCAGCACAAAACAGCCAATCAGAATCTGAATGACTTGTGTCGGCAGCCCCTGGAACAGTTCGAGCCCCAGCCAGACGCCCAGCGGCATCAGCGCGGCGAACCGCATGATGATCGGCCACGACATATGTTTCCACAGCAACCACACCCGCGTCGTGTTGGAGGCAAGCTGGACCGCGCCATGCACGGGGATTGCCGCCGCGGGCGTCATGACTTGCAGCATGATGGCAATCAAGGCTGTTCCGCCACCGGCACCGACGACCGCCGTTAATGCCGAGGTACAGAACGCGGCGGCGGAGAGCAGGCCAATTTCAAGGGGTGACATGCGGCACGGTCTGGCACATCAGCGCCGGGCGCTGGAAACAGCCAGCGGCGATGACGGCGTAATCGAATATATCCATGCCTGTCCCCTGCCTTTTACCGTCGTTAACTTGCGGCAATACCGATGGCCTGCCCCATGGCGATGTTTTGCCTGATTTCCACAAACATCGAATCACCGATCATATCGGACAAACGGATGATATCGGCCCCCAGGGCCTGAAAATCATCCAGCGCCCGACGGTTTGAGGGATCGAGTTCGTGTTCATCGCACCATTCAAGAAAATCATCACATTCGTCATAAAACTGGATTGTCACCATCGCGACATACAGCAACTCGACCGGGTCCTGGCGGAGACCTTCGGGTTTCCACGGCATCGGTATACGGAGTGCGGCCGCTCCCCGACCAATATCAATATACGGATATGGACCCGGCACCATTTCAGGGTCACAGAGGCGCAGGGTGAGCGACCGGGCCCGAATCAGGTTTTGTAGTGTCGCTTCCATATCAGACATCACCGTCAAACCATGCAAAAGACTCACGATTGAGCCCCGGCCTGAGGGTTCGTCAATTCCAGTAGTTTTGTGACCGTATTCCAGTTACGGGCGGTTCCATTAACGCCCAACCGCCTTTCGATCAGGGGCAGGGTCAGTTTTGTATTACCCGAACCCTGCGTGTAGTAGATGTAAAGGGCATCATTGACGACCTGCTTCTCTTCCGGCCCGTCATGCGCCAACAGGCTTTCGACCGCTTCCGGCGCCGGTCGGCCGGACAGCAGCACCGCATGCAGGAATTTTGCTTCCCGGTGCGGCGTTAGGGAAAAAGGGCATGCAGCGGCAGTAACCCTCAATTCGGCTGGGCTGCGCAGGATGACGGTTGGCCGTACGCCGAGATTGCTTTCATACGCATCCTCGATTTCCCGGATCAGAACCGGCCGGGCGGATTCATCGCATTCAAAGATAACATTTCCGGATTGCAGATAGGTAACCACTTTCGTGTGGCCCATTCCTGCATGCACCTGTTTCAGGTCGGCCATGCGAATCTTGCGATGGCCACCGACATTGATACCGCGCAGGAAGGCAATCAGAACGCCCATATCCGAAAACCCGCGAAACGCTCAGACCGGTACAGTTCCCTTGACCACCGTGCGGTGGAGCAGGCGCTTTTCCAGTTTCATGTCGTAATTGCGAACGGCGCGGTGCAGCAGGGTGCGATTGTCCCACATCACCACATCGCCGGGCCGCCATTGATGGTCGAACACGAATTGCGGCTGTTCGGCAAACTCCAGCAATTCGCGCAGCAGGGCGCGGCCTTCTTCGTAATCCATGCCTTCGATATGCGAGGTATGGGTGCCCATATACAGCACCTTGCGCCCGGTATCGGGATGGGTGCGGACCAGCGGATGGGTCACCGGCGGGCTGTCGGCGATTTCCTCCGCCGTGGCGGGCACATTGCCGGTGTTCCGGCGGCTGGCTTCCCAGCTGTGCACGACCTTCAGATCCGCGATGCGCTGCCTGGTTTCTTCGGGCAGCGCGTCATAGGCCATGCCGGTATTGGCGAACTGCGTATCACCGCCCGATGACGGCACCAGCTTCGCGTGCAGGATCGTCGCCAGTGACGGAGCCGGCCGATAGGATTTGTCCGTGTGCCAGAAATAATTACCGTGGGTCGGGGGTGTTTCGGTCGGGTTGCCGCTGTCATCCATGTTGGTAACCAGATTGACCAGCGGCGCCAGCTTGCCGGGTGCCAGCCGCCGGACATTGCCTTCCAGGTCGCCGAAATTTCGCGAAAATGCTTCCTGCGCAGCAGGGTCAAGGTCCTGATCATGAAAAACGATGATGAAATGTTCCAGGAAGGCCGCGTAGATCGCGTCCCGCGTTTCAGGACTTAACGGCTGCGACAGGTCGACGCCGGAAATTTCCGCGCCGCCGATTTCCGCAATCCGCCGAACCGACATGCCACCCGGCATACCGGAAACGGCGGCGCCAGCCTGCATTTCGCTATGGGTCTGGACCATGGCATTCCTCCCGGTTGATCGAATAAGCTGAAAGCAGGCTAGCCAATGTTTCGGCGACGCGCAAACCGGGACCGGGAGTCGCCATAACTGACAAGAGGCGCTATCGTTTCCGCCGGCACGGGAACAGGGAGCGCGAAACATGACCTATGAAACCATCACGGTGGCACCGATAAGCCCGGTACTGGGCGCGGAAATTTCCGGCGTAGACCTGCGGCAGCCATTGGGCAACCAGGCCTATGCCGAAATTCACCAGGCGCTGCTGGACCATCAGGTCATATTCTTCCGCGATCAGGATATCGACTGGGACCAGCACAAGGCATTCGGCCGCCGTTTCGGGGAGCTGCATATCCACCCGACCTCACCACCCCCGGAAGGGCATCCGGAAATTCTCGTCATCCACGCCGATGAAAATTCAAAGACGATCGCCGGCGAAAACTGGCACTCGGATGTTACCTGCGACGCGGAACCGCCGATGGGCAGTATCCTGCACCTGCACGAGGTACCCAGCCCCGGCGGCGATACGATGTTCGCGAATATGTACGCCGCCTATGACGCATTGTCGGAACCCATGAAAGCATTGCTGGACGGGCTGCATGCAAAACATGAATCACGGCATGTCCATCGCGGACGGTTGGGCAATAGCGGCAAGATGCGCGATGGTGTCGATGCCTATCCGGAATCGATTCATCCGGTCGTTCGCACCCATCCGGAAACCGGCCGCAAGGCGCTTTTCGTGAATGCGAACTTCACAACCGGAATTGAGGAATTGAAGAAAGCCGAAGGCAAGGCGTTGCTGGAATTTCTGTACCGGCATACCGAAACGCCCGAATTCCACTGTCGGTTCCACTGGCAGCCGAAATCCATCGCCTTCTGGGACAATCGCTGCACCCAGCATAGGGCCTTGTGGGACTATTTCCCGCAGACCCGGCATGGCTACCGGGTAACGGTTTCGGGCGACCGCCCCCGCTGAGAACCCACGCTGCCGCCGGGCGCGACCGGGGCCGCGAGCCATGACATGCATCAACGCCCGAAGTGACTGCTGCCGCTAACATTGCGGCAATCAGATCGCTAACCCCCGGGGGACATCATGGCACTCAAGAATATTCTTGTTCACGTTACCGATTCGGATCAATCAAAACGGCGGGTCAGCGCGGCGCTGGATCTGGCGATGCGGCATGATGCACATCTGACGGGAATCGCTGTCGCACCTACCATTGATCTGCCCACCTATGCGGCGCCGGAAATTCCCGAGAATGTCCTGCAGGACATCAGGGCACAGCACCGGGCGCGGGCGGCGAAGGCGCATGAACATTTCGAAACAGCCGCGCAACGCGCAGGCTGGGCCGAGCGCATCGACTGGCTGTCGACGCAGGGCGACCCGGTTGAGATCCTGTCACTGATGGCCCGCTATTCCGACCTGACCATCGTGGGTCAGTCATCCCCGCCCAATACACCCAATGGCGAAATGACGATCGCCCATGAACTGGTTTTACAGGCCGGCAGGCCCATTCTGGTCATCCCCTTTGCCGGCACCCCCTGCCCGATCGGCGAAAAAGTTGTCGTTGCCTGGAACGGCAGTCGGGAAGCGGCCCGTGCTGTGGGCGATTCCATGTCGATTCTGGAACGTGCCGGACAGGTTGACGTCCTGTCCATACAGCCTGAAGGGATCGGCGATGAACCCGGGGCCGACATTACGCATCATCTGGCGCGGCACAACATCAAGGCCACGTCACACCGGTCCGTCGCAGCCATGATTGATGCCAGCGACGTGCTGCTGAATTATGTCGCGGATAACGGCACCGACCTGATTGTCATGGGGGCATATGGCCACTCCCGGATGCGGGAAATCATTCTGGGCGGGATGACGCGGCAAATTCTCGACCACCTGACCGTTCCTGTCATGCTCTCCCATTGATCGGCTGCAAGGCATGCCACCGACAATCTGTCGCTTGTATACTTCGAACAGGCCACACTAATTAATTGTATGTTAAGGCTATCGGGAAAGCCGCTATTAATCATTCGCGCCTAGGGTAGACGTCTTGCGGGAAATGCTCATAGAAAGCGTTTTCGCGTTCGTTACCAGAAGGTTGGAGACAGCGGATGGCGCTACAGGATACCAAGCCCGAGGCGGAGGAGGCCCCAACAGACGACTTTATTGATTTGGAGGATGTCAATCACCGGTTCGATATGGATTCGCTCCATATCCTCCCGCTCAATCAGTTGCCCCTGAAGACACCCAGCCTGAAACGCGCCCGACTGGTAAAGAATGTCCGGCTCGAAAGCGTTATCGAACTGTTCAACGACAAACATTCGGGCAGCGGACAGGTGGATACCAACGACCTGGGCGGTATTTTCAACTGGCCTTCCGGCACGAAACACCCCGATGAGCGGCTGCTGGCCTTGCTGTCGCGGATGAAGAGTTTCGATATCTATACCTTGCGCATCCAGCTGCGGGAAATGCGGATCGATATCGAATCATACGATTCGCTGCGCCTGTCGCCGGAGAAAATGACGGAACTGACCCTTTGCATGAAGGAGTTCACGCAACCGCTCATCATGCGGATTTACGGTCAGTCGGAAGTCAATATCTCGAATATGAGTGAGCTTATCGGGATGTTCACAACGCCGAAAAAGGATGAGGCGCTCAAGAATCTGCGCCATATGGCGGACAAGCTGAATATCTCGCTGCGTGAAGTTCCCAAGTTTCTTGAGGATTACGGCGATATTTATCTGTCGCTGGCCTATTTCAAGGATTGCCTGGACGCGCTTGTACCGCAGATCCTCTCATTCGAAGAATCAATGAACGATCTGATGCGGAATCATCAGCTTAGAAATGATCGGCGCCTGACCCATAGCATCCAGCATATTTGCGACAAGGTTTCGAATGTCACGCAATCGGTCCTGAACCGGTTCAACAGTTTCGACAGTCATTCCCGCTCGCTGTGGGAAAACATCAACGCGGAGAATTTCGCCAAGGTCAAAAAAGAGATTCAGAACGATCACGTCGCTATCGGCGCGGTCATGTGCGGATTGTCGGTCAAGATGAATGGCTGGCAGGAAAAATTCGGTACCGGCGGCAGCCTGATGCGACGCGCCAACTTCGTCATGTCCGACATGATGCAGGGCATGGACCTGATCAGCGCTATCGACAACAAGGATGAAGACGAAGATTTTGTATAAGCAAATTCAAAAGGTTGAATGCGTTGTCAGGATATTTCAGGTGGAGACGGTTTAACCCGTATTGCTGCCCGGTTTCGGCAATTCATCGCAGCATCAGACCCGGTCGGAGGCTCAGCCACCTTGACGCGTTAACACGATAGGCAAGGAACCGGAATGACGACCGGACATCAAGTATCAGACGATCATTCTCTTGGCGAAGACCTCGTTCTTCCTGAAGACGCGGCCACCGAACTTGAGATGGATACAATGCATATTCTGCCGCTCGGTGTTCTGCCCATCCGGACACCGGCGCTGAAACGGGCGCGGCTGGTCAAAAACATCAAACTTGAAAGCATGATCGAGCTTTTCGGCGGCGACTCCACCGGCAGCGGGCAAATCGCGCCCAACGCGCTGGGCACGGCATTCGATTGGCCCAAGGAACACGGCAACAAAGATGAGCGTTTGGTGCGGTCGCTGGCGAAGCTGCCGAGTTTTGACGTGTATTCGCTGCGCGTCCAGTTGCGCAAGCACGGTATCAATACCGATTCTTCCGAAGCGCTGAAACTGTCGGGCGCGAAGGCGGAAGAACTGACGCGATACATGACGGTTTTTACAAAACCGCTTCTCGAACATGTATATGGCAATTCAGACAGGCAGATCGACTCTGTCGGCGCGTTGATCGGGATGTTTTCCGCACCGGACAAGCAGGAAGCCCTTAAAAACCTGCAACATATTGCGGCTCGTCTGGGTATCGGGCTGCGGGATGTGCCGAAATTCCTGGAAGAGTACGGCGATGTCTATATGTCGCTCGCGTATTACCGGGATTGCCTGGACACGATTATCCCGCAAATCCTGGCCTTTGAGGAATCGATGGCCGATATCAAAAAAAATCAGCAGCTGCGCAATGACCGGCGCCTGATGCATTGCATCGAAATAATCTGTGAGGTTGTTTCAAACCTGACGCAATCCGTTCTGAACCGGTTCACCGAATTTGACCAGAAATCCGCAGCCATGTGGGAGGACCTTTCGGCCGTATCGTTCAACCGGATCAAGGAGTCAATCCAGCGCGACCATGTCGCCATCGGCGGCATCCTGTGCGGTCTCACGGTGAAAATGAGTGGTTGGGAGAATAAATTCAAACCCGGAAGCGGCGTTGTCCGCCGGGCGGAGTTCATTATGTCCGATATGGTCCAGGGCCTCGACCTGATCGGCCGGATCGATGAAAACGACCCGGACAAGTCTGGAATATCTGAAATGCTGCTCAAAACACCAGCCGCATCCTGATCGCGGTGCCATGACAACACGCAATAGGCAAAATTCCCCACCAATGCGCGCCTTTCCAAACGCGCAATCCAGTCCCTTTAACGACTTTTGAACTATTCCCGGCGATATTTAACCGCGTAACGGCGGCAAAAGATCGCCGACGACACGGGCATTTGGAAAGAACTATGGCCACAGAAGCGTTGGAAAAAGCAGACAAGACATCGGCACAGGCGGAGGAGTCGCGCCCGTTAACCGCCGAAGAAGAGCAGGATATCGACTCCCTCTATGTCTTGCCGCTGCATATGATTCCGCTTGAAACACCCGGCCTTAAACGCGCAAGGATGATCAAGAATGTCCGTCTGGACAGCGTCATTGAACTGTTTCGCGACGCCGAAACCGGCAGTGGGCAGATTGAAATTCCTGAACTCGGCGCCGCGTTCAACTGGCCGGCGGATGCCCAGCATCCCGATGAGCTCGTCCTGTCGTCGCTAAGCCGACTGCACAGTTACGACGTGTACACCTTGCGTATTCAGTTGCGCAAACTGGGCATCGACGTCGACAATTCAAGCACTTTGGCGCTGTCGCCGACAAAGCGGGCGCAGCTCACCGTTTACATGAAGTCCTTCACGATGCCGCTGATCCGCCAGATCTACGGCGATACAGATTCAGTCATCAAGGATGTCAGCGAACTGATCGCCATGTTTGCATCGCCGGACAAGGGCGATGCGCTGAAGAACCTGAAGATTATGGCTGAGAAACTGAAGATCGAACTGACCGAGGTTCCAAAGTTCCTGGAAGATTACGGCGACGTCTTCCTGTCGCTCGCCTATTACAAGGACTGCCTGGACGAACTGATTCCCCAGGTCATGCTGTATTCCGAAGCGACCGAAGAACTGAAAGACAACATGCAGATGCGCAGTGACAAGCGTCTGATGAACAGTATCGATTCAATCAACGGCCAGCTTACAGACATCACAACGTCCATCACGGGCCGGTTTGAAAGTTTCGAGCGCCATTCCGAATCCATGTGGGACAACATCACCGCGGAATCTTTCGCCAAGATCAAGAAGATGATCCACAGTCATCATGTCACCGTCGGCGGCGTGTTATGCGGATTGTCGGTGAAAATGAACAGCTGGTCCGAAAAATTCGCCAATGGCGGCGGCATCGTCCGGCGCGGGGATTTCGTTATGTCCGACATGATGCAGGGCATGGACCGGATATCACAGATCGAAGCTTCTGCGCCGAAAATGTCGGACTAGGTCTGGTTGGGGCGGCTCAGCTCCGCCACCGCAATTCCTGGGCGGTAACCGGGTTTTCAAACGCACGCCCTTCTTCCATCGCGCGGCGCCATTCCTCCTTCAGCCGATAATACCATTTCGCCTGCATATCGGCGTCATTGATCAGCATCAGATTCGGATCGTAGCGCAACCCCTTCTGCTGCTGGACAACCACGTCGCGATCCTGCTTCAGGAAGGCGCGAGCAAAGGGCGCCAGCAACGGTTTCAGGGGCGTCAGCCAGGGCTGCGTCCAGTAAATTGCATTGTTCACCACGGTTTCGTTCTCACTGACCGGGGTTACCGCCGTCAGATTGCACAACACATGTTTGCCGGCGCGGATGTGTTCGATGCGCACGCCGGGAAGCTGAAACGAAATTTCCGTCGTCATGTCGCCACCCAGCAATTTATACGCCGCTGAGTTCGAGGAAGGTGGATGCCGCAGCATGGTAAAACCGCGCGGCGACGGGCCGAAGGCCTTGGATTTTTCGTGGATGGACCGCCGCGACCGCCACCACCAGGATTGATGCACGAACGGCCCGTGCGCCGGGTCCATCAGCCCAACGACCGCGTGGTCAATATGGCACGGAAATTCTATGGTTTCGCTCAGGCCCGGCACCCGGTCGCCAAGTTCCGGCACGATGGGCGGGTCACCCGGATCAACGCCGTCATCGCCGAAAAAGACCCAGATATTGCCCTGCACTTCTCGGCAAGGGTAGGTCTGCACCTTCACCCGGTCGATATTGAACTTCTGATCCGGTACCAGCGAGGGGATGGCCGTGCATCGCCCGTCGCCGCCAAAGCGCCAGCCATGGTAACAGCATTCGACTTCCTTGCCGTCGAACGAACCGCAGGATAACGGAATGCCGCGATGTGGACAGATATCGCGGATCGCGAAGGGCGTCCCCGTTTCGTCACGCGCAATCAGCACCGGTTCGCCCAGCAGCTTCCTGGCGGTCATGGCGCCGCGTTTCAGCGCATGGCCCGGCAATGCGAAATACCAGAGATTCTTCAGAAACATTCCGTCTCCGCCCTTTGGGCGCTAATCTTGTGCTGCGTCTGTTTAACACAATCGGAAAGCGCGCACATGACTCCAAAAGTCGCAGTGTCCTGGGGCGAGTTGATTGACAAGATCACGATCCTGGAAATCAAACGTGTCCGGCTGCGCGATCCGGCGCAAATTGCCAATGTCGAAACCGAACTTGCCGCGCTGGCCACGGCGCGCGACGACGCCCTGCCTGCCGATGCAGACATTGATGCAGATACAAACGCGCTACGCCGGATCAATGAAGCACTGTGGGAAATCGAGGACGATATTCGGGACTGTGAGCGGCGCCGCGATTTCGGTGACAAATTCATTGAACTGGCCCGCGCCGTCTACCGCACGAACGACCGACGCGCCGCCATCAAGCGCCGCATCAATGACACGCTGCATTCAGGCATCATCGAGGAAAAATCCTATACCGATTACGGCTGACCATCCGATAACCCGCCTATTTCGGCAAATCCCGCGCTGACGGCACGACATGGATGGACATGGGCTCGCTGCGGCCACGGATTTCAATGCTGTGCTTCTCGAAGGCCGACAGGTCCAGCCCTGCGCGTTTTACCGTCCAGTCCGATACGACGAGTTCCGCCCCGTACGCCTTGGTCTGGGTTTCGAGCCGGCTGGCGGTATTGACGACATCGCCGATGGCGGTCACCGAGGTTGCTGCGCCATATCCCATCCGTCCGACAATGGTCGGGCCGCAATGGATGCCAATCCCGATCCGCAAGGGTTCCTCAAGATCGCTGGCCAGGGCACGGTTCAGTTCGGCCATCCGCAGCCCCATCTCCCGCGCGGCGGCCAACGCCCCCCGGCTTCCGGATTCCGGGCCGGATTCGATCCCGAACAGCGCCATCACCCCATCGCCGATAAATTTATCCAGATGCCCCCCACTTGAAGTCACGGCTTCGCCCATCACGTCGAAATAGCGGTTGAGCAGGAAAACGACATCATAGGGCAGCTTTTTCTCCGACAATTGGGTAAAGGCGCGCAAATCCGCGAACAGGACGGCGATTTCCCGCTCCTCCCCCTGCAGGTAGCCCGGGCGGGCGAAACCTTCTTCCGGGCCAGCGGTCGCGGGCAGCAGCCGGATGACATCGACCTCGCCGCCGGTCGGGCATGCCTGGCAAGCCAGGCGCACCTGCACACCGGCGCGAACCCGGTCCAGCACCTTGCGTTCATCCGGCGAAGCCGGGGTCAGGTTTTCGATTCCCCGGGTCACCCGCACGCGGCATGTGGAGCACCGGCCGCGGCCGCCACAGACACTCGCATGGGGGATATCGGCGCCACGGCTGGCTTCCAGGATGGAGCGACCGGGCGGAAACTGAATGCATAATCCGTCATCATAGGTCATCCGAACCATGCCGCGCCGGCGTTCCCAGAATGCCCGCAGCGCCCGCAGCGCCAGCGTCACCGCCAGAAGCGCCAGAAAGCCAAGCGTGAAGAAATTGGCAATCTGTGACATCGCCGCACGCTCATCATTATCCGGCCAGCGGATTCGTTCCTTGAACGCCTCGAACCAGACCGGGTCAGCCGCCAGCAACAGCGCTTCCTTCGATCCCTGCCAGAATCCGACCAGCGACAGTGTCGGCAACAGCAGCGCAAGCGAAAACAGGACTTGCCGCCATTTCAGGAACCATGGCTTCACATGCAACCAGTGATACAGCCCAACACAGCCATGGGCCCATGCCGCAACCAGCACGCCGATCTGTTGAAACCCCAGCACCGGATTGACGTGCCACAGCACGATCAGAACCGACAGGTAATCGACCTTCACGTCATACAGGGCAAAGGCTGTCCGCGTCCCCAGAACATGACCGACAAGCATCACCGGAATAGTCAGGCCAAAGAAAAGCTGCATTCCTTCGGTCAGGGTGAACCGAAACCGGCGACGTTCGTAAATCGCGTAAAAGGCCAGCGACACATGAAGGGTCAGCGCACCGTATAACAGGATCGTCCCGGGCAACGACCACCACGGCGCATGAATAATGTCCCGGACAGCATTCATCGACTGCAGCGACCAGAGTCCGGCCGTATGGTTGATCAGGTGCAGGGAGACATAGGTAAAAAGAATCAGCCCCGAACCGAGGCGCAGTTTCCGAATCACCCAGAACACTCCACGGTCAATATCGGCAGCAAAAATTTAGTTAAAATACCGATATGGGAAAAATAGCACAGCGTCACGACGATTGCAGCACAAGAGATGACGTACTATAGGGGCTTGAAGAATCGCGGCGGCTGCCTACATTGGGCCGAAAATACGCAGGCAAACAGGGAGACCGGTGCAATCATGAGCATGATTGAGATCAAGAACCTGACACGGCGGTTTGGATCGATTACCGCCGTCGACAACATGTCGTTTACCGTTGATCGCGGTGAAGTCCTTGGTTTTCTCGGCCCGAACGGTGCCGGCAAGTCGACCACGATGAAAATGATAACGGGGTTCCTCGCACCGTCATCGGGTTCCATCACGGTGGATGGGTTCGACGTGACGCGCGATCCCATGGCGGTCAAACGTCAGATTGGTTACCTGCCGGAAGGCGCGCCGCTATGGCCGGACATGACCGCGGCAGGTTTTCTGGAGTTCATCGCCGGTATCCGTGGCCTTTCCGGGGCGGAAGCGACGACACGGATTGCCGATGTCGTCGACAAGACGCAAATTGCGTCGGTGCTGACCCAACCCCTTGATACCCTGTCGAAAGGCTTCAAGCGGCGGGTCGGATTGGCGCAGGCACTGCTGCATGATCCGGATGTCCTGATCCTTGATGAGCCGACGGACGGGCTGGATCCGAACCAGAAGCACGAAGTACGCTCGCTGATCGATGCGATGTCCAAGGAAAAGGCCATCGTCATTTCCACGCATATCCTCGAAGAAGTAGAAGCAGTCTGCACCCGGGCAATCATTGTCGCGAAAGGCCGAATTGTCGCCGACGCAACCCCGGCCGAACTGCTGGCCCGGTCCGATCGTCACAATGCCGTGTCGCTGCGTATCGGCGGCGATGCCGAGGCCGCGCGTGTCGCACTACTTGAATTACCGGCCGTCGTATCGGTCGAAGCCGTGCCTGGCAACGGGCTGTTCGTCTGCGCCAGGGATGGCGCATCCATCCTGGGTGATGTTGGCAGCGTATTGCGCGACCGGGACATCCAGGTTGAGGAAATCCACGTCACACGCGGGCATCTCGACGAGGTGTTCCGCAGCATCACAACAGCAAGTTAGACAAAACCGTGTCTTCAATCCGAAATACGCTACTCGTCGTAAGGCGCGAACTCGGGGGTTACTTCGCAACACCCGTCGCCTACGTTTTCATCATTATTTTCCTGGCCCTGATCAACGCGCTCACATTCTTCATGGGCAACTTTTTCGAGCGCGGCCAGGCGGACCTGGCGTCATTTTTCCAGTTCCATTCCTGGGTCTACATGCTGCTGATCCCCGCGATCTCGATGCGCATATGGGCGGAGGAACGCAAGTCCGGCACTGTCGAACTGCTGATGACGCTGCCGCTGTCGCTGATGCAGGTCGTGCTTGGAAAATACCTCGCCGCCGTGATTTTCGCGGCGATTGCCCTGGCGCTGACCTTCCCGCTGTGGATCACGGTCAACTATCTGGGCGATCCCGATAACGGTATCATTCTGGCCGGTTATGTCGGTAGCCTGATGATGGCCGCCGGTTTCCTGGCCGTCGGCTCGTTTATTTCATCACTGACCAAAAACCAGGTCATCGCCTTTGTCATGACGGCGGCCGTCTGTTTTATCCTTATTGCGAGCGGCGCACCGATCGTATTGAGTTTCTTTTCCGACTGGGCACCCAAGGCGGTTGTCGATTTCATCGCCTCGCTCAGCTTCCTCGCGCATTTCACCGACATTTCCAAGGGCGTGCTGGACCTGCGCGACGTCGTTTATTTCGTATCGCTGATCGGCGTATTCCTGTTCGCCAATGCCGTGGCGATCGAACGCCTGAAAGCGGAGTGAGGCAAGGATGATCAACGCACTGCTGAATCGCAAAGGCGGTTGGATCGCCGGCATCGCCATTGCCGTCGCCATCTTCATCGCGCTGAATGCGGGACTTTCAACTGTCACCGGCATTCGCCTCGACCTGACTCAGGACCGCTTGTTTACCCTGTCTGACGGTACCGAGCGGATTCTCAAACGCATCGATGAACCGGTCGAGCTGGAACTTTACGTCTCCCAGCGACTGGTGGAGGAAGTTGCCCTTTACGGAATCTACGCGACCCGCGTCCGCGATATAGTCAATGAATTCGCCGCCGTATCGAACGGCAAGGTCACCGTTGTCGAGCGCGACCCGATTCCGTTCTCGGAAACCGAGGATACCGCAGTCAGCGCCGGCGTACAGGGAGTGCCCATTGATGCGGGCGGCGAACGCGTCTATTTCGGGCTTGTTGCCCGCGCCGGCGAGAAAGCCGAATCCATCCCCTTTTTCCAGCCCGCGCGCGAGGCCTTCCTTGAGTACGACCTAGCCCGGATAGTCGAAGGACTGACGTTGCAGCGCAAGCCCGTCATCGGGATTGTAACGGACCTGCCGATGTTCGGCGGTTTCGACCCGCGTAGCCAGGAAAAGCGCTGGATGCTGATCGACGGCATTGAGGAAAGCTTCGAAGTTCGCAATATTTTTGATATTGAAGCGGATCTGAACGAAGAAATCGATGTCCTGTTCATGGCCCATTCGACGCGGCTCAAGGACAAGCAGCTATACGTTATCGACCAGTTCCTGATGCGCGGTGGCCGGGCCCTCCTGATGGTCGACCCTTATAGTGAAATCGCGGCACTGAACACGCTCTCCGGCCGCCCGATTTCGCGGCATTCGACGCTGAACCGCCTGATGGAGAAATGGGGCGTGTCCGTGGTCGAGAAGATGGTCGCTTCCGACATCACACTGGCCCGGATGGTCAATGCCGGCACGGCGGATAACATCCGGCCCGCGCCGTATCTGTTATGGCCGTCGTTCAAGGGCGTCAACATCAATACGACGGACGCCGTTACGCGCGACATCACCAGCGTGAATATGGGCAGTCCCGGTTCCATCATTGTTGCCGATGACGCCGCGGTTCAAGTCGAAACCCTGATTGAAACGACCGAAAAGAGCCATCTTTTCGACAGCGAAATAATTAACCCGCGCGAGCCGAATATCCTCGAATTCGTCGAGAAATTTCAGGCCGACGGCAAGAAGCTCATCACCGCCGTACGCATATCCGGTGAAATCGATTCCGCCTACCCCGATGGTGCGCCGAAGCCGGAGCCCAAGCCCGAAGAAGCGGCGAAACCCGGTGAGGAAGCGCCTGCAGATGCTGCGGTCCCGGCCACCCCGCCCGCAACCGCCGAAACCGCGGAAGAAGAGCCCAAGCAGCCGCATATCGCCCGGTCAGCAAGGCCGTTGAACGTTGTTCTGATTGCCGATACCGACATGCTGGAAACCCGCTTCTGGGCGACCGAGCAGGAATTTTTCGGGCAAAGGGTCGTAAAGCCATTCGCCAATAACGGCGACCTTGTGATCAATGCACTGGAAAACCTTGCGGGATCCGGCGACCTGATCACCCTGCGCAGCCGGGGCACGGCCCAACGGCCATTCACGCGTGTCGAGGCCTTGCGGGTCGCAGCCGACGAACAATACCGTGCCCGCGAACAGGCGCTGGCGACGCGACTGCAGGAAACCCAGACGAAGTTCGATGAAGCGCAGCAGAAGGCAAGCGCGGAAACCACCCCGGGCGGTGCCCCGCCGGTCCTGAGCGCCGAACAGAAAGCAGCACTGGAAACCGAGCTGGAGACATTGCGCGGCGATCTTCTGGGCACCCGCAAGGAACTGCGCGACGTGCAACTGAAGCTGCGCGAGGATATCGAATCACTGGACAGCAAACTGCGCTTTATCAACATCACGCTGGTTCCGGTACTGGTCGCCATTTTCGCCATCCTGCTGGGAATCTTCCGGATGCGTCGACGCCGGGCCGCGCACGCCTGACCTAAAATACCGGAACAGTGGTTGACGAAACCGCGTTTTGGTAACAGATACGGTACAGAGTTGATTGCTTTCGCAATCGCTGCGCCTGCCCGGCCATCATGGATTAACGATGTATCGATTTCTTGCCGTCCTGACGATTTTGTTTGGCGTATCGGTCGCGACGCCAATACAGGCAGCGGATCCCGCGCCGGACCAAAAGGGCGTATCCGCGCAAAATCTGGAAAATCTGGTCCAGACGCTGGAGAACCCTGACCGGCGTGACGCCCTTCTGGACGATCTCCGGACCTTGCTTGAAGCGAAACGGGAAGCCCAGCCGCCGCAAGCCGAAACCGGTGCCGGCGCGGCGTTGCTGGCCAACCTGTCTGAACGTGTCGGCGCGGTCAGCAAGCAGCTCGTCGCCGCTGCGTCTGTCCTGGTCGACCTGCCGCGCATGGCCGGAACCATCGTCGATGGCCTGGAGAATACTGAACAGCGCAACCTGTGGCTCGAAATGCTGGCGCGAATCGTCGTTGTACTGCTGGCCGGTTTCGCCGCCGCATTCCTGTTGCGCCGGGCGCTGCAACGACCCCGCGACGCCATTGAATCCCGCGCCGAAGACGATGTCAGCCTTACAATCGTCCTGTTGCTCACCCGCACTTTGCTGGATCTATTGCCAATTGCCGGTTTCGCAGCCGCAAGTTTTGGCGCCCTCACGGTTATCGGCCCCGATGGTGACGGGCGCATCGCAACGGTGGCGCTGATAGACGCGAATGTTATCGTCGGTGCAGTCCTGGCATTGTCGCGCATGTTCCTGGCCCCGGTCATTGCCGGTCTGCGGCTGTTCCCACTGGAAAATGAAACCGCCAATTATATTTTCATCTGGATCAAGCGGCTGACAATCCTGTCGGTTTATGGCTATTTCATCATTCAGGCCGCCATGCTGCTGGGGCTGCCCTTGCCCGCGTATAATGCGCTGCTGAAGTTGCTGGGGCTGGCGGTCGGCCTGCTGCTGATCATGATTGCCTTGCAGAACCGTCAGAATGTCGCCGAATGCATTCGGGGCGATGGAGGCGGACCGCTGCCGGTTTTGCGGCGGCGCTTTGCCGATATCTGGCACATCCTGTTCATCATTTACCTGCTGTGCAGCTTCGCATCCTGGGCGCTGGAAATTAACGGCGGGTTCGAATTCGTTGCGCAGGCAACCGCCCTGACAATCGTCATCATCGTCGTCGGCAGGATTCTGGAACTGGCGATCCGCAGTGGCGTACAGCGCGCCTTTACCCTTGGCCGGGAAATGAACACCCGGCTGCCCGGGCTGGAAGCCCGCGCCAACCGTTACCTGCCAATCGTACAGACGGCGGGACGCAGCGCGCTCTACCTGTTCGCATTCCTGGGGGTTCTTCAGGTCTGGGGACTGGACGTCTATTCCTGGATCGCCTCACCGTCAGGCCGTGCGGTCATCGGACGCGTCGTTACCGTGGCGCTGGTGGTGGTTGCCGCCATCGCCATATGGGAAACCGTCAGCGCGCTGATTGAACGCAGCCTTACGGCCAAGGACGGTGAAGGCAATACGGTGACCCGCAGTCAGCGCATGCGCACGCTGCTGCCACTGTTGCGAAACGCCTTCCTGGTCCTACTGGTGGTTCTGGTTACCATGACCGTCCTGTCGGAACTGGGGCTGAATATCGCACCGCTGCTGGCCGGTGCCGGGGTTGTCGGCCTGGCCATCGGTTTTGGCGCGCAAACGCTGGTCAAGGACGTGATTACCGGATTGTTCATTCTGATTGAGGACACAATCTCGGTCGGGGACGTGGTCGATGTCGCGGGTCATTCCGGCGTCGTGGAGGCGGTTACGATCCGCACGATCCGGCTGCGCGACATTTCCGGCACCGTGCACATCATCCCGTTCAGCGATGTCACGTCGATCGAGAACCTGACGCGCGATTTCGCCTTCGCCCTGCTGGATATCGGTATCGCCTATCGCGAGGACACCGACGCGGTGATCGAGGTCATCAAGACAATCGGTGCGGAACTTCGCGAAAACCCGGATTTCAGCAACAGGATCATGGAGGATATACAGATCCTGGGGCTGGACCGGTTCGATGATTCAGCCGTCATAATCCGCGCCCGTATCAAGACCCAGCCATTGCAGCAATGGGCGGTCCGGCGCGGGTTCAACCTGCTCATGAAACGACGCTTCGACGAGCTGGGCATCGAGATACCCTTCCCGCACCAGACGATCTATTTTGGCGAAGACAAGGAAGGCAATGCACCGCCTGCCCCGGTGCGGCTGATGCACGACGCCGCGCGCAGCAAGGCAGCGGAAGAACCGTCTTCCTAATTACCGTTCTTGCGCAACACGAACAGGCCCTGCTGGGCAAACATGCTGGCAAACCGTCCTGTTCCCGAAAAGCTTAGGGGATTGCCGTCGCCATTCAGCGGAATTGCCTGTTCGATTTCAATATCCGCGTCGCGGCAGGTCTGCACGAAATCCTTGATCGTACAGTGATGGATATTCGGCGTGTCATACCAGTGGAACGGCAGGGTGCCGGTGACCGGCATGCAGCCCCGCAACACAAGCTGCGAACGAATGCTCCAATGCGCAAAATTCGGGAAGGAGACCACCGCACGGTGACTGATGCGAACCAGTTGTTCCAGCACATCCCGGGGACGGTGGGTGGCCTGCAGGGTCTGGCTGAGAACGACCCAGTCGAATGCAGCGGCTGGATAATCCTTCAGATCCGTATCCGCATCGCCCTGAATCACGGAAAGCCCGTTCCGCACACAATTGTTCACGCCCGCCATGGATAATTCGATGCCGCGACCATCGACATTCTTGTACCGCGCCAGATAGGCCAGCAACGCGCCTTCTCCGCAACCGATATCCAACATACGGCTGCCGGGCTCCACCATATCGGCAATCAGCCGCAGATCGACGCGGATCGAATCCGGCCGCTGGTCTACCGGAATGCTGTCAGACGACGACATCAGGCCAAACCCCTGTGTTCAGCGCAGCCGTTGATAAACCCGGCCAGCACCTCGAAAAATTCCGGTTCGTCGAGCAGAAAAGCGTCGTGCCCCTTGTCGGATTCGATTTCAACAAAGCTGACATTGGCCGCGACCGCATTCAGCGCATGCACAATGTCGCGGTTCGCAGACGTCGGAAACAGCCAGTCACTGGAAAAGGACACGATGCAGAACCGTGTCTTTGTCCCAGCAAAGGCCGCGGCCAGATTGCCGTCATGTTCCGCCGCCAGATCGAAATAATCCATTGCCCGGGTGATATAGAGATAGGAATTCGCGTCGAACCGGTCGACGAAGGTACTGCCCTGGTGGCGCAGATAGCTTTCCACCTGGAAATCGGCATCGAACCCGTAGGTCAGCGCATCCCGGTTCTGCAGCCGCCGTCCAAATTTCCGGTGCAGCGCCGCTTCCGACATATAGGTGATATGCGCCGTCATCCGGGCAACCGACAGGCCCCGGCTGGGAATGACATCGTGACTGTGATAATCGCCGCCATGCCAGTCCGGATCGGCCATGATCGCCTGGCGTCCGACCTCGTGAAAGGCGATATTCTGCGCCGAATGCCGGGCGGCACCCGCAATCGGGGCGGCGGCGAACACAGCATCGGGGTAGCGCGCGGCCCATTCCAGCGCCTGCATCGCCCCCATCGAACCGCCGGTCACAAGGAACAGCTGTTCGATACCAAGGTGATCGATCAGCATTTTCTGCGCTCGAACCATGTCACCAATGGTAATGACGGGAAAAGACAACCCATAGGGCTTGCCGGTGACCGGATCGAGATCCTTGGGCCCCGTGGTGCCAAGGCAGCCACCCAGCACATTGGCGCAAATGACGAAGAAACGATCGGTATCGATCGGCAGGCCGGAACCGGCCAGCAATGTCCACCAGCCGGGCTTGCCGGTGACCGGGTGGGCATCGTCCGCCATATATTGATCACCGGTCAGGGCATGCGTCACCAGGATCGCGTTCGAACGGTCCGCATTCAGCGTGCCATAGGTCTGATAGGCGACCGTATACGGCCCCAGCTCGACACCGCAATCAAGCTGCATCGGCGTATCGGTGCCCAGCGTGACAATCTTTCCGCCAGCAGTTGAGCTCTGTGAATCGGCAATGCCGGTATTCATCGTATAAAACCCGTTTGACCCGTATCGCAGGGAGGGCATAAGTAGGTTTTGTGATTCATTAGTGTCAATGTTTTCTTTGCTTTCTCGGCGATCTCACGCTACGAGTATCGGCCCCATTTCAAGACTAAATATCGAACTTCGCCATGACAGAACGCAACATAGCGCTGGAACGCGCACGGCAGGAAATCGACGAGATCGATACTGCGATCCACGATCTGATCCTGCGCCGCACCGAAGTTGTCGCCGAAGTCGGCCGGGCAAAGGGCGGCACCAGCACCGCCAACTTTGCCCCGGGCCGGGAAGCGAAGGTCATCCGCCGCCGGATGGACCATCACAAGGGATCCTTCCCGCGTGTCGCGATTTCCCGTATCTGGCGCGAAATGATCTCCGTCTTTGCCGCCATGCAGGGGCCGCTCGTTGTGGCCGCCTATGCCGATGGTGACGATCAGGGCTGCTGGGACCTAGCGCGCGACCAGTATGGCTGCCATGACCGAATGATGTCACTATCCAGCATCCGCGGCGTTATTGCGCAGGTTTTCAGCCGCGATGCCGCTGTCGGTGTTGTTCCCGTACCGGTCAATGATGGTTCCGTCGACTGCTGGTGGCGCAGCCTCTGCGTAGCAAACGCTCCACGGGTCGTGCAGCGGCTTCCCTTTGTAAATGGCAGTAATGCCAGGAACGGCGCGATTGACGCTTTCGCCGTTTCGCATGTCCTGTTGGATGATTCCGGCGATGACCGGTCGCTCATTGTGATCGAAACGAGCGAACAGATGCACCAGGACACCCTGCGCACCCTGCTGGAAAAAGCCGGCCTGAGCGCGGAAAGCATCGTATCCCGGCACGAGGACGTCTGGGTACACCTTGCCGATGTCGCGGGATTTCTCACACCGGACGGTCCGGAACTGAAAATGCTGGAAGGCGAGGAGGCGATCCTGCGCGCCTGCTCGATCGGCGGCTATGCAGTGCCGGTCACGGATACGGAATCCGGCGCATGAGCAAGCCCACCCCCCTTGCGGGCATCATGGACGTAAAACCCTATGTCGGCGGCGTTCACCACCTCGACGGTTTCGAAAAGCCGGTCATTCTGTCGGCCAACGAAACGCCGCTGGGGCCCAGCCCGGACGCGGTAAAAGCCTATCAACAGGCTGCGGGCGAGCTGCATCGCTATCCCGATGGCGGTTCTGACGAATTGCGCGCCGCACTGGCCGAGCGCTTTGGGTGCGACGCAGAACGGATTGTCTGCGGCACGGGTTCCGACGAACTGATCACCATGCTGATTCGCGCCTATGCGGGGCCGGGCGATGAGGTCATTCACAGCGCGCACGGCTTCCTGATGTACGCGATTGCCGCACGCGGCGCCGGCGCGACGCCGGTTGCCGCACCGGAAGCGAACTTCACGGTTGATGTCGGCGCCATGCTTGCCGCCGTGACCGAACGCACGAAGATGGTGCTGATCGCCAATCCAAACAATCCGACCGGCAGCTACATTTCCGCGGATGAATTGCAGCGCCTGCAGGAAGGCCTGCCCGGCCATGTCGTGCTGGTCATCGACGCCGCCTATGCAGAATACGTTTCGCGCAACGATTATACGGCGGGCGCCGGTATGGTCGAAGAATTCGACAATGTCGTGATGACCCGAACCTTTTCAAAAATATTCGGGCTCGCCGCCGTGCGGCTGGGCTGGGCCTATTGCCCCCCGCATATCGCCGATGTCCTGAATCGGGCGCGCAACCCGTTCAATGTAACCACCGCGGCGCAGGCCGCCGGCCTCGCGGCGCTTGGCGATATCGGCCATATCGACCGGGGACGCGAACACAACGATATCTGGCTGCCGTGGCTGACCGGCGAATTGAACCGGCTGGGCCTGACAGTGCATCCATCCGTCGGCAATTTCGTCATGGCGCGCTTCAGCGATGCCGATGCTGCAACCGCAGCCTATGATGCCTTGCTTGCCGGTGGCTTTATCACCCGGTTGATTGGCGGCTACGGGTTACCGGAATGCCTGCGCATCACGGTTGGGCTGGAAGAAGAACTGCGGCCACTGGTCGCCTGCCTGGAACGCCATCTGGCCGACGCATCATGACGCAGAAGCCGTTGTTCAACCGTATCGCGCTGATCGGGCTGGGATTGCTGGGCTCGTCCCTGGCGCACGCGCTGAAACGCGACGGGCTGGTCAACCATGTCGCCGGCACGGCACGCAGCAAACCCACACGCGACAAGGCACTGGAAATCGGTTTCATCGATTCGGCCCATGAAACCCCGGCGGAGGCAGTCGTCGACGCCGATGTGGTCGTGCTGTGTTCACCCGTCGGCACCTATGGCGACGTTGCCCGCGCCATGCGGCCGGGACTGAAGGACGGGGTAATTATCACCGATGTCGGTTCGGTCAAGGCGGCGGTCATTCGCGACGTTTTGCCGGAACTGCCAGGCAGCGCCCATCTGGTGCCGGGCCATCCGGTTGCGGGCACCGAGAATTCGGGGCCGGAATCGGGATTCGCCGAACTGTTCGACGGGCGCTACTGCATTCTCACCCCGACACCCGGCACCAATGCGAAAGCGACGCAAACCATCACGGATATGTGGACCAGCGTCGGCAGCATTGTCGAACTGATGGATGCAAAACACCATGACCGGGTGCTCGCCATCACATCGCATCTGCCGCATCTGATTGCCTATACCATTGTCGGCACGGCCAGCGATCTGGAAGAGCACCTGATGAAGGAATCAGCCCAGAACGGCGACATGGTGCGAACGGCGGAAGTCATCAAGTTTTCCGCCGGTGGTTTCCGCGACTTCACGCGTATTGCGGCCTCCGATCCGGTCATGTGGCGCGATATCTTTCTGAACAACCGTGAGGCGGTACTGGAACTGCTCGGCCGCTTTACCGAGGACCTGACCGCCCTGCAGCGCGCCATTCGCTGGGGCGAAGGCGATATCCTGGAAGACTGGTTCACGCGGACCCGGGCGGTCCGGCGCGGCGTTGTCGAAATGCGACAGGCCGGCAGTTTCAGCGCCGTGGAACCGCAATCCGACCCGGAATCACCGGACCGGAAGCCTCTCTAGAATTGGATCGGCGGAAGCCGGGCGATCCGGATCGGCCCGACAAAAAGCTGACCCGCCTGCGCCGTAATCGGCACGGTCAGCACGGCCTCACCGCCTTCGGGGGGCTTCTTCGCCAGCAATGCCAACCCGATTTTCGCCATGGTCACGGAATTAGGCTCGATCACGTTCGCCGCGGCAAGCGCATCCATACCCTGGGCAAACCCTCTGATATCGGCGGAAAACGAACCGGCCGGACGCCAGTCCTCATCCAGCGCGAGGGTACCCTGCGCCCGCAGGTCGACCCGGTTCCAGACCGTTCGCAACCATGGCACCTCCACCGTGCCCCCCGCCTGCCGCCAGGTATTCAGCGCCGCTTCAATCGGCCCACCGCCAATCGCGCCCAACAACCGAAAATCACCGCGAAGCGATTCGATCGTCCTGCCCAGCGGGGCATCATGCCCTTCGGGAAGCGTCACCTCTGCGCCGGATACCGACAGGGTCAGCGCGGTTTCCGTGTGAACCACCGGTGGCGTTTCGGGTTGGGTCACCTCGATCCAGACCTCCGCTGCCTGCCAAGCCCCCGAATCGCCGGAACCCTTTAATTCACGCAACAGAATCGAGATCGATTTGGGCTGGCCATTGGTCCAGAAACCGGCGACGGCCGTCGTCTCAGCCGTTTCCAGCGCCAACCGAACAGGTTCGCCGTCCCGCATGAACCCTATTTCCTGCGCGCCGTGGCTTTCCAGCCGATAGCGATACAGGTTCCAGGGCTGTGCTTCGAGCGCCAGTGACGTCCCCTGCCAGTGCCAGGCGTCACCCGGGGCGACAACGGACGGGGCCCCCAAGACGATGCGTATCGAAAATGGATAACCATCGACGCGCGGCGGTTCATGTCCGATGCGGAATCCGTCCAACTGCCGCGCGGAAACCCATTCTGCAATCCGGTCCAGCGCAACGTTTTTGGTGTAAAACCAGTACGCCGAATATCCGCCAGCCACGACAACAAGGGCAAAGGCAGTGATCAGAAGCGGTTTACCGATACGCATTCGAATCCATTCCGTAACCGGCGGGCGGAATTTACTGTCCCGCCACCGCGTGTTTCTGATAGTTCAGCCTGCAACGAATATAGGCGCAACGACCGATTCAGGGAATCGCTGTAACCGATGAACAACGGACTGCCGACCGAAGAACCACCGAACCCCTTTGAAGCGGAGCAGCGCGCATTGCTGCATTCAATCGACGAGGAGCCGGAAACCTGGGTCTTCGGGTATGGCTCGCTGATGTGGCAACCGGGATTCGACTATCTGGAAAAGCAGCCGGCGCGCCTGCATGGCTGGCACCGGTCGTTCTGTGTCTATTCCGAATATTACCGTGGCACGCCCGAACAGCGCGGGCTGGTGCTGGGGCTGGACCGGGGCGGCTGCTGCCGGGGGCTGGCCTTCCGTCTGCCACCATCCGAAGCGCATGACATCCTGGATTATCTATGGGACCGGGAAATGGTCACCTGGGTATACGAACCGCGCGTCGTCGACGTCCATTTGCCGGACCGGCGGGTACGCAGCCGGACATTCGTCGCCAATCGCAGCCATTACCAGTATGCGGGCCGGCTACCGGATGACGAGATCGTATCCATGATCAAGCTGGGCGTCGGTCTGACGGGCTCGAATATCGAATACCTGCAGAATACGGTCACACATCTTGATTCGCTCGGTATCGCGGATGGCCCTCTGCACAAGCTGTTGCGGGATGTCGGTCAGCCGCAGCGCGAATAGGCGCAGGACGTGCAGCTGTCACAGCCTTCCTGATGGGTCAGGGTCAACCCGCCGCATTTGGGGCACTGCTGCAAGGCACCGCCGGTAATTGGGCCAGCGCCCGAATCGGGCACTAGAAAGCCAATCTCGATCATATGCCGTTCGATCACGCCACCAATCGCCGCCAGCAGCGAGGGCACGTATTTGCCGTCGACCCATTGCCCACCGCGCGGGTCGAACACCGCTTTCAGTTCCTCGACCACGAAGGACACATCGCCGCCACGCCGGAACACCGCGCTGATCATCCGGGTCAGCGCCACAGTCCAGGCGTAATGCTCCATGTTCTTGGAGTTGATGAACACTTCAAAGGGCAGCCTGCGACCGTCCCGTTCGATGTCGTTCAGGGTGATGTAAATGGCGTGGTCGCTTTCCGGCCAGCGGAGCTTGTAGGTCTTGCCGATCAGGGCATCCGGCCGGTCGAGCGGCTGCGTCATGTACACAACGCCAGCATCAAGAGATACAGGCGGCACGGCCATAGTCGCATCACCGGCAGGTTCTTCGGATTCCGACAGGCGCAGCACTGACCCCGTTACCGCATTCGGTCGATATGTCGTGCAGCCCTTGCACCCCATCTCATAGGCCTGAAGATACAGCGCGGCAAAGCCTTCGAATGGCGTGTCGGCAGGCACGTTGATCGTCTTCGAAATAGAACTGTCGACGTATTTCTGGACGGCGGCCTGCATGACAATATGATCGCCCGGCTGCAGGCCCTGCGCATCGACAAAATAGTCCGGCAGCGTCGCGGTATCCCCGAATAGCCGCCGGTACAGGGCACAGGCGTAATCGGTCACGATCTCGTCCTGATGCGATCCATCGGGCATCAACACACTTCGGGTGTAGCTGTGGCTGTATACCGGCTCAACGCCCGAAGACACGTTGTCTGCCAGAAGCGAAATTGTGCCGGTTGGCGCAATCGACGTAAGCAGCGCATTGCGAATGCCATGCGTGCGGATTGCATCGCGCAAGTCGGTTTCCAGCGTCTGGATGGTTTCGCCCGCCAGATAGGGTTCAGCGTCGAATAGCGGGAAAGCACCTTTTTCCTGCGCAAGCGCAATAGACGCACGATAGGCGAACCGCCGGATCGCCGCCATCCACTGCTCGGTCAGATACACCGCGTCGCGGCTGCCATACCGTGCACGGCACATGATCAGCGCATCGCCCAGCCCCGTAACGCCAAGCCCGATTCGTCGCTTGGCCTGCGCTTCCCGTCGCTGGGCGTCCAGGGGAAAGCCCGAAATGTCGATGACGTTGTCCAGCATGCGTACGGCAAGCGGTACAATTCGTTCCAGTTCGCGTTCATCCAGGCGAGCGTTTTCAGTAAATGGCGCGTCGATCAACCGGGCGAGATTGATCGACCCCAGATCGCAGGCACCGTAGGGCGGCAAAGGCTGCTCGCCACATGGGTTGGTCGCCGAAATGGTCTCGCAATAGTTCAGGTTATTGCGCGCGTTGATCCGGTCGATGAAGACGACCCCCGGTTCCGCATAGGCATATGTCGCACGCATGATCCGGTCCCAGAGGTCACGCGCACGCAGCGTGCGGTATACGGTGCCGTCGAACCGAAGCTGCCAGGCGGCATCCTCCTTTACCGCATGAATGAAATCGTCAGTGACAAGGACCGACAGGTTGAACATACGCAGCCTGGCAGAATCCCGCTTGGCGTCGATGAACATTTCGATGTCGGGATGATCACAGCGCATCGTCGCCATCATCGCACCGCGCCGTGTACCGGCGCTGACAATGGTCCGGCACATCGAATCCCATACATCCATGAAGCTGATCGGGCCGGAGGCATCGGCGCCCACGCCCCGGACCGGCGCCCCCTTCGGCCGCAGAGTCGAAAAATCGTAACCGATGCCGCCACCCTGCTGCATCGTCAGCGCCGCTTGCTTCAGATGTTCGAAGATGCCGACGATATCGTCGGGAATCTCGCCCATGACGAAACAATTGAACAGGGTCACCTGGCGGGACGACCCGGCCCCCGCGAGGATACGTCCGGCTGGAATGAACTTGAAATCGGCCATCGCGCCATGAAAACGTTCGGCCCATTGGTCGGGATTTTTTTCGTTTTCTGCCAATGCCTTGGCAACCCGCCACACCGTATCGCCAGGCGTCTTGTCCACAGGGCTGCCATCCGCGGCCTTGAGGCGGTATTTCATATCCCAGATCTGTTGCGCAATCGCGCTGTCAGGAATCATGTATTCCGCTCCGATGCGGTACATTGCCAGACCCGATTCGGGTGGCATTCCATTTAATTACTATATTTCAAACACTTAATTATCTCGAACCGTAATATGTTCCAAATTTACCGTCAACCGGTGAAATGGAATCAAGGACGCCCGCTAACCTGTTGTCGAAAGTTATAACAATTTGTTTCCGATACAGTTTTTTTTCGCAGTGGTGCAGCGGTAAACAGTTTCCACAACGTTATCCACAGGCGATGAATCCTAATTTGTGGCAGGCGCGGCTTCTGGCGAACCCTCAGTGACGCTTTGTTCCAGACGCAGTGTCGCCGGTTCGATCCTTGCTTCCAGTGCTTTCAGAAATTCACGGCGATCAAGGCCCGGCTGGATCGGTGGCAGGAATTCTATGGTGATCAGCCCCGGCTTCTTTACAAAGGTACGACGCGGCCAGAATGTTCCGGAATTCAACGCGACGGGAACCACCGGGTAACCCGCACCGCGATAAATCGCCGCCGCACCCGGCAGATATGGCTGACTGTCCCCCGGTGCTGTCCGCGTCCCCTGCGGAAAGATGACAATGGACCGCCCCTGATCCAGCAGCGCCGTTGCATCCGTCACCATCTGCTTCAGCGCCTTTGCGCCGGCCGACCGATCAATGGCAACCATCCCGATACGCCAGACATACCAGCCCCAGAGCGGGATGCGCATCAGTTCGCGTTTCAGCACATAGGCGCAATCGGGAACAATCAGATTGTAGACCAGCACATCCCAGGCGGACTGATGCTTGGACGCAAATATCGCCGCCCCATCCGGAATGTTTTCAGTACCCCGCAATTCATACCGAATACCCAGGATGACGCGGACACAGAGCAGCATCAAACGGACCCACAAACGCGCAAGTACGGAGAAACTCTGCCGGGGAAGGATGATGAACGGCAGATACAGCAACGCCATTACAAGCGTCAGCCCGTAAAACACAGTGGCAAATAGCAGAGAACGGATCATGTCACCTCGTTTCGGGCAATCGGCGCAATCGGCTGGATCATTTCGCGAATCCAGACCAGAAGATACTTGTTGTACTCACCAAACAGCAGCAGCGCCGTTCCCGGCCAGCGCCACCAGTCCGCGAGGCGGACATGCCCCGGAAAAACGGGGTGGGGCAGTATTGTCACCCCGGCCATTGCTGACCGAAATTCCAGCAAACTGCGGGGCATATGATAGCTCGCCGTGACGAGATGCAGAGAGCGAAAATTTTCCCGCACCAGCCATTCGGCCGTTTCGCGGGCATTGCCGCGCGTATCATCTGCCGAATAGCCCAGCACGATGCAGCAATCCAGGGATTCGGGCGACCGCCGCGATATCCGCAGCAGTTCCGCAACATCCACGCCGCGATGAACGCCGGACACAAACAGTTTCCGGGCCTGGCCGGATGCGAGCAGCGCAAGGCCTGCTTCGAGCCGCAAACTGCCCCCTGTAAGCACCACGGCAGCCTCAACGGGCGGCTCGCCCGGCAGCGGTGCCTGGGGTATGGACTGAATGAAAATCGGAAAGCCCGCCCCCCATAACAACACCACAATGATGGGAGCAAGAACGGCGATACGGCGACGGCGTGACCGTAGGAAGCGGCGCGGAGGCATCTGGCCGTTCTAGAGCATCTGACCCAGCGCGCGCAACACGGTGCGCCGCGCGGTCTGGCGTACGATAAAGGCCGCCAGAATCGGCATACCGGCCAGCACCGGCCAATGCCAGGCCTGAAACAGGAACAGCGGTACCAGTTCTGTGTCGAGATTCGATGCCGCAAACGCAAGCCCCAGCAGCGTGGCGATGCCGACAGCCGAGCCGACAATACCGCCCTTCAATCCCAACCCCAGCGCATGGGCCTGAAACTGACCGGCGATATAATCGTCATGCGCACCGATCAGGTGCAGGATTTCGATCGCATCATTATGCACCGCCAGCCCACTGCGGGTTGCGAAAATCACCACCGTTACGGTGGTCACCCCGATCAGCGTAACCATGACGAAGGCTACCAGCTCGATAACCCGCAAGAACGTCACAAGCCGGTCCCGCCATAACTGGTGGTCATCCAGCCCCGCACCCGGCACTTCTGCTTCAAGCCGCTGTTTTAGCGACGCAATATCGGTGTTTTCTTCGTCGATGCGCACGTCGATGATACGGGGCAATGGCAGATCGGAAATAGGCGCATCCGCACCCAGCCAGGGCGCCAGCAGGTTCGCAACCTCCGCCTTCGGCATCGGTGTCGCCGACTTGACGCCGGGTGTCTTCAACGCCAGCCGTGTGGCACGTTCGACCTGGTTATCCAGCGCCGCTTCATCGTTTTCATCCACGCCAACGATATGAATTGTGACGGTACCTGTCAGCCCGGCGCTCCAGTCCGAGGCAAGCCCCGAAACCAGCAGCGCCCCCGCCAGGGTCATGGTCGCCAAATAGACCATCAGCCCGACAATCCACGGCAAAATGCGGACGGCCGGGTCTTTTGATAGTGGCAGGTCTACATGCGCGCCCAGCATATCAGGCGGCGGCCTTGCGGATTTCGACACCGCCGTGATTCAGGTGGATTTCGTCATGCTTGAACCTGTCAATCAACGCCTGGTTATGCGTTGCAATGACAACCGTCGTTCCCATCCGGTTCAATTCTTCAAACAGATAGAGCAGCCGCACCGCAATCGCATCATCGACATTGCCGGTCGGCTCATCCGCCAGCAGCAGGCTGGGTCGCGCGATAACCGCACGGGCGATGGCAACCCGCTGTTGTTCCCCGCCGGACAGCGTGGTCGGCAGGGCAGCGACATGTTCTTCCAGTCCAACCCAGGTCAGCAGTTCGGTGACATGGGTTTTGATCTGGTCTTCCTTCACACCGGCGATCCGCAGCGGCAATGCGACATTGTCAAAAACCGACTGATGGTCGAGCAACCGGAAATCCTGATAGATGACACCGATTCGCCGCCGCATTTCTGTCCGGGCCCGCCGTTCGACCTTTGTCACGTTCTGCCCGAACAGTGTCACGATTCCACGGCTTGGATGGTGTGCCAGATACATCAACCGCAGCAGCGACGATTTGCCGGCACCGCTGGGGCCCGTCAGAAAATGGAAGGATGCCGACGGCAAATTGAAGGAAATATCCCGCAACACTTCCGGTCCGGCACCGTACCGCATACCAACATTTTCGAATCGCACCACGCTACTACACCAATCGTCCCACTGATTTCGGACGGAACACGCCAATCGCGCGCGATGTTACACCGTCAAGATCACAATGCCCACAATGGTATAGGGTATCCCTTCCAGCAAAGTTTCCCGCACTTCTTGCCATGTTCCAGAAGGCTCCCTATAAAGATTCAAAGGCTATAGGCTGTTCGCCCGCATGATCATTACCTGTCCGAATTGCGCATCGCGCTTCAATCTCAAGGACGAACTCCTCGGCGAAAAGGGGCGCAACGTCAAATGTGCCAAATGCACCCATCGCTGGTTCGCCGAACCGCAGGCTAAGACCGCTGCCGCACCGGCCGCACCACCGCCGCCTGCGCCGCCACCACCTGCGCCGCCGCCACCTGCACCACCGCCCCCGCCCGCACCGCCGCCTGCACCACCACGGCCGCCTGCGCCAAAGCCGCGCGATGCCGATGCCGATACGCCAGATGAAGATGCTGATTCGGACGATATGGATGCGGCGCCGACACCACCGCCCATTCCCACCGAAGAAGAAATCGCCCGATACCAGTCACGGCCGGTAAAATCCCGATCGCTCCTGCTCTGGTGGATCGTGCTTTTCACCCTGATTGTGCTGTTGTCGCTCGGGGCGATATTGTTCAGCCGCGACATTGTTTCGGTCTATCCGGCTGCGAACAAGCTTTACGCGGCCGTCGGAATTCCGGTCAATACGCTTGGATACGGGCTGGAAATCCCGAATCCGGAAACATCCCAGCGAGAAGACGGTAGCGACAGGATCATCATTGTTACCGGCGAAATCAAAAACACCACCGGTGACGTTCTGGATGTGCCGCTATTGCGTGGTGAGCTGAAGAACGCTCAGGGCAAGACACTGTTCATCTGGTCTTTCAACACGAAGGAACCGCGCGTCCTTGCCGGCGAAGGTGCGGCGTATGAAACGGAAATAAAGAACCCGCCGCCGGGTGCCACCGAACTGAATATTTCGTTCACCCGGCAGGAAGAAATCGACGCCGAACGTCAACAGGCGCGCGAAGCGGCGACCAATCCGACCGACAAACATTAGGGATCAAACCCAGGCCGCAACGCCAATGGCGATGCACGGCGCGGAACCGCTTCTTCAGAACTGTTTCAGCAACCGATCGATATAATCCCGTTCAAGCTGCGGGCGTTCGCGTTCCGAGGAACGCCGCCGCAATTCGTCACGGATATCACGGGACCGTTGCAGGTCGCCCTTATCAGGAATCACGACCTTATCGGAACTGGTGCCCTGCGCGCCCTCATTCTGGTCGCGGCCAAACGGGTCCCGGTTTTGCGACTGCTGCCGCCCCGGCATCCGTCCCTGGCCGCCGGGCTGCGCCCCGCCCATCTGTTGCTGCATTTGTTGCATTTGCTGCATCGCCTGCTGCATTGCCTGTTGCAGCGCATCCAGCGCCTGTGTCTGCGGATTTACCGCTTCACCGGGCTGCCCCTGACGCAAGGCCCCCGTTGACTGGCGCATCGCCTGTTCCGCCTGGCCAAAGCCCTGCGGCACCTCGCCGGTCATTTCCGCATAGCGCTGCATCATGTCGCCAAGCTGACGGCGCAGGGCCTCCTGAACAACGGCGTTGGCCGATGACTGACCCGGATTCTGGCCTGCTTGCGGCTGGCCGCCCGGATTCGGCTTTCCCTGCCCCTGACGCCCGGTCTGGCTGCGATTTCCCTGTCCCTGCTGCGGGCTTTGGCCCGGGTTGCCGTCGCGGCGCTGCATATCCTGGCCGCGCCCCTGCTGCTGCGATTCACGGAAGGTCCGATCCAGCAGATCCTTCTGTCCCTGGGTCAGGTTCTGCATATCCTTCATCATCTTGGACGAGCGGCTCTGCTGCTGGTTCTGCCGCGGCTGGGCTATTCCCGCCCGCATATTCTCCAGCCGGCGCTGCAGTTCCGCCAGCATCTGCTTGGCCGCTTCCTTGGCACCGCTTTTTGCCATCTCGCGGATCTGGTCCATCATGTCCTGCAGATCCTGACGGGTCATGTATTCCTGTGACGGATCCATCTCCTGCAACTCACCACGTTCCGCCTGCTCCCGAAGCTGCTTGGTCAACTCGTCCATGTACTTGTCCAGCGCCGTCTGCAATTCCTCCATCAGGCGATCGAGTTCCGCGTCGGGCGCGTCGCGTGACAGGGCATCCTGCAGTGCCTGCTGCGCCCGGCGCAATTCCGCTTCGGCAAGCGATACCGCACCGTTTTCAACCCGCAACGCGGTTTCCCACAACAACGTCTGGACCGCCGCAAGTTCCTCACCCTGCCAATCCTTCATGAGGCGACGCGCCGCAAGATCAAGCGCCATAAACACGACAACGTCATTGGCAAACAGGTCCGGCAGCAACCCAATCGTCTTCAGCGCCCGGGCGACGGCTTCGTGATTCGCGTCAGGGTCTTCGGCCAGTTTCTTGCGTTCCGCGACGATCTGCCGGGCGACGGGATGATTGAACACCCGTTCCGGCAGGTTGAACGTGACCGTCTCGCTGGTCCCGGTCTGACCAATGGCATCGCTCGCAATCAGTGTCAGCGTTACCGGCAGACCGGCCCAGGGGTGAGGTGTCAGGTCGCGGTAGTAATCCCCCGTGACGTCACGCGGATTCACGCTCGGCAATGGCACGTCGAATTCCAGGGGATCGCCATTTTCGTCGCCTTCGCGGCGAATGACGGCCCGGACCTTTTCTACACCGTAATCATCATTCGCAGTGTAGGACAGATGCACCGCCATCTGCTGCGACGCTGCCGGTGGCTGTGCGAACGCCACGGCAGGAGCGCCATCCGGTACCACGGTGACGCCCCAGCTATCGACCTCGTTTTCGTCCGACACCACGCCAATCCTGGCATCCGACTTCAGCGTATATTCAATACGGTAACTGCCCGCAACGACCGATTCGAAATCGGATCGTGCGGTACCGGTCACCAGCTGTGGAACCGCATCACCACCGGTAATCTGCGCCAGTAACACGCTACCGGCCGGCACAGAAACATCCGTTACCTTCTTGCTTTCCGCCCCGGTCAGGAAAACCGGCGGCCTGCCGGTATAAGCCGGCGGCGTAATCCAGGCATCCAGCGTCACCGCCACTTTCGCCCCCAGAAACCCGGTATCGGGCTGAATGGCGCGCAGCAGATGCGCCGGTGCATCCCGCCCGGCGGCAAAAACGGAAACGGCCAGCAATGCCCCCAGCACAATCCGGATCGCGAACGGATCACGCCGGATCAGCTTCGGGCGCGGCGGGCCGGTGCGAACATTGCGCAGCTTTTCCGCCATACGGGCCCGGTGCAGCTCCCATAACTGCGCGCCCTCGCCTTTCGGGTCCGGCGTCGCAATTGTATCCGCCAGCGCATCAAAGGGGCGGTGGGGCAGGTCATTTACCTGTTCAAGGCGCCGTTGTGCGGCAATCCGGTCGGGAACCTGCAAGTGACGGAAACCCAGCCAGGCAGCCCGCAGGAACGCAAGCGCGAAGGCGGCCAGAAGAATGATATGCAGCCATCCCGGCAGCAGCGGCAGGAGATCAAGCAATGCCGCCACCAGAAACAGCGTGGCAATCTGGGCAACCGGCCACAATGCAGGCCAGGCGCCTTCCCAGAACAGGGCCAGACGGGAAAGCGAGACGCGGAGCGCCCACTCTTTCGGCGTATTGGGCGATTCACTCATGATCCAGCATCCTTCGATCTAGCGAAGATGCTGGATTATCACACAGATTGTTGCCAGTCCGCCAGCGAATCAAGCTTCAACAATTCGTCATAAGACGGGCGGCGCCGAACGATCGCGAAACTGTCCCCATTGACCAGGACCTCCGGAATCAACAACCGCGTGTTATATGTCGATGACATGACCGCGCCATAGGCGCCGGCGGACATAAAGGCGAGGAGCCCGTCCTGAGCCAGCGGCGGCAGGTCCCGGCCCCGCGCGAACGTATCACCGGTTTCGCATATCGGGCCGACAATATCAGCGGGCGACAATTCAACACCCGGTTCAGGCTGCGCGACCGGCACAATCCGGTGATAGGCTTCGTACAGCGCCGGACGGATCAGATCGTTCATCGCCGCGTCGACAATAACGAAACGATGCGACAGGCCAAACTTTTCGTATATCACGCGCGTGACCAGAATACCGGAATTACCGACCAGCGAACGCCCCGGTTCAAAGATCAGCCGACAGCCCAGATTCCCGGTCGCTTCCAGCACCATATTGGCATAGGCCTCTGCCGATGGCGGGTTTTCGCCATCGTAACGGATGCCCAGACCGCCACCTAGATCGATACTGTCGATCGTATTGTCATCGGCGCGCAATTCCCGCACCAGATCCGCCACATTCGTGAAAGCCGTCCGCATCGGCGCCAGATCGGTAAGCTGCGAGCCGATATGCACCGCGACGGATACCGGGCGGATCCCCGGAATTGCCCGTGCCTTGGCGAAAATCTCCCGCGCCCGGCCGATATCGATACCGAATTTGTTTTCTGCACGGCCAGTCGAGATTTTTTCATGCGTCTTGGCATCAACATCCGGATTGACCCGGATTCCAATTTCCACGGTCCGCCCGCCGGCCAGATCGCCGATTGCATCCAGTTCGGGTTCCGATTCGACATTGATCCGGTAGATACCCTGGGCAATCGCATATGCCAGTTCATCGCGTGTCTTGCCGACACCGGAAAAAACAATCTTTTCCGGCGGAATGCCCGCCGCCAGCGCCCGGCGCAACTCGCCCTCCGACACCACATCGGCCCCGGAACCAAGGCCGGCCAGCGTACGGATCACCGCCAGGTTGGAATTCGCCTTCACCGAATAGCAGACCATCGCGTCCTGCCCGCCAAAGGCGTCCGTAAATGCCGCAAAACGGCGGGTCAGCGCCGCGCTGGAATAGCAGTAAAACGGGGTTCCCACCGCCGCCGCGATATCGGCAAGCGACACATCCTCGGCATGCAGCATGCCGCCGCGATAATCAAATTCAGCCATGTTCTGGTTCACCGCGGGTATTGCCTGGGGTATTCGCTATTTCGGTCAGGCGGTTTGGGATCGCCCTTCTTGCCACAGGCGGCGAGCGGGGCCGTCAGTGCCAGGGCCAGCAGCAGAACGGTCATAAAACGGCTCACAGGAAACGCTCCTTTGCAGCGGCAATCGCCGCCCTTACGTTAACAACAGCGGTACCGCCTTCACTGGTCCGGCTGGAAATCGACGATTCGACCGACAATACCGTAAAGACGTCTTCAGTAATGCGCGGTTCGATCGACTGCATTTCGGCCAGCGTGACCGCATCCAGCGCGCAATCGGATTTTTCCGCCAGACCGACAATGGCGCCGGTCACATGATGCGCGTCACGGAACGGCATGCCCAGCGCCCGCACCAGCCAGTCCGCCAGATCTGTTGCTGTCGGATAACCATGGGTCAGCGCACTGGACATCGCATCGGGCATGACCTCCATATCCGCGACCATCCCGGCAGTCGCGGCAACCATCAGCGACAGGCTGTCCGCCGCGTCGAAGACCGGTTCCTTGTCTTCCTGCATATCCTTGCCATAGGCGAGCGGCAGCCCCTTGATGACCGTCAGCAGCCCCATCAGCCCGCCGAATATCCGCCCCGCCTTGGCCCGCGCGAGTTCCGCCGCGTCCGGGTTGCGTTTCTGCGGCATGATCGACGAGCCGGTTGAATAGCCGTCCGACAGCCGAACGAAACCGAATTGCGGCGCGCACCAGATCACCAGCTCCTCCGCCTGTCGCGACACATGGGTCGCGCAGATCGCCGCAGCCGACAGGAATTCCAGCGCAAAATCCCGCGCCGAGACCGAATCCAGCGAATTCGCCATCACCCCGTCAAATCCAAGCGCCTGCGCCGTCATTTTCCGGTCGATGGGAAAGGACGTCCCGGCCAGCGCGGCAGCGCCCAAAGGCGATTCGTTCAACCGCTTGCGGCAATCCATCAACCGGCCCCGGTCGCGCCCGTACATTTCGACATAGGCCAGCATGTGGTGGCCAAACGTCACCGGCTGCGCCACCTGAAGATGGGTGAAGCCGGGCATCGGCGTCGCCGCATGTTCTTCCGCCTTGTCGATCAGCGCTTTCTGCAGGGTCGCAAGCTGCGCGTCCAGCCCGTCGATGGCATCCCTTGTCCAAAGCCGCAGATCGGTCGCGACCTGATCGTTGCGGCTGCGTCCGGTATGCAGGCGCCCGGCGGCATCGCCGATCATCTCGCGCAATCGTGATTCCACATTCATGTGGATGTCTTCCAGCGCGGTCTTGAATTCGAAGCGCCCGCTTTCAATTTCATCCAGAACGGCATCAAGCCCGGAAAGAATTGAATCGCCGTCCGCCCGGGTTACGATGCCCTGTTGTACAAGCATGCGGCAATGCGCCTTCGATCCGGCAATGTCCTGGGCGTATAATCGCTTATCGAAACCGATGGAGGCATTGATTTCAGACATGACGGCATCCGGCCCGGCGGCAAACCGCCCGCCCCACATGGCGTTGGCCTTGGAATCGTTATTGGAATCAGACCCGCTCATGCTGAACCGGCCGGAGAGAAGATGAAAAAGCTGTCGTTCATATCCACAATCATTCTGGGCATCGCCTTGGCGACGGGAGCCATGCCCAAACAGGGCAGCGCCGCGCCGCCACTGGAAGGCTGGATGGCGCAATTTACCCGCAACGCGCCGCCACTTCCAGCACCGGAAACGGAATTCCTTACGGCATCGGGCGAGACGGTGAAATTAGGCGCGTTCCGGGGCAAAGTCGTCCTGGTAAATTTCTGGGCGACATGGTGCGCGCCCTGCGTCCGCGAGATGCCCTCCATCGACCGGCTGGCCGCAGCCATCGGTTCGGAAGACTTCGTCATCGTCGCGGTCAGCGAGGACCGCAAGGGCGCCGAAGTCGCGGTGCCCTTCCTGAAGAAGCTCGGCATCAAAAATTTCACATCGTATTTCGACACGCGCATGAAACTGGCGCGCGGCTTTCGCCTGATCGGCATGCCAACGACCTATCTGATCGACCGCGAAGGCCGGATCACCGGGTCGCTGGCCGGAACGGCGGAATGGGATTCGCCCGAAGCGGTGGCGCTGGTTCGGGAACTATTGAAAAGCCGCTAGACCGGATCAGGATCGATACTGGGCATCCATCCTGATTTAATTCAGCGGGTCGGGACAGGCGTATCGCCGCCGTAATCGTAGAAACCGCGGCCCGATTTGCGGCCAAGCCAGCCGGCTTCGACATATTTCACCAGCAGCGGGCAGGGGCGATACTTTGTATCCGCCAGCCCTTCGTACAGCACCTGCATCACCGCAAGGCACGTATCCAGCCCGATGAAATCAGCCAGTTCAAGCGGCCCCATCGGATGGTTCGCGCCCAGCTTCATCGCCGTATCAATGGCTTCCACATTGCCGACGCCTTCGTACAGCGTATAGACCGCTTCGTTGATCATCGGCAGCAGGATGCGGTTGACGATGAAGGCCGGGAAATCTTCCGCCGATGCGACGGTCTTGCCCATCGCGATCGCCAACTCGCGAACCGCTTCGTAGGTTTCCTTGTCCGTGCCGAGGCCGCGGATCAGCTCCACCAGTTTCATGACCGGAACCGGGTTCATGAAATGCATGCCGATGAAACGGCCGGGCCGGTCAGTCCCGGCACCAAGACGTGTGATCGAGATCGACGAAGTGTTGGAGGCGATTATCGCTTCCGCAGACAGATGCGGCACCAGCGTCTTGAAGATTTCCTTCTTGACCGCTTCGTTTTCGGTCGCCGCCTCGATGACGATATCGCAATCACCAAACACGGCATAATCCGAACTGGTGATGATCCGGCCCAGCGCCGCAGTCCGGTCGCCTTCGCTGATCAGCGAACGGCGGACCTGGCGGTCCATGTTGTGGTCGATTTGGCCTTTGACCGCATCCAGCGCGGCGGTATCGACATCGAGAAGCCGCACATCGAAACCGGACAAGGCAGCCACATGCGCAATGCCGTTGCCCATCTGGCCCGCGCCAATAATGCCTATCGTCTTGATCATGTCCTGAATCCTGCCTGCGCGGCCGGGGCCACGACTGTTACGCTGTCTTGTTCAGCTCTTCTTCGAGTTCCGGAACAACCTGGAACAGATCGCCGACAAGCCCGTAATCCGCCACCTGGAAGATTGGCGCTTCCTCGTCCTTGTTGATGGCGACAATCACCTTGCTGTCCTTCATCCCGGCGAGATGCTGGATCGCGCCGGAAATACCGACGGCGATATACAGATCCGGCGCCACAACCTTGCCGGTCTGGCCGACCTGGTATTCATTCGGCACGAAGCCCGCATCGACTGCCGCGCGCGAGGCGCCGACGGCGGCACCGAGGATATCGGCAACCTTTTCCAGCATGGCGAAGTTTTCGCCGTTCTGCATGCCACGCCCACCGGAGATAACGACCTTGGCGGAGGTCAGTTCCGGCCGTTCCGACTTGCTGATTTCCGCACGAAGGAAGCTGGACAGTCCCGCATCGCCGGTACCGGCAACCGCTTCAACGCTGGCGCTGCCGCCGGTCGCTGCGGTGGCATCGAACCCTGTGGTCCGGACCGTGATGATCTTGATCGCATCGGAAGACTGCACCGTCGCAATGGCGTTGCCGGCATAAATCGGGCGCTCGAACGTATCGGGTGAATTGACTGCGGTGATTTCCGAAATCTGCTGCACATCCAGCAGGGCGGCAACACGCGGCATCAGGTTTTTGCCGTTGGTCGTCGCCGGGGCCAGAACATGGCTGTAATTCGCCGCGAGATTGACCACCATTGGGGCCAGGTTCTCGGCGAGCTGATTGCCGTATTCCGCCGCATCTGCACACAGGACCTTGCCAATGCCGGCGATCTGCGCCGCGGCTTCGGCCACAGCACCACAACCGCTGCCGGCTACCAGAATATCCACATCGCCGCCGATTTCCGCCGCGGCCGTGACCGCGTTCAGTGTGGCGGGCTTTACGACCGAGCCGTCATGCTCGGCAATTACCAGATTTGCCATGATCAGATCACCTTCGCTTCGTTCCGCAGCTTGTCGACGAGTTCGGCGACATCAGCCACCTTCACGCCTTCCTGCCTCTTGGCGGGCTCGACAACCTTGAGCACATTCAGCCGGGGTGCCGTTTCGAGGCCGATATCCGCCGGGGACATCGTGTCGATGGTCTTTTTCTTCGCCTTCATGATATTCGGCAGCGACGCATAGCGCGGCTCGTTCAGGCGCAGATCGGTGGTCACGATCATCGGCAGCTTGACGCTGATTGTTTCCAGACCGCCATCGATTTCGCGGGTGACTTCGGCCGAACCGTCGCCGACTTCAACCTTGGACGCGAACGTGGCCTGGCTCCAGCCCAGCAGCGCGGACAGCATCTGCCCGGTCTGATTGCTGTCGTCATCGATTGCCTGCTTGCCGAGAATGACAATATCGGGGCTTTCTTTCTCGACCACGGCCTTCAGGGCCTTCGCAACTGCGAGAGGTTCGAGGTTTTCGTCCGTCAGGACCAGAATGCCGCGATCCGCGCCCATTGCCAATGCCGTGCGGATTGTTTCCTGGCATTGCTGGACACCGATGGATACGGCGATCACTTCGTCCGCCTTTCCGGCTTCCTTGAGGCGCAGCGCCTCTTCCACGGCGATTTCGTCGAAAGGGTTCATCGACATTTTCACATTCGCCGTTTCAACGCCGGTACCGTCCGATTTTACACGAACCTTGACGTTGTAATCGACGACCCGCTTGACGGGGACGAGGATTTTCATCGCTATAAATTCCCTACATTCTTGGCAGACGCGGAGCCCTGTTTAGGCCTGCCTCGAAACCGTGTCAAGGCGACGCCCCGCGCCGTTTTGCCGCTACAACCCGCTGCCAGCAGGCCGTTGGGTGATCGCGACCACGCGCGCCCGCACCCCGAATTCGGGCAAATATTCCCCCGGCGGGGCGACGTCCCACCACCATGAGCTGTCATCCGGGGGCAAAATGATGCCGGGCAGACAATTGTCGAAATTTTGCACCGCACCATCGCGATCGACAAATTCGTGGCGCGTATCGGTGATCAGGCAGCAAATAGCGTCAAACTGCTTGAGGTAATCCAGATGCGCCTGAACCATGCTGTGGATCACCCCGGTCTGTTCCGCTGGCGTCAACGATACGTGGTGCGACATGAACTGCAGGGGCAGCACCGCGAGCTGCGAGAGTAGATTGGCGGACACGACAAAATCGACCGTGGCGTGATCTTCCGGCAGTTTTGGGCGCGGGCGCGGCAAAATGTCCGACCCATGCGCGACCCCTTCCAGCAATCCCGGCACCACCCCCGAAATATCCCGTTCGACAAGGCGTATATTGGGAAACCGGCGCGCGGTCAGCCGAGTCGGCCATAAATGGGCAGCATCAACCAAAGTCACGGTTTCAAAAGCTGCTGAAAGGTCCGCCAGCGGAATATCCAGCAGCGGCCCGGAACCAAGCACAAGTGCCTGGCGGTGAGATGTACAGCGCGCCATGGCTATTCGAATGGCATCCTGCGATGCCTGAAGATGCGGCGCCCAACGCTGCCGCCAGCGCCGGTGCCTTGCACGGAATGCGATTAATTCGCTCAGGTACCCTGTGCGCCGTGCCCAGCCGGGTGCGGGTGTCAGCGCCCAGTGCAGGGCTTCAGGGATCATTGCCGCGCCGCAATCAGCGGTTTGCGCCAGGCACCCACAGCACATCCCCGGCGCCATTGTCATTACAGGCGCGCGCCAGCACGAACAACAGATCGGAAAGACGGTTCAGATAGGCGATAACGGGTGCGCTGACAGCTTCCGATGCCGCCAGTTCTGTCACCAGCCGTTCCGCGCGACGCGTTATCGTACGGCCAAGATGCAGATATGCCGCCGCGGGCGACCCGCCGGGCAGGACAAAACTGTTCAGAGGCGCCAGGTCCGCATTAACCCGGTCGATTTCACCTTCCAGCCAGACGACCTGGGCTTCCGTGGCGCGCAGGGCCCCCGAACCACGGGCCCCGTCCGCCGGCGTGCACAGATCCGCGCCAAGATCGAACAGATCGTTTTGCACCCGGGACAGGATCCCGTCGACATCGCCGTCACAGTGCAATCGCACGAGGCCAATCGTGGCGTTGGCTTCATCAACGGTTCCCGTCGCCGCAACCCGCAGGTCATGTTTTGCCACACGGCTGCCGTCGCCAAGCGAGGTTTCCCCCTTGTCGCCGCCACGGGTATAAATTTTTGTCAATCGAACCATCGGCTGTCAGTCCTTGCCAGCCAGGATCAGTACGATGGCGAAAAATGCCAGCGCCACGCCCTGCATCACGACGCGCGCACGCATCAGCTTGTTCGAGTTACGGCGATGAAAATCGCTGCCACTCGCCATACCCACGATGCCGAAGATCAGCACGCCTAGCGTGGCGATCATCGCCAGAACCATCAAAACGACGAATAAACCGGACATATCCAACGATATAGCGTGTACCGGGGGGCTTTGACACGTTAAATCGTTTGGCTGCGACGGAGACACGCATCTCAGGGAGATTAAAGTGAACGAAGAATTGCGCGCGCGCCTGATGGGCATATCGACCGGTACACTAACCTATCAGCTGCTGAAACGAAACATCCGCAACGTCTATATGCGCGGCGTCCTGCCGTTGCACCCGCTACAGGAACGGATGGTTGGTGTCGCCTATACATTGCGGTTCGTGCCGATGCGCGAGGATATTGCCGATCTGGCGCTATTGGCCAGCACACAGAATTTGGCGCGGCGCGCCATTGAGGAATGCCCCGCCGGTGGCGTCCTGGTGACCGATGCACGCGGTGACCGAGACAGCGGCACAATCGGCGATATCCTTATCACCCGGCTGAAATATCGCGGCGTCGCAGGCGTGGTCACCGATGGCGGCGTCCGCGATGCGGATGCAATCGGCGACATCGGCCTTCCGGTCTTTGCGTCCGGACCTTCCGCACCCGCCAGCCCGACGGCACATTGCCCGGTCGGTCTTCAGGAGCCCATTTCCTGCGGCGGTGTCGCCGTCTATCCCGGCGATATCATCGTCGCCGACGGGGATGGTTGCGCGGTTCTGCCGCAGGCACTCGCCGAAGAAATTGCCCGGGACGCCGCTGCACAGGAAGGAATTGAAGAATTTATCCAGAAACTGGTCGCCATCGGTCGACCCGTCATCGGCACCTATCCGGCCAGTGACGCAGTCCGGGCGGAATATGAAGAATGGATCAAGGCAGGAAAGCCGGCGCTTTAAACAAAGACCGTCGCGAAGGGCGCCATATTTCTTGCTGCTAGCTTTTGGTTCGCCCCTTGGGACGGCCCTTTACCCGGCCATTTCCCGACCGGTTCAGGCGCTCCACAGGTGCCGGAAACACCAGGACCTTGGCCCCTTCGGACATATCTGCCGGCTGAATCATATCACCCGTGCCGGTCAGGGCCGGCGCAACGACGGAAACGACTTTCTGGTCAACCGGGATTACCGCTGCAAGCCCCCCATGTCGATAGCGGACAGTGCAACTGGATCGACGACCGTATATACGCAATTCAAACATGAGACGCCCCCGATCTCGCTACCGGACTGTTGAGTCACTGTATCGCTTCGCGGCCTCTGGTCAAGGCCGTTTCGCACTGCGGCGAGAACTGTCCAAACCCCGCCGCCACGACTGCCAAATGGGTCCCGCCACGGTCGGGTTCAAGCGCGACAAATGCCGATTTACAAAGCCCTGGAAACGGAAGATCATCCGTTAACTGCAAAAAAGTCCTTGGAATAGCAGGTCGAAACGACTAGATTCGCAAAGTCGATGGCACGATAGCCCGTTTGGCTCGTTACGGACTACGCAGGTATTTAACCTCGATACAGCCAGTCGACAGGCCCGAGACAGTGAAGGTCCGGGGTTGTAGATCCATACAAGTCTAGTTCTCAAGATGGCGCCCTTCCGAAAGGGCAAACGGGTTAGAACGTTTAACAATGCATGACGGAAAAATGAGACAAGGTCAGAATCCCAAACGATCCCGCGGTCGTGGCGGCGGTGGTGGTGGTGGTGGCGGACGCAGAAACGTGTCCCCGCGGCATCAGAACTTCGACAGCAACGGTCCCAGCATACGTATTCGCGGCAACGCAAGTCAGGTCTATGAAAAATACCTGCAACTGGCGCGCGATGCGAACGCTGCCGGCGACCGAATCAACGCCGAAAACATGTACCAGCATGCGGAGCATTATTTCCGCATTCTGAACGTCGATGACGGCGAGGGAAATCAGGCCCGCAATAATAACAATCGTGGCAATGGCAACGAATCACGCCAGCCTGATCGCCAGCAGAACGGCGAACGGTCGCAAGCCGACGACACTGAAAACACCGAAAAACAGGCCGACGATCAGGCCCGCGACGCAGATTCCGAACAGCCGCGCCGCGACAAAGAGCCAGCATCGGATGCAGAATCATCCGACGGCCAGAATACCAGCCGACGGCCGGCTCGACGGCCAAGACGCGCCCCTGTCCGGGCCGCGAATCCCGACACCGGAAACGCTTCGGATACTTCGGAAGGCACGGTAGCCCCCGAACCAAAGGTCGAAGCTGAAGTTATTGTTGAAAAGCCGGTCGTCGAAACCGCGCAGCCTGAAGCCGCGGAAGAACGCGTTATCGATTAAATTGCGGTCGGTACGCCGAAACCCGGCATTGCGCTCCCATTTGTCCCAAACCGTTACCGCCTGTCGCAGAATCAGCGACGGCGGCAACGCGGGTGGCATTACCGCCGTCTGTCCGCAGATCGATGCCTTTTGGGAGGGGCAGGGTGGGCAATCGATCAACGGCTTTCCGGAAACCTCGGATGGAAACCATCTTCCGTCCCCGGCATGACTGGATAATCGCCCAAGACAGCCGCGCTTTCAGTGATGAAGGTCACAGCACGGTCGTTTTTTATTTTTATTTGCGCTTTGCGTGGCGGTGGATACGTTTGCCGTATGAGCGACACACGCAAAAAACGGCCGCCGCGCCCGGTGACAGCGCAATCGCTGGAAGCCGCGGCATTGGCTTATCTCCATCGATTCAGCACCTCAGCGGCAAATCTGCGTAATGTCCTGATGCGCCGCGTGTACCGGGCGGCGCAGGCCAATGGCGACGATCCATCAGATGGCGCCACCCTGATCGACGCATTGATTGAACGCTATCTTCGCGCCGGACTGCTGAACGACACCGAATACGCGGCCGCGCGCACAACGACACTGCACCGGAACGGCACTTCGAACCGGGGAATCCGAATGCGGTTATCCGCGAAGGGCGTCCATAGCGATGATATCGACCAGGCACTGGAATCCCTGGCCGAGGAAACCGGAAACAGCGAACTACGCGGCGCATACAATTACGCGCGACGCCGGCGGCTTGGGCCCTGGCGGAAAGCCGACCGCGACACCTATCGTGATCGCGACATGGCATCGCTGGGACGACAGGGATTCGTTTACCAGATCGTCCGGCAGGTTATTGATGCGCCGGACGTCGCCGCACTGGAAGAAGACCTCGAATCGGACTGAAAGTTACGGCGCGCTGGCGCCAAGCAATGTCGATAGCGATTCAACATTTTCCAGGTCGTCTACGATTGTCAGCATCTGCTCCGTCTTCGCCGCCCCGACGATCGGTTCGGCAAGGCCGCGGAACTTCGTCTGCAACCGCCGCCAGGTCAGGTCCAGGTCCTCGACCGGATCGCTCAGATCCGCATGACCCTGCAACACCGTACCGTCGCGCAAATGCACAACCACAATGGACTCATTCCGTTCCAGCGTATCGTCGCCGATAACCGCCGCGCGCGCACAAAGCGCCATGACATCCGAACGGCCGATAATCGCATCGCCGAACGTATCCAGCCGCCCCGTATCGACCCCGGCCAATGCCAGCCCGACCGCAAACCGCAGGCTGAACTTGGCCTCCAGCCCGGTTGAGGGCACCGGAATATTGCACATGCGCAGGCAACGCGACGTGACCCGTATTTCAATCCGGTCAATCGCCTCAAGATCAAAGCCGGGGTTGTCCCGGCAGACCCCGGCCGCATCGATCGGCCCATGGGTGCCATAACAGGCAGCATGATATTTAAACCGCATCGTCGGCAGTAAATACCGTTCACCCAACCCGTCGAGGCCTTTTTCCGGCGCGAATGTGTC
>Ga0222651_1000056_pt1 | contig 84626 bp, 87 predicted proteins | sample AntAcemetagen369_FD_179855 | JGI IMG/M metagenome (GOLD analysis project Ga0222651, IMG submission 179855) | Saline water microbial communities from Ace Lake, Antarctica - #369 | ecosystem: Environmental > Aquatic > Non-marine Saline and Alkaline > Saline | place: Antarctica: Ace Lake...
AGCTGACATCTCCCTTTCCCAACTGCGATGCAGTCGGAAACCGCCCCTGCTTCTCATCCTGATTTCCCTTCGCATTTACCCTTAATACACCACAATATCAGTTTCCTTCTGCATCGTTACGGCTAAGTAGAGGATCGTCGCTTTCGTAAACCGTTTGCAGCACGTCGCCAATGCTTTCTGCCATCTCTTCCCACGAACCACGGCGAGGCGATTAGAATCGGAAAGGCGTTTGAGATCGAATTTAATGTTTCCCCAAAAAGCCGCTGCTTCCCAGCCCTAAAAATCGTTCATACCGAATAACACGTCCAGTTTACCGTGTTGCTGGACGGGGCGTTTGAACTCCGGCACAAACCGCTCGTAGTCCATGACGTCTAGTGTCCTGGTGACGTAAACCACGAGTAGCCTCCCGTCGTTTTCTTCCTTAACTTGCATGGGCATAACAGACTTCTTAGTGGGCTTAATCTTACAGTTTACGCGGCGAGCGGTTGAATCGCGAAGCCACCAACCGTAAGAGGGTTTCACCATTCGTTTCAGAACCAGAGTAAACCTCCGGCCAGCATAATCCTATGGCGGGTTAACCCACTTCTGGATCGGAGGGCCGGCGTGATGCAGCCGGGGTAAGCTAACCGCACCCCAATGACGCATGCTGAATACCGCAGAGAAGCCTTTCGTGATACCAACTCGGCAAGCAGGAGCGCCCCGCCCTGCGCGGATCCTTACCATGATCACGCTCGCCCGACTGACCGGTTAAGATCGACGCACTTACCAAATAATTCTGCACGAACTGCCCGTCATGGCCACATCCTCGCACTGCCGAAGACCGATCCAAAGAAAACAGAAACGATCGGAGCGTTGATCACCCTCTGCAAGTTTCTGAAGCGGTCCGAAATTCGTCCGCCAGTTCCAATAGTTGCGAAGCGGATCTGTTGCTCGTTATCGGACATCGTGAACCCCGTTTTTTCGTTAAGTGATCGACGGGGGGGCCTGAACAACTACGACCGTCCAGAAAACGAGACCGATTCACGATCCTGAGTTCCAACCGCGAGGAAACCCGCGTAACCGGTGCCGGACTCGAACCGATCGCCAAAGCCATGCGCGCCAACGGGCGATATTCTGATTTTTGGTGAATCCAGCGCTAACCAACTGGAAATGGATCGTTTTGAAAGGGTCGAAAGAGTCAGGTTTTGAATTATTCATTATGCGGCGTTTGGCGGCGTGAACTTGGTTGAAGCCCTCCCTACGTTCCGATGCCTAAAACACGTATAACTCGTCCTGATTCCGGCAATTCACTGCGCGCCTCGGTCCAAATTGATGATCTTTCAGCGCGGTGCGCTATCACTCCTGATTGTGGCAAGGAACCGTGGAACCGCTCCGCGTCGCCTCCATCGCCAAGTTGGCCGAGGCCAGGCCGAGATCGCGAACGGCGCTGCAATTATCCTAATGGTTCGGCGCGAACTTCAGGATGACGCCGCCGAGGGCCAGCATCGGAGCGGGCTTCGCCCCCGTCTGATTCACGGGAACGAGCAAGGACCGGAGTCGCTCGAACTACGCCGCCACCTACCGTGTGGCCACGAAATACGACCAAGGGGGCACTTTGTTCAACGGTTGAAACTGCCGCGGAAGATGGGTTATCTGCAGCATGCTTTCGGCTCCATAATAAAAAGACTAGGAAGTGGCCCATGATCCAAAAAATCACGATCCCTACGACCATCGCGAGGTTGATTTCAGTGGTCCACTTGCTCCAGATGAAGAGTGGCCGGCGGTCATTTTGATCAAAACTCATCGAGAAAAGCGTAGAGGTTGCGAGTCGAGCATGATCACACAGCGCCCACCCGTGTGGGCAAACTCGTCTTTCGTGGTGCGCGCCAGGGTTTCCTTTGGGAGGTTTACAAAGACGGAGAAATCTTCGTGGCTGATCCGTGCGACGTTGGCCGGAAGAATTAAAAACTGTCCTCCCGCATACCAGTGGCCGGTTTCGAGGTGCTTGATGTTTTGGAGCATAACCGAAAGTAGCCGAAGTTCGGACGGACTTATATGGGGTCTAACCCGGGCCATAAGTCCATTTAGCGTCGGTCAGTGAAGGGTAATCACGCTCTGCCAGTGGAAGCTTTCGGCGTAGATTTTGCCGAGGGCTTCCATGCCGGACGAGCGGACGGTGAACCACCCACTCTTCGTCACCGCCTTGAGTCCGCCGAGGTGGGCGCCATTGCTGAGGGCCTTGGCCTGGATTGTCTCGATCTTTTACCGGTGAGTTCCTTCACCTGGACTTGGGCTTCCGGGAATGACTCGATCCGGCCAGTGATCACCGATGCTACTTAATGCTCGTCGGCGGCGTGACCGCAGCACGTGATGGCGACAGCGACTGTCAAACCCGCGAGCAGAACCAGCGAAAGTTTGGCGCGGTCATGCCGGTGAAATTGTAGTTCAGGCAGCAGGTCGGCGCAGGCAATGCCCAGAAAGATGCCGGCGCAAAACGCTAGGGCCTACCCCAGCCAGACGGGATTTTCGTGTGCCCAGGCTCCCGTCTCCAAAGTAAAACAGCAGCGCGCCCAGCGGCGTCACCAAAGCAAACGCCAAATTCACAAAATGCCGTGACTTGCGCGTCGATCCGCTGACCGCCATTAGAGTGATGATCGCCAGCGCTCCGAAGGGCTTGTGCAGGATCACCGCCAACGACCGCCCCCAAGCCGAGCGCGGAGCCTGCTGCAGGTGCGTCTGTCGCCACGGCAGCAGCCATGGCCAGCCCGTCAAAAATGGCGTGCTACGACAACCCCACCGCCACGCTTATCCACGTCAAACCGCGCGCCGACCGTTCCGCCAGCAAATCGGTGTGCCCACTCGGTTCCTCTGGGCTGCCCTCGGCAACATCGTAGTGATGGAACGGCAGAAAACGCTGGAGGAAGAACATGGGCAGAAAACAGCCCAGCAGCCAGCTGTTGGCTGATGAGACGGAATGAATCTGACCGATGGCGTGCGGCAACAAATCCGGTAGCGCCTGCCCAAACATCAATCCGGCCACAAAGCTGATGGCCATCTGCAGACGTGTATGCGTCAGCTTAAACAGCGTCGGCAGCACTCCTCCCGCCAAGGCCGCCAGCAGGGCCAGAATACAATAACCGACCAGCAGCCATGCCGGGGAGGAAACCATCGTATTCATCGAGACTTACCCTCCTCCGGGAACAATTTTTCCGCGCCGCTATAAGCCTCCGCCGGGAGGGTAGCGGATTTCACCAACGTAAATAGCGTTGGGCATTTTCGCCGCGTCCACCGTCGGTCCGTTTCGGTTTTCCCCCGTTTGGGCGACGAGATTGAGTCCGTCGGTATTGGCGGCAGTGTGGGTTGGTTGATACCCTTTCATTGATTCCCTTTCATGGTGTGATCAGTGGTTAGTTTACGACTCAGGATATTCGCATTTGGGCGATGGTCAATTCGGCCGCTCCGGGAATATTACGGTGCCAGATAATGGAGCCCTGTGGCTGGCTGATATGCCGGGCCACCACGGCGCACTTGACCTTAAAAAGGAAAAAATGTCCCGCCCGTAAACGTCGAGTGACTCGAAATTTGCCTGAGCCTTGGCGATGATCAGGCCAGCCACCGTAGCATCAGAGCGCAACGCATCATTGATGCCCCCCATGACGATGACGCTAAGGGTGTCCGCGAAAGCGCACCGATAGTTTAACGCCTAGTCTGTTTTTCTTTTGCCTCGTGATCCGAATTTATCGAATCCGCAGCAGTGAAAATCCGTCTGCGCCTGGTCGCAGTGCGTTGAGGGTAAGTGCGCAGACTCTCTGCCGTAGCCACTGCAAGACTGCCCGGAAAATGGGTGGCGAAATCACTACCACCAATCAATAGTAGAACAAGTTTGGGCACGGGACCGGTCACACTTCCGGCACCCGAACCGGCACCCGAACCCGGAGCTTTTTCAGTGCACGGAATGCCACAACGGTCACGACAATCCAGAACAACGATCGCAGAGTCATCGCGCCAATCGTGCGCAATTCGTAGGTCCCACCGTCCAGCACATGAACGCCGAATGCACCAAAGACCAGCAAGGTGGAGGCCGCCACAAAGAGTGAGGCACTACCGGCCCAGTTCCTGCGCGCAAGCAGCGCGGCTCCGGCCAGCAGATAAACGAAGCCGGCGAGAAAATCAAACCACAGCACAAACGGGACGGCATGGCCCACCGCCGCGCGCATTTCCTGAGTGCCAAACAACGCGCGACTGCCGCTCACCACCGTGACCAGCCCGATGACGATGGCGGCAATGGCCAGTCCTTTCAGGGGCCGAGAATATCGCGCCCGGCGCAGCTGAGAAGTTCGAACAATTTTCGGGATGGATTGAATAGCGGGTAAAAGGGAATGTCACGCAGGACAGAGATGAAACACATGAGGGAAATGGTGACAGCGTCAGGGCTTGGGCTTGGGGAGCGGACGCCAGTTCTGATGCTCGAAATATTCCGGATATTCGGCCAAAGCGTCGGCCAGCTTCATGACGCCCTCGTCGGACGAGGGGTTCGCGGCGACCAGGGCCGCTCCGGTCATGAGTTCGGTGATCAGGACGTGCAGGTTCGAGTCGGCCGCTGGTTCGAGCTGACAATTTTGCATGAGGTAAGCCACGTTTTCCTGCACGGCGTCCGCCAGCAGCTTGGCCTGTTCCTGATTAAAATTGCGGTCGGCAGGATCAGCCAGTGAAGACGCGACCGCGTCGCGGATGCGCTGCATGCCGAGGCGCAAGGGTTCGTCAGTCTCCCAACGTTGGCCGTCATGGAGCGACAATACCGCCGCTCCATGGTGGCCGTGGCCATGGCCATGCGCCGTCCGGAAGTGAGTCCATGCGGCCAGGCCAATACCGACCAGCGCAATGGCGATGAGACCGGCGATGAGCGACCAGCGTAATTTTGATACGGGTGGTCTCATCGCGAATCACTTGGGGGGATTTCAACCAGCCACCGTCGCGCATCGACGGCGTTGGTCTTATCGAAGTAGCGAACCGTCGCCTTGGTGAATGGCATGCAGAATATCGCTAGGTGTTGCTGCCATTTAGTCTGACCGACCATGGCGAGGCGCTTTATATCGGCAAAGTGCTTGAGATCGAACTTGATATCCTCCCAAAAAACCGCGGCGTTCCATCCGTGAAAATCGATTATATCGAACAGCACATGCAACTTGCCATGTTGCCGGACGAGGCGTTCAAAATCAGGGACAAAGTGTTCATAATCAGTGACCAAAAGTTTTCCGGTGACGTGAACCGTGAGCAGGTTTCTGCCGTTTTCTTCTTTAATTTGAATGGGCATTTTGGACTATTTAAGGGGATTGAGCCTATCGGTTTAGAGGCTTGTTAGTTTTCGGTGATGATCAGGGGGAGAATCCTGCCGCCGCGCGTCCGTGGAAGTGAGGTAAAACCACCAAACGCGGAGGCGATGCGACGATCGATTCGGCCCCAGAGTAGGCCACTTGAGAGCTTTCGCCTATGGGGTGTTAACCCACTTCCGGGTCGCGCACCGGCGGGGTGCAGTCGGGTATCACCCCATAGCCAACTGCCCTTCCGATAGGGCAGACTGAATACCACAGAGAAAACTTCCGCGATGCCAACTCGGCAAGCAGGAGCGTCCTACCCTGCCCATCCTTACCATGATCACGCTCGCCCAACTCACTGGTGCAGATCGACGCACCTACCGCCGGATTCTACATGATCCAATCGTCACGAACCTGCGACGTGAACGGGTCCGAACTCTTTTGGATACGCTGGGCGACGTGACGGAAATCCCCGGGGGTGGACTACGAATCACTCGCAATGGCCACGTCCTCGCACTGCCGCGTGCGAGTGCCTCGAAGACGGAAACCTCCAGCGCATTGAACAACTTGCGTCGATTCTTCAAGCGATCCGAGATCCCGCCACACCACTCCAATGGGCGCGAAGCGCATTTGTTGCTCGTGATTGCCCATCACAAAGCCCGGGTTTTTCGGTCAGTCATTGGTGGCGGAGTCGTGGAGCAGCTGATGAGCTCCGCCGACCGAGACCGCTTCAACCAACTAAATTGGGGCGGCAAGAAGCTCCCTCAAACCAGTGCCGCCTTCGAACCCATCGCCCAGGTCCTGCGGGTTACGGGCACTATTCTAATCTTTGGTGAATCGAGCTCCACCCAACAGGATATGGATCAATTTGTCATTTGGCTGAAACAGCAACACCCCGAATTGGCTGATCGAATCAGCGGCTCGATCGTGCTGGATCACAATCAGTTTACGCCAGGTTTGTTGCTGGCCAAAGCTCGCGCCTACCACGCCAACGTGCGGCTTTATCCCATGGCGGATTAGTTCCACTTAAGAGTCGAGGATGGCGCGCTAGTTCGTTGCTGGGGCGAGAATAAGACCCGCTCGCTAGGGTTCCGCGATCATCGGACGGTGAAAAATGACGGAAAAATTACCGGATAATCGACGGTAAAATCCTCTCCAATTTCAATATGAAAAACACTATCAATCGAATTTTGAACTATGTTCTCTACCTATGCATGACGTCGATGCTAGGGACAGGTTTGCTGCTGGCATTTCGGTTAGTTCCAGGAAGTATGGGTGGCAGAGGATTAACCCTTTGGGGATATGATCGTCACCAGTGGGGTGACCTTCATTCGTGGATGTCCTATGGATTTGTTCTCCTGCTATTGGTTCATCTAGGTCTTCATTGGAAGTGGTTGGTTAAGATCGCATCCCAGAGTCATTCTTGGAGATTATGGGCCGGGCTTTCTCTTGGGCTATTGCCGATTTTGTTGCTCGTGCTCTATCCTCTCGGATCTTGATATTGTATTTTTTATACGGATACTTATGATTCCTTTCCCGTTTAGCTAGGAAAGGTAAAATACCTTTGAGGACCTGCCCAACGCCATGACAAATTGAGAGGCCGAGATGGCTGTATGCCGTCGGCCCCGAGACGAGCATCGGTTGCATCTTGGCTGCGTCGCGCGCTCCCGGTGAATCAATCTTCACGGCCTCTAGCGGGCAGCTAGTGGTCAGGGTTGGCTGGGGATTTCGCCACCTTCGTTCTCCCAACGTTCTATCGCCACTGAGCTTCCCGGTTCAGTTTTCCGAAGTGTCATCGCATTCCAGAGCTCAATGACCGACACCTCCGGATGGTGCGGATCGTGACCCAAAATACTGAGCGACGCCGTGCCCATCAGGAAGTGCCGCCCCTGACTCACCGGCAGGCCGATCCACCGGGTGGCTAGAACGCGGCCCAAATGACCATGGGTGAAAATCGCAACATTTCCTGAAAACCCGCGCAGACGGGCAATCAAACGGTCCGCGCGATCGGAAATCTGGGCGGGCGTTTCGCCCTTTGGGCCCCCGTCTTGAAAGATATCCCAGTGGGGCCGCTGCTGCAGAATTTCGTCGGTGGGCAGGCCTTCGTAAACACCGTAGTCCCATTCGACGAGATCGGCCGCAATTTCCGGTATAGGATCCAAGGCCACGAGCTCACAGGTTCGCTGCGCGCGCTGGCGAGGACTGGTCAAGACCCGAGAAAATGGGATCATCGTCAGACGCTGCGCCAGATCATTCGCCTCCGCCTCCCCCCGCGCGGTCAGGGAAATATCGGTGGTGCCAGTGTGCCGCCCGGAGAGCGACCATTTCGTTTCACCATGTCGGATAAGATGAATGCGCAGAGGCGCTATTTCTGTCATCATGAATCCGTCGTCTCCATGTTCGCACTATATTCGCCCCGCCGTGCCGCCCGGTTGCACTGGGCGCGATGATTCAGAGCATTCTGGGCCGCCGCCACGTTGGCTTCTTTCCCTTGCCAGATCTCCAAAGCGGGTTGTTGAATCGCCCGACCATACGAAAACGACAGCGGCCAAGGGAGTTGTGATTTGAATCGAAAATTCATCATATTAAGACGGGCCGAAGCCAGCGCAGCGCTTTGGCCGCCGGATAAAAATGCGATTCCCGGGACGGCAGCTGGGATGGTGCGGAAGAGACATTTTACCGTAGCGTTAGTCACTTTGTCCAGCGACGCCTGCTGCGGACAATTCAATCCCGGCAGCACCATGTTGGGCTTTAGGATGATTCCCTCCAACAGGACGCGTTGGCGATTCAGTTGAACGAAAACTTCCCGAAATGCTTCCTCGGAAACTTCATGGCAACGCTCCAAACTATGGCCTCCGTCCATGAGCACTTCCGGCTCAACAATCGGAACGAGTCCTGCCTCCTGGCACAATGCAGCATAGCGGGCGAGAGCATGTGCGTTGGCTCCAATCGCGCTGTGGCTGGGCAGGCTGTCACCGATAACAATGACCGCCCGCCACTTGGCGAACCGCGCACCCATTTGAAAATACGCTTTCAGGCGATCCCGCAATCCATCCAGTCCTTCGGTAATTTTTTCGCCCGGATGTCCGGCGAGGGCTTTGGCTCCCATGTCCACCTTAATCCCGGGAATGATGCCGGCTTCGTCGAGTATTTTTATAAACGGAATGCCATCCTTCGTCTGCTGGCGGATGGTCTCGTCGTAGAGGATCGCGCCGCTGATGGACTCGCTCAGGCCGGGCGCGGTGATGAGTAATTCGCGATAAGCGCGCCGCATCTCCACCGTCTTCGGGATAGCGTGCGCGGCGAAGCGTTTGTCGCAGGTGGGCGTGCTTTCGTCCATCGCCAGCAAGCCCTTGTCGTCGGCGACGAGAGCGCGGGCGGTATCAATGAGTGATCGTTCGTTCATTTGAGTGTAGTTTACACCCAAAGTCCGCAGGGTTCTATGGGGTACTTCCCCACCTAAGGCGATGCGACTTCGATTAAACGCGGTGTGACTGAATCTGTTTCATAAGCGTTACCACTCAGCGTTTTCAGTTGCATGGTTTATTCGAAATCCTCGCTTCTTTACTATGATATCCACCAATCTATTTCTGCCCCTATTCGTCACCGCACGAGTGAAACCCCTAAGCGAACTGCGTCGTTACTTTTATTGTAATCCAGTAGGTTCTCGCCATAACCTGTCCAGTACTGGATATGGAAAAATGAGGCTCCAGTTCTGCGCCACAGTCGAGTAGGAATGGTGAAGTCGATTTGCGTGTAACCGTGGTCGAAATCCTTTCCAAGCGCTCCAGAAACGGACAACGCGAGACCTCCATGTTTGGCGAGCACCAAGCGTAATTCGCCGTACCCACGGTAATCTGCAATATCCCTATTTTCGTCCCCAGCACTCAGGTAAGTGAACAGCCTTGGCGCAGCCGTTAAGTGCCAACCATCGAGATCGCCGATCGTAAATGCCGCCCGCACAAATAAGGTATTCAATCCGCGGGAGTTGAATCCGCTCCTGCCGTTGGACTCGTGTTGAACGGCTACCTGCCAACCCAGCCAAGTGACCATCCGAGGTAACTCCGGTTCGGCCGCAAAAAACTGAAAGCCGATTTCAGGCATGTAACTGGTATCGTAGAAAGAATTCGAATCACCTTCAATGGCCCACAGCGTGCGCTGGGTATAGGCAATGTTAAAGTTTTCCATAAGTGGAATCTGCTGAGCGAGCCACGAATCCTCCACAAACAAGTGATACTTGAAGCTCAGCTGAAATTTTGCGGCCGGAGTTCCGAAACCGTATAAAATATACATGGGCTCATAGAGGCCAAATTTTTTGGAATAGTAGCGGGTCAATTGATCGATTGCCAGCGGACTTCCATCCGCTCCAGAGCTGGAGCGACGTAGGATTTCATTCGCAGGACCCGTATTCGCTTCATCGGCGGGTGCCGAGGCGGTGATTCCCAAAACTGCCCGTAAGACTACGGGCTCATTTACCGCAATTTCCACCCGCCCGGAGATGCCCTCGGGCAAGTGAAATGAAAGTGGAATAAGAGCGAACCCGCCGGGGGAGATGGTCTTTTTTGACGCTTCAAAATCAACCGTTAGTTGCACCGGCCAACGGTCTGATCCGTCAATGATCGTGCCATTCAGGATTGAAGGTAGCGATGGCGTTGCCTCGTGCGGAAGCCGGTTGATGATGACAAGTTCCAACGCCTGCGGTGTCCCTGCTACTGAGCTTCGCTGAGGTGCCACCAAACTGTAATCAAGGCCGACTTCGGCCGTGTTTCCGGACCTCACAAAAAGCAGCGTTGAAGCCACCAGCATTCCAAAAACGGTGACTTTACGGACAGTCGCTGAACGGCCTGAGTATCGCAAGTATGTCATTTTTATTTTTTTATTCATCTCAATAGATTACTATAGGATTTCATTTAAATTAATTCATCCATCTGTTTGGCACTATTATTCAAGTGCAGCACTCCTGCAAGTGCGCGTGCGCTTTTCGCACGGCTTCCTTCACGAACGGTATCAAAGGAGGCGGTACGCTCAGATTGCGAACGCCAGTCTTTAAAAGTGTTTCTACTGAACTAATCTTGCTCGCAAGCTCACCACAGACACCAACTGGGATGACGTCCCCACCCATGCAAACGATCTCTATAAGTTTTATAATTGCAGGATGATCATCTTTGAAATATCCGCTTACTAATTCATTCTCGCGTCCGGCAGCCATTGTATATTGAGTCAAGTCATTCGTTCCGATATTAAGTAAATCGGATACCGCGGCAATCTCGGCAGCGCAAAGCGCGGCGGCTGGTGTTTCAATCATTGCTCCGAGTTTTGGTAGAACTTTACATCCGAGTTCTAGCGCGACTCGCTCGAGGGCAGATCTTACCATTTTCATTTCTTCAACGATCGTCACCATAGGGACGATGATCTGAATATCATGATCCTGCGCGATACGCAGTAAGGCCCGAAGCTGTAGATCAAACAATTCCGGGTATTCAAAAAGAAGCCGAATTCCCCGCCTTCCCAGAAAGGGATCCGATTCATGGGGAAGCGGTAAATACGGCAGGGGCTTGTCTCCGCCGACATCTAGGAGGCGAATTGATATTGTTTTGTGCTTTAATGGAGCTATCGTCCTTGTGATTTCATCGATAAGCTCCGCTTCGGTAGGTAGCATTTTCCGGGACAGGAAAAAGACTTCTATACGGAAGAGCCCCACTCCATCGGCACCGCATTCAACCGCCATTTCCGCTTCGTGCAGATTTCCGATATTGGCCAATACTGAAATAGTGACTCCATCTTGCGTGATCGCAGCCTCTCGGCAGAGCTCCTTGGCATCGGCGACCATTGTTTGATAGTGAACAACGCTTTTATTGAATCTAGCTTGGCTATTTTTGTCTGGCGAAACGGTTACGGTTCCTCGTGTTCCATCAAGAAGAAGAGTGTCACCCGTTGAGACACGTTTAAGGAGATTGGGGACTTGAGTGATTCCCGGTATGCCCATTTGGCGTGTAAGAAGGGCGAAATGTGAGCCGGGGCCGCCAGATTCGACGATGATTCCCGAGGTCGACCGGTGTGAGAAAAATGTGGTATCGGAGGGCAATAGTCGTTGGGCAACGAGAATGCTTCCTTTCGGCATTTTTTCGAGAGAATGGGTGTGAACACCCGCTAGCGACCTCATAAGTCTGCTACCGAGGTCAGCCATATCGTCACCCTGCTGTTGAAATGAGTCCCCCTTCATGGAACGAAATTTCCGCTCCCAGCGCTCGAACACGCTCTGAATTGCATGTTCCGCGTTGACCAATTCATCCTCGATTTCCGCGCGCAACTCATTGGTCAAAGTGACATCTCGAAGCATCTCCTCATGCGCTCGAAAAATCTCCGCCATCTCCGAATTGAGCGTCTTTTGAATGCGATCGGCGGACAGACTTAAGTCCTCGAGTACGTTGCCGATCGCATTTTCGACGTTTGCGTACTCTTGATCCACTTGATCTATTTTAATCCCGTAATGCCGCTGCTCACGCTCATAAATATCCCGAAACACGAACGCCGTCCCCGAGACCAAGCCAGGCGATATTGAAGCTCCCGAGATCGTGAACTCTTTTTTATTCGTAGTCATATCGTTTCAATTTTTTAACGGAAAATCGGTTATATTATCGGCCCGTAATTTCAATCGACTCCATTGTGCGTTAGTTACTCGATAGGAATCGCTGCCTCCTAAACACATGAACTGCATGCCGATCGTCTCAAGAATGAAGACTGAAACTGGCGATTAGTCGTCCAGCAGACTGCGCAGCATCCACGCAGTCTTCTCGTGCAACTGGATACGCTGGGTGAGAAGGTCGGCGCTCGCCTCATCAGACGCTTTTCTCACGACCTCAAAGACTGAGCGCGCGGTGCGCACCACCGATTCGTGTCCGTTCACCAATAGCCGGATCATTTCGACGGCTTTCGGCACCCCGGAAACTTCCTCAATGCAAGTGAGGCTCGCAAATTCGCTGTAAGTAGCCGGGGCATGCATGCCGAGCGCCCTGATACGTTCTGCGATTTCATCCACGGCAAGAGCCAGCTCTGTGTAATGCGTTTCAAACATAAGATGCAGCGTCTGGAACATTGGACCGGTGACATTCCAGTGGAAGTTATGTGTTTGAAGGTAAAGCGTGTAGCTATCGGCGAGCATACGCGAAAGCCCCGCCGCGATTTCAGCACGATCGGCTTCATTAATTCCTGTATCCATAGTTTTGGTTATTTTCATATTAATATATCTGAGGGGTTATAGTTTATTCGAAATAGGCGTTTAGCACATACTGTTGCACCATGCGTTGCGTGTTGAAGAACGATCCGTTCAACGCGATGGCGTGCCGCATCACGTCAATAAATTCGTCTCTTTTTTGGTAGAATAACGGAGCCACGACGCACTCAAGTTTATCGTAAAGTGCTCTGGCGTCCGCCGACGTGCGTTCCGGAGATTCGGTCTGCAAATCCGACGGCGGCTCACCAATGGACCATCCCGTGATACCTTCGATACAGCCCGCAATCCACCAACCGTCCAATACGCTGAAACTGGGCACGCCGTTGATCGCGGCTTTCATCCCACTTGTTCCAGAGGCCTCCATCGGAGGGAGTGGCGTGTTCATCCAAACATCAACCCCGGCCGTCATAAGCTTGCCCAAACGCATGTCGTAGTTTTCGAGATAAACCAGCTTTACATCCGCCCCTAGCGATTCACCGGCCCGCCAGATATGCTGGATGATTTCTTTGCCTGCTTGATCGTTGGGATGGGCCTTGCCGCCATAAATAATCTGGAGAGGTCCGGTCTTGGCCGCTAGGGCCTTCAGTCGCTTTAGGTCTGAAAGCAACATATCGGCCCGCTTGTAGGGAGTCGCTCGCCGGGCAAAACCTAAGGTTAAAACTTCCGGGTCGAGTTCGATCTGATTGTTGTCATTTACGAAATCGATAAGGCGTTGTTTGGCTTTCATATGCGCCGCCCATAGGTCCTGCCTTGGGATGCTTAACGCGTACCGCAGACTGAAATTTTCCGCCCTCCAACCGGGAATTTGAATATCAAAGAGTTCCTTGATGTCCGGCGCCATCCACGTTGCCGCATGCACCCCATTTGTAATATGATGGATCTCATAGGAACTAAACATGAGGCGTGAAACTTCCGCGTGCCGTTTAGCCACTCCATTGACGTAGTGGCTCAGGTTGAGCGCGAGGTAGGTCAAGTTGAGCGTATTTTCTTTTACGAAAATAGTGTTCGTATCAAAGGTGCCGTGCTCCTTTTGCAGAATCCGACCGACCAACTCGCCGCAAAACAAGTCGCCCATATTGAGAAACCTCTGCCGCTGTCCCAGCACCCGCCCGACCATATCCATCGGGAACTTGTCGTGGCCCGCGGGCACGGGAGTGTGCGTCGTGAAAATACACTGAGCTTTGACCGCATCGATATCGTCGCAGTTGATGGATTGGCGATTTGCTTGCTTCGCGCGTTCGTCAAGAAGCTCCAACGTCAGCAGGCTCGCATGGCCTTCATTCAAGTGAAACCGCTCGAGATTTTCACAGCCAAGCTCGCGCAACATTCTTACCCCCCCGATCCCTAAAACGACTTCCTGGCAAAAGCGGTAGTAGGAGTCACCCCCGTAAAGCGTGTGGGTGAGGGTTCGATCCCATTCCGAGTTTTCGGGCAGGTCGGAATCCAGAAAAAATACTGGAACGGAGAAACCCGCATTACCGACGACTTCATATTTCCAAGCGCGCAGGTGAACCGTGCGGTTTTCCAAGGTCACGGTCACCCGCTCGGGCATTTCCGTCACGAATTTGTCCACCTCCCAGTCGGAGGGCCTTTCGTGTTGCCAGCCACTCGCGTCCAGCGACTGCGTAAAATAGCCTTTTCGGTACAAGAGTGTCACCGCGACGATCGGCACCTTCATGTCCGCCGCCGACCGCACCGTATCTCCGGCTAGGATACCAAGACCGCCGCTGTAGGTCGGCATCGCCGGATCGACCGCGATTTCCATCGAGAAGTAGGCAACCGTGCAGGCGTTCAACGGCCTTCACTCCATTTCCAGTTCCGTATTTCCGGCAGGTCTTCGCCGTGTTGATCGATGTATTCCTTATGCTCGATCAGCTTGTCACGGAGAGACTTTAGCACATAGGCCGCGCTGTGCCCAAGGGAAGGCACCCGGTTGATCACCTCGGCGACGAGATGAAAGCGGTCGAGCTCGTTCAGCACCACCATGTCAAACGGAGTCGTGGTCGTGCCTTCCTCATTGAATCCGCGCACGTGAATATTGTCGTGGTTGGTTCGACGGTAAGTGAGCCGATGAATCAGCGTGGGATAGCCATGATGAGCAAAAATGACCGGCTTGTCCTTGGTGAAGATCACGTCGAATTCCTGGTCGCTCATCCCGTGTGGGTGCTCATCCGGAGGCTGGAGCTTCATGAGATCCACGATATTGACTACGCGCACTTTCAGTTCGGGCAGATGTTCGCGGAGGATCGAGACGGCGGCGAGCGTCTCGAGCGTTGGCACATCACCACAGCACGCCATAACGACATCCGGTTCTCCCCCTTCATCGTTGCTGGCCCACGGCCATATGCCGATACCGGCGGTGCAGTGTTTGACGGCGGCAGCCATGTCGAGCCACTGCGGTGCAGGCTGCTTGCCGGCTATGATCACGTTCACGTAATTGCGGCTGCGCAGACAGTGCGACGTTACCGAGAGCAACGTGTTGGCATCCGGCGGAAGATAAACCCGCACGACACCGGCTTTCTTGTTGACCACGACATCGATAAAACCGGGATCCTGATGGCTGAAGCCATTGTGATCCTGGCGCCACACGTGCGACGACAAAAGATAGTTGAGCGAGGCGATAGGACGACGCCACGGAATATTGCCGACCACATCCAGCCACTTCGCGTGCTGATTGAACATCGAATCCACGATGTGAATAAAGGCTTCATAGCAGGAGAAAAAGCCATGCCGACCAGTGAGCAGGTAACCTTCCAGCCAGCCTTCGCATTGGTGTTCACTTAACATTTCCATCACACGGCCATCCGGCGCCACGTGATCATCACCGGGAAGAATCTCAGCAGTCGAGCAACGATCCGTCACTTCAAACACCGCGTTCCAGCGGTTCGAACTGGTTTCGTCGGGACTGAAGACGCGAAAGTTGGTCGGATTACCCTTGATCACATCGCGGATAAATTCGCCCTGCGTGCGCGTGGCCTCACTGATGATCGCGCCGGGCCGGGAAACTTCCACGGCATAATCACGGAAGTCCGGCATTTGAAGATCCCTCAACAGCAGACCGCCATTGGCTTGTGGATTGGCACTCATCCGGCGTTCGCCTTCTGGAGCGAGCTCGGCCCACTTGGAAAGAAACTTGCCGGACTCATCAAATAATTCCTCAGGACGATAGCTCTTCATCCATTCTTCCAGGATTTTAACATGGCCTAAATGACTCATGTCGCCCATCGGCACTTGGTGTGAGCGATACGTGCCTTCGGTGAGTTTACCCTCTACTTCCTTCGGACCGGTCCAGCCCTTCGGTGAACGGAAGATGATCATAGGCCAGCTCGGGCGAGTCTTGAATCCGTGAGTGCGCGCCTCTTGCTGAATGCGCCGAATATCGGCAGTCACTTCATCGATAGTGGCTGCCATGAGCTCGTGCATCTTGTCGGGATCGTCTCCCTCAACGAAATGCGGCGTGTAGCCATAGCCGCGAAAAAGCGATTCTAACTCATCATGCGGGATGCGCGCCAGCACGGTGGGTCCGGCGATCTTGTAGCCGTTCAAATGCAGGATGGGCAGCACTGCGCCGTCATGCACCGGATTGAGAAATTTATTCGAGTGCCAGCTCGTGGCGAGCGGGCCGGTCTCCGCTTCCCCGTCGCCGACGACGCAAGCAGCAATCAAATCGGGATTATCAAACACGGCCCCGAAGGCGTGCGACAGCGCATAACCCAACTCGCCACCCTCATGTATGGAGCCCGGGGTTTCCGGCGCAACGTGACTAGGAATGCCCCCGGGGAAGGAAAACTGTTTAAACAGGCGCTGCATGCCATCCGTATCTTGCGAGATATTCGGATACACTTCGCTGTAGACTCCTTCAAGGTAGGAGTTCGCCACCAAAGCGGGACCGCCATGGCCGGGTCCCGTCACATAGATTACGTCGAGATTTTGCTCCTTGATGACGCGATTCAGATGGACGTAGATGAAGTTCAGCCCAGGCGTCGTGCCCCAATGTCCAAGCAATCGTGGTTTAATATGAGACAGCTTCAGCGGCTCCTTGAGCAGAGGATTATCGAAGAGATAAATTTGGCCGACTGAGACATAATTCGCGGCACGCCAATACGCATCGACCTTGCGGCGCAGTTCAGGAGTGAGCGTATTCGTTTTCATGGTTTTTCTGTCATTTAGCCATCGTCGCAATCTTGACAATTTTCGTGGAGATATCCTCCGGCGAGAGGACGAAATCCACCCATCCGCTGTCGATCGCGGTCTGGGGCATGTCGGGTTGCGTGGCGGTATCGAGTTTCTGGGCGATGGTAATGCCTCCCGCTGCTTTGATGCCGCGTAGCGCCTCCGCCCCGTCACCATCATAGCCGGAGACAATGACCGCGATCAGTTTGCCTTTCCAGTTCTCGGTTAGGGAGCGCAGAAACACCGTGATCACATCGGGCCATCCCCGTGGCTTGGATATTGGTTGCAGGCGGAACTCCCCATCAAGGACGTGCAGATCGCGCTGCGTAGGGATAATGAATACGTGGTTCGGCTGGATATCCAATCGTTCCGTGATCAGTTCGACTGGCATCGCGGTGGAGTGCGGGAGTATCTCGTGAAGTTGCGTGGCTACATTTCTCACATGATTGACAATGACGATCGCTACTCCCATATCAACCGGCAGTTGCCGGAGCAGCCGCGTATAGGCGTCGAGTCCCCCAGCCGAACCGCCCACGCACACGATGGGAAAATCTTTGGTCGGAGACAGGGTCTTCATGGGCAATTACTCTCTGATTGGTGTTTCATTACTTTCCTAGCTCATTGCGGCTGGCAGTCCCTTGGATCAAATATCCACGATTTTCTCACCTCTCGCTGGATAGTCCTTTTCGAGGACGAACTCCACGAACTTGATGACTTCCCTCAAATCGGGGCGGCCCATCGGCATCGAATTATAGGCTACGTAGTAAATGGTCTGATCTGGCTTGATCAGGAACAGTCCCGGTTCTCCGAAAACAGCGGGCTCTTCTTCCTTGATCGCAGCAGATGTATAAAGCCCCCATTCATTCATTTGAGCAACGGTCATGCCGTAACCAAGTTCGAGGTCGTCGATCTCCCATTCGTCCTGACTCTGGCGGGCCCGATCTTCGGTGTCTCCCGAGGCGACGAAGACGGTGATGCCTTGCTTCGAGGCATCACCGAGAAGGCCGTTCAGTTTCTCTAGATAGCTCTTGCAGATCGGGCAATGGTGACCGCGGTAAAAGACCAGTAGTAGAAAGTTTTCCGGACGCTGATCAGCGAGCGACCAATGGCCGCTTCCGAGGCGTGGAATGGTAAGATTGGGCGCGTCTTTTTTAGGGGTGAGTTTCATGAAGATGAGATGTTTGATTTATTTTTGGGGGGACGGTTCCTTGAGTCGAAGCCGTTAGGCAGATGGTTCAGCCAACAATTTTGCGAGCGCCTTGATGTCCTTGACGACATGGTTAGGGTTCTCGGCGAGAGGATAGAGAACTTTCCCCGGACGAGCGACGAACACGGTTTGGAGGCCGGCCGCCTTGGCGCCAGCGATGTCCCATCCGTGCGCCGCAACCAACATGGCATCACTGGCTGGGATATCTGCTTGATCGAGTGCCCAGCGATAAACCTCCAGATCAGGTTTAAACTTGTGGATTCCCTCTACGGACAAACGTTGATCGACGATGTCGATTAGCCCCGCATTCTCAAATTGCTCCTTCACCCCGGCGTCCGACGAATTCGTCAGGCTGAACATAAGAAATCCCTGCTCCTTGAGATCTCTCAGACCGTCGATAACGTCGGGATGAGGAGGTAAATTGATAATGATTGGAGAGATCGCCTGCTCGGCTTCTTCATTGCTCAACCCGATCCCGTTGCTCTCTGCCACCATCTGGAGAGCGGCGATACCAATCTCCGGAAAGGGGTGATATTTCCCGGTCAAGGTATCGACCAGGGAGTAGTGTAGCATGGTGGAAAACCAGAGGCCGACGAGCTCGCCGCGGCCGTCGAGGACTTTGGTGACACTTTCCTGCAATGGCCTGAGATCGAGCAGCGTCTCGTTCACATCAAAGAAGATCACCTTGGGACGTGGCGTGTTTAGGGAAATCATAGGTGCTGCCTGTGCGTTCGCGAGACCTGAGGACATGATCGCGATAACGGCCAATCGTTGGAGGAAACGTGTCACTTAAGTTAGTAAGCGCCATTCGAGTAGGTCAGCTCGTAGCTGTGGGTGTATATCCGACACGGGGGAATGTTTTTGGAAAGGTGCTCATCGTATTTGAGGTGACTGGACCATCAGCTGGATATGAAGTGGTTTATCGTTAAAGGAGCTTGAGCAGTGCCTTGGCGGCCGCTTCTGAGGATGTTGGATTTTGCCCGGTGACGAGATTGCCATCGACGACTACATAAGAACCCCAATCCGGTCCTTTTTCATAGAGACCCCCATTGGCTTCAAGCATGTCCTCGAGCAGAAACGGAACAATTTTAGTGAGACCAACCGCCGCCTCCTCCGTATTCGAAAAGCCGGTCACGCGGCGGCCTGAGATCAACGATTTTCCGTCCGCCCTTTTAGTGTGCTGGAAGATCGCGGGAGCATGGCACACCGCGGCGAGAGGACGATCCTTTGCCATGAAAGTTTCGATCATGCGCTGGCTGTCGGCGTTTTCCGCCAGATCCCAAAGCGGGCCATGCCCCCCCGGGTAAAAGATCGCATCAAATCCGTCGGCATCGATCTCCGCCAACTTCGTCGTGTTACCGAGAACGCGTTGAGCCGCGTTATCTTTTTTGAAGCGTTCTGTTGCCTCTGTCTGTGCTTCGGGAACATCACTCTGCGGATCGAGAGGTGGTTGCCCTCCTGCTGGAGAAACCAGAGTAATTTTCGCTCCCGCATCAAGCAAGACGTAATAGGGAGCCGCAAACTCCTCCAGCCAGAAGCCGGTCTTTTTGCCGGTGTCACCGAGCTTGTCGTGCGAAGTCAGAATCATGAGAATTTTCATAGTGTTTGGTTTGGTTGGTTAGTTCAAAAGGCCGACGCGGTTCACGCGCTTGCCGAAATTATCGCCGTTGAGAAGGCCTAGGAAAGCGCCGGGCGGAATGTCTCCTATTAAGCCGCTTCAAGAATACGGCGGGCATCTTTCGGGGTGATGTCGCCGTGTTCGCCAAGGGCCGTCATACCGTGGTCTTGCAAGCCTTTGACGATATGATTGATCCCCGACGCATTTACGCCGTAGTCACTCAGCCGTGTCTTGATGCCCAAGCTCTCGAAAAAACCGCGCGTCGCGTCGATCGCAGCGTCGATCTTTTCGTCGTCAGAGCCTTCGCTAATATACCAGACATTGGCCGCATATTGTAACAGTTTCTCGCGCTTAGGGCCGCGCTGGTCATTCATCAGCGAAGGTAGCACGACAGCCAAGGTACGCGCGTGGTCGGTATCATTGAGCGCGGTGATCTCATGCCCAATCATATGGCTCGACCAGTCCTGCGGCACCCCGGCACCAATCAGTCCGTTCAGGGCTAACGTTGCCGTCCACATCAGGTTGGCGCGGAGGTCGTAATCTTCCGGTGTCGCAAGCGCCTTGGGGCCCAGATCGATCAGCGTGCGCATCAGGGTTTCCGCAAAGCCGTCCTGAATGGGAGCAGCGGATGGATAGGTTAGATACTGTTCGATGATGTGGACAAAGGGATCAGCCACACCATTGGCAATCTGACGGTCTGGTAGCGTGTAAGTGACCTCGGGATCCAGCACTGAGAATATAGGGTAGCAATGCGGGCTAACAAACGGGAGCTTCGCGCCCTTGTCCGGATTGGTAATCACGGCCGCAGAGTTCATCTCCGACCCCGTCGCGGGCAGCGTCAATACGGTGCCGAACGGCATCGCCTGCGTGACGGCAGATCCGCGTGATGTCAGAATTTCCCAAGGGTCGCCGCCATGTAGCGCGGCCGCGGCGATAAACTTCGTGGCGTCGATGACCGACCCTCCACCGACTGCGAGCAGAAAAGTGATGTCCTTTTGACCGATTAGTTCGACAGCCTTCATTGCTGTGGCGAAACGCGGATTCGGTTCGATCCCGCCGAACTCGACTAGGGTGTGACCCGCGAGGGCCTTACGCACTTGGGTCAGAACGCCAGTTTTTTCCGCGCTGCCTCCGCCGTAGAGGATCAGGACCTTGGCCTCAACGGGGACCTGATTTTTCAGGTCTGCGATGCGACCCTTCCCGAATAGTATGTGAGTAGGGTTACAGTATTTAAAGTTATTCATATTTCATTTTTTCTCAGTGTTAATGTGCAAGCGGACGTCGATGTTTCCGCGCGTGGCACTTGAATAAGGGCAAGTCTGATGCGTCGCCTCGCTTAGACGTTGCGCATCTTCGCGGGCCATGCCCGGTAGATAGGCGGTAATGTCCAGATCAAGCGCGTAACCGCCTCCGGCGCGCTGCCCGATTCCAACTTCGACCGAGGTTTTGGCTCCGGTGCTGTCGAGTTTGAGATGTTTTGCCGTCAGTTCCATCGCGCTGTCAAAGCAGGCGGCATAGCCGAGTGCGAATAGCTTTTCGGGGTTTACACCCGTCTCGCTACTGTCCGGTCGGACCATCTGAACCGAGTAAGTTCCATCGTCCAGAGACGAGGTTCCTGAGCGTCCGCCAGTTGCCGTCGCGATGGTTTTGTAGAAAATTTTCATAAATTTTAATATAGTAATTTTAGTATTCAATGCGAACCATGCATCTGCCGGAATAATTTGAGCGACCGATTTTTGGTGCTTATCTCGTGTGGAAACAATTTTTTTAAGCGGAAACAAGCGCTTCTTTAATGAAGACCTCGCCAGCTAGAATTTCAAAAACTTGATTTCGCATTATATCGTCTTCCAATACTTCAACCAAAGTTTCAGCGACATCTGCTCTAGAAATATTTCCTGGATTTCCTATTTTTTCTTTAAGTTGAATTCGGCCGCCCCCTGCCGTGTCAGTCAACGAACCGGGCCTGACTATGCTATAATGCAATTCGCTGGCTTTTAAATAGTCATCCGCATTTTGTTTTGCTCGTAAATAATCTTCAAGCTGATCACTACCGGAAGGATTGTCTGCGCCCATTGAACTTAACATAACAAACTTCCTCACGTCAGCATTTTTTGCAGCATCAATGAGTCGTTTTGCGCCCTCCTGATCGACTCCAATAATATTTTTACCTTTGGATCCTGCAGCAAAAATCACTTTATCTACATTTTTAACCGCATGACTTAGATCCGTTTCCAAGTCAGCTACGACGGCTGAAACATTCTGCTGTTCAAAGTAGTCTTTTTGCTCCCGATTTCTAACCATCGCAATTGGTTTATAGTCTTCAGATTCTTTTAATAGATTAGTAATTATTTTTCCGGTGGTACCGTTCGCACCGGCTATCAATATATTTTGTTTTTCGTTATTCATATTCTTGTGAATTATATGTTAGGTAAGTTTGCTTACTTTGAAGACCCGACGTGGATCACGCATTTGCCAAAATTATTTCCATTCAACATGCCGATGAAGGCGGCTGGCGCTTGTTCCAAGCCATCCACAATATCCTCGCGGTAGTGAATTTTACCGGTCTTTAGCCAGCCCCTCATCTCCGCGGCGAATTCTGGATACAAGGGCCCGAAGTCCTCGAAGATGATGAAACCGCGCATGGTGATTCGCTTGCGTAATATCTGACCCATCAAGTGGCCCATTCGATCAGGACCTTCGGGGAAACTGGTGGCGTTATATTGCGAGACCAGGCCGCATACGGGCACGCGCGCGCCGGCATTCAGTTGAGGGAGAACCGCGTCAAAGACCTTGCCGCCTACACTCTCGAAGTAGACATCGACTCCTTGAGGAGTTGCTGCGACCAATTCTTTGCTGAAGTCGGAAGATCTATGATCAAGGCAAGCATCCAACCCGAGAGTCTTCACCGCGTATTCACATTTCTCCGCGCCACCGGCGATGCCGATTACCTTGCACCCGAGAATCTTCCCAATCTGGCCGACCGTGGCTCCCACGGGCCCGGTGGCGGCTGCGACGACGAGTGTCTCGCCCTTTTTTGGCATTCCAATTATGGTAAGACCGGCCCACGCCGTAAATCCCGGCATCCCGGTCACCCCCAAGGCCCAAGACGGATGCTCCGGATCACGACCTAAGGAAGTGACCCCTTCGCCGTTCGATAAGGCGTAGTCTTGCCAACCGTTTGAACTGAGAACCCATTCCCCTTTCTTGAAACCCTCGAGCTTGGAAATTTCTACCTGCGCTACGGTTCCCCCCACCATCACTTCGCCAATTTCGACCGGCGGTGCATACGACGGAGCATCGCTCATCCGCCCCCGCATATAGGGATCAAGCGAAAGAAATTCCGTACGTAGCAACATCTCGCCCTCTTGAGGCGAGGGGACATCTTCTGTTTTGAGATCCAAGGTGCTCTCGGTCGGAGCACCTTCGGGTCGTTCTCGAAGAACGAGGCGGCGGTTTGTCGTGTTCGTTTGTTTCATTGTTATTTTCGTGTATCCACTCGCTGCTCAACTGGATCATCGCCAAGAATTGATCGAGTGATCATGCCCATTTTTGGTACAGGAATGATCCTAGTTCCCATCTTTCCAGGAAGTATCGCAACTGCGTCGTTTTATGGTTTTTAATCCATTTCTCAGAGGCGAATGAAGGTCTTGCATTCTACATTTTCGAATAGGGATTTACGGTCGAATTGATCCCGACTGGCGGATCGGGTCATGGGGTCACCAGCAGAAAAGAAGTTGGCCTACGGAGCGGGTCAGCCGTTGCTCTCCAGGTGATTGTTCTGGGAGTTTCTCATTGAGGTTAAACGGGATCATCCTCTCCCGGCGCTGACATATGCTTGGAAATATACGCGGGTTCACCCATTCTCTGGAGGAGGTCGAGTTGGAGTTCGAGCCAAGCCATATGCCCCTCTTCGTCCATAGCAATGCGCTCGAAAAGTGATCGGGTTCCAATATCGCCCGCCTTATCAGCTTGGCGGGCAGACGAAGTGTAGAAGGTGATGGCATCCTTCTCGTCAGTTAGGTCCGATTGGAATAATTGCATGAGCGATTCGGCAATCACCGGGGGTTTCGCGAGCACAAGTTTCGGCTCACCTTTGAGGAACAATATCCGCGCAATGTAGTCATCGGAATGGCCTAACTCCTCCTGCATTTCCTTACGCATCTGCGCTGCCAGTCGATCAATCCCCCAATCGGACAGAATGCTCGCATCCAATTGATATTGATGTGCGGCGGCTAATTCCATCGCCAGCGCTGCTTGGAGGTTACTCAGGATGGTTTCTTTGTTCATGATTTTGTCTGTTTCCAATAGGGTTGTGGGTATCATAGCTTGAGAATAGATATTCTAACTTTTATTTGGCCGTTCGCTATGGGGAGTAACCCTACCCCTACCGTGGCGATAATGGGTTCAGAAGATCGCAGAAGTATTTGGGGATGAATACCCGCAAAACCGTCGGGATTTCGATGACCTCGGGCGAGTTCGTCGTCGGCGGATAGGGCGCGCTCACCTCGAATAACTTTTCGATTTCGCTAGGGTAGCTGCTGACGTTCGCCAGCTCCGAGAGCACGATACTGCAATCCGGTTTGTCCTCTTCGCCACCACCCTACCGGCCCCATTGGGACGGACGAAGGTCAGAGCTGATACCGAGAACCAAGAGCACGTTGAAGGCACGACGGGGCACATAACATAGTCGGAGATATTTTGACCGGGCATGGTGTTTTAGCGGGGCTTGGTTTTTCGCTTATTCGATGGTGATTGACCTGGACCTTTCCGGTGGTCGGCGATCCGTCGGAGAGACGTTGCGCAGGGACCGAACGTAATCGGAGTCCATCCCCATGAGGATCACGGACTGCTCACCCAGTGAATTTCTGAAACTCTCCAAAGTGCGAAAGAAGGCGTAGAATTCTGGATCGGCCCCGAAGGCCCGGTTGTAGATGCTCGTCGCCTCGGCATCCGCGTTCCCCTTGATCACCTCGGCCGCCCTTTTGGCTTCCGACGAGATTTCCGAAAGGAGTCGCTGGGTCTCGCCGTCGATTTCAGCCGCGCGACCCTTACCTTCAGAGCGAAACTTCTCGGCGATACGTTGCCGCTCGGCAATCATGCGTTCGAACACCCGCTGCTCGACCGCTTCGACGTAATCGACGCGCTTGATCCGAATATCGACCAATTCGATGCCGTATTCCGGCATCTGTTTGCTGGCTTGTTCGAGAATGGCCCGCACGAGTTCCTCCCTTCCTTTCTGGACCCGTAGGGTCAGAATCTCGGCATCACCCTCGCCCGCCTCCTTGGCTCGGGCCAAGTCCTCGGCCGAAACCTTCCAGTCCTTGGATCGCACGATTTCCACCAAGTCGCTGGCCGAGATGTAGTCCCTCACCACGGAATCGAGGATATCGTTGAGCCGCAGGGTTGCGCCGTTTTCGTTGCGGACGCGTTGAAGAAACCGCAGGGGATCAACGATTTTCCAGCGCGCAGTGGTGTCGACGGAGATGAACTGCTCTCCCCGGGTTGGAATCTGGTTGGGATCTCCATCCCATTCTATCAGGCGTTTGTCGAAACGACGCACCTCTTGGATGAAAGGCGCCTTGAAGTGAAGCCCTGGCTCAGTGATGGGCTCACCGACTGGTGCACCAAACTGGATAATTATTGCCTGCTCGGCTTCGTCGATGGTGTAGAGAGATGCGAAAGCGAAGACCACGGCAATCGTGCCCAGCAAGCCCCCAGTGACGGCAACTAAGTTTGAGCGGTTCATCGTGCACCTCCTTCCTGGCGAGCGAGGATCGCGGTAGACTCACTCAAATTGAGCAAAGGCAGCGGCGGCGTTGCCCCATCTGCGTCTAGCATATAAAGGCGTCCGACCCGGGGCAACACCTCGTCAATCATCTCCAAATAGAGGCGTTGTTTGGTGACCTCAGGAACCTTCAGATATTCCGCTAGAATCGCCTCGAATCTGGCCGCTTCACCCCGCGCCCCGTTGATTCGTTCTAGCGCGTAGCCCTGCGATTCAGCAATGACTCGCTTCGCATCGCCTTCCGCCAATGGCAGCACTTGGTTGCGACGCTTTTCGGCTTCATTGATCAGGCGCTCCCGTTCCTGTTCGGCCTGGTTCACTTCATTAAAGGCTGGTTTGACTTTCTCGGGGGGAGTGACGTCCTGCAATTCGATGCTGCTGATCTGAATGCCAACATCAAAACGATCCAAAATCCCCTGCAATTCACCCCGAGCGGCGGCCGCTACGGCCACCCGCTTTTCCGTCAGCACGTCGCTACCTAGACTATTGCCTACCACGCGACGCATGACTGCTTCCGAGGTATCACGCAGGGTTTGAATCGGGTCACGGGCCCGATGCAGATACTTGTCCGGGTCACTGACGCGGAACTGCACCACCCATTCCACGTCAATCACCTTGAGATCTCCTGTCAGCATGAGTGACTCCTCCCGGTGATTGGGATTCTTGGCGTATTCGGTGCGATCATCAATCCCGGTGGTTCTGAAACCAAACTCTTCCTTGAGCACCCGAGCCGTCGGCACGGTGCGAACGCGATCGACGCCGAAGGGAATCTTGAAATGAAGACCCGGCTCGACGATCGCCACGACTTTCCCGAATCGCTTCACTACCCCCTCCTCCTCGGGTTGAACCGTGTAGAAGCTGGAGACCACACCGGTCAGGATGATCGCGCCGATCAACAACATCGCAACCTGTCCCCGACGCTGTCGCCATTTTTGGCGAATTTTGTTCAAGTCGATTGGAAGGTCGTCGTCAGGCATTGTAGGAAGGTTTTGGTTTTGAGGCTAAATAGATTGATAAAGACCACGCCCACTTGAGCTGCGGATTTTCGAGGAGATAGATTTGTCCGACCGACAGGTAATTTGCCGCGCGCAAGTAGGCGTCGATCTGAAGGAAACTGTATCTTACACCTCTCGACCGCTCGTGGATATGGGGCGAAACCCTACATAGTCTCATTCACGGCGAAGCACGAAGCACGCGATCATTGGTTCTTCGTCGGTGTGGATGACGCGCACCGTTGAAAGACTGACGTTCGTGATGATGACTGACCGGACGAAGACTCTGGACTCGGCTTTAGCCCCGAGCCTGTTCCCGAGCCGCTGGCGGGGGATGTTACGCGGTATTCTTCAACGGAGAATGTATCAAATAGAGGACCTGCTTCATTCCTCGCCTGAAGACGGTGCCGCGGCTGGACCGATCTCCGATGGGAAATACTTTTTTGAAAATGAAGGGCGACGTGGACCAGGCCGATGAGGACGGGCACTTCGACCAACGGGCCGACCACGGCAGCGAAGGCCACGCCAGATTTGATTCCGAAAACCGCGATGGCCACGGCAATGGCGAGTTCAAAGTTATTGCCTGCAGAGGTGAACGCGAGAGTCGTTGAACGCGGGTAATCGGCACCAAGTCGCTTCGCCATGAAGAAGCTTACTAGGAACATGATCCCGAAGTAAATCGTGAGTGGAATGGCGATCCGCGCGACATCCAGCGGCAGCTCGACGATGGTATTTCGTTGCTTGAAACGCTCCTGTGCGCGATGGAGCCGTATTGGCCCAGCCTCTTCTTCGCTTCTTCCTGGCTGAGGCCATCCGATGACGATTTAAGCTTTTTCTCCAGTTCCGGCAGGGGTATGGATTTCAGCTCATTCTGGGAGCCTGACGATGACTCGGTGGATTCGGGATAGTTCGATTTAGTTTTTGTTTTCGTCACAGTTTCGTCTTTCGCAGTCGCAGGGCATTGGTGATCACGGATACCGAGCTAAAACTCATGGCGACGCCTGCAATCATCGGGCTGAGTAGCACGCCGAAGAAGGGATAGAGCACTCCCGCCGCGACGGGGATCCCCAGCGCGTTGTAGCCGAACGCGAAGAACAGGTTTTGCCGAATATTGCGCATGGTGGCGCGGCTAAGATGGATTGCCTTGGCAATGGCGCGGAGATCGCCTTGCACGAGCGTGACCCCGGCGCTTTGCATCGCTACGTCCGTGCCCGTGCCCATCGCGATTCCTACATCTGCGGTGGCCAAGGCCGGAGCGTCGTTAACGCCGTCGCCCGCCATGGCCACTATTTTTCCGTCTTGTTGTAATTTTTGGATACAGTCTTTTTTGGCCCGCGGTTCGACTTCGGCTTCCACCGCGTCAATGCCGAGTGTCTTGGCCACAGCGTCGGCGGTGCTCCGGTTATCACCGGTGAGCATGACGATTTGCAGTCCGAGCGAATGCAGGTCGCGAATCGCATCCGGCGTAGTGGACTTCACCGGATCTGCCACCGCGAGTAAGCCCGCCGCTTTGTTGCCCACCGCGACAAAAATGACGGTTTGGCCCGAGTGCTGAAGTTCTTCCGCTTTGATTTCCAAAGTCCCCAGATCGGTCACTCCTTCGTCGCGCAGGAAACTTGGCTTGCCAACCAACACGGCATTTTTGGATACCCGACCGAAGACCCCGCCGCCGGTGACGGAACGGAAGTCGTCCACCGATTCAAGACCTAGGTTCTTAGCTTTGGCGCTATCAACGATCGCAGCGGCTAGTGGATGTTCGCTGCTTCGTTCTAACGAAGCCGCCAGACTGAGCAGTTCGTTTTGATCGAAGTCTTCAACCGTCACTGTATCCACGAGACGTGGTTTTCCTTCGGTGAGCGTGCCAGTTTTGTCCACGACGAGGGTGGTGACTTTCTCCAAGCGCTCGAGTGCCTCGGCGCTTTTCACGAGCACACCTTCCGTGGCGCCCCGCCCTACCCCAACCATGATGGACATGGGCGTTGCCAACCCGAGCGCACACGGACAAGCGATGATCAGCACGGCGACCGCGTTCACGATGGCATAGGCCAGCCGTGGCTCCGGGCCGAAGAACATCCACAGCGCAAAGGTGAGCACGGCCACGGCCACGACCGTCGGAACGAAAATAGCGGCGACCTTGTCCGCCAATCCCTGAATCGGAGCGCGACTGCGTTGCGCTTCGGCGACGAGATTCACGATCTGCGCGAGTAAGGTGTCGCTGCCGACTTTCTCTGCCCGCATGACAAAACTGCCGGGGCCGTTCAGCGTGCCGCCGGTCACGTTATCGCCGACGTTCTTTTCCACCGGCAACGGCTCCCCCGTGATCATGGATTCTTTCACGCTGGAATGCCCTTCGGTAAGGACGCCATCAACCGGAACTTTTTCACCGGGACGAACCCGCAGCAGATCGTCGGCCTGAACGTCTTCGAGCTGAACTTCCTCGTCGCCTTTCTCACCGACGCGATGCGCGACGGGCGGAGCGAGATTCAGCAACGCTTTGATGGCGCTCCCCGTCCGACTGCGGGCGCGGAGTTCGAGCACCTGCCCCAACAACACAAGTACCACAATCACTGCGGCCGCTTCAAAATAAAGGTCCACTACGCCGTGCGGTCGCATGGCGGGTGGAAAAACCCCTGGCCCGAGGATGGCCACCACGCTGTAGACAAACGCTGTGCCGACGCCGATGGCGATCAAGGTGAACATGTTCAAATTCCACGTCGCCAAGGAACGCCAACCGCGCTTGAAAAACGGCCAACCCGCCCACAGCACAACGGGAGTGGAAAGGGAAAATTGTATCCAACGTGAGGTGACGCTCATCACCCAGCTGTCGTGGCCCAGCGACGGAATCAGGTGAGCCATGGCGAGCAGAAAAACCGGCAGCGCGAATGCGCTACCGATCCAGAGGCGTCGCGTCATATCACGCAGTTCGGCGTGATCCGTGTCGTCAGAATCAGTTGTAACCGTCTTCAATTCCAACGCCATGCCGCACTTGGGACAATCGCCCGGATGGTCCTGCTGCACCTCGGGGTGCATTGGGCAGGTGTAGATGGCCGCAGCCGAATTCTGTACTTCTCGATTCATCGGTAATTACATGATCGACGGATCACGGCAGCGAAGAGTCGGAGCCGGGTGGCCCTTGCGAATTTTCCTCTACGGGGTGCCGCTTGGTCTGGAACTATTTCTGTCCTTTGGGTGGGCCTTTGGGGGCGTCCAAATTTTTGGCCATGCCCGCCATTTCTTTCTTCATTCCGCCCATCCCCCGCATCATGGGACACAGCGCCATGGACTCCGGACCCATCTGCATGTGTTGCATCATGTGCCCCACCATCCCCTCACCCATTTTTGCCTGCTCTGCCTCGCGCGTGGTTCGCTGGTCCGTCAACTGCGTGACGATACCAGCCATCAGGTCCATTTTTGTTTTTCCGGGGCGCGGTTCATTTTGTGGACCTGCTTGGCGAGGGCGATGTTTTGCATCTCTAGCGCTTTCCCCATTTTCTGGTGGCGTTTCATCATTTGGTCGCAACCTGCCATCATCTTTCCGCTCATCATCGGCTTTCCGGCTTTGGCCGGAGTCGGTCGAGCCACGAGCGGGGTCCACGCCGCCGAAACCACTGCGAGGCAGAATGCCATGCGAGGGAGAAGTTTTGTTGGGATTTTTCGTTTCATAATGGGTTTCGTTTTCGGGATGTTTTCGATAGTCATTTTTTCGACTCCAATGCGCTCCGGATGCACGGTCATTTGTCACCAAGCCAAACGTAACAGTAACAAAACTTTATCATACGCCGTTTGAGCTGTGTGCCCATGGGGTTAAACCCTACCGAACCCCGATTGCGGCACTCGATCGCGCCAAGGTCCTACCGGTTACGGTCCTCCGGTGGAGGGCAGCTCGATCCAAACGTCTATCTGCCAACCGAAAAGCAGGGAAGATCGCCAAGCGAAAAACTGAAAATCGTTTGGAGAACCCCGGGGATCGACGCATACGGTGGCGTCGCCCATTCAGGATTTTTTGAGCAGGACGAACGGCTCGAAACGCACAAACCTCAATGACGTTTTGATTGCGTTCCGGCTCCTGATAAAACCGGTGGCCGCGACGCCGACTGGGATTCGCCCGGCTTCGTTTTCGTCGCCCTTAAGCCATCCGTAGAGCGGGGTAACGCTACCGAAAAGCGGCAACGGTGGCTCACCGACTGGGCTCGGTTTCGCGTCTGAATCAGGCGAAACTCGCCCGACCTCCAATCAATACCACCCGCTCAAACCACTGGTGCCAGATTGCAGCGTCGTGCTCTCGGCGCTGGCGAACGTCAGCAGCAGCAACCCTGGCAAAATCGAAAAGACATTCCAGGTCGGTGCGCCCCCATCTGCCGACGACGAACTCGCCCGAGGGCATCGGAATCCCAACGGTTTTGCGGGCATTCATCCCAAATATTACGGCGACCGCCTGAACCCATTATCGCGACGGTAGGGTTTCTACCCATAGCAAGCCGCCAAATAAAAGTTAGGATGAATGTCCTGACACTACGATACCCACAACCCTATTAGAAACAGATAAAACCATGAATCGAGAAACCACCCTAAATAACCTCCAAACAGCGCTGGCGATGGAATTGACCGCCACACATCAGTATCAATTGCACGGGAGCGTTCTGACCGATTGGGGAATTGATCGACTCGCCGCGCAAATGCGGGAGGAAATGCAGGAGGAGTTAAGCCATTCCGATGACTACATTGCGCGGATCCTGTTCCTCAAAGGTGAGCCGAAACTTGTGCTCGCGAAACCCCCGGTGATTGCCGAATCGCTCGTGCAATTATTCCAATCGGATCTAACTGACGAGAAGGAGGCCATCACCTTCTACACTTCAGCGGCCCGCCAAGCTGATGAGGCGGGCGATATTGGAACCCGATCACTTTTCGAGCGCATTGCCATGGACGAAGAGGGCCATATGGCTTGGCTCGAACTCCAACTCGACCTCCTCCAGAGAATGGGTGAACCCGCGTATATCTCCAAGCATATGTCAGCGCCGGGAGAGGATGAACCCGTTTAACCTCACTGCGAAATTCACCGAGAAAGCACCGAGAAAGCAACGGCCGACCCGCTCTGAGCTCGTCATGGTGCCGCAAAGAAGTAGACTCAAAAATCTAGCCAATCACGCACGACATCCACGCCCAGTGTATTCAGCATAACCCGACGGACGAATTTGTGAACTATGTCCACGGATCAAACATCGCCCGTGGCATCCGCGTTGACGATGCCACGCTGGAATACGGCATTACCCACCTCAAACCATGAGCCAGAAAATCAAAGCATCCGAACTATTTATCAAAGCGCTGGAGAATGAAGGTGTCGAATTCATCTTCGGCGTCCCGGGCGAAGAAAACCTCGACCTGCTCGACTCGCTTTCCCGCTCGAAAATCCGGCTCATTCTAACCCGGCACGAGCAGACCGCCGGTTTCATGGCCGCCACCTACGGTCGCCTAACGGGTAAGACGGGCGTCTGCCTCGCTACCCTCGGACCCGGTGCCACCAACCTCATGACTGCCGCCGCCTACGCTCAGCTCGGCGCTATGCCCATGCTCATGATCACCGGCCAGAAACCGATTCTCACCAGCAAGCAGGGTCTCTTCCAGATTATCAACGTGGTCGACATGATGGCCCCGGTCACCAAATCCACAAAGCAGATCGTCTCCGCCGCAGCCATCCCTTCATGTATTCGCAACGCCTTTCTCATCGCCAAAGAAGAGCGTCCCGGAGCAGTCCACCTCGAGCTGCCGGAGGACGTCGCCAGCGAAAGCTGCGCGGCCGAGCCCATCATCGCGAGCGACCACCGGCGCCCCGTGGTCGAGGAAAAAGCCGTCACGCAGGCCCTCGACCTGCTCCGAGCCGCCCGCCGCCCCGTCCTTCTCATCGGCGCGGCTGCCAACCGTAAAATGACAAGCCGCATGCTTCGTGCCTTCGTCGACAAGCAGGGCATCCCCTTCGTCACCACTCAAATGGGTAAGGGCGTGGTCGACGAGACCCATCCGAAGTTTCTCGGCAACGCAGCCGTCTCAGCCGATGACTTTCCCCACCGTGCACTCGCCGCCGCCGACCTTATCCTGAACGTCGGCCACGATGTCGTCGAAAAACCGCCCTTCCACATGAACACGGGCGAGCGGAAAGTTATTCACATCAACTTCAAGACCGCCGAGGTCGACCCCATCTACTTCCCTCAGGCTGGTATGGTCGGCGATATCGCCCACAGCATCTGGCGGCTCAACGAAGCCCTCGAACCACAGCCCCACTGGGACTTCACTTTCTTTAAGGAAGTCGCCGCCGCCCGCCGCGAACACAGCGGCCGGGACCAAAACGACGACCGCTTTCCCGTGCTGCCTCAGCACCTAGTCAAAATTGTCCGCGAGGTGCTTCCCGACGACGGCATAATCGCCCTCGACAACGGCGTCTATAAGATCTGGTTCGCCCGTAACTACCCCGCCCGCCTGCCCAACACCGTTCTCCTCGACAACGCCCTCGCCTCCATGGGCGCAGGCCTACCCTCTGCCATGGCTGCCAAGATGGTTCATCCCGACCGTAGGGTGCTAGCCGTCTGCGGGGACGGCGGGTTTATGATGAACTCGCAAGATCTCGAGACCGCCATCCGACTCGGCCTCGACCTCGTCGTCCTTATCCTCAACGACGCCTCCTACGGCATGATCCGCTGGAAACAGGCCGAGATGGGCTTCAAAGATTTCGGGCTTCAGTTCGGCAATCCCGACTTCGTCAAATACGCCGAGGCTTATGGAGCCACCGGCCACCGCATCGCCGCCACGGCGGAGCTCGGTCCTACCCTGGAAAAAGCCTTCACCGCTGGCGGCGTCCACCTCATCGACCTACCCGTCGATTACTCCCAAAACGGCCCCATGCTCTTCCAGGAGATCCCCGAGGAAAGCGCCCGGTTGATCCCTTAAGCCGAACGAAAATACTCGGGCCTTTCACCCTGACCATCGTCGTTGAAAAACCAAAAATTAAAAACAGCCAAAACATGACTCCACCCGAAAAAATTACCCTCCCCGGCAAAAACCTCAGTCCCTCACCGCCGGTGCGACCGTTGCCGAGGTCGCGTGGTGGAACAACGACTCGGGCGACAACCGGACTTCTGGGCTACCGCTGAACGACAAGGTCTAGATGGAAGACTACATTCCCGATAACCTACCCAAGCATCGTTCGATTTACGTTTTATTCGACGTCTCCGACATCGCAGAGGGCCGACGATGATTCAACTGCCCGATGCCAAGCCGCTCCTCGCGTTGTCGCTGTTGGTCGGGCTGCTCGCGTGGGAAACGATCCATCCGTTCTTTCCGTTTCCGAAGGATCGGCGGCGACTCAATCATGGCTTTGGAAATATTCTTCTCGGCGTGGTCAACGGCCTGATGACTACGTTTGTATTTGTAGGGCTCTGGTGGTTCGCGTCCGAATCGGCGGCGGGAAACGGATTCGGATTACTCCACTGGCTGGCGCTGCCGCAGGTGGTAGCAGGGACACTGGCCGTCCTTCTGCTCGATGCTTGGACCTATCTCTGGCATCGGATGAATCATCGCATCCCATTTCTCTGGCGCTTTCACCGGGTGCACCACTCCGACCCGCACATGGATGTGACCACCGCGAACCGTTTCCACATCGGCGAGATTTTAATGTCATCGGTTCTCCGCGTCCCCGTGATTGTCTTGCTGGGGATCCGGATTGAACAGATCGCGCTTTACGAGTTACTCATGTTCGCCGTCGTCCAATTCCACCATGCGAATATCGGTGTAACGGAAAGATGGGACCGTGGGTTACGTCTCTTCATCGTCACGCCCTTCATGCACAAGGTGCATCATTCCCGGTGGCAACCTGAAACAGATTCCAACTATTCGTCGTTCCTCTCCATCTGGGACCGCGTGTTCGGCAGTTTCCGTATCAATCATAAACCCTCGTCCATCCACATCGGATTGAAAGATTACGACTCGTCGGAGCAGCAATCGGTGCCGGGCATGCTTAAAACCCCGTGGACCAGCCCGAAGACTTCAAACCCAAAGAAACGATCATGACAGCACTGCATCTGATAAGTCTTACAACCTTACTGCTGGCTGGCTGCTCCCAAGCGTCGAACCCCGCAGCGGAGCTGGAAACCATGATCCACACGGTTTCCTCGGATTTCAGTGATGTTCCCCAAATTCCCACGTCGGATCTCGCTGCGTGGTTGGCCGATCCCACTCGCGGGCCTCCGATTCTTCTGGATGTGAGGGCGCCCGAGGAGTTCGCCGTGAGCCACTTGCCCGGAGCGATCTGGGTGTCGCCTGACGCGACATCCGATCAACTCCTGGGCCGAATCGATTTCTCCCGTCCCATCATACTTTACTGTTCGGTCGGCTACCGGTCATCCGTTCTCGCCCGCCGCCTGATCGCCGCCGGGGCGGAACAAACGATGAATCTTGAAGGCTCCATTTTCAAATGGGCGAACGAAGGCCGGCCCATGGTCCGGGACGGTGAAGCCACGGACAAAGCACATCCTTACAACCGAAAGTTCGGCCGCATGCTGCAGGAACCGCTTCGGACTTACCGTTAAGAAATCAAACGCGCCGTTATTCTTCTACTCCAAATAGCTCACCCGCTCTCAAAACCCTGAAATAATCAGCCGCCTTAGGCATCCTATTAAAATGCGAAAATCCTATCCCATCTATATCGCCAACCAAGCCGAAAGCCCCAATGACGATCTCACCGTAACCGACAAGTTTTCCGGCGAAACCATCGCCCGAGTTCCCCGCGCCGGCGCCGAAACCATCGACCGCGCCATCGCCGCCGCCTGCGAAGCCGCGCCAGCCATGGCCGCGATGAAACCCTACCAGCGGGAAGCCATCCTCCGTCACTGCATCGCCCGCTTCCGCGAGCGCTACGACGAATTGGCCGACCTCCTCCGCGCCGAGGCGGGCAAGCCGATCCAAGACAGCCGAGGCGAGGTCGATCGCCTGATCGACACCTTCGAGATCGCCGCCCGCGAGACCCAGAACGCCAACGGCGAGGTTCTGAACCTCGAGATCGGCGAACGCACCGCTGGCTACCGCGGCTTCACCAAGCGCGTGCCCATCGGCCCCTGCGCTTTAATTACGCCCTTCAATTTTCCCCTCAACCTGGTCGCCCACAAAGTCGCCCCCGCCCTGGCCGCCGGCTGCCCCTTCGTCCTCAAAGCCGCCAGTAGCACCCCCCTCAGCGCCCTCGTGCTCGGTGAAATCCTCGCCGAAACCGAGCTGCCCAAAGGGGCCTTCTCCATTTTCCCCTGCGAAGTGAAAGCCGCCGCCGCCCTCACCCAAGACGAGCGCCTCAAACTCCTCAGCTTCACCGGTTCGCCCAAGGTCGGCTGGATGCTCAAATCCCAAGCCGGCAAAAAGAAAGTCGTGCTGGAACTCGGCGGCAACGCCGCCTGTGTAATCGACGAAGGCGTCGATCTCGAAGATGCCGTGCCCCGCATCATCAAGGGTGCCTTTTACCAATCTGGCCAGAGCTGCATCTCCGTTCAGCGTATCTTAGTTCACCACTCCCTCGCCCAGGCTTTTGAGCAGAAATTCCTCGCCGCGACCCGCGAACTGAAGTCCGGCGACCCCGCAGACGAAGCCACCTTCATCGGCCCGATGATCGCCGAGAGCGAGGCCGAACGCCTCGAAACCTGGATCGATGAAGCCCGTAAAGCCGGAGCAGAACTGCTCTGCGGCGGCACCCGCCAAGGCGCCATCCACGAAGCCACCGTTCTCAAGGACGTCCCCCGTGACCAGAAGCTCCAACGCGAGGAAGCCTTTGGCCCCGTCGCCGTGATCGACGTCTTCGATGATTTCGACGCTGCCCTTGATCAGGTCAACGACAGCGCCTACGGCATCCATGCCGGTGTATTCACTCTCCGGATCGACCACGCCTTCCGCGCTTGGGATCGTCTCGAGGTCGGCGGCGTCCTAATCAACGAGATCCCCTCCTGGCGCGTCGACAACCTCCCCTACGGCGGCGTCAAAGACTCCGGCCTCGGCCGCGAAGGCATCCGCTACGCGATCGAGGACATGACCGAGATTCGCTCCCTCGTCTTTCGTGACACCCCGACTCAATAGGCCGAGGATAAACCCGCTCCCCGTTCGTGCCAACTGCATGATAACGAAGATCGAATCACTGCCTCCCGTCAATACTCGGTTATTTGTCACCAAGCACACATGGTAAAACGTTATCATACGCCATTTGAGCGGTGTGCCCTTGGGGTTACGCCTTACCGAACTCCGATGGCGGCGCTCCTTCGGTGGCTGGCAGCTCGATCCAAACGTCGATCTATTGACCAAAAAAGCCGGGAATATTGCGTGGAAAACCCGGGGGGGCGACGCATTTAGTGCTGTCGCCCATCCGGGATCTTTTGCGCAGGACGAACGGCTCAAAGCGCACAAACTTCAGTGGGGATTGCTTTCGTTCCGGCCCCCGAGAAACCCGGTGGCTACGACGCCGACTGGAATTCGCTCCGATTCGTTTTCGTCGTCATCCCCCCACTCGTTGGAGTGGGGTGACGCTACCGAACAGCGACACCGGGAGCTCACCGACTGGGTTTGGCCTATCCCAATCGCTTGAATTAAATAGAATTATTTAACGCAAAGGTGCAGCGAGGCAAAGCTCCCAAAGATCTAAAATTAAACCTCATATTCTTGGTCTTCGCGCCTTGGCGACTTGGTGCTAGAGGCTGATTCTCTTGAGCGGGCGGTAATAGCGGTAGCGAGCCCGCGCCGGGTTTTACGCTCCCGGACACCGAGAGCAAACCGTGGGGGCGCTCCGGCTTTCGTGGTTGTGCCGCCGTCGGTGGACTCCCGGGGGATTTCTTCGAGTGGTGCGAGCGGCTTTCTTCCGGCACCAAACTGGCGTGCGTAGAAGTGGGCTAGCTTTTCGCGCGGGTAGCCGAGCAGGTATAACGTGGAGAGGATAAGGTGGCTGAGCGTGGTGCGCCACGGGCCATGCGCATGGTAGCGGCGGGCGTTGGTAAAGATGTGAGCCGGTGCCTGACGCACGCCGCCGAGGTGGCCGAGCGCGCGGTAAAGATCGGCGTCTTCGAGCAACGGCACGACCGGGTATCCGCTGATGCGGTGGAAGGCTTCGGTGGTGCAGAAAATGCCGTGGTCGCCATAGGCGATGCCGGTGAGGTCCACCTTGAGATTGCTCAACGCGTCGCTGATGCGGAATACCCACGCCGGTTCATCGAACCAAATGCGGAAGCATCCGCCACAGCAGCCGGTGGAGAGGACTTTCTCGATGCGTGCGAGTGCGTCGCGAGGCGGGATGGAATCGCTGTGCAAGAACCACAGCACTTCCCCCGTGGCCACCGATGCGCCGGCATTCATCTGCGCAGCGCGACCACGCGGAGCGTGGATGACGCGGTCGGCGGTGTGGGCGATTTTCAGCGTGTCGTCGTCGCTGCCGCCGTCGGCGACAATCACCTCCGCGCCGGTGAAATCGCGGCGCAGCACTGTGAGCAGCGAGTCGAGTGAGGGTTCCTCGTTCAGGGTCGGAATGATGATGGAGAGACGTGGTTTCATTGCGCTGGTTTTGCCGGCGGCGGCGACGCCCGCCGCAGATAGTTTTCGGGCAAGCGCCGGTTGATTAAGTCGTGCAACCCCGTGCTGGAGCGGCCTTGCCACCAGCAGGATCCCCACGTCGCCAGCGCCGTGCAGTCGCCCACGTTCAGGTTCACGCGAAAGCGTTTCTGCGGGTGGTGTGCGGTGAGTGGCTTACGCTCTAGGCTGGCCAGCAGGTTGGCATGGATGCAGGCAGCCTGGCGCAGGCGGAACACGCTGAGTTTCGGCAGATCGAAGCCTTTCATGACGGCGAGTTGCGCGTTTTTACCGAGTCCAGGCGAGCCATTTGCCCATGAGTTTTTTCACGAAGGGCGTGAGCCGGGTGCGGCTGTAGAGGTCGCCGACTTTGCGGATGGCTTCGGCTTGCGTCGGATAAGGATGAATGGCCGAGCCGATCGTCTTCAATCCGAGCTTACCGTTCATCGCCAGCGTGATTTCGGAAATAAGGTCACCAGCGTGCGCAGCGACGATCGTGGCTCCCAGGATTTCGTCGGTGCCCTTCCGCACATGCACGCGCACGAAGCCCGCGGTCTCGCCGTCAAGGATGGCGCGGTCCACCTTGGCGAGTTCCTGGGTGTAGGTGTCCACCTCGATACCCTTTGCCTTCGCGTCCTTTTCGTAGAGGCCAACGTGAGCGATCTCCGGCGAGGTGTAGGTGGCCCACGGGATGATGAGTGAACTCACTTTGGCGCGGCCTTTGAAGAGCGCATTCTGAATCACGATGCGCGCCATGAAATCCGCGGCATGAGTAAATTGAAACGGCGAGCAGATGTCGCCGCAGGCGAAGATGCGCGGGTTCGCGGTCTGCAAGCGGTCGCTGACCTTCACGCCCTTTTTGTCGAAGGCGACGCCGGCGGCTTCGAGGCCGAGTCCCTCGACATTGGGGGCGCGACCTACGGCGACCAGGAGTTGATCCACTAATACGTCATAGCCATTTTCGGGCAACTTGACTTGCAGACGAACGCCGTTCGGGTCTTTGGCCAGTTGGAGTTGCTTGCCGTGATTTAGAAATTTTACGCCGTCGCGAAGCATCGTCGCCTCCAAAATAGCCGACGCGTCGCGATCTTCTCGCGGCAGAATCCCTGCTTCGGCGCGGACCAAATAAACTTCCGCCCCCAATCGCGCGAAGGCCTGTGCCATCTCGCAGCCGATCGGCCCGGCACCGATGATACCGAGTCGTTTGGGTAATTCCGTGAGCGAGAAAAGCGTTTCGTTGGTCAGGTAGGGGATCTCGCTCAAACCATCGATCGGCGGTGCCGCTGCCCGCGCGCCGGTGGCGATAACGGCCTTGGAAAAGCGCAGCGTCTGCCCCGCGACTTCCACGCTGCCCGGACCGGTGAATTTTCCGCCGCCGAGAAAAACATCCACGCCGAGTTCGGTGAAGCGTTTCGCGGAATCATGCGGACTGATGTCGGCGCGTAGGCGGCGCATCCGTTCCATTGCCTTCCCGAAATCCACCGTCACACCAGCAGCGACATTGACGCCGAAATCGGCCGCCTCGCGCACCGCCGCCGCCGCGCGTGCCGCGCGGATGATGGCCTTGGACGGCACGCAGCCGACGTTCAGGCAATCGCCGCCGAGCAAGTGTTTCTCGATCAGCGCGACCTTGGCGCCGAGTCCCGCCGCGCCGATGGCCGCCACCAACCCCGCCGTGCCGCCGCCAATCACGACAAGGTTGTAGCACTTGGCGGGCGGCGGGTTTTTCCAGTCCCGCGGATGGACGTGGGAGACGAGTTTTTGATTGTGACTGTCCCACGGCAGGACCGGCGGTTGGTTTTGTTTGTTCATAAAAATGTCTCGGCGGGCGGTTGTTACGGAACCTTTTTCGCGAGCGCTTTTTTCGCGACGCGCGTGACGAAAACGGTGACGACAACCGTGGCCAGGAGGCCGACGCCGTAGAGCACCCATTCGCTGGTGGAGCGCGTGTGCTCGTCGGTGGCGGCCTTGGCCAGCGAGCCGAGATACACATACATGACCGTGCCCGGCATCATGCCGATCCAAGAGGCGAGGACGAAATCCCGCAGCTTCACCTGCGTCAGGCCGAAGGCGTAATTTAATAGGGTGAACGGAAACACGGGCGAGAGCCGCGTCAGTCCGACGATTTTCCAGCCTTCGCCCGCTACGGCCTTGTCGATTGCGGCGAAACGCTCGTTGCCCTCGATTTTTCGGGCGACGGCGTCGCGGGCGAGATAGCGGCCGACGAGAAACGCGCACGTCGCCGCCAGCGTTGACCCGATGGAGGCATAGACCGACCCCCATACCACGCCAAAGATCGCGCCCGCCCCCAGCGTCAGGGCCGAGCCCGGGATGAACAGCACTGTGGCCACAATGTAGAGACCGATGAAAATGATCGGCCCCCATGGACCCAGTTGCCCCACCCACTCGAGGCCCAGCTTGAATCGGTCCTGAAGATGCAGTTCTTTGGCGACGACGAAAAGTACAACGGCGAGGGCGAGATACCCCAGCCATTTCCAATTGAAGCCGGATTTGCCGGCGGATTTTTTTGGTTGAGTCACGGAGATGCTTCTCTTTCTGGGTTCATGGATTTGGAGTGATGGGGCAAGGTGTCACTTGCCCTGTTCGTTCAACGACCAGTCGTAGTCGGTGTAGCGGATTTTTAAACCGTCTGTGCTGCCCGCTTTCTCCGGCCAGTAAGGTTGCAACGCCGCAAGCACCGAACCAGATTTCTTCTCGAAGTCGCCGCCATACCATTTGAAAATGGGCGAGAGATAGACGGTGCGCTCGGAGGCGCCGATTCGGTTCTTGTTTGTGTCGGCAAGAAATTGTTTCGCCTGATCCGCGAGTTGTGCTTCCAGGAGCGAGCCGGTATAAACCTCGCCCCGCAAGGGCGGGCAGCCTTTCGCCGCGCAAACCAGCGCAAAATGGATGCGCGGCTCGGCGTAGTCCACGCGCAGAATTTTATGTTCCACGGTGTTCAAGTCCATGGTTTCGCCGAAAAGTTCTACGACGGACTGATCCCAAGGGCCGCTGAACCAGCCGCCGATGTCTTTGATGCTCTTGAGCGGGTAATGGTCAATGATGAGCCGAAGGGTGTAAGCGTTGTAAGTGTTACTCAGAAATGCGATTTGCTGCGGCTCACTCCACTTCTAGAACTCAGCCTTGTTCACGGCTGCGACTTGGTTGAGGTAGCGGTCCAAGTCCTGCGGATGCGCTTTCAACGACGCGTAATCCACCCGGGCATTTTTGACGTATTGCTTGAGCACGCCGTCGAAGATTGCGTGCGACTGGTCGAAGCCCGCTGCGGCCACGGGTGATGCCAACGTCGAGCTACCGAGCGCGAGGGCGAATAAATGGAGGAAGGTTTTTGATGTTGTCATGTTTCTTTTCCTGGTGCGAAAGCGATGGGTAGTTCTGGATATTCCAATTCCGGGTAACTTTTATGCGGTGAGGGCTGCCATGCCGCGCGATAATACTTTGCGACCTGCGTTCAACGACGGTTCTTGCAACCGGCGGCGGAGCATTTCCTTCCCCCCGCGATATCCTCGACATGATCGTGCCGAAGGGCAACTTCAGCACTTCCGCCATTTTCTTGGAGGAAAGTGCCTCTAGGTAAAACATCGCAACCGGCGCGCGGTAATTTTCATCCCGTTGCTGGATCGCAGTGAGAACGAGCGAACCGTCGAATGCTCCCATCTGCTGGAGAGTAATCGTAGGCAGTTCGCATTCCGCCGACTCGATGGGTGTTACCGGTAAGCATCTGACGTGACGCCGTCCCAGGAACTGCCGATAAAGCATCGTGAACAACCAGCTTTTCACTTTGCGCGCAACGCGGATGCCTTGGCCCTTGGTGAGCAGGACGCGGTAGGTGCCCCGGGTCAAATTAGCCGCATCGCTTTCGCTGGCGGCCAAGTAGAAGGCAACCGGGTAAAGTCCCTCGTGGTTGTGCTCGACGGCCCATTCATGATCCACTCCCGCCCCCAGTGAGGGGAAGCCGCTGACCACTCCTTCCGGGTCTAGCATCAATGCTTTAGTTTGATCGTTCATTCCTCCAGTTCGCGGCGAATGGCGATTCCTTCTAAACATACTCACGCCAAAGCATAACAGGAACGTGGGCAGGCACTATGGGGTGTTCACCTAGTTTTAGGGGAGAGGCATCAAACCGACTTTGGGTGAAGTCCGCCGCCCTTTTCCAATTCGTTCTGCCGTTAGGCGTGTCTCCGATCAGCACTCATCGACCCGCTCCTTACTTCGATTCATCTCTAACTCAATGGGGAAGTTTTCAGTTGGCATTTTAGGCGGAGATTAATTTTGAGGCGGTATAGATTGGTAAAGGCCAGGCCCACTTTATTATCGAATTATTCAATAAATAAATCTGGCAACCGAGAGGTCGTTCACCGCTCACTCATAGGCGTCCATCTGGTGCGCCAATTCAAGTGCGAGAGTAATCATTTTCCCATGACGTAAGCCCGAGCCACGATTCGTCGTCGATAACCGTAGCGCTCTTACTCATCGCCTTTTTCTCCGACGCGTTCGGCTACGGGCGGAGCGAAAAACCGCACCGCGATACCAACTGAGAAGTTGCAAGCACTGCACAACGCAACCCTCGCTATAGGTTTGATTTTGGAGCCAATGAGCATGTTGAGAGCGACGCTTGAGCACCGCGAAGATGATCATCAACACCTCGCAGAGCCCGAGGCGGGATGGTATTGGGTATGATCGGAATGCCCTTCGCCGCCACCGGCCACCTAAGCTCGATCGCGGAAGCCGCGGTTACAGTGAATCCGCAATCTCCCGGGCGAGACGGGCCAGTGCCTCATTCATGGCTGCAACCCGATCTGCCAACCTAGCCGGGGTCACTGCGGCATCACCCGTAGACAGCTGAATCGCAGTGCTGAAGGATCGGGTATTACCCACGCCTCCGGAGACGGGCTGAATTTTCCAGGTGCACTCTAGAACTAAGCGCCCTCCCGGATCTGGCTCGAATCTGGAGATCCGGATTTCGAGCAGCGACTGGTAGTCCAACGTCACAAAGTTCTCCACCGGTTGGATATTCAGCGAATTGGTCAAGCGCCCGAGGTTCTGCGCCATCACCCGAGAAATGGCGGAATCAAGCGGCTCCGCCCAAAGATGATAGCGGTGCATCTGGATTTGCCCATCCCCGCTCCGGCTGACGAGCTGTTGACGGTCCAGGTAGCCGGGAAGGGAGGGGCGCGAAATGGCGACGGCCGGCGTGGCACCGGTGATTCTCCGCTCCGGGACGATCGGATCCAGCAAGTGATTCACGGAGATGTCCTTCACGGGCTTCAGCACGTTGCAGGCGGCTAACAGAAGGGGGATTAATAAGGCAAGCAGAGGGAATTTCATTGGGGTGAGGCCTTTCCGGAGATAAGCGAATTCGGGTCGCGTTTTAGGTCATTGGAAAGCTCCTTGAGGGCCCGCGAGGCCCGCTCGGTTTCCTGGAGCACATGCTGCAAACGCATCATGACCGGGGCCCGCGGATTCGAAATGAGGGAGATCTCGTCTGCGGCCTGATCGATCTTGGCAATGCCGACGGTGGCCCGCGCGATCACGGCATTGAGGTCTGCTAGCAGCGGGTCGATGCCGACATTGGCCTTCGTCGTCAGCTCGGCGAGCTCCTGGAAGGCCGCGTCCAGATTCACCACGGCGCTCTTGAACTTGTCGTCGCTAGTGATGGTCTGCACATCCTCGGTGATGGCGACGATGTTGTCGTTAATCACCTTCAGGTTGAGGTCTTCGATCTGGGCTCGCGCTCCTTCCAGGGTGGCGCGCAGATCTAGCATCACCCCATCGAGGTCGAGCGCATTGAATTTTTTAAGGCCATCCGCGATCCCGGAGATTAGTTCGTCCATTTCGGTTCCAACGGTGGGGACCACGGGAAACGGTGGAACCGTGGGGGTAAGATAGATAAAACCGGGCTCGCCGGGCACGATGTCGAACTCGATGTAAAGCTGCCCTGTCACCAGGCTTTGCTGCTTCATCCCAGCACGCAGTCCCTGGCTCACCGCCTGCTTGACTCCGTCCCGTGTCGTGAAGTCGATCCCACCGCCTTCCTCGGAGCCGATCAACTGGAGTTCCTTTTCCCCGAGCTCCACCACCACCGGGATGATCTTGCGGTTTTCTTCCTGATCGACCAAAACGTCGATGGACTTCACCCTGCCGATCCAAACCCCACCGAAGCGGGCATCCGAACCCACCTGAAGTCCGCTGGCACTCTGGTCGAAATAGAGCAGCACGCTGTGCGTTTTCTTGAAGAATTTTCCGGCACCAAATAGCACCAAAGCGGTGCCCGCGATGATGAGGCCGATCAGGGTGAAGGCACCGATTACGGTGGCGCTGGCTTTCTTGCTCATGACGTAATGTTACTTTCTTCTCCGCGGCGCAGGAAAAGGCGCACGGCGGGATTTTCGGAATGATCGCGCAACTCGGTGGGGTTCCCGGTGGCCCCTTGGGTCCGGGTGGCGATATCGAGGAAAATGCAGTTGTTCGCTATGGCGAAAATGCTTGCGAGCTCGTGGGTGACGATCACCACGGTGGAGCCTAGGCTGTCTCGCAAGCGCAGGATGAGATCGTCCAAGCGCCGCGAGCTGAGAGGATCCAGGCCCGCTCCCGGTTCGTCCAGGAACAAGATGTCCGGATCGAGCGCCATAGCTCGGGCGATGCCGGCGCGTTTATTCATGCCGCCGCTGATCTGGGCGGGGTAGTAATCTTCGTAACCGGTGAGTCCCACCAGCGCCAGCTTGTAGGAAACCAGCTCGCGGACGGCCTTGGGGGCAAGGCGAGTATTCTCTTCAATCGGCAGCGCGATATTTTCGGCCAGCGTCATGGATGACCAGAGTGCCCCGGATTGATACATCACCCCGATGCGGCGGATGAACTTACCCCTCGCCTCGGGTTCGGTGGCGGTGAAGTCCTTCCCCTCGTAAAAGAGGGATCCCTTCGCCGGTTCCTGCAGTCCTACGAGGTGACGCATCAAGGTGCTCTTGCCGCAACCGCTGCCGCCAACGATGACGAAAATATCCTTCTCCGCCACGTCGAAATTCAGGTCCTTCATAACCAAATATGAGCCGTAAGCCATCGTGAGATCGCGGACGCTGATTTTTGCGGTGGGCTGGATAGGATCGACCATTGGCTAGATATCGAGGACGGTGAAAATGGCAGCGAAGGCGGAATCCAAGACGATGATTACGGTGATGGAAATCACCACCGCGCGGGTCGTCGCTGCCCCGACCGCGGACGCCGATTTCCCCGAGTGCAACCCTTGTAGACATCCGCTGATGGCGATAACCGCTCCGAAGAGGAAACTCTTGAGAACGCCCAACGAGATGTTGGTGACATCCACTGAAGACAGCGTCTCGTTCCAGTAAAGGATCGGCGGGATGCCGACCATGGCCCCCACGAGCATCCCACCGAGGACACCCACGACATTCGCATACACCGTAAGCAAGGGTAACATGAAGATCATCGCGAGCAGGCGCGGCAGAACCAAAAAGTCGAAGGGATCGAAGCCGAAAGTGTGCAGCGCATCGATTTCCTCATTCGCTTTCATGCTACCGATATGGGCGGCAAAGGCGGCACCGGTGCGGCCGCTCATGATGATCGCCGTCATGACCACGCCCATCTCTCGGACCATGGCGATTACAACCAAGTCCGCAACATACAGGCTCGCCCCAAAATTGGCCAACTGGACGTTTCCAACAAAAGCCAGAATCATCCCAATCAGGAAGCTGATCAAGGAAACGATGGGCAGGGCCTTTGCCCCGCAATCCTGCACGATCTCCCAGAAGTCGCCCGTCCGAAATTGGGCCTTTCCCGTGAAAAATCGTCCCAGCGAAAAAATCGTCTGTCCCGCGAAATTTTCCACGGATAGAATGCTATCCACGATGTTCTGAGTCCGCTGGCCCAGATTGCGGATCTCGGATGACTTCACCGGTTGGGCGGCGGTTCCACTTTCCTCAGGCACCTCCAGCGCAAGCTCCATCAGGCCGCGCAGGTTTTTGGGAAGCCCGTCAAGTGACGGTTTTTCCTTCGAATCGGCGTCGCCTTTTTCTGCCGGACGCAATCTCGAAAACAGATAGGAAGGGAGGGTAGAATCGAAACGGCCCAAAGCATCGGTCACATACCGCGTGGGCGGCGTATCGGGAGTTTCGCCTTGGATCTCTGCCGCGGGCCCGTCCATCTTCCATTGGCCGGAGAGTTCCAGCACCACCTCCCCACCGTCGCTTGTCCAACAAGCGGAGGCCTGCATGGAATCGGCTGGAGGCATCATCTGGGTCGGTGCTTTTCGGTTGATAGTCAAAATGGGGTGAGTGTAAGTTGTGTTCCGAGGGATCTCAATCAGGTCTCAGCTAACATCCTACCGGTGGCCTTCGGGCCAAACCATCTCTTCGCCGGGACTGAGAGGATAGCCACTGCTTCCTCCTCCGGAATTGCCGGTAAGCCAAAGCAGGTCGGTGCGGATCTTGACCGTGGATCGGGCACCGCTGAGTGAGGAGACCATCTGTTGAGATTCCCGTATAGTTATGGAGCGAGTTTTACCCCGAAAGGACGCACATTTCGTGGATAATGATGACCCTATATCCTAATCTGAAATACGCCTATGGGGTGATACCCTACTCTCGACCACGCGGCACTGACGTGGACCCTGTGGCGAACTAGGTGCGTGGCGTTCTGGCAGGTCTTACGCCGCGAATTTCCGGTGCAGTCCCCTCTCATCTTAGCACGTCGTTCTTGGGTCAGAGAGGTAGGGGTTCACACCATTGACAAAAGGTTACCGTCTGCGGAGAATCGCCAGTCAATCTGGACTGTGCAGCGATTCAAACGGTGCAGTCATCCCCTACTATTATGAGCAAAAAAAATCCTCATAGGAGCCATACCGACGCCATCATTGGCAAGACGCTGGAGGGCATCATCAGCAGTTGGAATCCCGCTGCAGAAAAACTCTTTGGCTATACAGTTGCGGAAGCCATCGGCCAGCCGATGCTGACGCTCATCCCGCCGGAGCGCGCCGACGAGGAACCGAGGATTCTGGCGCGCATCGCGCAGGGCGAGAGCGTGCGGCATTTCGAAACCATCCGCCTGCGCAAAGACGGCACACGTATCCATGTCTCGGTCTCCCTTTCCCCCGTCAAGGACAACGCCGGGAAAATCATCGGCGCGTCGCAAGTCGCCCGCGACATCACCGAACGCAAGCAGGCGGAAGCTACGCTACGCTCCTCCGAGACCCGCTACCGGCGGCTCTTTGAAACCGCCAAGGACGGCGTATTCATCCTCGACGGGCAGACCGGCCGGATCACCGATGCCAATCCCTACATCCTAGACGCGCTCGACTGCACGCACGCAGAAGTGCTCGGCCTGGAACTGTGGGAAATCGGCGTGTTTGGAGACGCGTCTGCAAGCCGCGCGGCCATGGCAGAGCTGCAGGACCGAGGCTACATCCGCTACGATGACCTGCCGCTGGAAAGCAAGAACGGCCAGCGCCGCCAGGTGGAGGTGGTCGCCAATGCCTATCAGGAAAACGGCCACCGGGTCATCCAATGCAACATCCGCGACATCTCAGAGCGCAAGCTAGCTGAGGCCGCGCTCCTCGCAGCGTTCAGGGAAAGCACAAATCTCAAGGCCGCGCTTGACGAGCACGCCATCGTGGCGACCACCGACCCGCAGGGGAAGATCACCTTTGTGAACGACAAGTTCTGCGCGATCTCGAAGTATTCGCGCGAGGAACTCCTCGGGCAGGATCATCGCATCATCAGCTCGGATCATCATCCCAAAGCCTTCTTTCGCGATCTATGGAACACCATCTCGGGAGGCCACCCGTGGCACGGCGAAATCAAAAACAAGGCCAAGGACGGTTCCTATTATTGGGTGGAAACGACCATCGTCCCGTTCCTGAATGAGGACGGGAAGCCGCTCCAGTACATCGCCATCCGCGCGGAGATCAACGAGCGGAAGGACACTGAGGAGAATTTGCGCGAAAAAGAGGTCAAAACCAAACATGCACGCGATTACGCCGAGGCCACGCTGCGCACCGCGCCCATTCCGCTCATCATCCTGCACGCCGATCTGCGGGTGAACACGGCCAACGAGGCCTTCTACAAAAATTTCCAGGTCGCACCTGCCGAAACCGAAGGCACGTTGATTTATGATCTCGGCAACCACCAGTGGAACATCCCCAAACTGCGCGAACTGCTCGAAGAAATCCTGCCGAAAAACAATTTCTTCAACGACTTCGAGATCACGCACGAATTTGAAAGCATCGGCCGCCGCACCATGCTGCTCAACGCCCGCCGCATGGAGAACGAAGCCGGCCAGCCGTTGCAGATCGTGCTCGCCATCGAAGACATCACCAAGCGGAAGCTCGCCGAGGAAGCGCTGCGCGTGGCGATGGTGGAACTCGAGCGCGCCTCCCGCGCCAAGGACGACTTCCTCGCCGCCCTTAGCCACGAGTTGCGCACGCCGCTCACGCCTGTGCTCATGACCGCCACCGCACTGGCTGATGATTCGACGCTGCCGCCCCACGTGCGCACACAGATCGCGATGATGCGCCGCAACATCGAGCTCGAGGCGCGGCTGATCGACGATCTGCTCGACCTCACGCGCATCAGCCGCGGCAAGCTGCAGATCGAGCCGTTGAACGCCGACATTCACCAACTCATCGAGCACACCGCGGAGATCGTGCGCAGCGACGCCCTCGGCAAACAGGTACGCACCGTATTCAAGCTCAAAGCCGAGCGGCATCACGCAATGGTCGATCCCACGCGGCTCCAGCAGGTCCTTTGGAACCTGATCCATAACGCGCTCAAATTCACCCCGACCGCCGGCACCATCACCGTGAGCACGCGCAATGACGCCGCAGGCGGGATCGTCATCAACGTGGCAGACAACGGCATTGGCATTCGCGCCGAAGTGTTGTCGCAAATTTTCACCGCTTTCGAGCAGGCTGAAACCACCGGAAAACATCGCTACGGCGGGCTGGGCCTAGGGCTCGCGATTTCCAGCGCCATCGTCACCGCCCACGGCGGCGAGATTAAAGCTGAAAGCGCGGGCCTCGGGCACGGTGCGGACTTCACCGTCACCCTCGGCAGCGTCCTCGCATCCACGACGAGCAGCCAACAGAATGCCAGGGCCGCCCAGCCTGCGCGCGCGCTGTCCCTGCTCGTCGTCGAAGATCATGAAGCCACCCGCACCGTGCTGGAGCGCTTGCTCACCCGCAGCGGCCACCAGGTCATCACCGCCACCACCGTGCATGATGCGCTCGCCGCCTACCACGCCGAACGCTTCGATGCCGTCATCAGTGACCTCGGCTTACCCGACGGCAGCGGCATTGATATGATGGTGCAGATTCAAAGCATCCGCCCCGTCCCCGCCATCGCCTTGAGCGGCTACGGCATGGAGGAGGACTTGCAACGCTCGAAGGCAGCGGGCTTCTTCGCCCACCTCGTGAAGCCCGTGAATGTCGATCAGCTCAAGCAGTTGCTGACCCAAGTTCCAGACCGCCTCGAGCATCACGACAACGCCTGAACCATTCTGGAATAGCAAACCCACGCCTCCATCCCCATGATTGACGACCCCACGGACATCCCACAAATCATCCACCAGCATGTGCATGATGTGAGGAATTCGATCAACAGCCTGGACCTCCAAGCCGTATTGCTCGTAGAACTAGGAACCGATCCTGAGGTGGCTGAGACTCTGCAGGGGATGCGCGCTGAGTTCACTCAGTTGGAGGCTACGGTGAAGGCGTTGCAGTCCAAATTTTCCGAGCCGCAACCAAACACGCTCACCGCTGATGATTTGACGCAGTTGAGGAAGCCGCAAATCGCCCCAGTGGGAGGACGCGGAGAAGTAGAAGCACGAGGAACAAGACCCAGGTCCCCCACCGCACCACGAGAGGCCATGAATCTCGCCTGCATCACCGCACCCGAGACCGTTCTGATCATCGATGATCAAGCGCAGAATCTACAGCACATCGGCAACATGCTCACGAGGGCCGGATATGAAGTCACCCGAGCGAGCACCGGTGAAGCAGCGTTTACCCTGCTGGCCAAAAACACGCCCGACCTCATCCTCCTTGATATGTGCATGCCGGGGATGAACGGCATGGAAGTGTGCAGCAAGCTCAAGGCAAAGGCGTGCTGGGCGGATATTCCAATCATTTTCCTCTCTTCTGCGGACGATAAAAATCTCATCGTCGCCGCGCTCGAATGCGGCGGCGTGGACTACGTCACCAAGCCGTTCAACAAAGCCGAACTGCTCTCCCGCGTGCAGACCCATATCGCCTTGAACCGTGCCCGTGAGCAGTTGCGTGACCTCGCCGAGGACAAGGACGAACTGCTCGGACTGCTCACGCACGAACTGGGGAATGATCTCCTAGGCCTTCACTTGAACGCGGTCGTGCTGGAACGGCAACTCGACACGATCCCAGCACTTTGCGCGCCTCTCGTCGTGAACATCGTGCGCTCCACTGAAGCGGTGACTGCATTTGTGAAGGAGTTCCTCACCAATCAATCTGCTGAGCGAATCCAGGTGCTGGGCGAGCCGCTCGACATCTGCGCTATTCTCCAGGCAGCGGTGGAGCGGCACGCCATCGTCGCCGCAATCAAGCGAATCACGTTTACCGTCAAGCTGCCTGAACACCCCATTCTAGCCCACGCGGATAGGGACGGACTCCCCCGCGTGCTCGACAACCTGTTGTCCAACGCCGTCAAATTTTCTCCCCTTGGCAGCAGTGTGACGCTCACCGCCGGCGTCGGCCCGCTGGAATGGATCCACTTCTCCGTCCGCGATGAAGGCCCCGGATTCACCGCCGAAGACCAGGAAAAAATGTTCCGCCGCTATGGCCGCCTCAGCGCCAGACCAACGGCTGGCGAGCACTCCACGGGGCTTGGTTTGTCTATCGTCAAGGCACTGGTGGACGCCATGAAGGGCAACATCAGCGTGGAGAACAAGGACGGAGCAGGAGCCTGCATCACGGTGACCTTGCCCGCAGCATTGATGGCGGGTGAGCCCCTGGAATTTCTCGACGATCTTGGACCAGAGGCGACCAGCGCCTAAGGCGACTCGACGTCGATAAATTCGAATAGGGTACCCGTGCCGAGGCGGGGTTACTCGTTGGTGAGGTTCTTTTCCGACGATAGCCACTTGCCGCGGGGCACCGCGCAGCTGATGACAGGTCCAATCCCGGCCAGAACCGTCTTCCGACCATGCCCACTGCAAAATTTCGCGTATCGGTGTTCATGCCGAGTAGCGTATTTCTTTGGCTCACCCTGTCGGGCCACCCGATGCGATGTCTGCCGTGACGCCTTCCGAGAACTTCTCGAAGTTGCTGGTGAAGAGGCCGGCTAGTTTCTGCGCCGTGGCGCGGAAGGCTTCTTTGTCGGCCCAGGTGTTTTCCGGGAGCAGGCATTTCGACGGCACCTCCGGGCATTCTGTCACGACCTCGAAACCGAATACGGGATCGCGCCGCGTGGGAGCGTCGGCGAGCGCGCCGCCATGGATCGCATCGATGATGGCGCGGGTGTAGTGAAGCTTGATGCGCGAGCCGGTGCCGTAGCTGCCACCGGACCAGCCGGTGTTCACGAGCCAGACGTTGACCGCATGACGTTGCATTTTCTCCGCCAGCAGCTCGGCGTATTTCGCCGGATGCCAGACCAGGAACGGTGCGCCGAAGCACGCGGAAAAAGTCGCCTTGGGCTCAGTAACGCCCACTTCGGTGCCGGCGACTTTTGCGGTGTAGCCGGAGACAAAGTGATACATGGCCTGCTGCGAATCGAGCTTCGAGACGGGCGGCAGCACGCCGAAGGCATCACAGGTCAGGAAGATGATGTCGCTCGGATGCCCCGCGATGCACGGGATTTTCGCATTGCTAATGAACTCGATGGGATAGGCACCGCGGGTGTTTTGCGTGATGCTGACGTCGCGGAAATCGACGTGCCGATTGCGCTCGTCATAAACGACGTTTTCCAATACCGCGCCGAAGTGCAGCGCATGGAAAATTTCCGGCTCGGTATCCGGCGTGAGGTCGATCGTTTTAGCATAGCAGCCGCCTTCGATGTTATAGATGCCTTGCTCGGTCCAGACGTGCTCGTCGTCGCCAATGAGCCGACGTTTGGGATCGGCCGAAAGCGTCGTCTTGCCCGTGCCCGAGAGGCCGAAAAGAATGGCTGTGCGGTCGCTCTCAGGATCGGCCGTAGCGGAACAGTGCATCGAGAGATTGCCTGCTTTGGGCGCGAGATAGTGCACCATAGTGAAGACGGCTTTCTTCATTTCTCCCGCGTATTCGGTGCCGAGAATCACAATCTCGCGGTCTTCCAGCGAGAGGTCCACGGACGTGGTCGAACTCATCCCTTTGGTAAGTCGATTAGCCGGGAAATGGCCGGCATTATACATGACAAAATCGGGCTCGCCATACTCCGCGAGTTCCTCCGGGGTGGGCCGGATCATCATCGTTTGCATGAAGAGCGCGTGATAGGGGCGTGAGCTGATGACGCGGATCTTGATGCGATGCGAGACGTCCCATCCGGCGAAGCCATCAACGACATAGAGCCGTTCGCGCGTGTTGAGGTAGTCCTTCGCCCGTTCGCGATTAATCTGAAAAGCTTGCTCGTCGAGAGCCACATTCACCGGCCCCCACCAGACATCGTCCTCGGATTCAGAATTTCGGACGATGCGCTTATCCTGCGGCGAACGGCCGGTCTTTTCACCCGAGTAGGCGATGAGCGCACCGGTGTCGGAGATCGCCGTATTTTTGTCGTGGCGGATCGCTTCTTCGTAGAGCCGCGCGGGGGACGGGTTGCGGAGGACGGTTTTGACGTGGAGGCCGTAGGGAGTGAGGTCGCAGGCAATGGCGCCGTTTTTAGTCGTTTCGGGGGCGGAGTCCTTGGACTCGGTTTTCAATTCATTCATGGTCATGTTACTATGGTCACTTTGTGCTAGTGGTTCCGGTCTTTCCCGATACTCGGGCTATAGGTTGAAATTCCTTCAGCCCCTCAGCCGCTCGCTGCCTCCGTCATTATTTTTATAATCGTGTCCTCGACTTCCTGCGCCACCCCATCCAGTTGCGGCGTTTTGAACAGCGCCAGCAGCGTGGTGGGCTTCAAGGTCGCCAGCATAGTCTGACCTGCTTCCTCGTAGATGGAGATGCGGCAAGGCAGCGCCGTCGAGACGCTCATGTTTTGTTCGAGCACCTTCTTCGCCTGTTGCGGCTGGCAAACCTCGAAGATCAAACACTCGTGGTCGAACTCCACGCCTTTGTTCAACATGGTCCCCGGCAGATTGTGCACTTGCATAACGCCAAATTTATTAACGGTGACGGCGATTTGTAGCGCAGCCTCAGTTTCCTTCACGGTTTTATTGGTGGATAATTTGAACAGCATATTTTTCCTTCTTAGGTTCCGCGATCCCCGCACCGAATTCGCGAGGCGCCAACTATTTCCTGAACCGTTTGACGATCGCCACGATCAGCAGGATAACCGGCGAGTAAGCCGATAGCCGCCCCGAGTCCCCTACCGCCACCGACCGAACTCGTCGTCCGAGTGGTTCATGGTTTTTTGTCAAATGTTTCTAAGTCGTTACCGACCTTGATGATCACGTGCCAATGCGTCGCCTTGCCTTCATCGACCCTGCCACGCGTGTCGATGACTTGAAACCAACCGGGCTGTTTGGTGGCTAGATGGGCGCGATCGAGAGCCTGGCCGATAGCGTCTTCGATCGACGTGGTCGAGGTGCCAGTCAGTTGGATGGGTTGGAAAATTGGATCGTTCATAAGTTTGATGCGGACAATCCGGAAAGTGAGGATCCGTAATCGAGCTGGTCCCGTATTCTAGGCCTCCTGATCGACCGAGGATATGGGGCCAAACCCTACCGTGCTGCATTTCTTTCGAGGACACATCGGGCCGATCGTGCAATCATACGCTCTTCGTTGGTGCGAATCATGCGCACGTTTACCGAGACGCGGAGCGACGAGATTAGCGGTGTGTTCTTCTCGTTTCATTTCGGGTTAACTTACCGCTTCCAGCCACCTCCTAGCGCTTGGTAAAGCACGGTTAGTTTCGTCACGGTGACAGTCTCGCTTTGGACGAGATCGGATTCGGAGACAAGAAGACTCGACTTGGCGACGATGACTTCAACTAGGGTGCCAGTGCCGACGCGGAGTTGCTCCTTGGTGAGGTCGAGTGTGCGCCAATTCAGGTAAGGAAGTATTCATTTTACCATGATATTATTCGTCGCTACGATTCGTCGAAGATATCTACCACGCTCAGTCTTCAATTCTTCTTTTCCATCATGCCGACCGGTTTCCCGGGCATGTCATTCATCATCGCTTGCGACGACATCGAGCTGGGGACCATCGGGCATATCTGCCATCATTGCATCCAACTGCGCATGCATGGCAGCCCGCTGCTCCAACATGCGGGCGACGACCGCGACCAGCAGGTCGATTTTTTGCGCTTTCGACGCGCTCTTGATCCGGGCGAGCTGCGCACTGAGTTCAGTGTCCTGCTTCTTCATCTCCGCCATCATCTTTTCCCGTTGCGACTGCATGGCTTGGTGGCGTTCTGCCATCGTGCCTGCGGGCATCATTGATCCATTGACAGGTGCGGCAGATTGGGCCCGGAGGGGAGACAAAAGGGCCAGCGTCATGGCCAAGGCCAGCGCTCGGCGGGAATAAGTGATAAAGTTAGAGATCGGGGCATTTTTCATGGGGAATAGTGCTTTCATTTCGAGTTCTCCATGCTGGCCCATTGCCGGCAGGCGAAAGGGGTTTCTCCACTGAGTGCCGCCGTCCGACGCCGAGCATGATGCGCGTAAACAAGTACGCACGCCATGGGGTGTCACCCTACCCTACCCCGGCTCTTGATCGAGCGGCGGCGGGGATCGGGACGATTAACGCAAAGCGGCGCGTCATCATCCCAACAAATTAGGACACCGCGAAGGTGACGAGAAACGAGGGAACGTAAAACCAAACAACAGCCCGAAATAGTTGGACCGATCGCCGGGTAACACGCGGCTAGCGGCGCGATGACGACGAGTATCAACCAAGCTTGCCGGGCGGGCGGAAGCGGAGCTTCACCGCACTGGCCTCGATCTTTTTTTAAAGGCGGCGTAGGGATTTGAAGTCAGGACATCCTGCCATTGCCACCCGGCGTCTTCCACAAAACTCCGCAAGAGCCTGCGGCGCGGGCTGAGATCCGCAATGGCTTGTTCCAACTCGTCAGGGTGGGCGAGCGGTATACCGGCCTCGGCAAGCCTGGTCACGTCAGGTAGGGGCGGATTCTCGCACGTGATCCGTGGGTAGCGGCTTTCGAGCATGCTGAGAAGACTTCCGATTGCACGCCTCGCGTGAAGAATATCCGACGGGTGGGGGCGCCCTTCTGCAGCTACCGCGTGCGCGATCATCGTGAACGCCTCGTCGAGTGTTGCTATGCCAATGGCCAAGGACGCTTCCGCTTTATTACTATGAAAGTAGTGGATGACCGGATATTCCAGAAGGCGCTGGGCCTGGAGGTGGATCATGGGGGAAAGTGTGGATGAAAATTTTCCCACCAGACGGTCGAATCCCTGGTCCCCCCAAGCCTCGATCAGAACGCTTACGGGGTCGGCGCCGAGATCGCGTATCATGGCGGCCAATTGACGTTTCTGGATTGCCGCCGATAGACCGGCCAGGAGGTAGGTGATCGAGAGGGTGACGAGAAACAGTCCGCTAAAAGAGGATACCACCGTGACAAGCTGCCAGCCCGAACTTTTCGGCACAAAGTCTCCCAATCCGAGGGTGAAGAGAGTGTATCCGGTGAAATAGGCCCGGTCGATGTGTCCGGGTTCCACGCCGGTTTTGGTATGCACGATGCTGCCGGGATCGGCGCAGAACAAAACCCACCAGCCGAGCCAAAGCATGGCCACCCAACCGAAGATGACGACGAGCATGCTAACGCTTCCCGCGACCGGCAGAAGTTTCCTTCGCAAGGGATGGGGAGTTCTCTTGGCCAATGCAGAAATCGCCCGGCAAACCGCGCTACTGATCGGCCCCGCACCGCGAGGGATGACGGTCGTCCAAAGAGCGTCAACAAAAGTGACCGCGAGCAAGGTGAAGCCCAAGATAAGGAGAAAAATATTCATGTCGATGAAGTCGACCGATTTCTGAGGAAGAAAAACTCCGTAATCAGGATCGCTGCCATAACGGCCGCCGCCACGATGAGCACCAGTGGGTCTGAGTTACCTTTCACCCAGAGAAAGCCGCCGAGAATGATCAGATTCAGAACGATTGCCATGACTGGGATCACGGGATTGACCTCGATCGCTTTTTTCAGGTGACGCAGCACGCCCCAGTGAACAGCGATGTCCATGATCAGATAGAAAATGATACCCAGCGCCGCGATCCGCGATAGGTCAAAAAAAGCCGTCAGCAGCAAACCCAGCACAACCGTATAAACCAGCGTATGCTTCTGTATGCTACCCGGCATTCCGAAGTGACTGTGTGGAACCAATTTCATCTTGGTCAGCATAGCCAACATGCGGGAGACCGCGAAAATACTGGCAATGATGCCGCCCGCCGTGGCCAGCATGGCCAGAATCACCGTAAACCAGACCGCGTATTCGCCCAGCGCCGGGCGGGCGGCAGCGGCCAACGAGTAGTTGCGCGTGGCGATGATCTCTTCCAGCGACAGGTTGCTGGAGACCGCAAAACCCACCAGCGCATAAATCACCACACAGAGGGCGATCGATATGGTGATGGCTTTACCCAGATTCCGGTGCGGGTCTTTCAGTTCCGAACCGCTATTGGTAATGGTGGTAAACCCTTTGAAGGCCAGAATGCCGAGGGCCGTGGCACCAAGAAAACTGGTCACCGATGCTCCGGGGGCCGCCGCGGAAAAATTCACTTCCACCGAATCCGCCGCCAACACCCCGACCACGCCGAACAGGACGATCCCCCCAATCTTAATGAAGCCAAGAACTGTCGAGATTCCCTGAATCTTGCTGTTGCCGGACAGGTTGATGAGAAAAGCCGCCACCAACAACCCCACCCCCAGGACGGGAACCAGCAGGCTGCTGTCATCGATTTCAAACAATTGCAGGGTGTAGGATCCGAAGGTCCGCGCCAGAAAACTCTGAGCGATGACCATGGAAAAATACATCAACAGGGAATGGAAGGCGGTCGTCAGAGTCGGGCCGTATGCTTTCTCCAGATACATGGCGATACCGCCAGCGGAGGGGTAGGCATTGGACAGTTTGACGTAGGAATAGGCGCTGAATGAGACGATTAACGCGGCGGAAAGGAACGCTAGAGGAAACAGACTTCCGGTCATCTCCGCCATCTGGCCAGTCAGCGCGAAAATCCCGGCCCCGATCATCACGCCGGTGCCCAAGGCAATGGCGCCGATCAGCGAGAGGCTGTCCGCTTGATAGTTTGAAGTTCTGTCGGGCATATCTTTCATGTTAAGTTATTATTTCCCCATGCGAAGGCTCAGATTATAGATCCCGGCGATCAGCAGCTTTCTTTTTGGTTCACCCCGCTGTCGTCCCGCCTTCGCCCTGCCAGTCGGTGCCGTGGATGAGGAGATCCGGGGTGACGTCCGCGATATGCTTGGCACCGCAAGCAGCCGCAAGGTCGAGAGCGGCTTTCACAGTGCGGCGGTGGAAGTTCGCAACCCGGTGCTTCTTTTCATCGACCACGAGACCTTTCATCAGCTTCGGATCCTGGGTGGCAACCCCGGTGGGACATTTGTTGGTATCGCAGCGCAGGGCCTGGATGCAGCCGACGGCGAGCATGAAGGCGCGGGCGGAGTTGCAGGTGTCCGCTCCGTAGGCGATGAGCTTGACGATGGAGAACGCCGTGAGGACTTTCCCGCTGGCGATCACCCGAATCTGATCGCGCAGGCCGTGTTTCCGCAGCTCGCTATCAACGAATTTCAAAGCCGGCTCCAGCGGAAAGCCGACCGAGTCCGAGTATTCCAGAGGTGCCGCGCCGGTGCCGCCTTCCGCTCCATCGACGGTGATGAAATCCGGGAGTATGCCGGTGGATTTCATCGCTTCGCAAATGGCTGTGAACTCGGATTTTTTTCCGATACACAGCTTGAAACCGACGGGTTTGCCGCTGGAAAGATTGCGTAGCTTTTTAATGAAATCCAGCAGGCCGGCGGGATCGGAGAATTCCTTGTGTCCCGGTGGTGAAAGGACGGTGGTGTTGGGCTCGATCTGGCGAACCTTGGCAATCTCATCGTTGTCTTTCTCCGCAGGAAGGACACCTCCGTGACCGGGTTTGGCGCCTTGTGAGATTTTCAGCTCGATCATTTTCACGTGATCATGCGTGGCTTTTTCCTGAAATGATTCCGGATCGAAATTGCCGTCATCGGTCCGGCAACCGAAGTATCCCGTGCCTATCTGCCAGACAACATCGCCACCGCCTTCGAGGTGGCATTTGCTCAGTCCACCTTCACCGGTGTTCTGATAGAACCCGCCCATCTTCGCACCGTGGTTCATGGCGAGGATGGCGTTTTTACTGATCGCGCCGAAGCTCATCGCGGAAATATTGAGAATCGATGCCTCATAGGGATATTTGCAATCGGCACCACCGAACCTGACACGTGGTGGATCGGCCGGAGGATCGACGGGGAAAATCGAATGCGTCAGCCCCTCGTATTCCGGTTTGTAAATGTCCCGCTCGGTGCCATAGGGATGGGTGGGCGAGAGGTCTTTGCTCCTTCGATAGGCGAGGCGGCGGTGGTTGCGGGAGAACGGTTTGCCATCTGTGTTGCGCTCGATGAAATACTGTTGGATCTCCGGCGAGATCATTAAACTAAAATGTCGAAAATGACCGAGCACAGGGAAATTTCGCAGGATCGTGTGTGGTTTCTGAAGCATGTCGTAGAACCCTAGTAGCACCAGCGGACCGACGATTAGGAACAGCCACCAGGCGGCCGGGAAAAACCAGGCGACCGCCACCACACCGACGACAAGAACCAGGCTGATTAGAAGAAAGAGATGTCTCATGTAATAGTTTTCGTGAGTTTTCTGAGCATTATTTCAATTCCTTGAGATATTTGATGCTGGATGAGCCGAATTCGATTACCTCCGGGACGTGGCCAGTGAACATGAGCTTGGCCATGGAGGTGGCGTAACCTTTCAACTGATCGAAGGTGACATGCGGCGGCATCGCGAGAGCGTTTTTATCGGTGAAAATATTGATCAGCGCGGGGCCGTCGTGAGCGAAGGCTTCCCGGAGCGCTGGCTCCACCTCACTGGATTTTTCCGCGGTCCAGCCACGGATACCCATCGCCCGGGCGAGCATCGCGAAATCAGGATTCTCCATGCCCGTCTCCCAATCAGGATAACCAGCTACCCGCATTTCCAGCTCCACCATGGCCAGAGCGCGGTTGTTGAAAACGATGATTTTCACGGGAGCCCTGTATTGGCTGATCGTCATGAGATCGCCCAGCAACATGGTGAGCCCGCCATCGCCGCACATGGCGATGACTTGCCGGTTGGGCTGCTGCAACGCCGCGCCAAGAGCCATGGGCATCGCGTTTGCCATCGAGCCGTGATTGAAAGAACCGGTCATGTAGCGGTCGCGTTTCCCGCCGAGATAGCGGGCTGCCCACACCGCCGACATGCCCGTATCGACCGTAAAAATCGCATCGTCGGTGGCGAGCTTGTCGATCACCGCGGCAACGTATTCTGGATGGATCATGTCTGTTTTAGAATGCTCATCGACATAGCTCCGGTATTTTTTCTCTACCGATGCGTGCAGCTCGCGCATGTCGTTGAGGAAATCGTTGTCGTGTTTCTCATCGAGCATCGGAAGAAGGGTTTCCAAGGTAGGGGCGATGTCTCCGCAGTAGCCGTAGTCCACTTTCGCACGACGTCCGATGCGCTCCGGCTTGATATCGACCTGGATGATCATGTTCTTTTCCGGCAGAAATTCGGTGTAAGGGAAATCGGTGCCCAGCATCAGCAGGACATCCGCTTCCTGCATGGCGGTGAAGCCTGACTTCATACCCAGTAGGCCGTTCATGCCGACCGCATACGGGTTGTCTTCTTTGTCGAAAAAGATCTTCCCGCGATAGCTGTAGCCCATGGGTGCGCGTAGTTTTTTGGCGAGCGCCATGACCTGGCTTTGGGCGTGACGGCAGCCGTAACCGCAGTAGATCATAACTTTTTTGTTCGAGTTGATCACCTCGGCGAACTCACTGTTTTCCTCTGTTGATGGCACGGTCAAGGAGCGCGGGAAGAAATTGATTTCCCCGGTCGCGAGTTCGGGGGCGTCCGCTTCGGATACGTCTCCCGGGAGGCCAATCACCGCGACGCCACGCTGGCTAATCGCATGCTGAATGCCAGTTTGCAGGGCGTGGATTGCCTGGGTGGGCGTGTTCGCCATAAAGCAGTATTTCGAGCAATCGTCGAAAAGCTTGGTGACGTTGGTCTCTTGGAAACTTTCCAAGCCGAGTTTGCCGGTGTTCACCGTTGTGGCGATGGCGAGGACCGGGTTCCCTGAGCGGTTGGCATCGTAAAGGCCGTTGATGAGGTGGACATGACCGGGGCCGCTACTTCCCATGCAGCAGGCGATGCCTTCCTGCTCGGCTTCCATCGAGGCGGCATAGGCACCCGCTTCTTCGTGGCGGACGTGAATCCATTGCAGCCGTCCATCGCGGCGGACGGCGTCGTTGATGGGATTGAGGCTGTCTCCGGTGACAGCGTAAACCCGTTTCACTCCCACTTTCACGAGCATGGAGACTAGAATATCGGCGACATTTTTAGGCATGATTTTCCTTTTATGGTTATAGGTGTTTACTTCACCGTGGGGTAGTGATCTCCACTCAATGATGATCTGTTTCTTCGCCGGTTTCCGCCCGCAGAGAGTCCTGTTCCTGAGTGGTCAGATCTGGCAGATGACGGATGAAAGCGACGAGCTTCCATATCTCCTCATCAGTGTGCGTGGGACCGAAGGCGGGCATGGCGGTCATCCGGATGCCATGTTTGACAACCCAGAAAAACTCTCCGTCCGACGTGTCGTTTTCTTTGCCTAGCGAAGGTGCGGACGGATGGATTCCCTTGGATAAGTCGGCGGCTTCCACGTCGGGCGCTCCATGGCACATGACGCAATTCTCGCGATAATGGTCCAGACCCGTGGCGATGGCTGCTGAATCACCGGCGTATGGATTGGTTCCCGTCGGGGCACGCTTTCCCACCGACCGGTCCAGCGCCCACGGCGCGATGGTCCGTTCGATGAGACCGGGCTTCACGTCAGCCCCCATGTTAATTGCGCCCATGGCCAGGAGGATTATCGGCACGACGAGGGGAACCAGAATGCCGGTCACAAAACTTAACCCTATCATCCATTTGTTTTTCATTTTCATAACGGTGTTTTCATTTTGATTTATTTTGTTGCTTCATCGAACGCCGCGTTCGCACGGACGTTTATCCACAGCAGCCACCGGATTGGTCGTCGGGCTTGGCATCGGCTGGTGTGGTCAGGAATTTCCTCCGGCAGTGCTCGCTGCAGAAGTAGAAAGTCCTGCCGTCACGTTCGGCGTGATGAGCCGTGTGGCGGTGTCGACCGTCATGCCGCAGTCGGGGTCGTTTTTTTTGGTCTTGGATGGGCTCAATATCGTCGTTGTTTCTGATCTGTTTTAATTGTGCTTTCGATTTAGGTTGCCCGTGAGCTGCAGAGTTTCAATCGGACCGATTGTCGCGCGTGCTAGTCATGGCACCCCATTGACCCCAGCGCGGGATGAACATCGGCACCCGTTTCCGGTAGGCACGATATTTATCGCCGAATTCCTCCTCGACTTCGCGCTCCTCACTTCGCGCCAGCCAGTAGTAGGCAAGAACGATGACGGGGAATAGCGCGACGGAAAAAATAGTGGGCCAATGCACGATGCCCTCGCCGAAGAGTGCGATGAACAGTCCGGTGTACTGGGGGTGTCGCACCAAACCATAGAGGCGGTCCGTAACGAGCCGGCCTTCCTTGCGGGCACGGTGAACTTCCCGCCATCCTGCCATGAATATTCCAAAGCCGGCGAACAGGAGCACGTAGCCGAGGATCATCGAGATCATCATGCCCGTCTCGCCGTAACCCAGCAGCGTTGACCAAAGGTTGGCGTTGAGGTTGGTCGCATCGAGGCCGAAGAAACGGACGAGCAAATAGATGGTGAGCGGAAAACCATACATCTCCGCATAGAGGGCAATGATGAACGCCTGGATCACGCCCGCACTCGCCCACTCCTTCCAAGTTTTGGGCGCGAGGTAGCGGTAGAGAAGCCAGGAGGCCACCACGATAACGATCAGGGCGATGCCCCAAGCTCCGGAATGGGTAATAGGTTCGTTCATGGTGAGGTTCGTTTTGTTCCGGCTCGTGCACTTCGGTTTGAAGCCAACCGGATGAGCTTGCGTGAGAGACCGAAGGTTAATGGGAACAAGAGAAGCAGTTGCGCCACCGGCAGCACCGAAATCGTCGTGCCTGGCACCCGTGGATTTATGTCCGTGTAGGTCCAGCGCGAGGTTGCCAGCGCCCAACTCTCGACGAAGACACTCAGCGCCAAGGCCGCGCCCAGCAACACCGCCCACTGCCGCCAGTGCCAAGGTCCCAGCAGCCACAGCCAACGCCCCGAAACGGCCGCGACCAAGCCCTGGGCCACCCACGTCAGCACGACGTCACCGAGCGTGGCGACGATCATCGCGAGCTGACCGGTCTCCCCTCCTCGATGGATGAAGAACCAGGAGCACTGCACGTTTTCCCAAAGGTAGTGAAGGACAAACGCGCTACCGGTGATAACGCATGTAGGCAAAAAAAACGTGCGCTTGTCATGCATGGGATCGCTCCTTTCGAGGAAGAAGGAGAAGTATGCTCAGCAGGATTTTACGTGACGCCGGCCGTTTGGGAACGATCGGGTGAACTCGTTTTTTCCTCGGCTTGAGGGCCGCGACGACAAGCAGGAACACCACCAGAACGCAGACCGCCCCCCTGATCCATATTCCGCCGGCCATCCAACCATGCATCCATCCGTTTGAGTGATTCATCGTAAAGGTCCTTTCGAGGAGTCGGCGAATCGAATCAGGGGTATTTAAATGTGTGGGTTTCCGCCTCTGCAGTGCCCTCAAAAAACAAGTTCAGGATCACAAAAAAGTTATGGGGAGGACGCACCGTGGCTGGTGTGACCATGGTGTCATTCTCAAGGTTCAGCACTGCGCGCTCGGAACCTTTCCCGGGATAACGTAACCTGACTAATCCGGACGATGCGTCTGGTGCAGTGGGTTCCTTGTCCTGGTCGAAAAATTTGACCACGAGTCGTATGCCGACGGCTTCAACGTTGATCCAACCGCCCACCGGCCGGGATAGGTTGATGCCGGTCATGGGTAACTCGGGTTTCGGTTCGATCGGTTCTGGGTCGGCGACGGTCGCGGGACCGAGACCCGCGAAGGCGAACAGAATGAGACTGCCGAAGACGACCCGAAGTGAGAATTGAGAATTCATTATGAATGAGCAGAATTGAAGAGAGGTTGATCGCTCAAGGGGGATGCCCCCGTGAGCGCTTGGCCGCTTGTTTTTTGATCGAGCCGCAAGATTGCATGGACACACCGTAGTGGGGATTGGCGATATTCTGGCCGGCTTATAGCCAATCACCGCCCTTCCCGCCAAAGGCCATCAGACAATACGCGACGTCGAGATAAGCCGGCGTGAGACTGTCGACAAACGCAGGTTTGAATTCGTCCCCATGGGCGACGGCAGTCAAGGCGGCGGTGGTAAGGCCGACGACGAGGAGTAGGATATTACGGATGGATTCCAGGAGGTTCTTAACGGTTGTTATGGTCGTTGGGTTGATCTCGGACCCGGAGGTCAGAAAAGGATGCGCACGCCGCCGCCCCACTTGAATTCGGAGTGCCAGCGCAGTTGCAGGGCGGTGTGCTTTGAGAGCACATAATCGAGTGCGGCGACGCCTTCCCAAAGCTTGTGGGTGTCGTATTGACCCTCGATTTCGAGGGCCAGGCGGGGCGTAAGCATGAACTCCCGCGTGAAGGCGAAACGGGCACCGCCATCGGTGTCGAGCCAGCTGCGGGTATGCAAATTGAACGGAAGGGTGTAAGAAATGCCCACAATGCCCCGCGACTTATCAAGCGTGCGTTTTTCACCGAAGAAATCGGCCCCAACGAAGACAGTGGTGAATCGATTCAGGTAACGCCCGTAGCTCGCGATGCCTTCCCATTCCACATCGGGCACGTTGGCCCAGCCTGCCTCCCACTCGCCGCGGAAGATATTCCGGCTGTTGGACGCCTCAACCCAGCCTTCCGTCATATTGGAGACAAAGGCACCACGGCCGAAAACATAGTAGGGATCGGCGAAAAGTTTGGAGCGCACCGCGGCAGTCTCGGGCGCGGCGTCGAAACCTTCGTATCCCACCACCCGGGCCATGCCGGCCTTCATGTGATAGAGGAGATGACAGTGAAAGAACCAGTCTCCCTTTTCGTTCGCATCAAACTCGATGACGGTCGTGCTCATGGGTTCGACATCGACGGTGTGCTTAAGTGGGGAATACTCACCTTGTCCGTTGAGCACGCGAAAGAAATGGCCGTGCAAGTGCATCGGGTGATGCATCATCGTCCGGTTGATCATGATGAAGCGCACCACCTCACCTTCCTTGATCCGGATGTTGTCGCTGGCGGAAAGTGGGGTGTTGTTGATGAACCAGACATAGCGTGCCATATCGCCGTCTAACGTGAGTCGTATATCGCGCACGGGTTGGCTGGGATCGAGTGCGGTGGGGTGCGTCGCGCGGAGTTCGGCGTAGGGGGCCCAGGGTCGTTCGGATGAGCCGTCGCGAACCAATTTTTCTCGAGAGCTCAAGTCACCCGCGAGCCACTCGAATGTTCCCGGGGACGCGACAATTGCGGGCATGGGTTGGCCCTCTTTCGCCGGGGGCATGCCCTCCATCGCGGCGGGATGTTCCATCGAGTCAGCAGACTGCGGAATCGATGACATCCCCGCCATGGTGGCGTGATCCATGCCTCCGGAGGGCTTCTTGTCCTCGGTCATACTCACGGTGCCGTGGTCCATCCCTTTTGGCTCACTGGGGTCGTCGGACAACGGCATGCTCTCCATGCCCATGGCATCCTTCGCCATTCCGTCCATCTTCATGTCGCCCATGTTCATGCCGGGTTGATCGAAGTCCCCCGCATCTACCCTATCTTGAGGCATCCCCATGGTGCCGGCGGGAGTAAGTGCGAAAACCTTTTTGGCCTTTAGTGGTCCCATGCCTGCATACAAATCGGGTGCGGGAATCAGTGGGGCTGGGTGCTCGGCTCCAGAGCCTACCCAGAGCGAGGCCCGTCCGGCCCGGTCATGGGATGTCGCGCGTAGTTCGAACCGGCCGTCGGCGGGCACGGTGACGAGCACGTCATAAGTTTCCGCAACTCCAATCAGTAACCGATCGACTTCCACGGGCTCCACATCCTGCCCATCGGCGGCGATGATCGTCATCGGGCCGCCGGCGAATTCGAGATGGAAGAACGTCGTCGCCGAACCGTCGATGATGCGCAAGCGCACGCGTTCGCCCGGCTGGGCGGGCAGGTTTTCGTCCGTCTGCCCGTTGACCAAGTAGCGGTCATAGGCGACATCCGAAATGTCCATCGCGGGCATACGTTGCAGCTCGCGAGCGAAAAAATCATTGAGGTGGCCGGTGCGGATCGCCCCGAGGATGCTTTGGCCACTGCGTTTGCGCAGGCTGTAGTATTCATTGCCAGCGCGCAGGGTGCGCATGACCTCATGGGGGTCTTCGTCGGTCCAATCTGAGAGCAGGACAACATGTTCGGGTAGATCCGGAAAACGGGGATCACCGTCGCGTGGCGTGATGACGATGGAGCCATAAACGCCGCTCTGCTCTTGCAGGGACGTGTGTGAGTGATACCAATAGGTGCCCGATTGCCGAATGGGAAACTCGTAAGTGAATGTGGTGCCTGCAGCGATGGGCGGGAAGGAAATGTAAGGGACCCCATCCACTTCCGGCGGGACAAGCAGTCCGTGCCAGTGAACCGAAGACGACACGTCCATCTTATTGATCACATGGATGCGCGCGGTATCGCCCTCGGTGAAGCGCAGCGTCGGCCCCGGAATGCCCCCGTTGATCGTCATCGCCGGGACAGGTTGGCCGGTGAAGTTCACCACCTGCCGGGTAATGGTGAGATCGTATTCCACCGTCGCCGCCGACAGCATCCCGCCTGGCACAAACAACGCCAGAGTGACGAGCGCTCGCGCGAGCGATTCCATCAGTTTTGCGACCGTCAGCCGAAAGGCGTTTTGAGAATGATTGCGAGTTCTCATTGCTAGATGGAATCAGCCTGACGCGGCTTCCTTCATTATTTTAACGATCGTGTCCTCCACCTCCTGCGCTACGCCTTCGAGCTGTGGGGTGTGAAACATCGCCAGCAACGTGGTGGGCTTCAACGTCGCCAGAATGGTTTTGCCCCCCTCCTCGTAAAGGGAGATTCGGCAGGGCAACGCCGTCGAAACGCTCATGTTTTGTTCGAGCACCTTCTTCGCCTGTTGCGGCTGGCAGACTTCGAAGATCAGGCATTTGTGAGCGAACTCTACGCCTTTCTTGATCATAGTTTCCTGCAGGTTGTGCACCTGCATGACGCCAAATTTGTTAGCGGTGACGGCCGCCTCTAAGGCCGCCGCAGCTTCCTTCACGGATTTTTCAGTGGATAATTTAAACAGCATATTTTTCCTTTCATTGTGGGGTGATCCCGCTCCGAAACGACGGAGCCCAAATTATTTTTTCGACAACCTGACGATCGCCACCACCAGCAAAACCACCACGAGTATGCCGATGATCCACCCGACCCCCATGCCGCCGACCATCCAGCCGTCGCTCATCCAGCCGTTCGAGTGATTCATCATTTTTTGGCGGGATTTTCGAGGGAGAAGCCAACCTTGATGGTCACCTGCCAGTGTTGCACACTGCCCTTCTTGATGCTTCCGCGAGTTTCGACGATCTGAAACCAGTCCATGTGTTTGACGGTTTGATGGGCGCGATTAATGGCTTTGGCCACGGCGTCCTCGATCGACTTGGTTGAGGTGCCGGTGAGCTCGATGTGTTTGTAAACGTGATCTTTCATAAAGGGGAAGGATTTTGCCGGAACCGCGGAACCGCCTGTGGTCGCGCGTCCAGTCGGTCGGGTTATTTGGTGTGGGTGGAGGCTTCTTTGATCGTCTTTTCAACTGCCTCCCGGGTTTCACCGGTACGCGTCTGGATCCGGCCGAGCAATTCGTCGGCCTTGCCGTCGGCGTATTTGAGGTCGTCGTCAGTGAGCGAGGCCCACTTTTGTTTCAATTTGCCCTTGGTGATGTTCCAGTCGCCCTTGGTTTCGAGTGTATTGTGTATTCATAATGATTGTTTTTGTCGGTCACCCGGACAACGACCAAAGCGTGTCTTTGGCTTGGATGCACAATCATCCTACGCCACAAACCGGAGCACGAACATGGGGCATTACCCTACTCGAATCATTGGCCCTTGCCGTGGCCCAGCACCCGACTCACCGAGCGGGCGATCATGCGCTCCTCATTGGTGCGAATCACGCGCACCTTCACCGTGGCGCGGGGTGCGGAGGACGGTTTTTACGTGAAGGCCGTAGGGGAGTGAGGTCGGCAGGTAGCAGCGTCCTTGGCGGTCGGTTTGGGGTTGGAGTCCTTGGCCTCAGTTTTCAAGTCGTTCATGGTCAAACCCTACCTGACCTCATCATGGGCGAGAACCCATCGAACCGAACGCGCGATCATGCGCTCTTCGTCGGTGCGAATGACGCGGACCGTCGTGCGAATGGTAGACGTCGATATGACCGCCTCGGTCGCCGCGTTGCGCGACGCGTCCAATTCGATACCCAGAAAACCGAGTTGCTCGCAGATGCGGGACCGAACCGGCGACGGGAGTGAGGTTTATCGCGCTATCGAACTCGCGGGAAAGGTGGCCGCGCCACTTCTCCGCCCCCCTCATCAACACTCAGGCGGAGCGGATGCGGTAAACGCAGCGGCGGGCGCCCGCCAGCATGTGCTCTGTCCGCTCGATTACTTCGTCCTCTTTCAAGATTGCCCGGAAGGCCTCAAGCTCCACGTCACAGAGTTTGGAGCAGGCGGTGGCCGCTGCGCAAATGGGGCAGTGGTTCTGAATCAGGACGAATGAGCCGTCGGGCTGCCGCTGCACTTCCGCCATGTAGCCCTCTTCGTTACGCAGGGAGATTAACGCCTTCAGCCGATTCTGAAGCGACGCGCGACCCGGGATGCGGGATCGGTAGTTCTCAATCTGCTGGTGCGTGCTTTGCAACACGACACGCTTGACGCCTTCCTCGCCGAAGGTCTGTTCGACCGCGTTGAGCAAACTCACGGTCAAGCCCGCATGCGCGTTGGGAAAATGGGACTCGGCAGTCGGGGTCAGGGACCACATTTTGGCCGGCCGGCCGATGGGGCGCTGCTCTTCCTGATAGGTCACCAATTTCTGCTCGCGCAAAGCATAGAGGTGCTGTCGGACGGCCATAGCGGAGATGCCCAATTGCCCGGCCAAGGCTTCAGAATCGCCCGGCCCCTGCTGCTTGAGCAAATGTACGATCGCTTGCCGACTGGGAACACGAACCGGTTTTTTGCGGGCCGCCGCGCACTTTTTCATCAGGAAAACTTACGGCCCAGCATGGCCAAGGCCAGTCGAATCGAGCGAGTAATTACTAAAGGAATAACTTTCTAAAATCACTTGACGGGTTGCAGACACCGCCTACTCTTTTGTAAAGAAATTACTTTGCAAACTCGGAAGCGAGCAGACGAAATCCAATCGAAGGATCGGCGCGCAAAGCCGTGATAACGTGAGCTAGGGTGCATGAAACGAAGGAGAATCTATGGCGGACATTGAAGATAAATACGCAGAAAACGTGACCGGAAAGTTTTACGTCGATGAGCAGTGCATTGACTGCGACCTGTGCCGGGAAACCGCCCCAGCTAACTTCACGCGCAGCGAGGATGGCGGCTACTCATTTGTGTTTAAACAAGCGACGACCCCGGAGGAGGAAGCGCTTTGCATGGAAGCTCTGGAAGGGTGCCCGGTCGAAGCCATCGGCGACAACGGCGAGTGACCAATTTACCGTACCGGAAGGAAGCGACCGCAAGGTTACGACCGACCTAGAACAGAAAACAAAACGCAAAACATCAATGAATACACCAACGATCACTGCCTACTTGAAAACTTCCTGCGGCTGGAGTCAGGGCGTTCGCGCTATCATGCGCAAATACGACCTGCCCTACGAAGATCGCGATATCATCAAAAATCCGTTGTTTCGCACGGAGATGATAGAAAGGAGCGGGCAGGGCCTTTCCCCTTGTGTTGAGGTCGATGGCCAAATGCTGGCCGATGTCAGCGGCGATGAAGTGGAAGCCTACCTGATCAAAGCTCAACTGGTGCAGATGACCGACGCCGGCGCCGACGCGCCGACCAATCAGGCCTGTGACACGCAACACCATGAATGACACCTGCCCGGAGCCTGAGGTTCAGGCGCTCTCAGCAACCAATAAACCAACTCAAGCATTAGGGTGCACGCGTCATCAGACGCCATCGACAAAATAGTGAAAGTGAATACAAATACGGCTTCTCCGCGGACACTGAGACGGAGTCCGCCCCGCCGGGGTTGAACGAGGGCATCATCCGGTTCATCTCGGATAAGAAGAACGAGCTGGAATGGCGGCTGAGCATTGGAGGACCCTGCAGGAGCCGACGTGGCAGAAGGCCGAGGTGAAGGTGATGTTTGACCAAGTTTCCGGCCTGCTGATCACGGGTCATAGCGACGTTGATTTAGGCAAATTATCCGCGCTGGCCGACGTGCATCGATTGCCGGTGCCAATTAAATGCGCCATCCTGCCATGGCATGCGTTGGCAGCAGCGGTTGAAGGCAGAGGCGAAATCATTTCAACCGAATCGGATCAGGAGTCACCATGAACTCGAACGAACCGATCACGCTCACCCACGACGTTGAAGGAACGATCGTCCCTGCCGGTACCAAAGTCACCCTCCAGAAAGGCGAGCAGGCCCACATCACCCAGTCGCTTGGCGACAGCTACACCACCGCCGTCAACGGAAACATGTTCCGACTGACTGCTCAAAACACCGATGCGCTTGGTATTGAAGTCGCCGCCAAACCAGCCAGCCCGACCAGTCAGCGCCAGACCCACGAAGAGCTGGAGGAGGAAGTTTCGAAACAGCTCAAGACCTGCTACGACCCGGAAATTCCGGTGAATATGGTGGCCCCGGGTCTCGTTTATGAGTGCCCCCCCACCCCAATGCGGAGACCCGTTCTTATCGGGCGGACCTGAAGATAACGCTCACGGCCGCCGGCTGCGGGATGGGGCCAGCGCTTTCCTCGAATGTGGAAGCCAAACTACTGACCCTCGATGGAATCACCGAAGCCACCTGTCATCTCGTGCTTGAACCAACGTGGGACCAGTCGATGATGCCAAAGGGGGCCGAACTCAAACTGGGGATATTTTAACCCCCAATCCATGACGATCAACTGCCAAAAATCAGAGAGGATTTTCCCGCGCTGCACCAGGCGGTGAACGGGCCCCCGCGTGCGGTCATCGACGCCCTCGTTCACTACGACGAGCGCGCCAACGCCGCCTAGGGCCACCGCAATCTCAAACCCGGTGCCCAGATCTTGCTCACCGAGATGGAGCACCACAGCAACATCGTGCCGTCGCAATTGCTGCCTGAACGCACGGGGGCCAAACTGGTTTATCTGCCCGTCATTGGCGATGAGGAATTGCTCGACCTCGACCGACTCGACCAAGTGCTCACCTCACAAGTCAAATTGTTCACCATGGTTCATTTCTCTAACACCTTGGGCACGGTGAAACCAGTGGCCGAGGTGCGCGCGCGCGGCAACTCGGATTGACAACGCTCGTTGATGCCGCCCGGAAGGTGGGACCCCTGCCTCTTGATGTGCAACAAATAGACCGCGATTTTCTGGTCCTTTCCGGCCCCAATCTTTGCGTCCCGACGGGCATTGGCGCGCGCTAAGGCCGGAGCGAGCTTCTGAACGCGATGCCGCCGCATCAGGGCGGCGACGACATGATCCTGAGCATCGATTTTTACCAAACCTCCTACAAGGAGGCACCGCACAAATGCGAGGCCGGCAAGCCCGGTATTTCCGGACCTGTCGCTATCGGTGCTGCAATGGATTAGCTTGATGGCATTGGCCTGGAGCATATCTGGCAGCACGACCATGACTGGCAGGCTACGCTTACGAACGGCTTTCAGAATTGAAAGGAGTGCGGCTCTTTGGGCCAAAAACCGGGAGCGCTGGCGTGGTGCGTTTCCTCTTTGATGGGGTCCATGCGCGCGATGTCGTGACCGTGACCGACCAGTCGGGCGTGGCCCTGCGGTTGGGGGCCATCATTGCACTCAGCCACTCATGCGAAAACTCGGTGTCGAGTCCGCTGCGCGTGCGAGTTTTTAGTTCTACAACACCGGAGCCGAAGTGGATCGTTTGATGGCAGTGATGGTCACACCCAACCGTTCTTTAACGGATAAATCAGCAGGCGCTGGCCCCGGCGCGGGGCAAGGTCCTCCGGGGCCGCTGCCAGGATTCCCCCGAAATCTACAGCTGGCCCGATTTCTACGGGGCGCTTTCTACACTCTGTTTTACTTCGCGGCGAGTTGCCGGCGGTGGAGAGGGCGGCATCCCGGTAATAATGCGGGCACCGTGACGATAGCGGACATAGGCGTAGAACCATTGCGTCAAAACGGCGAGTCGGTTCTTGAATCCGACGAGGAACATCAGGTGAACAAAGAGCCACATCAGCCAGGCGATGAAGCCTTTAAATTTAAAGCCCATGGTTTCCGCGACGGCGTGGCTTCTTCCGATCGTTGCCATGCTTCCTTTATCAAAGTAGCGGAACTGACGACGTCCCGGATCGTGCTTTGGATTCTTGCCTCCGATCTCATCGAGAATGACCTTGGCCGCGTGCTTACCCATTTGTATCGCCGCGGGACTCACTCCGGGAACACGAACTCCGGCCTGGTCGATGCAATGCGCGAGGTCACCCGCAACAAAGGCTTCAGGATGACCTGGAATGCTTAGGTCGGTATCGACCATGATGCGACCTCCTCGATCCACCTCGACGCCGAAATTTTTCGTGAACGGCGGAGCCTCTACGCCAGCTGCCCAAATGATGTTCGCGGTGCTGATCGTTTCTCCTTCGAGCTCGATCTCGCCTTCGCGGATTGCCTTGACCGGGCTGTTCACTTTAACGGTCACCCCCATGCCCTCGAGGGCTCCCTTGGTGTAGTCCGATAAGTCTTCATCGTACATGGTCAGGAGACGGGGAGCAGCCTCGATGAGGTAAATCTTCGCCTCGTCGGTATTGATGTGTTTGAAATCGCGACGCAAGACATGCGCAGCCAATTCAGCGAAAGAACCAGCCAGTTCCACGCCCGTCGGACCACCCCCGATCACTCCGATTGTCATCAGTCGCTCGCGCTCAACCGGATCCCGGCAGGCCTCAGCTTTCTCAAAAGCGAGGAGTAGATCCCGGCGAATCGCCATCGCGTCATCGAGATTCTTGAGCCCACGAGCGTGCTCTTTCCACGCATCGTTACCGAAGTAGCCAGTCTTCACTCCCAGACCGATCACCAAATAGTCATAGTCGATTACCGACCCATCAAGTTTGACCTGCTTGGCGTCGAAATCGATCCCGGTGACTTCTTCCATCATCACGGTGACGTTGGCCTGATTACAGAAAATGCTTCGAATCGGATGAGCAATTTCAGGAGCCGCAAGTCCGGCGGAAGCAACCTGGTAGAGCAGAGGCTGGAAGAGGTGGTAGTTTTGTCGATCAATGATGAGCACCTCGACGTTCTTGTTTTTGAAGATCTTAGCGCACTCAATGCCGGCAAAACCGCCGCCGAGAATCACTACTTTTTGTTTTTTCATGAGAGATTAAAAAGGGAACGCAAACTCGCACTTGGCGGCTCACTCGCAAATGGAATCAAGCCTCTGGTCCCATCTCAGAAATTAGCACACTTAGCCGCCGGGTGCGCCACTAAAGTGAATTCACGGACGATAGGATTCCGCCCGCCAGTATCATTTTTGCCTCCCGGTCAGTGAGTTGCACCTTGACCGTAAAACAATGACTATCCGCTCCACGCCGAATTTCAATCTCACTTGCGCCGGTTTCGATTTTATCGCGCAGTTTTTCGATCACCAGAACGTCGTCCTGCTTGATTGATTCATAGTCATCCAATGTTTTGAATGTGAAAGGGATAATGCCAAAGTTAATCAGATTCTGCCGGTGGATTCGGGCAAAGCTCTTCGCAATGACTCCGCGAAGTCCGAGGAATCGAGGGGCAATGGCGGCGTGCTCCCGACTTGAACCCTGCCCATAATTGTTACCTGCGACAATAAAAGAGCCGCCGTTTTTGAATTTTAGAGCGCGGTTTGCGTAGTCGGCATCCACATTCAAGAATACGAATTCACTCATTTTTGGAATGTTACTTCGGAACGGCAGGATTCGCGCTCCGGCGGGCATAATCTCATCAGTGGAAACATCGTCTCCGAGTTTCAATAATACCGGTCCTTCTAGAGATGGAGGCAACTCGTCAAACTTCGGCAAAATCACTATGTTCGGCCCTTTGCTTAATTCATACTCGTCGCTATTCTCCGGCGGTTTCGAAATCGCGAAAGCGGCAAGATCTCCGCGTTTTGACGGTTCCTCCCATTTCGGATAAGGCATGTCGAGGTCTCGCGGGTCGGTGATCTTCCCGGTCAGAGCCGACGCTGCCGCCGTCTCAGGACTGCAGAGATATACCTGATCTTCCACGGTTCCCGATCGCCCTGGAAAATTGCGGGGAACGGTGCGTAAACTGATTCTCCCTGTGGCGGGCGCCTGCCCCATTCCGATACAGCCGTTGCAACCGGCCTGGTGTATCCTCGCCCCGGCCTTGATAAGTTTCCCCAAATCGGATCGCTCTACCAATTGATGCAGAACCTGCCGGGTCGAGGGGTTGATGTCTAAAGAAACCCTTTCGTGTCGTTGTTTGCCATCGACAATCGCAGCGGCAATCGAAAAATCCCGCAGCCCAGGGTTAGCCGAAGAACCAATATAGGACTGGTAGATTTCCCGACCCGCCACCTCCCTGACCGGCACCACATTTTCGGGGCTGGATGGACAGGCGATGAGAGGCTCGAGACGCGAAAGATCTATTTCTTCCTCGAAATCATAGGCGGCACCTTCGTCTGCTTTCCATTCGCTCCAATCGTTTTCACGACCTTGCCTGGCCAGAAAACTGCGAACCGTCTTGTCCGAAGGAAACACGCTTGAGGTCGCTCCGAGTTCTGTCCCCATGTTGGCAATGACATGCCGGTCCATCGCGCTGAGTTGGGCCACGCCCGGCCCGAAATATTCTAAGACCCTCCCACGTCCTCCATCCACTCCGTGACGTCGCAACATTTCTAGAATGAGGTCCTTGGCACTTACCCAATCCGGCAATTTGCCAGTGAGGCGGACACCCCATATATCCGGCATCGACAAGTAAAGTGGCTGCCCCGCCATCGCCAAGGCCACCTCTACGCCACCAGCCCCAAATGATAGCATACCTAAAGCCCCGGCGGCGGGAGTGTGACTGTCCGATCCCGCCAGGGATTTTCCGGGGATCCCAAACTGTTCCATGTGCAGCGGATGGCTCACGCCATTACCTGCCGGGCTGTAATGAACGCCATATTTCTGACAGGCGCTGCGCAAAAACAGGTGATCATCCGCATTTTTGTAATCTTCCTGCAACAGATTGTGATCTACGTATTGCGCCGAAAGCTCTGTTTGAACACGACCCAGGTTCATCGCTTCGTATTCCAGCATGACCAGTGTTCCGGTGGCATCCTGAGTCAACGTTTGATCAATTCTAAGCGCAATTTCAGACCCCGGCGCCATCTCACCATCGACAAGATGGGAGCGAATTAATTTTTTTGTCAGATTTTCAATCATGGCATCCGTTTTTTCTGTGGTTGGTATAGGGTTAATTCAAACTGAGTCTAGCCCAGTCAATGAGCGTTGGCTATGGGGCGATCACCCCAACTTCAGTCAGGCAGATTAATCATGCCTTCGCAGGCTGTTCATCAGCGGCGAGGTTTTGCATCGGCAGCTTCATTGCGTGGAGGGTGGGCCATAATAAAAGACTCTGACCATCCGGCCTCCATTGTTGATGCCATTATTTACGGATTTGTTTCTTGAAAACTGGCACCTCTTGACCCGGACCCGCGCGGATGTTGCCCTAGACCATATTGCTCAAACGCTACCAAATTCAATTCCCATCCGTTGCCGCCCACCAACTCGCCCAAGACGAAGTCTATTTCAACCTTTTGGAGGACGGCGAACTCCACAAGCTCCGCTTCCACGATTACCACGAAATCTACGCCCGGCCCAAGCTCTACGAACAGCTTTTTTACGACCGCCTGAAGTGTACGTCACCGCGTAAGGTGACTGAAATCCTCAGTTGTGCGTTGGCCGCAGTTCGCGAACCGATGAACGAGCTCCGGGTGCTCGACTTGGGTGCCGGCAACGGTATGATGGGCGAGGAACTTAAACGCGAAGGGGTCGCCCGCCTCGTCGGGGCCGACATCATCCCGGAGGCCCGCGAGGCAGCGTTCCGCGACCGCCCGGACGTTTACGATGACTACTACGTCGCGGACTTCATGAATCTTGCGGATCGCGATGAGGAGTCGCTTCTCGGCTGGCGCTTTGACTGCCTAACCTGTGTCGCCGCGCTGGGTTTCGGCGACATCCCGCCGGGTGCCTTCTTCACGGCGATGAAGAAGATCCGGACCGACGGCTGGCTCGCCTTCAATATCAAGGAGAGCTTTCTCGACCCTAACGATCAGTCCGGTTTTTCACGCCTCGTCCGCGAGCTGATCTTCTCGAAATTTCTTCACATCCATCACCTCGAACTCTACCGCCACCGCCTGTCGATGGAGGGGGAGCAGTTATTCTACTACGGCATGGTCGGGCGACTGACGGCGTCGATTCCCGATGACTTCCTCACAAAGCACGGTATCGAGTAACTCGCCGCTGATGTCGATTCCCCCCGGTTCCGGCGGCAGACCGCGCCGACTGCTGACGCTCTTCACTCTGATTGCCGCGGGGGAAACGATTTTCTTTCTACCCTTTGTATTGGCGCGGGTTTTCCGCCCCACCGTACTTGAGGTGTTTGGGCTGACCAACCTCGAGCTTGGGATCGCGTTCTCGATCTATGGGGTGGTCGCCATGGTGTCCTACCTACCGAGCGGGCCGCTGGCCGACCTGTTCCCACCGCGTTGGATGATTGCGCTCGCACTGCTCTCCACCGCGGCCGGTGGACTGTGGATGGCGGCCGGACCCTCGCTGGCTGAGCTCAAGATGCTTTACGCGTGCTGGGGCTTCACGACGATTGCGTTGTTCTGGTCGGCGCTGATCCGTGCAACCCGAGAGTGGGGCGGCAGTGAGGCTCAGGGGCTTGCGTTTGGAATGCTCGACGGCGGGCGCGGCTTGGTGACGGCGCTCGCGGGCTCGCTGCTGGTAGCCGTTTTCGCCGCGCTGCTGCCCGCCGATCCGGCTTCGGCCGACCTAGACGAAAAAACCACTGCTCTGAGAACGATCATCATCATCCTATCCGGAGCGGGCGTGGCGGTGGCCGCGCTGGTCTTGGTCGCCCTGCCGGGGGGAGGCCGACGTCCGGGTAACGAAGCCTCCCGCTTCCAGTGGTCCGGAGTCCGACACCTGCTCAGCCTCCCGACCGTTTGGCTCCAAGCCGTCATCATCGTCTGCGCCTACGTGGGCTTCAAGGCGACCGATGACTTCTCGCTCTACGCCCGAGATCTGCTCGGCAGCAACGATGTCGAGGCGGCTCGACTGGCCACGGTGTCGTTGTGGATGCGACCCGTCGCGGCGATCGGTGCCGGCTTCCTTGCCGATCGATTCGGGGCAGCCCGAATGACGATCGCCAGCTTCATACTACTGATCGCCGGGGCCGTATTGCTGGCTTCGGGACGGGTACCAACGGTGACATGGTTCTTGGTCGGTGTCGTGACGGCGAGCTTAGGAATCTTTGCCTTGCGCGGGCTCTACTATGCGGTGATGGGCGAGGGACGGGTGCCGCTAGCGTGGACTGGAACCGCCGTAGGAATCGTTTCGGTTCTCGGCTACACCCCGGACGTATTCATGCCGCCGTTGATGGGCGCGCTACTCGATGCCTCACCCGGCGTGGTGGGCCACCAGCACGTCTTCAGCGTGATCGCTGGCTTCGCCCTGATCGGCCTGGCTGCGAGCGTGGCGTTCCGGCGGTTTGCCCGGCCGTAACCCCACCCACCTCCTGGTGCCTGCCTGACCCGCCGACCACCGCCCGCGCCGGAGCTACTTGCGCAGCGGCGACTGTCGGCGGCGGGAGGACTTTGGATTCGCGCGATCAGCAGCTGGTTGGAGAGCCCACGGTAGTCGAGCGTATAGAAAATCTGCTCACCGCGCTGCTTGATCAGCGGCATCGCCTTCTTCAGCGCACGCGTCGTCATGAAACAGAAGCGCATGTTCTTCTCGCCGTACCGGTCTTCCCCCTTGCGCAGGGTCCTGCTCAGACCCTGCTCATGGTGCGCGTCGGCCAGGTCCCGGATCTCATCACCTCCAACCGCCCAGCAAAGTCAGGTGCCCCAGCGGAGTGCGCTGCTCGCCCCAAATGCTCAGCACGTTTCTGGTCGAGAAACCTAGGACGAAGTTAAAGCCTAAACCACGGATTTTCCTCGATGCGCCCTAGGGTAGAACCTGTCCGACAGCCAGATCACCACTTCGAAGAAGTCGAGGAGGAAAGAGGTCTTCATTCGGCCGTCGATCACCGATATTACGCGCCGAGTGCCGATCATTACGTCCGCGATCTGCGCGGCAATGGATTACCTTGATGGCATTGGCCCGTTCAACATCTGGCAGCACGAGCAGGAACTGGGCCTGCTACGCTTTCGAAAGGCTTTCAGAATTGAAGGGAGTGCTGCTCGTTGAGCCAAAAACCGGACGCACTGGCGTGGTGAGTTTCCTCGTTGATGGGGTGCATTCGCACGATATGGTCTCAGCGATCGACCAGTCGGGCGGGGCCCTGCGCGGGGGCCATCATTGCACCCAGCCGTTCATCAGAAAACTCGGTGTCGAGTCCACTGCACGTGCGAGTCTTTACTTCGACAACACCAAAGCCGAAGCGGCTCGTTTGATCGAGGTGATGGCCGAGATTCAACAGTTCTTTAACGGATCAATCAGAAGGCTCTGACCAAGTCCGTATCCTACACCTCCGGTTCGACCGGGACTAGGGGACCAAAACTTTACCCGGCCTCATTCGGCGCGAGAATGTGCTGCACGGAACGCGCGATCATGCGCTCTTCATCGGTGCGAATGACTCGGACCGTCGTGCGACTGGTAGTCGTCGATATGACCGCTTCGGTCGCCGCGTTGCGCGCCTCGTCTAATTCGATACCGAAAAAGCCGAGTTCCTCGCAGATACGGGATCGAATCGGCGGCGCGTTTTCGCCGATGCCGCCGGCGAAAACGAGGGTGTCGATTCCACCCAGCACTGCAGTATACGCGCCAATCCATTTTTTCGCTTGGTAGCAAAACACCGCCACCGCCTCGGCTGCCCGCCTGTCCGACGTTTCCCGGGCGAGCAGATCACGCATGTCGGAACTGGTTTCTGAGATCCCGAGAAGTCCCGACTGATGATTAGCCATCCGGTCAAACTGAGCCGGAGTCATTTGCTCACTCTGGGCAAGAAACGAAACGATTCCCGGATCCACATCCCCCATGCGGGTGCCCATGATGAGCCCCGCAGCCGGCGTGAACGCCATGGACGTGTCCACACAATATCCGGCGCGAACCGCCGCCATGCTCGCGCCGTTCCCCAAGTGAGCGAGGATCACCCGTCCTTCGGCGGCCTGCTTCCCCGCCACGCGTTCCAATTCCTGCAGCAGGTAAGCGTAGGACAGTCCATGAAACCCATAGCGGCGCATACCCTGCGTTTCATAACGACGCGGGATCGGCAGGATTTGCGCGACGCGAGGCAGGTCGTGATGGAATGCAGTGTCAAAACAGGCGATCTGGGGAAGGCTCGGGTAGCGGCGATGAAACGCCTCGGTCAGTAATATCTCGTCCGGCAGGTGTGCCGGATCGAAGGGGATGATCCGGCGCAGTTCCTCCACGACTTCGGGAGTGATGCGCGTCGGTTCCCAATACTTCGGGCCACCATGCACCACCCGATGCCCGATGGCGGTCAGCGTGCCGCAATCGATTCGCGGCTGCAGCCAATCCATCAACGCATCGCCGGCCGCCGCGTGGTCCGGTGCGGAAAGCGATCGCGAGAAAATTTCGCTCTGCGGGGTGCCCTCGACGGTGAATTTTGCTTGGGGCTGGCCGATACCCTCGATCTCTCCAACCAGGATACGCTCCAGCGCCTCCCCGGATTCGAAGAGAGCAAACTTGATGCTGGATGAGCCACCGTTGATGGCCAGCACTCTGGGACGGGGTACTTTTTTCATGGTTCAGCGTAGGGTAAACTCCGCGATATGCTCCTGCTGATCGTCGCACCGCGGAAGCGTCGGTCCCGGGATTTCGTTTCCGTCCAGAGAAAGGGTTCCCACTACGGGAGAGTCGGCGGCGAGACGAGTGATCGTGATGTGGTAGACCGTTTGCCCGAAACGATAGTGGATCTTGTAGCTGGGCCAGGCCTTCGGCATGTGTGGTGCCAACCGCAATTGGTCCCCTTCACGGTTCACTCCGAGCAGCGTTTCTACAAGGAGCCGATACATCCAGCCGGCCGAGCCGGTATACCATGTCCAGCCGCCACGGCCGGTGTGCGGCGGCACCGCATAGACATCCGCGGCGACGACGTAGGGCTCGACTTTATAGGTGGCAATTTGGGAGGCTGTCGCGCCGTGATGAACTGGATTCAGCATGGCGAAGAGTTCCCAAGCGCGCTCGCTCTCGCCCATCATGGCGAAGGCCATCGCCGCCCAGATCGCGCCGTGCGTGTATTGGCCCCCGTTCTCCCGCAAGCCCGGAATATATCCCTTGATGTAACCGAGATTGAGCGTCGATTTGTCGAACGGAGGATCAAACAATTGGACCAGCCCGGCATCGCGTCGAACCAGTCTTTGGTCGACGGACTCCATCGCCTCACGCGAACGCTCCGGTTGGCCGGCTCCACTGATGATTGACCAGCTTTGCGGCAGGGAATCGATCTGGCATTCTGGATTGGTCCGGGAACCGAGTGGCTCGCCGTTATCAAACCAAGCCCGGCGATACCACTGTCCATCCCACGCGTGTTGCTCGATGTTCTCTTTTAGTTTCTGAGCTTCGGCGACGCAACGATCGGCGAAAGTAGAGTCTCCGAACTTCCGCGCCAGACCGGAGAATTGGGTGAGCACGTCGTAGAGGAAAAATGCCAACCAGACACTTTCTCCCCTCCCCTCGTTGCCCACGCGATTCATGCCGTCATTCCAATCTCCGCAGCCCATCAAAGGCAGGCCGTGGGCACCAAATTTGAGCCCATACTCGATGGCCCGCACACAGTGCTGGTAAAGGCTCGCGGTTTCCTCGGCGTGGTTGGGCAGATCGTAGTAGGCCTCTTCCTCGGGTTTGACCGGACGGGCTTCGAGGAAGCCGATTTTCTCATCCAACACTCCGGTATCCGCGACCGTGGCGACATAGCGGCAAGTGACGTAGGGCAACCACAGATAGTCGTCCGAAAAGTGGGTGCGGACGCCTTGGCCAGCCGGCGGATGCCACCAATGCTGCACATCACCTTCGCGAAACTGACGGGCGGCGGCTCGGAGCAAGTGTTCGCGGGTGAGTGCGGGCTCGGCATGGGTCAAGGCCATCACGTCCTGTAATTGGTCGCGGAACCCGTAGGCGCCGGCCGACTGGTAGAAACCGGTTCGCCCCCAGAGCCGCGCGCTCAAAGTTTGATAGAGCAGCCAACCATTAGCCATGACGTTTACCGCCGGATCGGGCGTATCCACATTCACGGCACCTAAGGTGCGGTTCCAGTGACGCCAGACACCTTCCAGCGCGTTCCGAACGGCTCCCTCGCTACGGAAACGCTGGATCAGGTTTTCGACGTCGGCGGAATCGCGCCCGACTCCGCAGCGAAAACTCGTTTCTTGCTCCTGCCCGTCAGCCAGTTCGAGGGTGACCTGCATCGCACCACAGGGATCCAAGCCAGCTCCGACCCGACCGGAAAGTCGCGTCCTTTTCAGCGCTGCCGGCTGCGCAAGGTTGCCGTTGCGACCGATAAACTCCTTCCGATCGCCTGTGATCGTCCGGTTGCCGCCTCCCACGTCAATGAACACGATGCGGTCGCGGAATTCCGTGTTGTAGAAATTGCGGGCCAGCAAGGCACCCGACTTAAAGTCCACCTCGGTCTGCACATGTAGGAGACTCTTTTGCCGCAAATCGCCCAGCACCCATTCCCAGTAGCCCGTGGCTGAAATTTTGCGCGGACGCCCCGAGATGTTGCGGAGCTTGAGCACGGAAAATTTCACCGGCGCATCCATGGCCACGTAGATCCAGAGCTCGGACGCGATCCCGTGTTCAGTGTGCTCGAAAACGGTGTAACCGAAGCCGTGGCGAATAACGTAAGGGGTCGCCCCCCGCGCCGGCAACGGTGTGGGTGACCAATACTCTCCCGTTTGTTCGTCGCGCAAGTAAAGCGCCTCGCCGGTCGTGTCCTGCACCGGATCATTATTCCACGGTGTGAGGCGAAATTCATGAGCATTTTCAAGCCAAGTGTAGGCGCTACCACTTTCCGAAACGACGGTGCCGAAGGTCGGATTAACCAGCACATTGACCCACGGCGCCGGCGTCACCTGGCCGGGGTTGAGCGTGATGACATATTCGTGACCGTCGCGGGTAAACCCACCCAATCCGTTCGAGAAAATCAACTCGCGTTGCGCCATCGGCGGCGGCTGGTCGATCACGGGAGAACGGGTTGAATCCAGCGCCGGTATGATCGGATCCAATACGCTTCGGTAAGCGATTTGCTGAGCCAGCGTGCCGCGCTCGTCTTCCACGACAAGCCGCGCTACGGACTGCAGTAGCACGAGATCCTCGTGTTGAATCTGTTCGAGACGTCGGACGAATATGCCGCCCGGTTGGTCCAATATTTGCACTTCGTTGCGCGCGGCGATCAGGCCCATAATCTGGTCATGCAGGGACTGACGATAGATCGAGACGTCCTCGTTCACGATCACCAGCTCGACCGCCAATCCCTTAAGCCGCCAAAACGAATGCGCTTGAACCAGTTGTTGGACGATTTCCATCTTGCGGGCGTCACTGATGCGCAGCACGACGAGCGGCAGATCGCCGGATATACCAAAGCTCCACAAACCACTCTGCCCGCGCCGATTGCTGCGGAAAACTCCTGCGGGCGCCCGCCGAGCAGGATCAACATAGATCATCGCTCCGGCCAGTCGGCCGTAGAGCTGGGCCTCTGCCTCGGTGACATTGAGATGGTGCAATGTCACCCGGTTGTGGGTCCAAGCCAGATCGAAGGCGCGATCCACCATGCGATTGCTCTGATATTTTTCCACCTGGGTAAGCACCTCTTCGCGACTGACGGCCACGCCCTGCACTAGGTCGATGGTGACGGTTTCGTGAGGACGAATCGAAATGGTGCCGCGTAGTGAAACAATGGGGTCGAGCACCGAACCAACGGTGTTGGACAAGGCGCCGCGGGTTTTCATCGCCAGCGGACTCGCCAAGCCCCCTCCCCGTCCGACAAAGCGTGACCGGTCGGTTTCACACGATATCCCGTCTAATCGACCCTCCGGTCCGGTCATCAGATGCATCAGCCACGGAGGGGTTTCCTCGGGAGATCGGGCCCGCCGAGTGCAGAGCACAGCAGAAGACGGCGCGAAAAACTCCGTCTGTACAAAAAGATTACTGAAGGCGGGATGGGAGGTATCGACCGAATGAGCCGCCAACACCACTTCAGCATAGCTGGTGAGTTCGATCGTGGGGACCACCGGCAGGGTATTGGTGATGGTGACGCGACGCAGCTCCACGTCGTCTTCAGGCGAGACGCTGATCTGGGTGTGGACCTCCAGATCGGACTGCAGCTCCCGGAACTCCGCCCGGGACTGAGTGAAGATGGCTTCGTGCCTCTTCGTCCCACCCAAGGTCGGTTGATACGCCGCCGAGAAATATTCGCCCGTGCTTACATCCCGCAAATAGACAAAAGTGCCCCAACAATCCCGCGTCGCGTCTTCGCGCCAGCGAGTGATCGCAATATTCTGCCATCGGCTGTAGCCACCACCAGCACTGGTGACCATGACATGGTAGCGTCCGTTGGAGAGCATGTGCACCTCGGGGACAGGCGAATCCGGATCGGTAAACACCCGCATCACGCTCGCCCGGTCGCCATCTATCCAGGGTAAGATCTCCGCGGTCGGGTCCTCGGCCGAGACGGCCCCGGCGACTCGGGGAGGTCTCTCCGGTAACAACAGCTCGGTGGCCTTTAAAATCGGGCAGGCGAGGCAGCGTCGATGCATCGGATTGCCCCGCAGCACATTGACCAGCGCCAGCAGACTCATACCCTGATGATGGACCATGAACGACCGGATGGTGGCACTCGTCTCACCGGGGGGTAGGCGCGATGCCGTGTAGTCGACGGCCTCATAAAACCCGTAGTCACCCTCACGGCCGTCGGCGGCCAGCCGTTGGAGGTTTTCACAAGCCGCCACCGGCGACGCCACTAAGGCCAGTGCGGAAGCGTAGGGCGCGATCACGAGATCCTCCGCCAATCCACGCCTTAACCCCATGCCGGGAACACCAAATGCTTGGTATTGGTAGTTCAGATGGACGTCGGTCAGATGGTAACCCGACTCGGATATTCCCCACGGCACCCCGCGCAGTTTTCCATAGGCGATCTGCCGGCTCACCGAAGCGCGGCAGGTGTGATCGAGCAGCGTGTGTTCGTAGGTCGGCATGACCAGCAACGGCATGAGATACTCGAACATCGACCCACTCCACGAAACCAGGACGGGGGCCCCTCGCGTCGCCACCAACAATCGCCCCATAGAAAACCATTGGTCCTGCGGCACCTGTCCAAGAGCGATGGCGACGTAACTGCCCAGGCGTGCCTCGGAAGCCAGCAGGTCGTAGAAGCCGGTATCGCACCGATGTTCGGCGACCTTGAATCCCGTGACGAAGAGTTCGCGCGCCGGATCGATCAGAAAGGTAAAGTCCATCGCGGCCAGTTCATCGCATCGCTGGGCGAGAGCTTCGATCGCGAGTAGTTGTTGGTGGGCGGGGGCGGACGCGTCCTGATCGAGTTCCGTCAGGGTTGGCCTCGGGCAAAGCGGCCCCCGCTCCTCGTCAGTGGAAGGTTCCAACGCCAGCCATGGGGCGAGTAACTCCAACTCGTGCAGGTGATCGGCACAATCTCGCTGTAACGTGTCGGCCCAGTCTTGCGCCTGATCGGTGACGTTCACCAGCGCCCCCTTCAACCGGGTCGACTCAGTGACCCACTGCCCCAATCGAGCCCGCATGTTTCACGAATAAAAGTTGAAGTGGACCGTCACACCAGTTAACTAATTGGTATGAAACAAGATAGGACTAAAAAGCATGCCGATCCACTTCAGGCAGACTGTCATCAATCGGAATTGGAATTTCAAGCCCTTGGTTCGCGTCAAGTCATCGCGACGTTTGATGGTGGCACGCTGAGCACCGATGGGGGGTCG
>Ga0222651_1000057_pt1 | contig 84181 bp, 77 predicted proteins | sample AntAcemetagen369_FD_179855 | JGI IMG/M metagenome (GOLD analysis project Ga0222651, IMG submission 179855) | Saline water microbial communities from Ace Lake, Antarctica - #369 | ecosystem: Environmental > Aquatic > Non-marine Saline and Alkaline > Saline | place: Antarctica: Ace Lake...
AAAACACAAAAGCCCAATCTACTTTAGATTCTATTCAATTGAACAAGGAATTCATTAGTCTAGACGAAGCGCTTAAAAACCCCGAGAATGTTTATAGGCTTAACTTGAGCAACCAAAACTTGCGCGTCTCTGATATTATTTGGTCGAATTTTACAAACCTCCAGTATTTAAGTTTTAAAGACGACCACCTTAAGCAAATACCACCGGGTGTTGGTTTTCTAAGAAATCTCAAAGTGCTTGATTTGAGTGGGAATGATTTTGAAGTATTACCATCAACTTTCAGTAATTTAACCAATTTGCAAGAGCTTTATTTAAATGATGAGAAATACATGAAGTTTGAAAAAAATATCCCAATTTTAAGCACAATGCCAAATCTAAAATCACTTCACATTGAAAACGATGGTTTGGAATCATTGCCCAAAGACATTTATAGGCTAAGTCATCTAGAATCATTGTACCTTAATAACAACAAATTCAAACAATTACCGGTAGAATTAAAGGAATTAAAAAATCTGAAGTATTTAGATTTTCACAATAATCAGTTCATCTTGCCGACTCAAGATATTCAAAACCAAAATTTTGGAATTAAAATTAGGTTTTAAATACTACAAATTATCCCAGGAGTTCAAAAGATGGAACTTTTGGATGACTTCCTATAAAGGTAGCGTTTGAAAACATACCGTAAGGTTCTTAACCTTCCAATTATATTGTAAGCGTTTATTGTCCGTTTAATGCGCTTGGTTTTTCCCTACATTGGGCTTATAATTTAGCGTAAATGAATAACAGCATCCATTTTTTACAAAAAAACCTGTTTTTCATGGATCGCTGTACCCTGAAAAAGGAACCATTGTTGGATTTGAAGCAATTTGGACACATTAGAACTGCAAATGCCAATGATAAATCCAATCATGTTAGTTTGTGACCGAAATAGGAATCGCAAAACTAAACAATAGCTGATTATACCCAAAAGTTATTTACCAGAAGACAATAAAGTACTAGACGAAATTCAAACACGCTATAAACATTTAGTTTTTGCACTAAAATATGGAGGAATCAACAATCTTCCATTTCTTCATTAGCGAAGCCACATAAGATCTAGCATAACAGAGACCTTCCCGCTCCAATTTTTTTTGAATCCGATGACTTCCATAAATTTCTCTACTTTTCTCAAAATTCACTTTTATTCTCTCCTTGAGAATACGCTTCGAGACTTTCCTCTTCACTAAATCTTTTGTCTTCAACCAAGAATAAAACGAATTCTTGCTGACCCTCATGTGTTTACACATCTTCTCAAAAGGATAAATACCTTGGTTCTTTAAAATGGACTGGTATCTCCTCTGTCGCTCTTTGAGAAGATTCTCACTGCCTTTTTTAGGATATATCACGTTCTAAGGTGATTTCCCGTAACTCTTTTCTCAAAGCTTTAAGCTCTTGTTCTTCTGGAGTGACTTCTCTTTTCTTACTAAAATCACCTGATTTAGCTAAATGCTCTCGCTTCCATCTCCTAAGCATGCTCTCATTTAAACCATATTAATTATTTATCTCTTTTAACGTTCTTCCAGAATTTAAAAGTCCCACAATCATTACCTTAAATTCATTTTTATACTTTTTTGCCATAATCTAAATATATAATTTATGGGCGCAATTAATTCGTCACAACATAGGTAGATACTTCAGATTATAGGAATAAAAAACGATACTCGAAAAAATTAAAATAACATGGATTAAAATGCTGTATATTAACATGTAAAAAATGTTCGTGAACAGCTAAAGTGTGCTTATGTATAACTCAACTAACTCCAATTAAAAAATCCATGATTACAAGGAGAGATTTTATTCGACAATCCGCAATAATATCAAGCGGATTATTGGTGGCAAATTCATCGTTTGGGGCGATCAATATTGGCAAAAAGCCTAAAGTGATAATTATAGGAGCTGGTTTCGCAGGATTGTCTGCAGCCTACTATCTTCATAAAAAAAATATTGAATTTATTATACTGGAATCAAGAGAAAGGATAGGAGGTCGTGTTTTTTCACAGGAAATTGATAAAGGTGAAAAGCTTGTTGTTGAATTAGGAGCGGAATGGGTTGGGGCATCACATGAGCGACTAATTGACCTTACTCAAGAGATGGGGCTTGGCCTTGAGAACAACCAGTTTGACACCCATCTGATCTATAGGAATTCTTATTTTAAGAATAATGAGTGGGATTATTCAACACCTTGGAAAAGCAAGTTTGAAAGCTTGTTAAAAAACTATCAGCATATGTCTGACAAGGATAAAGTTAAACTGGATAAAATTGATTGGTGGCGTTATCTTATAAATAATGGCTGTGATGGACGAGATCTTGACCTAAGAGAATTAATAGACAGTACAGATTTTGGAGAGACGATCAGGTCTGTGTCCGCCTATTCAGCCTTAGCGGAGTATGCTGAAAGCAGTCCCAAAAATGAAATGGACTTTAAAATAAAGGGAGGCAATGCACTTTTGGCAGAAAGACTGGGAGATAAGATAGGAAGGGATAAAATTAAAACCAGCTGTATAGTTGAGCGAATAGTTCAAGGAAAGCAAGTAAAAGTTTATTGTCGAAATGGGGAAACCTTTGAAGCAGACAAAATTATATGTACCGTGCCTACATTTGCGGCAAAACGGATTAAATGGGAGCCTTCTATGCCAATAGAAATGAGTATGGCCATGGATGAGTTGCAATATTGCCGGATAAATAAGAATCCTGTGTTGTTCAACAGTAGATTTTGGAAGGACGAGCGTTTTGATATGGTGACAGACACTCCCGCACATTATCTATACCATGCAACTAAAAACCAAATGTCCAAAAAAGGAGTTTTAATTTCATACGCCATTGGAGATAAGGCCGCTGTAATTGCAAACCAATCCGATGATTGGAAAGCTAATATGTTGCAACAATCTTTGTCACCCTATTTTGGAGATATAAAAAGCATGATCGAAAGGCAAGTTAATTATTATTGGGGTGTGGATGAGTATTCAAAAGGGGCTTATGCAATTTATGGAAAAGGGCAATGGTTCAAACTTCAGCCGATTTTAAAAAAACCATTTATAAATACACATTTCGCAGGGGAGCATTTAGCCGACTGGCAAGGCTTTATGGAAGGAGCAATAAATACAGGAGAGGAAGCTGCAGCAGCGATTTAATTTTAATGGAGGGGTGCGCTTGGTTTAGCAAGCAGGAAAAGTTGGTGCGTGTACTTTGGTTTTCACCCGAAATGACTATAGATCGGTTCTCTTATAAAGTTCGATAATGATCTATAGCCATTTAAAAATCATTTTGGTACAATTTGGAAGCATTAAAAGGAAAAACTTAGGACCCTAAGGGTAGAATTTATTTTAATTTACAAAAGAATCCGGCCAGGTACATGGATATACTTTTTTTCCGTTTACTTCACGAATCCACGAATCGAATTTTCGTTCCCCTTCCTTTAAGACGATGATTCTTGCTCCTTCAACGGGGGCTTTCCTGTAGGTTTTCGTTTTGGTAACCCTTCCATATGCCAATGCCACGTTGTGATGGACGCCTATGTAATCGTTGTTGTGATCGTGACCTACAAAAGTTCCCATGATGTCTTTAGACTCCAACATGGCTGCAAACATGCCGGTATTGATTTCCGATCCACATTCATCTTCTTTTCTTTTACCGATTGCTTTTACTTCTTTATTGCTCCACGCCTGGTAATATTCCGAGAATGGAATGTGGAAGAAAGTGATCGCAGGTAAGGGCTCGTTATTATTTGACTTGGTGTATTTTTGGCTCTTTTCTTTGTACCAACTAACTTGAGAATGATCAAACCAGCCCCAACCGTCTACTTCAGGTTTTAAAGTGCTGTAAGCATTAGAATCCATGATGTAAATAAGCGCTTCGGCTTTATTCCCTTTATTTTTGACGGGGAATACAAAATTGGAATTACCGTAAGTTTCTTCCTTATCGTTATTTAAACAATAACTCAATCCCTGTAGAAGATCCGCAACATCCTTTCTAGAGAGATTGGCTTGAGAATCATGATTTCCAAGGGTTACTATCCATGGCATTTTGGCATCCTTAAATACTTTTTCAAAGGCTTCATAGGTTTTTTTGGGATTGCCGTCGGTGGCAACATCTCCTGTTAAAACGACCAAGTCAGGTTTTTCAATTTCAAGTATTTTTTTAATAGTGGTAAATACTTCCAAATTCTTACCTATCTCCACGTTGACATGGGTGTCCGTAAACTGGACAACTTTAAATTCCTTGTCATTGTTAAACTTCAAATTGAAGAGGTGTTGGGATTGTACTGTTGTTGCTGAAATGAGAAGAACCAAAAAGATAAAAAGCGATTTCATAAGCGATTTTAAGGAGAATTAATAGATTTCAAAATTAGTAAAATAATGTTCTTTAAAAAGGAAAGTGAGATTGATTAAAAGACTTTCAAAAAGCAACTATTTTAAACATCGGAAATGACCATTTATTTTTGGCGGAATCAGTTTAATCTGAATATCTTGTTTTATTACGCTATAACTAAGGTAATGGTCTATCCAATTTTGTTTTTTGTGACAAAAAATTGAAAGTTTTTTGGGTTTCGGTTAATCTTATTTCGACCCGATTATTTATTAACCTGAGTTAGAGATAAGATCATCTATAAAATTAGCTAAGTCGTCACTGCGAACCCTTTTTTGGGGGGTTGTTGCGGTGGGAAAGGGTATGGCAGTCCCACCTTTCTGGAGATTCCCACCGCTTTGAGTCCCCAGCAAGATGGCACTGCCAAACGCTTGAAATCATTATAACCACACTAAAAGGCTACTTGCAAAGCAGCTTTAAAATCCGAGGGGGTTGTTTTGTGCAATTTAATTTCGGTGCAGTTGTTAAATTGTTTAAAAGCTTCAAGTTCTTTACAAAAAGCCAGGGTAAAACCATCTTTATCCTTTAGCCCTTCCTCCAATGCCAAATGATTGATATGCAAAACCGATGTTTTTCTATCCGCCTTACAATCCATTCTAGCCACTAACTTGGCATCCCACAATATGGGTAATGAGAAGTAACCGTATTTACGTTTCTTTTCAGGAGTATAGCATTCAATTTGATAGTCAAAATCAAACAATGTTTGCATGCGCTTGCGTTGAATAAGTAAATTATCAAAAGGCGAAAGTATTTTTAATTTGCCTCGATTCAGGGGCTTGTTCAATAATGCTAAGGACTCAGGAAAAGCATAATAACCCTTACCATTTACGGTTATTAATATCAATTCACCACTTGAATGCATCTCTTTCAATGCTGCGGTGACAAGTGCCTTTGTGTTTTTTAGTAAATAGGAGATTTCAGCTGCCTGTCCTATGCCATTTGCTCGGAGGTAACTTTTAATCAAAAACCGAAGGTATTCCTTTTGAGTGGGAACACTACTATCAATGCCTTTTGGTAGTATACGTTGAGTTAAGTCGTATACTTTATGGAAGTTTTTCCGCGAAGAAATCATCAATTCACCCTGCATGTACAAATTCACCAACGCTTGTTTGGCAGGTTTACTTCCCCATTCCTTTACTTTTCCTTTATGAACAAAATCTTTTGCCATTAATGACCCCTCTTTTTCAATACGATTCAATACCGAATTCATAAGGCCAATATCTTTCGCAAACCAATGGTTTTGTTCACCCTTTAAAATGGCGTTTTTGCGGAAAAGGCTATATTTATAGTCTCTCATTGGCAAGTAAGCTGCCGCATGTGACCAATATTCAAAAACCTTTTTCTTTGCTACCAACTCATCAAGGTGCGAATTTTGGTACTGTTGGTTCCTGCTCCATAAGGTGTGATGGTGTGCACGTTGAACAGCAGAAATTGTGTCGATTTGAATATACCCAAGATTTTCTATGCTTGATAAGGTATAGTCTAGTGCCGTTCCTTTTGGTTGCGAAGGCAGTATATTTTGTGATAGCAGTACCAGTTTTTGTGCTTCTTGAATGGAAAGTGTCTCACTCATTTTTCAACAATTCTTTTGAAGGCATCGATTTTTTCAACCTTGAGCCCAAAATAGGACATAATCATTATTTTACATGGTATAGTCAATGTAAAATGTTATTAACGAATTACTATCAGTCTTCAAATAGCTTGATTTTATTGTGTTTTGAAGCTTTCCCGAGAAAAAGTGGGACAGGCCATGACAAAGCTTAATGCATAACTCCATCTACCAATTAAAATTTCACCTGTCTTTATTTATGAATTTTGAGGGCTATTAAAAAGGCATTAAATAATTAACTTTCAACCCATACAGGACTTGACCAGGCCAGATGTTCTTCATCCAGGGTTATTCGGACATAGTACCATGTGGGGTTAGACGGTTGCCTCTCCTCGGGACTCCAAGAAACTTGCGTGTGATTGGGTTTAGTGTATTGCACAATCTCTCCTTCCTTAATAAGATCAATCCGATGGATATTCAAATTACTTGCTGCCTCGATTTTGATTGTTAATTTTTTGTCCGCTTTGAATGTTGAACCCATAGGCTGATCGTTAATTGAGAATTTAAGCCAAGTCCGATTGTTTGTTGTTCCAAACACCCGTCGATTCCATAAGGCATCAAAAATAGATTTTCGCGTCAAATTTTCCGCCCAAACGCCCATAAGCCCAGGGCCCAAAATTTCTCTATAACTTTCTGGTTTCTCCTGAAGGTGATGAATTGAATCTCCCGGTCTTCCGTCATGATCATCCCCAGTGCCAATAAAGCCGAGTCTAAACCCTTTTTTTAATCCGTCTACAGCATGGCTTCCAATCACTTCATCCTTTTTTATCCGACTTTCAAATGTGTTTCCTGGCCCTTTAGGGATCTCATTTACTCCTCCTATTGAATAGATTTCTACTAATCTTTCTACCTCTGGATCATGACCATTGTCCCAGTGAGTTGTATGTCCCTTACTAGCGGTATGATTTGCGATTAATAGTGCTTTATGATTTCGGGCAACAGCATATAATTTCTGTAGGGTGTCTTGATTGGGATCTGTACACCGGATAATGGGGCCTTCATCACCGGGGTAAATGAAATTACGGTGTCCATATTTGGGACTGGTCCATTCCCCTCCATTGAAAGTCACATACCTCCCTGGTTCATTAGATGTATTACACACCTCCCTAAAATAGTTCCATTGTGCATCGCTTAATGCTTCGGTATGATCTGTGAGTGCGAATATATCAAGAAACGATTCATCCCGGGCAAAAGCGTGTATTTCTTCCGGTACGCGAATACCATCGCCAAAAATACTGTGGCAATGGAGGTTTCCCCAGAATAAACGTTCTGTAGGCTTTTCTTTTTCAACGCAGATGGCATTGCTAATACCAACTTTCCCACTAATTGGGTCTTTAACCCTTATGTATTTGATGCCAGGCTTGGTAAAGCGAAACCCTTCAAGACGCCTGATAGGGCGCTGATCTCCATGATAGGGACCACTTCCATTTTTAAACGAGTATTCTGAAACACCTTCATAGCCATCGTCTCCCAATATTTGTACGTCATCTTCCCAAGAAGGGAGGACGTTATCCATATAGCGGATTCCCCTAGCTGAATGATTAAATGGGGCGTTAACTGTAACCCCTTTCCTTTGCCAGATGGGGACCCAATTGGCGTAAAAGGGTTCACCTATTAATTTTATACCAAGCCAAAAAGGTTCATTTAATCCTACAACCGTAGGGGCCGTTACTCGGATCTCAACCAGTGTTTTTTCTTTATTTGCAACGATATCTTTTTTTATTTCAGTTCTTTTGATGGTTGTTGCACCGGTGAGGGTGGTAGCGCCCGTAAAGAGAGAGATGTTTTCTAAAAATTTTCGTCTTTTCATTTCGTTTAAAGAATATTGATTGCCTTGTAAACATAGGGCATTTCTCTATAAAAGCAAATCTGAAGTTTTAAGATTTGTCATTTGGATACTGAGTCCACCTTATTATGCCTCAGTATCTAAATGGCCTGTCCTATAAAAGTTTGGGGAAGGCTATTTTGTGACCTATTACATCATTTGGTTTAATAGTTATAATCAATACCCAAATCGTTGGTACGTACTTCAACTAATTTCCCTTTTAAAAGGCCCTGCATTTCTGAGACCACATTTGTGTAATTGGGATGCAAAGCGAGATTGTTGTATTGTCCAGCATCATAATTCATGTCATACAATTCCATACCTCCTTCAGCCTTCTCTCCATATTGTATGTATGCCCAGTCGGATGAACGAATTAAAAAACCCATTCTACCATTTCGCTGAGAAACGGAAAAAGCGAAGTCTCTAACCTCATGCCTTGGATTCTCAATCAGCTGTGCTAAACTTTTGCCTTGTACAGCATTTGGAGGGCGTAAACCTGCTAGCTCTGATATGGTCGGGTAGAGATCAATTAATTCTGCAAAAGAATGGCATACTGCGGGGGCTTGTCCAGGTACTTTTATAATAAGAGGAACCCTTGCAGATTCTTCCATCAGTCCGACTTTCATCCAAAACCGGTGTTCTCCCAAAAAGAACCCGTGATCAGACGTAAAGATAACAATTGTGTTTTTTTCGAGTCCTTCTTCTTTTAGTGTTTGCAATACTTTGCCGACCTGATCATCCAAAAATGAGGTAGAAGCATAATAAGCAGCAACTGCCTTTTTCTCCTGTTCGACTGACATTTCCCCATTCACACTATTCACGTAATTAATGCCCTGCTCAGGAATATCATCCCAGTCATTAGCAACTTTAGGAGGCATTACAACTTGCTCATGTGGATAACCATCAAAGGAAGATTTAGGTGCTACAAAAGGGACATGGGGGCGGAAAAAGCCAGCCGCTATGAAAAACGGCTCGTTCTTATGCTGCCGCAGTAGTTCCGATACTTTATTGGCTGTTTCGGCATCTGTATGTATTTCATTTTCGACTGTTTTGACAATATTGATTTGATTGCCTCCATTCCAATTGGTATCCTTCGAGACAGTAAGCAAACCATAAGGATTGTTTTGAACCAATTCTTGGTCCCCCTTAGCGTGAACCTCTGGGGCCGGACTGTTAAATCTTTCCGTCCACGAGGCTGGATCATCCTTGCCATTTCTTCCTTTCATTATATCGACAGATCCCATATGGAATATCTTTCCGACCCGAGCTGTATAGTAGCCATTGTCTTTGAATAACTGAGCCCATGACTGGCGGTTTGGACCTACATTCTCTCGCCCACTTATGTATCCATATGTCGTTGTAGCATTTGGGTAATAGCCAAACATCATCGATGCCCTGGATGGGCCACAGACTGGATACTGGCAGTATGCTTTTGTGAAGCGAGTCCCCTCGGAAGCCAATTGGTCAATGTTTGGCGTATGGCTAGCTCCATTTTCATAACTCGATAATGCGGTAGCCGTAAGGTCGTCCGAGATCATAAACAAAACGTTCAGTTCTTTTTTGTCTTGAGCTTGGATTTGTAGGGTAAACAATGTGAAAAGGGATATAAATAGTGAAATCCCTACATTTTTCCTCTTACTGAAACCAAAGACTTTGAAGTAGCCATTGCGTGTAAAATTTACCATCGGTTTTAATAATTATTTTTGGAATTGAAGCATGATACATTCATAATGGGGTTAATTTATTTTAGGTAATATGTTGATTACAATACGCTCATACCTGGTAATTGCCGGCGTGCCATCGTCTGTTACGGCCAATATTAAATGCGTGGTTTGAGGTTTGGTCAACTCAATTTGATCACCTATTCCCAAAGTGATTTTAGCACTTTTCGGATCAGAAATAGTGATTGGCTTGTACCAATTAAATGCCCAATACGTTCCTGGCTCTTTATAATTAAACCAATGATAGGACAATGAATCACCATCGGGGTCGGTGCTATTGCTGGCATCAAACTGAATTTCTTCTCCAGAGCGGATAGTAATATTCAAGGTATTGTCCACTTTGACTAAGGGGGGATGATTCGCCTCATCATACGATTTCACACACCAGTCCATTCTGGCCGCAAAGTCATTTTGGAAGGCCTCTCGCCATCTCCAGATAGTTGCTTGATTATTAATGTAGATTCGGCCATCATTGCCTATTACTTCATCAATTGCATTTGTCCATATGGCTCTTTGCTCTGCTTCTTGATAATCAAAATTACGATAGGGTAGGAAGTGGGGTTTGTAAAGCTCGTACCGGCCGCCCCATCCTCCATAATCTGGGCGTTCTGGGACGTTCAATCCATTGTCTATCAAGCCCAGAAAACTAGGTGTATCCCCTTCCATTATAAACTCTACTTCTGGATATTGAGCCCCCAGAGGACCGTGATCTTCCATGATGTTTTTCCGGAGCCAAGGATTTTCTGCTAAGGATGCATCCGCTCCAGAAGCATATTTTCTAAAGGATTCTCCTCCTATTCCGTTCCAAGTAGAATGTATGTAATCCTCACCCGGACTAACAATATAAAAAAGAGCTGGAAATTCATTCCGAATCCATATTCCAGAATCATCCTGATCAGATATGGTATAGACCCGAAGTTTTGAAACAAATTTCTCTAGTTCTTCTATAGTTCTCGTTTGCCTAACTTTCCAAAGGGCTTGGCCCAAAACATTGGCACCACCCCACACAGGAACCCAAACTGGCCTTTCATCTTCCTGATCTACCACTTTAATCAACCATTCACTTCCTTCAGAGTCATGTTCTTTACCTACAGCAGCCATCCCATACCTAGGAAGTCCTGTTTTAATACGGGACAAAAGGTATTCCTTTGTGGGAAATCCATCTTCGTGTTTCATTAAATTATTTCGTACTTTTCCATAAGCTTCTACAATCTCTTGGATTCTCCAGGCCGCTGTTTTATCCCTCTGATGGGTAGATGTAGTGGCGATCAATCCTTCAATATCAAATTGATTGCTGTACAACAGAAATCGGACAAGAGACTGGGCATCGTCTGGCTCATTCTCTATATCTGTCAATACAAATACACGCGGTTTTTCCCTAGCCGTAGCATAATAGGGGTGGTAAATAAAAAGTAGTAAAATACCATAAATCAGACTTTTGTAACTGATATTTTTCATATTATATGTGTTTATTAAGCATTAATGGCAATTTATGACCATTCAGCTTTTAAAGCTGGAAATTAACTTAACGGTCAAATTTTAGTGGTTTTCCAACCTCGTGTTCTGCTGTAAAATTTAACCCCAGCAAATCAGCGATTGTAGCAGCAAATTGATTTTGATAAAGAGCCACTTCACTCGTCATTTCACCCAAAGGGATCACTCCCGAGTCCCATGATAGCAAACTATATTTCATGTGCGCTTCCTATCGTTGGTCCATGTTTGGTCAACTCTTCACTTAACCCTCGTCCATGTTCTACTGTAATTATCATCACGGTATTGACGCTATACTGCGGTATAGCGTCAAGGTATTCCCATAGATCTTAATAATGGCATCAAAATAGAACATTTTCTCCAGATACAATGGATAGCTGCCATATCGATTTTTAATTTACTCGTTACCTGCTAATACCGGCAAGATAATTCTTGACCCATTTTCTACATCGCGATAAACTCGGATTTCAGCTTTTTGAAAATCGCTGTTGTTTGCCTGATAGATGTCGACAAATTTTTGGGGATTCCTGTCTGCTAATGGAAACCAACTACTCTGTATTTGAACCATGATTTTATGGCCTTTTTGAAAAGTATGTGCTACATCGGGACGCCTTGATGCAAAACGCTGATCATCCGTCAAGTATTCCCGAGTTCTTTTGAAATGAATGTGCTGAGTGTACGGTACGGGATGTTCGGGATCACTGGTGTATTCATCAAATAATTCATCGGATAGACTTAATGATTCATTTGGTTGCGCATTGAATACCAACTTCCCATTTGGTTGCAAATAAAAAGATTGGTTTTCTGTGCTTTTTGGAGGCCATTCATCAAACTTTTTCCAGGTATTCTCACCGGTGAAAAATATAGTGGCTTCAGCAATATTAATTTTACCTCCATTATCAAGTAAATGATGCATCAAAAAGGGGGCTTCAATGCTGTCCTGATAATATTTTGAAGTATTGCTGCCAAATCTTACATTACCTAAAAAACTACCTTCATGCGACCATTGTCCATGATACCAAGGGCCCATAACCAATTTACTGTTTGTCTCAGGGCTTTGCTCTTCTGCAGCTTTGTAGGAAGCCCAGGCGCCAAAACAATCTTCAGCATCAAATAGCCCACCGACCCAGAGCATTGCCGGCTTTATGTCATAGAAGCTATTCCGGGCATTTCTTGCCTGCCACCAATCATCATAATTGGGGTGAGCGTACATGTCCTTCCAAAACTGTATGCTATCCCCCATCAATTGGGCGATGTTTTTTAGTGATCCTGCTTTAAGAAACGCATCGTAATTGTCATCTGATTTGAATGAGAATCCAGTAGTTTCAAATGTAGCTGGGATCGGTCTTGGTGTTCCATGTCTGCCATAAAAGGATTGCGCATCCATCATGAAGAAAACCCCATTATGATGCCAGTCATCTCCAATAAACCAGTCGGTAACAGGCGCCTGCGGACTGGCAGCCACCAGTGAAGGGTGTCCCGAAAGTGCGCCTTGTCCTGCATAAAAGCCAGGGTAGGAAACGCCTATTATTCCTACCTTGTTATTGTTGTTTTTTATATTGTTGATTAACCAATCAATGGTGTCATAGGTGTCACTGGCTTCATCAATTTGATTTCCGGTTTTGTTTTTGATAAATGGCCTCACTTCCACAAATTCACCTTCGCTCATGTATTTTCCTCGAACGTCCTGTTTCACAAAGATGAATTTTTCTTTGGCGTACGTCATCTTATACGACCCCCACACAGACATGAATTTATCAGGACCATATGGGTTGCAGGAATAAGGACTGCGTTCCATTAATATTGGGTGTCTGCCAATCGTATCCTTAGGAGTATATATTGCGGTGTATAATTTCACCCCATCACGCATAGGAATGTATGCTTCCCGTTTGGTGTAATTATCTAGAAACCATTCTTCGTTAGTTTCCTGAGAAAAACAGGTTGCTGCTACCAATAGAAAAACAAGCAGGGAAATGCTTTGCTTTAACATTGTGCTGTATTTTATTGGATTACCAAAAGATTTAGAGGGATAGCCTTTTACAACAGTTTTCATATTTGAAAATATAATGAATTATTTTAACTGTTCAGCATAAATGATGAAGACTTTCAACTTCCAGTTCAATCTGAACCTAGTGTAAAGAATGTGTTTTGCCAGAGCAACTCCAATGATACCTTAAGCAGGGTTGAGTATAAATATGACAAGGGAAATTTAATTTCTGAAACGACTCTTTTGCATGGGGATATTCAGACCACGACTCATTTTGAGTACAACAATGGGACTCAATTGATTTTTGAAACTTCTGAGTCAGATTTCCGAAAGACTGAAAAGACGTTCATTTACAATGAATTAAATCAATTGGTAAATATTAAATACAAATACATCGATTTTGACAATAATGGCAATGTGATAGGTGAAAGTGAAAGCGAGGCTCCCAGAGAATATGAGAATGATTTATTGGTAAAAGAGTGGGAGAATTGGGGTGGTTTTAATACTTATACCTATAGAAATGGCGAAGTGCAGACTCAAATTGATCATACTAAAAATGGAGAAAAGCATCATGTCACGACCTTTAAATATGGTAGGAATCTAACCTTTAAATATGCTAGGAATTTATTAATTGAAGAAAAAAAAGAAACTAGAGATGGCGGATTGATATACCTCAAAAGCTACAAATATGATTCTCAAAACAGATTGATTAAAGTCATTGATGCTAAAAATACAATTGAGGAAAACCTATATATTGATAATAAATTGATGGAAAAAAGGATAAATTATTTTGGGATTGACCCTGGATTTAGTCATTGTTTGAGTAACTTTAAATATAGCTATGAATATTAATTCCCCAAATTTATAATAATGAAAAATTTGAATTTCAGTGCTTTGAAAACAATTTGTTCTTGTTTCTCTATTTATCGGTGAAAGAAGCAAGCCGAAAAACCAACCATTTCTCTTATAAATTGGTAGAGTGCTGTACCGGCTATGGGAATATAATTGTCCTAGATTAAAATAATAAAATAACTTTAAATTAAATAACTATGGTAAAATTAGTCGTAATGTATGGTCATCCAAAAGATCCTGTAGCCTTTGAGGCCTACTACGCTGAAACTCACCTTCCTATTGCCGCTAAAATTCAAGGTCTAAGTCGCGTTGAATTTACGAAATTAATCGGAACACCGGACGGTGGCAAACCTTCTCAATACAGAATGGCCGAATTGTATTTTGAAACCATTGAAGAACTACAAAAACAAATGGGTTCTCCTGAAGGGCAAGCGGCGGTCAACGATATCCCCAATTTTGCAAGCGGTGGAGTAGATGTTATGATTGGAGAGGTTCAAAGCTAATCCTGAATAAAACCAAAATATTTTGGCGGCATTGTAGCTTTTGTGCATCCATACCGCCCAAATATTTTGGATAATTTTTTTTTGTTTAGGCTCGTAGAGTGTGGGCAATAGGGATTCGTCCTCTTTGACTTTTGCCCGATTGGGATTTAGTCTCGCACCTGTGAATATTAGCCTATTCAACAATGAAAATGCTACGTTTTATTGTTCCTTTTTTGGGTTTATTAAGTGAAAATATTAGTGTATGAGCAAAAAAACAGCGTTACTGATCATGCTATGGCAGCTTGGGGTAGTTTTAATTTTCCACTTCTTGGTTTTTTGGGAGCAAATACCCTACGATAAAGTTTGGGCTGGAAGACTCAACTCTGTGGAGGAAATGAAAACTTTTGAAACCTTCTCAATCCTTGTGAATGTTTTTATAATGACCATACTGGTCGTTAAGCACAAACTGTTAAAAAGAGAAAAAGGGAATAAAATTATAGATGTACTCATTTCGGTTTTTGCAGTTTTTTTTGGATTGAACACCATTGGTAATCTATTTGCACAAAACATCATAGAATTAATACTTGGAACCCTTTTGACAGTGATTTCAACTATTCTATGTGTTATCATTGTTAAAAAATAAAACAAAATTTCTATAGGTATTTAGGGCTAGAATTACTTGTTCTGAATACCCCATTGCCCCAAACCACCTGGTTAAAGCGTATTATTGGCGGTCATAAACTCAAAAATAAATGAATAAGTATCTAAAAATTCTATCTCTAAAAGTGGTAGTTTATGGCTGTGGAAATCCGCCGACGAATGAACCTGAAATTCAGATTGACAAAGTAGAAGCATTAAATGATTTTATACCCATCAAAAAATCAGTAGATTAGTAATGAAAACTTTGAGAGAAAAGGTACAGGTACCTTTATTTCTAAGTTTGGATATTTGATGAAAGGAGGTGAAGAGAGAAGCTAACTTTGAATTAAATAAAACTTTAACCCAAATAATTTTGAAACGTAGTGAATTTATTGCGCGTTCGGGCCATACTTCGTATGGTATTTCGCTCTTAGGTGCCATTTATTGGAATGACCATTTTTTTAAAAGCGATACGGTTACAGCAAGGGTAATTCTCGGGTCTATTTACCGACCAGGTTTACCAATGAGAAGTAACCTAATTCCCACAGGATCCACCAGAGAAATTATGCCTCGAAACAGTATTTCTTTTCAAAGTGAGGGCACATTTTTGCCATTGGATGACGCTGAATATAAGCGCGTCGCTGGTATTTGAGTACCTATCAAATGGAAGCTAAATGAATATTCGGCAATAAGTAGAATCATTTATAACGTAAAACTCAAAAATTTTAAGAATGGAAGGCTTAATGATGAATTACCCACTCACGACAAATACTATTCTTGAGTATGGGAACAGTGTCTATCGTCATAAAAAAATAATCACCTATTTACCAGATGGAGTGCGGCAAGAGTATCTCTTTGGTGACATGTACAATCGATGTAAAAAGTTAGCCAATGCCTTAATTCAGAGATTAGGAATCACAAAAGGGGATATAGTGGGTACTTTTGCATGGAATCATGGCCCTCATGTAGAGTTGTACTATGGAATATCTGGTATAGGGGCTGTTTGTCATCCTATAAATATTCGATTGTCTGACAATCAAACGGAGTATATTATCAATAATTCTGAAGATAAAGTGATTTTTGTTGATGCTACATTGGTCCACCTTTTAGAAAAAATAGCACCATTGCTGGCAACGGTAGAATGTTACGTGCTTTTAAATGCACCTAAAGATTTTACCACGACTTTGCCAAATACATTGCATTATGAAGATTTGCTAGCTGACCAATCAGCAGATTTTGATTGGCCTGTTATAAATGAAAATGATGCTTGTTGCATTTGTTATACAAGTGGAACCACGGGCTTACCAAAAGGAGTTTTGTATTCCCATAGGTCAACCTATCTCCACGCTTCTTCCATTATTACACCTAATGCTTTAAATTTCAGCAATTGGGATATTGTTTTATTGATTATACCACAATTTCATGTGATGGCATGGGGTTTTCCTTATTCTTGTCTTTTGTCAGGGTCAGATATGGTTCTCCCCTCTTCTAATTTGAAGCCTGAAGCCATTATTGAAATCCTTATAGATGAAAAAGTGAGTAAAGCCAATGGTGTCCCAACCATTTGGTTGGGCGTGTACCATGCCTTGAAAATGAATCCACCCAAAGAAAAATTAGCGCTTCAAGAATACCTGGTTGGAGGGTCTGCACTAACAAAAAGTCTAATTAAGGCGTTTGATAAAGATTTCGGAATAAAAGGGGTTCAAGTCTGGGGAATGACTGAAACATCTCCTCTAGCAACAATAAGTAGATTACAACCAAAACATGATCATCTGTCAGTCGATGAGAAAATAAGAGTTTGCGCCAACCAAGGCATTGCACTTCCAGGTGTAGAAATAAGGGTGGTAACAGACGATGGGACAGTGGCTCCAACAGATGGTGAAACCATAGGCGAACTACAAGTAAAAGGGGCATGGATTGTAAGCGCTTATTTTAAAACAAACAATCATGAAAACTTCACAGCAGATGGTTGGTTTAAAACAGGCGATGTGAGCACAATTGATGAAGATGGGTACATGGAAATTAAGGACAGAATCAAAGACCTTATAAAAAGTGGCGGTGAATGGATCTCTAGTGTTGCACTGGAGTCGGCATTAATGGCACATCCTAAAATTAGAGAAGCGGCAGTAATAGGAATACCAGACGATAAATGGGTTGAGGTACCTCTGGCTTCAATAGTTTTGATGAACAAGGAAGATGAGGTTTTAGATGAAGAATTAGTTGCGTTTTTATCGAGAGACTTTGTGAAATACCAGATCCCCAAAGTATTTGTTTATATAAATGAAGTGCCAAAAACGAGCACAGGTAAATTTGACAAGAAAGAGATTAGAAGGCTTTTTGCCGAAAGAAAACTTACCTAAAATCAAGGAAAATAATAGCCATTCCATGATTAAACCCGGATTCGAAGACTTTGATATGTTACGTTGGTAAACTAGCTTAGGTCGATATTTTGTCAGCATTGTAGCGATAAAAAAGTAACAATACCACCAAAATTAGGGGTTTATATTTCCTTAACCCAGGGTTGAAACCCAGAGCTATAACAGTTTTAGCTTCTTAGGCTACTTCAAGTCATTTCTCAATTTCCCCACTAACCTGAATTAATGGTAAGATCGATTATAAAACAGGCTAAATCGTCACTGCGAACCCTTCTTGGGGGGCTGCTGAGGTGGGAAAGGGTGTGGCAGTCTGGGTGTGTCTTGTCCCCTGAGCTTGTCGAAGGTGTCCCACGGCTTTCTATTCTCAAAGCCCTTGTTATGAATTTGGGTTGTAATAATCAATTCAGACACCACAGGCTATGGAAGTTATGACTATGATTACAATCATGATGTTGCCAGATTCGTGGGAATCCCTACCGAGACAAGTCGTTTTTATGAGACTTTAAATTTCGATATTGAATTGAACCAACATGACGCACAGATGTACATCTCATGGGCAAATACACAAATCAGCTTTACTATTGAAACCTCTACCAATGCTATTATTTATAAATTGATACAAGAGGAGTTATTAATAGGGGAAAATAAGGTGGCTGACAATTATGCAGGGGCTGCTGCTTATTTGGCTTACCGGGGGGTAGCTTTGAAAAGTGCCTTGAAATTGGCCGAAAAAGGAAAAGAACTCGATAAAGATAGTGAATGGATAAGTGGAATAAAGATTGGGATTTACGAAAGTCTAAAGCTTTATGACGATGCACTGGAAGAAATTTACCAAGCACTAGAACTGCTAAAAAGGAAAGAAAATAGGGTCAATGAAATAAGCAGGATGGAAACTGAGTATGTGCGGATAAAGAAATTGAGAGACAACTAATCACAACAATCTATAACTAAATAGTTTGGGTATCGCATATTTCGGGGTTAACAAAGAAAATATTCCCTTTCTAACTAAAAATGATGCGAGCACCATTTTTACCCTAACAATCTTGTTTGTAACTTTATCCCAATGCAAGCTGCCAAATGGCTTTACCTGTATTAAATTCAGTACAGGGTTTATTGGCAGCTATTTTGTGGCGATGAATGCAATACAATTAAATCTACATATGGATACTAACGAGAAATTTCTTTACAAATACCTTAACAATGCATCACCAACAGGTTTTGAAGCCTCAGGTCAACAGATTTGGTTGGATTATATCAAGCCTTTTGTGGATGATTATTTTACGGATCCTTACGGAACAGCTGTAGGTGTCATCAATCCGAAAGCGGAATTTAAGGTTGTTATAGAAGCCCATGCCGATGAAATCAGCTGGTTTGTCAATTATATTACCCCAGAGGGCTATATCTACGTGATTAGAAATGGCGGGTCTGACCATATGATCGCTCCCTCCATGCGGGTCAATATCCATACCGACAAAGGAGTTGTTCCTGGTGTTTTTGGCTGGCCAGCCATTCATGTTAGGGACAAGGCGAAGGAAGAAACGCCTAAAATGGATAACATATTCATAGATGTGGGTGCAAGGTCAAAGGATGAAGTGCTGGAAATGGGCGTTCATGTAGGTTGTGTCATTACGTTTAAGGATGAATTGACCGAATTGAATAAAAAGTTTTATTCCGGCCGTGCCCTTGATAACCGAATTGGCGGTTATATGATTGCAGAAGTAGCAAGGTTGTTGAAGCAGGAAAATATCAAATTACCTTTTGGCTTGTATATTGTTAATGCTGTACAGGAGGAAATAGGCTTAAGAGGTGCAGAAATGATTGCGGATCGGATCAAGCCAGACGTAGCCATCATTACAGATGTTTGCCACGACACTACTGCTCCAATGTACAGTAAAATTGCCAGTGGCGATTATACTGCAGGAAAAGGTCCCGTTTTAACTTGTGGCGCCGCGGTGCATAAAAAATTATTGGATTTGATCATTTCTACCGCGAGAAAAGAAGAAATACCCTTTCAAAGATCAGCTTCATCACGAAGTACAGGGACAGACACCGATGCATTTGCGTACTCCAATGGAGGTGTGCCAGCGGCATTGATTTCCTTACCGCTAAAATACATGCATACTACCGTAGAAATGGCCAGTAAGGAAGATATTGAAAATGTGATTGGGTTAATGATTGCCTTTTTAAAGGATTTTGACCAAAAATTCGACTTTAGGTATATTAAATAATTACCAATAATGGCGGGTATTATCCCACCATTATTGATTTTACGAACACGTTCAGGTGCCAAAATTAAAATTTATGAAAGTTTTTATAAATAAAGTTATTCCAGAAATAGGTTTGAAATTACTTGATGAGGCTGGAATTGCCTATACCGTCTGGAAGGAAAAACCCATACTGGATAGGGGACAAGCCATCCAATTTTGTAAAGGGCATGATGCTTTTTTAAGTGTAGGTCAGGCGGGCCTGGATGCTGATTTTTTCAAAGAATGTAAACACCTTAAAGTAGTAGCACTTCACTCTGTGGGCTTTGATGGCGTTGATATAAAGGCAGCTACCGAGAATGGCATTCCTGTGGGAAATACGCCAAATGTTTTAAATAAAGCAACCGCTGAAACGGCCTTGTTGCTGATGCTAACAGTTGCTCGCAAGGCGCTTTATCTTCATGAAAAAATAAAAAAAGGGGAATGGGGGCCTTCACAGCCCACCCAAGATTTGGGTTTTGATCTAGCTGGCAAAACCCTTGGTATCGTAGGATTAGGAAGAATAGGAGCAGAGCTTGCAAAAATAGTTACCCAATCCTGGGGGATGAAAATTCTCTACCACAACCGCAGTACCAATGCATTGGCGGAGAAGGAGCTTGGAGCCAAGAAGGTAAGCATGGATGAGCTTTTGGCTCAGAGTGACGTGGTCTCTGTGCATACTGCGCTTACACCGGAAACAAAAGGCATGTTTGGCATGGAGCAGTTTAAGAAAATGAAGCCCACAGCTATTTTTATCAATACATCCAGGGGTGCTGTACACAAGGAAGATGAGCTTACCGAAGCTTTGCGTCAGCACATCATCTGGGGGGCTGGATTGGATGTGACAAATCCTGAGCCGATGTCCAAAGATAATCCACTATTGGAAATGGAAAATGCTGTTGTCTTTCCACATATTGGCTCTGCAACAAAGGAAACAAGGGATAAGATGTCTAGATGTGCAGTAGAGAATATCATTGCCGGACTAAAGGGAGAGCCATTGCCTTACCCCGTAAATCCAGAAGTGCAGCAAGGCAATTAGTTAAATTTTAGCCGAGTGCTACGTCCAAAACCATCATGATGATAAAACCTCCGATGAAGCCCATTGTAGCCATATCGGTATTGCCTCCCTGTTGGGATTCAGGAACAACTTCTTCTATCACAACGAATATCATCGCTCCTGCTGCAAAAGCCAAAGCATATGGCAGCATGGGTGTGAAAATTGAAACAGCGACTGCACCTAAAACACCAGCGATTGGTTCGACCAAGGCGGAAGCTTGACCCATCATAAAGCTCTTCCTTCTGCTCATCCCCATTCTTCTAAGAGGGACAGCTACAGCAATGCCTTCAGGGAGGTTTTGTAGCCCTATACCTATGGCCAAAATAACCGCTCCAGCAATGCTGGCTTCGGGTATTCCAGAGGCTGCTCCTCCAAATAAAACGCCAACGGCAAGTCCTTCAGGGATATTATGCATCGTAATGGCCAACACCAATAGCGTGGTTCTTTGCCAGGGAGTTTTTATTCCTTCTGTTTTCTTGAAATTTATGTGGACATGAGGCAAAATTTTGTCCAAAACAAAAATAAACATTGCCCCACCAAAGAAACCTATGGCCGCGGGCATTACTTTCGTAAAGCCTTCTCCTTGGCTCATTGTGATGGCAGGAGCCAAAAGGCTCCAAAAACTAGCCGCAATCATTACTCCACCGGTAAATCCCATCATTGTGTCTAAAAAAGGCCTGTTCATTTTCTTAAAGAAGAAGACGAAAGCAGCACCAACAGCTGTGAAAAACCAGGTAAATGTGGTTGCTATTAATGCAGCGTAAGCCGGGGATATACTACTTAAATAGTCAACTATGGTATCAAACATTTTATTTTTTCTTTTAAAAAGATATTTTGGTTGAGGATGGTTGGATGTGCCCTTGAACAAATCTTAACCTAATGGGTATCACTTAAAACTAACTTTGTTTTGCTAAGTTCAGTTTTAATTTAGTCACGACAAATTTAAATAGTTAGATTTGACTAACAAATTTATTTCAATATTTTTTTATCTTTGTTATGAAATATTAAAGCAATGAACAACAGCCAATCTATAGAAAATTACTTGAAAGTGATTTTTAATCAAGCCATCGCGACTGATGACGTTAATACTACTAGCATAGCTCAGGCGCTAGAAGTCAGTCTTCCTTCCGTAAACAGTATGGTGAAAAAATTAGCCGGAATGGGTTTACTTGAGTATGAAAAGTACAAACCGCTTAAGATTACAGCAAAAGGTAGGAATATGGCTGCAATGATCATCAGAAAGCACAGGCTCACAGAAATGTATTTGGTTGAGAAAATGGGGTTTGGATGGGAAGAGGTACATGAAATAGCGGAACAATTGGAGCATATTCAATCTGTTTCTTTTTTTGACAGGATGGATGAAATTTTAGGCTTTCCGGAGAGAGATCCTCACGGATCACCCATTCCAACCAGAAACGGGGATTTTTCCACACAGAAATTCAGATTGCTTTCAGATTGCCAACCGGAAGAATTGGTGACTTTAAAGGCTTTAAGCAAAACCACTGATGAATTTTTAAAATACCTTAACAGCAAAGGATTGGCGCTGGGCGTGGAAGTAGAAATTCTGGAAGTTGAAGCGTATGATAAAAATATGAAGGTTTCCTATGGCGGGCATACGGAAGTGCTCTCTGCATTGGTTTGTTCTAAACTTTTGGTTAATTGATAGAAACTATGGTAAAGGAACAAGTGGAATATGCCATTATAGTAGCAGGAGGAGCAGGAGTGAGAATGGGAGGAGAGATACCCAAGCAATTCTTGCCCATCGGCGGATTGCCCGTGTTGATGCATACTTTAAATAAATTTAATGCATATGATGCTGCGCTACACCTGGTATTGGTATTGCCAGAAAGTCAATTCGAATATTGGCAGGGCTTGTGCGAAAAGTATGCTTTCAGCCTACCACATAGACTGGTGAAAGGGGGCTCTAGCAGGTTTAACTCCGTTCAAAATGGACTTCGTGGCATAACTGAAGAAGAGGGTCTGGTGGCTATTCATGACGGTGTGCGCCCTTTTGTTTCTAAGGAGGTGATCCAGGAAAGTTTCGAGGGTGCTGCCACACACGGAAGCGCCATTGCTGTGGTGACTTTAAAAGATTCCATAAGAAGGGTCAATGCCAACGGAACCTCCCAGTTTAAAAACAGGGATGAATTCAGGTTGGTACAGACGCCACAGACTTTTCAGTTAAAAAAAATAAAAACTGCTTTTCTTACTGATGAAGAACCCTTTTTTACTGACGACGCTACAGTTTATGAAAACATGGGATGGAAGGTCCACTTGATTGCTGGGAATCAGGAAAATATCAAGCTAACAACGCCGGAAGACTTGAGTTACGCCAACTATTTATTAGAACGTAGAGGAAAAGCTGATCAACAGTAAAATCAGGTCGTTTATCGGCAAAGTTTTTTCGTTGGTCGAACCGGTCTATTTATTGGATATCGATTGACCTACCTTTCATCCATCAAATAAATATTAAAACCATGAATGGAAAGAGAAATGGAAATTTTGCACTAGGTGTATTGATTTTAGTCATTGGGTCACTCCTTTTGTTAAAGCAATTGGGCGTTTTTATCCCGTACTGGATTTTTTCCTGGCCGATGATTTTAATCGCTATCGGGATCTTTTCAGGCTATAAGAATAGGTTTCAGAATACAGGTTCAGTGGTTTTGATTCTAATAGGAGGTTTTTTTCTCCTAAAAGACATGATGTTTCTACCCTATCATATGGGACCTTTGCTGTTTCCTATAGGATTGATCTTATTGGGTTTGTATATCATTGTGAAGAAGAATAGGAACAAGTCTTTTAATTTGGAAGGATGGGAAAAGGGCTTTGACAAAAGCACAGCTGAGGGTGTCGGTGTTTTAGGTCAAGACAGTTCTAGTTATATCAAAGTAGACGCCTTTCTTACTGGGATAAAACGAAAGGTTATGACCAAGGAGTTTAAAGGTGGAGAAATAACCACTGTTTTTGGTGGGTCAGATATAGATTTAATGCATGCTGACATTCAAGGTCAGGCGGTATTGAAGGTGTCTGTAGCATTTGGTGGGCTGAAATTAATAGTGCCTCCGCACTGGGATGTACAGATAGGGGTGAGTAATTTGGCAGCAGGTATAGATGACAAAAGGTATACCCAGCAAGGGATCGTTCAAAATGCTGACAAGCGATTGGTCCTTACAGGATCAGTAATATTTGGAGGAATAGAAATTTCTTCCTACTAAAATTCAGTACGCTATGGAAAAGTCACATGAATCCTTTATGATCAATGATAATTTTGGGGATCATGTGATTTATCTTTTGATGGTTTTTGCAGGAGTCTTTGGAAGTACTTTCTATTGGCAAAGTAATTTGGATTGGAGCATCTCGGATGCCATTCTTAGCACCTTCACCTTTGGTATAGGAGCCTTTCTTATAAGGTTAATGTTAAATATTATCCTGTTGGAAAGTCTTCAAAGAAGGTTATTCCTTATTTTTGGTCGGAAAGATTTGCTTGCCTATCAGAAAAGTAACGGCCAGTTTGCAGCCACTTTAAAGATACCCCAACTAAAATGATACGTTGTTTGATTGTTGATTATGTTAAGATCAATTCGAAGGGAAAGCCTTACCTAAAATTAGGAACGATGGCTTACTACGAAAAAATGCTTGATCCACAAGCTTTCATTCGCATTCACCGATCTCACCTGGTAAATATCTCAGCGATAAGCAAAATAGAACCCTACCAAAAAGAAAACTATCTGATATTTCTTCAAGACGGCACTCAGTTACCTGTCAGCAAAAAAGGAATGGTGAAACTAAAAAAGGCTTTACGGATATAAGTGGCGAAAAAAGCCTTCACTTTTAAAAGAGAAGGCTTAGTGCTTAATATTCGTCTTCATTAAAGAAGAAATCGTCTTTTGTTGGATAGTCAGGCCATATTTCCTCAATATTTTCGTAAGGTTCACCATCATCTTCGAGCTCTTGGAGGTTTTCGACAACCTCTAAAGGTGCTCCAGAGCGAATAGCAAAATCAATTAACTCATCCTTGGTGGCTGGCCACGGAGCGTCTTCCAAATAGGAGGCAAGTTCTAAAGTCCAATACATAATCTACACAAATTTAAAGATCCCCTTAAAGGGGTGCAAAAATAGAAATACTTTCTTAAACTAAAACATTTACGGATTAATTGTTTGAAAGTTCTTTTAAAATACTGTTTTTTACATCAACCTTTCTTTTGTGGGCAGCAATTTTTTTCCCCATGATGTGATCAAATTCCCCTTCCTGGCTTCTGAAGTTTTCAGCATTTTCCGTAACAGTAATAAGCTCTCGCTGATCCCTGGCAATAAGGTCTTTTAATAAATTTACTTTTAAAGAATTTTGCTCAGAATCAGATTTTTCAGCGAATCCTTCATATTTAGAGTGGCAAAGATTGTCAAGAAATGATTTTTCAAAAATGATTTCTGAGAAGAATACGAATGTGCCAATACTTTGTTGTGCATTCCTCGGTTTTTTTGGAGGAAGTTTTTTCCATTCTGCCTGCAACATTTTAGCGTGAGTGACTTTGTGCTCATTCACGTCTCCTTTGGACATAAGCCTCATTTCTTCAGACCATTTTTCAATCTTCTTAATCATAAGTCCCGGACTAATTGTCGGGATACTCTGACTCATTCGTTTGAATTTGCTAAAAATGCGATTGTTTAGTTTGGAAAACTCATCCCAAATGGGCTGTCGTTTTGAAGCAGGGACTCGGCCTGAAATTTTCCATTCTTTTTGAATCTTCTTACTGATTTCAAAGGCAGTTTTCACATCAGCCATGTCGTGAGCCTCTCTCGCTTGCTCTAAAAGGCTCTCGTAAACTTTAATATTTTGCTCTGCCTGTAAAGCCAAACCATCAAAATAATTTTTACGATTGCCGTAGAAAACGTCTAAAATGTCTTGGAATTTTTCGTTTATCGCCTCTTCCAATTCTTTTTCTACTGGCCCGGTTTTTAGCCATTTTAGCTTGAGCTCTTTGAAAATTTCCGATGTTTCTTTCCACTCGTTACTTTCTTTATAGGTTTCAGCTTCTTCAAGAAGCTCTTTTTTTATCTCTAGGTTTTTATGCCTGTTGGATTGAATGATTTCTTCTAGAATAGCTTCCTGGCCTTCAAGTTCTTTTATTAGGAAAGGGAAATCTCCCAAACCATCAAAGGTCAAAAGAGAGGACTTAAGGTGAATAAGTTTCATTAGGAAAGAGCCCTTATTTTGGTTTTCCTGAATGTCGCTTTTTAGTTTTTCTACCTTTTGCTTTACTGCTTCAAATCTATCCTCGAAATAACGGAAGGTGGAGGCCTCGTCTTCTTTTACTTCTCCTATCTCACGGTCTTCCTGGCCTAAAAAGCCTTTCAGATAAATTTTTTCTTCTATTATATATCCAAATGGATGCTCAGTCATGATTAAAAGATTGGTTGTAAATATTTAGTGGTGGTATGGATTTCTGCAAATTAATTAAATATGCTCCATTTATCCTAAGAAAGCCGATTTTTTACCATCTTTGCCGTTTAAATTAAACGAAAATAAACCATGAGTAATGAAAAAATAATTTTTTCTATGGCGGGAGTTTCAAAAGTGTACCCTCCACAGAAAAGAGTACTTAAAGATATCTATCTTTCGTTTTTTTATGGTGCTAAAATCGGTGTGCTTGGACTCAATGGTTCAGGAAAAAGTTCCTTGCTTAGAATTATTGCGGGAATGGAAACTGAATTTCAAGGAGAGGTAGTATGGTCCGCTGGCTATTCAGTAGGAATGTTGGAGCAAGAACCAGTGTTGGATCCTACCAAAACAGTGAAAGAGGTTGTTGAAGAAGCTGTTAGTGAGACAGTTAATTTGCTTAAAGAATTTGAAGCGATCAATGAAAAGTTCATGGAACCGGGTCTTATGGATGATCCAGATGCCATGCAAAAATTGATCGATAAGCAGGGTGATGTTCAGGAAAAGCTAGATGCCGCGAATGCTTGGGAATTGGAAACCATGCTGGAAAAAGCCATGGATGCCCTTCGCCTTCCTCCGGCTGAAGCGTTGGTAGAAAACTTGTCTGGTGGGGAGAAAAGAAGGGTGGCGCTTTGCCGTTTGCTCTTACAGGAACCAGATGTGTTGTTGCTTGATGAACCCACCAATCACCTGGATGCAGAATCAGTGCTATGGCTGGAAGAACACTTAAAGAATTATAAGGGAACTGTAATAGCAGTAACTCACGACCGATATTTCCTGGACAATGTCGCAGGTTGGATTCTTGAATTGGATAGAGGAGAAGGGATTCCATGGAAAGGGAATTATTCCAGCTGGTTGGAACAAAAACAAGACCGGTTAAAAAAGGAAGAGAAGACAGAATCAAAAAGACAGAAGACGCTCGAAAGAGAATTAGAATGGATAAGGATGTCCCCTAAAGCCAAGCAATCTAAGGGCAAGGCGAGGTTAAATGCTTATGACAAGCTCGTAGGTCAAGATGCCGTAGAAAAGGAATCCAAGCTTGAACTGTATATTCCACCAGGCCCAAGATTGGGAAGTAAAGTGATTGAGGTAAAAGGCGTATCAAAAGCCTTTGGAGACAAATTATTATTTGACGACCTTACGTTTTCATTGCCTCAGGGAGGTATAGTTGGAGTAATTGGCCCAAATGGTGCCGGTAAATCCACGCTCTTCAATCTTATTACTGGAGAAGAAAAACCAGATGCAGGTCATTTTGAAATTGGAGAAACTGTAGAAATAGCTTACGTTGATCAGGAACATGATACCCTTCTACCCGATAAAACGGTTTATGAAACCATTTCCGAGGGCAATGAATTTGTACAACTGGGAAATAAAGAAGTGAATTCTCGGGCCTATGTAAGCCGTTTCAATTTTGGAGGATCTGATCAGGGCAAGAAGGTTGGCGTGCTGTCAGGTGGTGAAAGAAATCGCGTTCACCTTGCCATGACATTAAAAAAAGGTGGCAACCTTTTGTTGTTAGATGAACCTACCAATGATTTGGACATCAACACCCTTAGGGCCTTGGAAGAAGCATTAGAGAATTTTGGGGGCTGTGCTGTTGTGATTTCTCACGACCGCTGGTTTCTAGATAGAATCTGTACGCATATTCTTGCATTTGAAGGTGACAGTAGTGTTTATTGGTTTGAAGGGAATTTCTCAGATTACGAAGAAAACAAGAAAAAGCGTTTAGGTGATTTAATGCCTAAAAGGATTAAATACAAAAAACTTATATAAGCACCAATTACTGGTATTTTCCCTTTGTTGCGTTTTGACGTAGTAAAGGGATTTTTTGTTTAAACTCACTTGGAGAGGTATCATAAGATGTGCTTATCAACTATTTGGAAGATGATTTGGCTCAGGGATTTTGGTTAAGACAGGGATTGGACACAGTGTGCAATAGCGAGGTCATTGGGAGTCCGTGAAATCAATTCGGAAGTTGGTTTTGACCTGTTTTCAGTAAGAAATAGAATGCCTATTTTCTATCAGGGGTGGGGAGATTTTATAATTAGATTGTAGTCAGTAGGTATACGATACCAGAAGGGGGAAAATGTGGCTTATTATCAATTGGCTGAGCAGCGAGTTTTGGGAGCCAATGACCAAGGACAAATAAAAGTTTAAACTTATAAGCCCTCCTTTTTTCAAATTATCGTTCAGTTTATTTCCGTTTTTTGTTTATTTGTGTTTTAAAGCTAGCATCACGTTTGAATATGATGAGACAATTGCTATTGCGCCCAGGCGCCGAAGAATTAAATTACGAGATCAGAGGAATCGTCAAAAAAGCACGACTGATTGAAGAACTCGGGTATGACATTACCTGGGAGAACATAGGGGACCCTATACAGAAGAACAATACTATTCCAGACTGGATGAAGGAAATAGTTTCTGAACTCGTTCAGGACGATCACAGCTATGGGTACGCAGACAGTAAAGGTATGCTAGAGACCCGGAGATTTCTGGCCCATTTAAACAACGATAAAGGAGGTGTTAAAATTGGTACTGAGGACATCTTGTTCTTCAATGGGTTAGGAGATGGTATTGCCAAACTGTACCAGTTTCTTATCCCCACGGCCAGGATCATTGGTCCTTCGCCAGCCTATTCTACTCACAGTTCGGCAGAAGCAGCACATGCCAATTCCGCGCCACTTACCTATAAACTGGATCCAGACAACAGCTGGTATCCTGATATGGACGATTTATACAATAAGGTTAAATACAATACGTCCGTAGTGGGTATCCTGATCATTAATCCGGACAATCCTACCGGGATGGTTTACCCAAGGGAAGTATTGGATCGTTTTGTTGAGATTGCCAGAGAGTTTAATCTACTGCTAATTGCAGACGAAATTTATCAAAACATTACTTACAATGGCTATGAGGCTATTAGTCTAGCTGAAATTCTCGGAGATGACTTGCCTGGGATTTCTTTAAAAGGGATTTCAAAAGAATTCCCATGGCCTGGATCCAGATGTGGCTGGATGGAGTTTTATAATAAGCATACTTCAGAAGAATTCACAAAGCTTTGTATCACGCTGGAGAATGCTAAAATGATAGAAGTGTGTTCTACCACTTTGCCTCAGCTGGCCATTCCCAAAATCATGAGCCACCCTGCCTATAAGGAATACAGGGTCAAAGCCAATGCTGCCATAGGGACCAGAAGTAGGATAATGGAGGAGGTCTTGGGAAATGTGCCAGGAATTAAGTTCAATAAAACGAAAGGGGCGTTTTATAATACGGTCATTTTCGATGAAGGGGTATTGGAGGAAGACCAATTTCTTCCTGTGGAGGACAAGGCGATAAAGGTGTACCTAGACAAGTGGCTTGAAGAAAAAGAGATGCCAAATGATAAAAGGTTTGTCTATAATTTGCTTGCCTCTGAAAAAATTTGTGTGGTTCCGGTAAGTTCATTTTGTTCTGATTTGAGAGGTTTTAGAGTTACCCTTCTGGAAGAAAACGAGGACGTCTTTCGCAATACTTTCGAAAGGCTTTCAAGAAGCATAAAGGCTTACTTGAATTCCTCCAAAAAAGTATTGCTGGATCAATAAAATAGGTTCGGTGCTCCCTGATATGTTGTAAAGAATCATTGAGGATGTAGATACTGTCCTTTTCATTAGGTGTCTGGATCCTGTCTGGATCCAGGTTTCCAAGTTCCGGTTGACCTGCCAAAATCCATGCACTGTACCAAAAATCAGCAATTAGCTTTACAGTCTTTTTCATTTGTCGCTCCACCTGTCCTCCTAGCTTTTGATGATAAGCATTGCTAAATTCTCTGGAATAAACCCTGGTGGTAATTCCGCCCCTGTCTTCATAACTGTACTTTTTATCATCAGGAAATTCTATTGTTAATGCCTTCTCGAAACCAAAGACGGAGTCCAGTGCAAAATGGGCAATTTCTATCGCCTTCCATATTTCGCCCTGTGGAAAATCAAGGTAAGTTGCCTTGCCCACAAAGAAATCATATTCGGTAGCATACAATTCAGGAAGCCTGCTTTCCCAAAACCCATGGATTCCATATTGGCCGGAAAACTGACCATTATAATTTTTTGTACTGTGAAGGGGTACGTTGATATCCCCCAAATAATGACCAAGGTCAGCAGCAAATCTAAGAATTGCTTGGGTATCCTTTTTTTCAAAGGCATAAATAAGGTTTATAAACGTTTGATAGGTACTCCATGGCGAGATTCCGTGTTTTCTCAAGCTATCCTCTCCATATATTGCTTTGGCATCTGCCCAGAATCGGGGAAGTTTGTAAACAGCGCTGTCACCATATACATCCAGGTCTATATAATGTTTTTCAGCTTCGCCTTTTACGGCATACCTTCTTCTGTCAGGGTTGACGGCTTTATCAGAAATATACCCTAGGTGTGGTTTGAAAAAAACCATTAATTCCGGAGGAAGTGAATATACAGCCTGCCTGTTTATCAGCCGATGCGCATAAAAGCCCCAGGCTGAAAGCTCATGAAAGCTACTGCTTAGCAAAAGGAATAAAAATAGTATTGGTCTCATATTCAATCATGAATATACTATCACAAACTCAAAATAGTGAAAAAATTGCAGATTGAGAAAACTTCTATTTGGGCATATTTGATTAATTGTTTTGCAATTAAAAATAAAACAGCTAAATTTGCGATCCAATATTAAGCAAAAAAGGAAAAGTTAATTACATATAATATGGCAAATCACAAGTCGGCTTTAAAGAGAATTCGTGCAAATGAAGCCAAAAGGTTAAGAAACAGGTACCAAGCCAAAACCACCAGGACTTTCATCAAAAGATTGAAAAACACTGAAGACAAGGGGGAAGCTCAGGAACTTTTAAATCAGGTTACTTCCATGTTGGACAGACTGGCAAAGAAAAACGTTCTTCACAAAAATAACGCTGCTAACAAAAAGTCCAAATTGACCAAATTTGTTAACGCTCTCTAAAGGTCTGTTTGTATTAGACATTTAAACCTTGCTTTTCAGCAGGGTTTTTTTTGTGCCTATTTTTTCCTAGTTTTAATGGGTATTTCCTACCTAATTAGGTATTAGCGGAAATCAATAATACTGATTTTGAAGGTTTTTTATCAACTGAATCTATTCGTTTTTTGCCTATGGATGATTACAGGTCAATCAGGATATCTGCCCTAGCTGAGGAGGATCGACCCAGAGAGAAATTATTGTTACGTGGTAAAGCTCAGCTTACGGATGCGGAATTAATCGCCGCATTGATAGGATCAGGCTCCCGTAATCTCAGTGCGGTGGATCTTTCCAAGTATATCTTACAAAGTGTAAACAATGATTTGGCTCAACTGGCCAGATTGTCTGTGAATGATTTGAAGAAATTTAAAGGGATAGGTGAAGCCAAGGCCATAAGTATAGTAAGTGCTTTGGAGCTTGGAAGAAGAAGGAAGGGGTCAGAGCCTCAGAAGAAAGTAAAAATAACTTCGTCGGCGGATGTATATGCGCTTATGCGACCAGAATTGCTTGACGAGTCAGTCGAGTATTTTTACGTTTTATTTTTAAACCGTAGCAATGTGGTCATCAAAAAGCAATTGATTAGTCAAGGAGGAACCTCTGCAACAATCGCTGATCCTAAATTGATTTTTAAATTTGGTATGGAATATTTGGCAAGTGCCATTATTTTGGTGCATAATCATCCTTCAGGGAACTTAAAGCCCTCTTCTGCCGATATTAGCCTTACTAAACGACTATGTCTGGTTGGGAAAAATTTAGAGCTTCCGGTGTTAGATCATGTGATTTTCACAGATGTTGGCTATTTTAGCTTTGCAGATGAAAGCATGATCTAATTTACTATGAATAAAAAATATTTATTGCTGGCCTTAGTAGGAACGGTAGTCCTTGGTTCTCTGATCTATACCTTTACTGGTACAACTGATCCTGAACTGTATATTGAAAATATTGCTGCGGAAAGAGAGCGTCAGTTTAAGTTTTTGAAGTTTAATATTGATTCCCCTTTAGAGGAGGAACAAAAGAAAGCACTTGATTCACTGGATTTTTTCCCCATAGACCCTTCTTTCAAGGTAAGGGGAAGACTTGTGCCGGTTGCCAACAAAAGAATCGTGGAAATACCCATGTCAGACGGCACTTTGGAAAGATATATCAGGCACTCCTTCGTAGAATTTGAATACAATGGTGAAACAATCCAACTCCTATTGTTGCAAGCTGAGGATGAATTTGACTTAAGAAACTTTTTTTTGGCTTTTGCGGATGGGACAAGTGCTGCTGAAACGTATGGTGGGGGAAGATATATCAACCTGCGTCAGGATGGGGCTTCCTCTATTACTATTGATTTCAACCTTGCCTATAACCCGTACTGTGCCTATAATCCCGATTTTGCTTGCCCCATCCCGCCTAGAGAAAATATTTTGGAAATACCCATTAGGGCAGGGGAGAAAAATTACGATAAATAATCTTTCAGTAGAGGTCATTTATTGTAAATTTGTATCTTAGTCAAAACCGTAATAATGAAAATTTCGATCAATCGACTCAAAGATTATATACCATTCGATCAGTCTACTAAAGAAATTGGCGACTTGCTGACTGCAGGAGGCTTGGAAGTAGAAGGAATATCGACCTACGAATCAGTTAAAGGGAGCCTTAAGGGCATAGTAGTTGGGGAAGTGCTGAGCTGTGAGCCTCATCCCAATGCCGATAAACTTAGCCTAACCAAAGTGGATATAGGGACAGAGATAGTGCCCATTGTTTGCGGGGCATCTAATGTAGCTAAAGGTCAAAAGGTTCCCGTAGCAATGGTGGGGGCTATATTGTACCCTTCATCTGGAGAATCTTTTGAAATTAAAAAAGCCAAAATCAGAGGAGAGGTTTCTTTAGGAATGATCTGCGCAGAAGATGAACTAGGTCTTGGAGCAGGACATGAGGGTATTTTGGTTTTAGATACTGATCTTCCTAATGGAAGTGGGGTAGGTCAGTTGTTTGATATTAAAGAAATTGAAGTACTAGAGATTGGTTTAACTCCAAACCGTGCCGATGCAGCATCACATTTGGGAGTGGCAAGAGATTTAAAGGCACTTTTAAACAAAGAACTAGTTCTGACAGATGTAGAGGCATTCAAAATAGATAACTCAGACAGGGTCATTGAAGTTAGTGTAGCGGATAGCCAAGATTGCCCCAGGTATTCAGGCTTGACCCTAAGCAATGTGAAAGTAGCCCCATCGCCCAAATGGCTTCAGGATTACCTTAAAGCCATCGGGCTGGAACCCATCAATAATGTAGTAGACATCACGAATTTTATTCTCCACGATCTTGGTCAACCACTTCATGCTTTTGATGCAGCAAAGATCCGGGGGAATGAAATCCAGGTTAAACGATTGCCTGCCGGAACGAAATTCGTCACCTTGGATGGTAAAGTAAGAATACTTTCTGGAAAGGAGTTGATGATTTGTGACCAGTCGGAGGGACTTTGTATTGCAGGTACCCTCGGTGGACTTGATTCGGGGGTAAGTGATCAAACAACTACAATATTCTTGGAAAGCGCTTGTTTCGGTACAGACGTGGTAAGGAAGGGAGCTCAATTTCATGGGATCAAAACAGATGCCTCGTTTCGCTTTGAAAGAGGTACTGATCCAAACATGCCGGTTTTCGCATTGAAAATGGCTGCTTTGCTTATCAAAGAGTTAACAGGGGCAATTATTAGTTCGCCAATTGTGGACTGCTATCCCGAGCCTGTTGCAGATTTCGAAATCCCTGTCAGTTATCGACATGTCGATAGATTGATCGGACAAGAAATTGGTAAGGAGAGAATAAAACAAATTCTGGAATCATTAGAAATAAAAGTAAGCAACGAAACTGATGCTGGCTTTGTGGCCATAGTAAAGCCATATAGGGTAGATGTGACCAGAGAGGCAGATATCATAGAGGAAATCCTACGAATTTATGGGTTTGAAGCCATACCCTTAAAGGAGAATTACCAAGCAGACTTCCTTGCTGAACATCCTGAAAAAGATACCAATAAGTTACAATACAGGGTTTCTGAAATGCTTGCAGGCATAGGGTATAGCGAAATATTGACCAATTCTCTAACGAAATCAGATTATGCTAACAAAGCGCCTTTTCTGGATCAAGAAAAGGAGGTCGTTATTTTAAATAAACTAAGTGAGGACCTGGGTGTACTCCGTCAAAGCCTATTGTTTACAGGTTTGGAAGTTTTGGCCCACAATATCAACAGAAGGCAGAAGGATCTAAAATTATATGAATTTGGGTCGGTATATGCCAAAGCTTCAAAAGGTTATGAGGAAGGCAAAAGGCTGTCCTTTTTTCTAACGGGTAATTCTACCCGTGAAAATTGGATGGAGACAGTTAAACCAGTAACCTTTACAGATTTGTATGCCATAGTGGAGGGATTGTTGACAAAATTAAATATTCCACAGCCAGAGGTTAACATTGTGGAATCCAGCCCTTTTTCATTCGGTTTAGAATTAATAGTAAATCAACAGCCTTTAGGGAATATAGGCCTTCTTGCTCATGACATTTGTAAGTTGGCTGATGTGAAGCAAGAAGTATATTTTGCAGAGCTCGATTGGGAAAGACTCAGCAAAGTGGCCCAATCTCAAGGTAAATTTCAGGAAATCTCAAAGTTTCCTGAGGTTAGAAGAGATTTATCTCTTGTTATTGACCAGGAGATTTCTTTTGATCAGATCCGACAAATGGCTACAAAAGCAGGAGGTAAATTATTGAAAAGAATAAATGTCTTTGACATGTACAAAGGGGGTAAATTGGAGGAAGGAAAAAAAGCCTATGCTTTGAGTTTCTACCTTCAAGATAACCAGCAAACTCTTACAGACAAGGTTATAGACAAAACCATGGGGAAATTAATGCACACCTTTGAAAAAAATACTGGTGCTTTGATCAGAAAATAATATGAAGGTTTACGAGGAGCTTCAAAAATTAGAAACCCTATCTGAGCAGGTAGAAAAAAAGGTAAGATTCCTTGAACAGGAAAATACTGCCCTCAAAAATCAACTTTTAGTTTACCAAAAGAAACTGTCCGACCAGGAAGAAGCACTCGAAGATTTTAAAAATCAAATAAAAATTAGTAAAATTGTAAGAAACATACCGGTAGAAAATAAAGCGTCTGCTGAATTGAAGGGGAGAATTGATGACTATATAAAAGAAATCGATAAAATTATTACTTACCTGTCTGAATAATATGGATACACTTTCGATAAGAATTAAGATTGGGGATAGGGATTATCCCATGAAAGTGAAAACCGATGAGGAAGCCCGAATCAGACGGGTAGGCAAATTAATTAACGATAAGATAAAAAAGTACAGAGAGGAATTTGGTCTAGAGGACCGTCAGGATTTGTTGGCAATGGTGGCTTTCGATTGCATGGTGGAATTCCTTGAAATAAAGGATGACCATACCGAAGGTAGTGAGCAAGTAAAGCAAGTGCTCCAACATGTCAACCAAAATCTTGAATCATTGCTCTGATGTATTGTAGTTTATTTCGTCCCAACAACGCAGTTACCCATTCTATCCGGTAGATAAACTCAAATATATCTATGGGAATTTCAATATACATTATATTATCCGGCGCAATTGGCGTTTTGATCGGGGCAGTCCTGGCAGGATTAATTATTAAAAATAACAGTAAGAAAATTGAGAATGAGGCTAGGGAAAAAGCAAGAAGCCTGGTCCGTGAGGCGGAGATAACCGCAGAAGGTGTACGCAAGGAAAAGATTCTTGAGGCCAAGGAAAAATACCTTCGACTGAAAACAGATTTTGAAGAAGAAGTCGGCAAAAAGAAAAACATCCTTATCACCAATGAGAATAAACTCAAGCAACGTGAACAGATCCTTTCAAAGGAAATGGAACAAATCAAGCGCAAAGAAGCTGAGTTGGACAGTAAAAAAGAAAACCTCAATGCCCAATTGCATGCCGTTCAGGTGCGTAAGGATGAGCTTGATAAAGTAACCCACCAACGTATAACAGACCTTGAGAAAGTGGCCCTACTCACTAGAGAAGAGGCAAGGGAGCAGTTGGTAGAAATGCTTAAAGATGAAGCCGCAACCAAGGCTTCTTCACATATTAAGGATATTCTGGATCAAGCGAAGCTAAGTGCGACCAAACAAGCCAAGAAAATTGTTTTAGATACCATACAGAGGACGGCAACCGAACATGCAATAGAAAACTGTGTGTCCGTGTTTAATATTGAAAGTGATGATGTTAAAGGTAAGATCATCGGTAGAGAAGGTAGAAATATCAGAGCGCTAGAAGCTGCCACGGGTGTGGAAATTGTCGTTGATGATACGCCTGAAGCAATTATTATTTCTGGCTTTGATCCTGTGAGAAGAGAAATTGCCAGATTGTCACTACATCGTTTGGTTCAGGATGGAAGGATCCATCCAGCACGAATTGAAGAGGTGGTAGCAAAAACCGAAAAGAATATCGATGAAGAAATCATCGAAATCGGAGAAAGAACATGTATCGATCTTGGAATCCATGGATTGCATCCAGAACTAATCAAGATGGTTGGAAGGATGCGCTTCAGGTCCTCCTACGGTCAGAACCTTCTGCAACACTCCAGAGAAGTGGCCAAACTGTGTGCTACTATGGCTGCTGAAATGGGCTTCAATGCCAAGATGGCCAAAAGGGCAGGCTTGCTTCACGACATTGGCAAGGTGTACCCTGAAGAAGCAGAATTACCCCATGCAATTTTAGGCATGGAGCTGGCAAAAAAATACAAAGAGCATCCTGAAGTTATCAATGCTATCGGAGCTCACCATGATGAAATAGAAATGACTTCTATGTTATCACCTATTGTTCAGGCTTGTGATGCTATATCTGGATCACGTCCTGGAGCCCGTAGGGAAATTATGGATAGCTATATTAAAAGGCTTAAAGACTTGGAAGAGCTTGCCTTAAGCTTTGAAGGAGTAAATAAGTGCTTTGCCATGCAGGCTGGTCGAGAATTACGGGTAATGGTAGATGCAGACAATGTAAGTGACACTACAGCTGGTAATTTGTCTTTTGAGATATCCCAAAAAATCGAAAAAGAAATGCAGTACCCTGGACAAATAAAGATTACTGTGATTAGAGAAATGAGGTCTGTGAACTATGCCAAATAATAGCAGATAATTGTTGAAATCATGATTGTTTTAAAGGCAATTATTCGTTTAGAATAATTGCCTTTTTTTTGACTGAAATAGTATAGCACCTTTACAGCCTATTTCGGCTTAAATGTCAGCCACCGTAAGTTACATTTCTCCTATTATAGATTTCATATTTATAAATAGGCTATTATTTTTAATTTTGAAATTATTTTTTTAGTTTTAGTAGAATTACCCTAACCTGTTTTGGCTTAGGTGGCTATGTTTGACAAATGTCTTATCGAACAAATAGTATAGAGATCAGCATAAGGTTGTCATAGCAAGTCACTCTTGGATCAGTCATTATGTATGACCTGACCCGATTGTCTAGGAGTTTATGAATCTACAACCAAGTACCATGAGACACCTTACACTTCATTGTTTTGCGCTATTTTTACTGATATGCACTCAATTCTCCTGCTCATCTAGCAACGAGAGGGGCATTGCTAAAGATGAAGCTCCGCAATTAATAATTATAGACAGCTTGATTGTGGATTATCTGGGCACCTTGACTATGATTGATATCAAGCCTGACAGGTCTGAATACCTGATGTATGATGGCCAAAGAAAAGAATTTTCCCGCATCAGTGCAGAAGGGGATATTATTCTTAGCAAAAACCTTTCTGGAGATGGAAAGGATAGCTTTGGTGCCTATTTTTACGCTGCGAATTACTATGATGATGACAAGATCTTGATTTTCCCCTACTCTGGAGGTATTTATACCTATGATTTAAAATTTAATCTTTTAACCAAAGAAACCCCATCATTCAATCTTTACACCAATTCCATAGGAGGTGGACTCGCTACCCGCCTAGTTTGTGAGAAATTATTTGCTAATAGGTACCCTGAAAAGCAGGCCAAAGATTTTTTTGATCAAGAAGATTACTTGTCTCGTTTTCCTTTTCTGACGGTATATGATCTTAAAAAGAAAGAAATTATAGCAGAACAATATATTCCAAAGGAAACACAACTCATCCAACATCCCGGCAATTATAGGGAAACGGCACCTCATTCTATTATGATGAGAGATGAGTTGTATTTGTTGTTTTCCAATTCCCCGGAAATTTACAAATATTCTTTTCCTGGGTTAAATTTACTTGGTAAGGTAGATTTAAATCCATCCGAGAAATATGTTCAGGTTAAACCATTTCCTATGAGAGATTTAGGTATTGGTGCGTTTAATGAGTTAGCAGGATCCGAATATGTTCACTTTTCGGCGTCCAATGGTTATTTCCTCACAGGGTACAGGGGGGCAGCACCACAAGACAAAGTAGATGCCCTACCACAGGATCTTTTAGGAGGAGAGGCTTTTATGGCGCTGGTTAAAGAATACAAAATCCCTTATTACCAAATTATAAAAGGAGATGAAAAATTGTGGGAGGGACATATAGATGTTCAGTTCAAATATAAAGGTGGGCACCTTTTTGCGGACAGGAATATACACCAACCTTTAGTGGAAGAAGAAAAGGATTATGTTGCTTTTTATTTTTATAAAATTGTATAAGAGTAATCAAGCTCAGATGGCACATAAATATTTAGTAGTTAACTTATATAAAGGATTGAAATGACGCCTTTCCGATTAGTAATCATCTTTTTTGTAGCCTCCATTATTGGGATCGCATTGATCCCCAAATTATCTGTGGATCTCAATCCCCCCGAAAAGGAGCCAGTATTAAATATCAGTTATTCTGTTAGTGACGCATCGCCTGAACTGGTGGAGAAACTGGCGACTTCTCCTTTGGAAGGAGCATTTACCCAATTGTCGGAGCTAAAAAAAACCACTTCAGTATCGAATTACAATTCTGGAAGTATTCAATTGCGCTTTGACAAGCGTACGGACATGGACTACAAAAAATTTGAAGTCGCAGCATTGATCCGGCAGGTTTTCCCTTCACTGGATAGCAAGGTTAGCTATCCGAATGTTACCCAATCTTCACAAAAGAACATTCAGGAAAAAAAACCTATTCTGACCTATAGCATCAATGGACCATTTGCTTCTTTTGAAATAAGAAAGATTGCCGAGGATATCCTTGTCACCGGATTAAATAGCGTAGAAGAAATTGAAACCATAGAGATTCGAGGAGCAAATGAGCTTTACCTATATGTTATTTATGACATTCAAAAACTACAATCTTTAAAGTTTTCCAGGTCTATTTTGGAGAATAAAATACGGAATTCTTTTGGTCGAAACTATCCTGGCTTGGCGATGAACGTTTCAGGTGAATCCATGTTTTTGGAGATTGATCGGTCAATAGCACATAAAAGTGCTTTGGAGAACCTATTGTTAGGGAGGGTGGAAGGCAAAGCCATTTACCTCAAAGATGTAGCGACACTTACCCTTCAGGAATCAGCTCCCCAGAATTTCTACAGGATCAATGGCAACAATTCAGTAAACCTTACCATCACCAATAGAGACGGGGTAAACAAGGTGCTACTGGCACAGAAGATAAAGGAAATAATGACTGCCTCGGAAGTGAATCTTCCGAAGGGATTTGATGTAAGGTTGGAATTTGATGACACTTCCTTTCTGGATAAGGAGCTAAAGAAAATTTACAAACGATCAGGTTTGTCCATTTTAATTTTGGTGGTATTTATATTTTTAATCAACCGTGATTTTAAATATTTACTGACCTTATTTTTAGGCATCATCGTCAATGTTAGTCTAACAGTGATTATCCTTTATCTGCTGAAAGTGAACATTCACATGTATTCATTGGCAGGCTTGACCATTTCTTTTGGTTTGATTGTCGACAATGCCATTATTATGATTGATCATTTGCACAAGCATAAAAACAGGAAAGTGTTTTTAGCCCTTCTGGCAGCCTCACTTACCACCATTGTGGCATTGTTAATGGTCTTTTTGCTACCTGAAGATGATAGACGAAACCTTGGGGAGTTTTCTGTGGTAGTAGCCGTAATGCTCGGCGTTTCTTTATTGGTGGCCTTATTATTTACTCCGGCCATGTATGATTTGCTTTTCGGAGAGAAGCAAAAAGCAATCAAAAGACTTACCCTACCTCAGCTAAGAAAACGTGTGGTTGCTTTTTCAAGGTTCCATCAGTTTATTGGGTTTGCTGCAAAGTTCAGGAAAACATTTGTGGTCTTGCTGATTTTATTATTTGGACTGCCTGTGTTTTACCTTCCTTCAAGTTGGGAAGGGCATGAATGGTACAACAAAACGGTGGGGAATAGTTATTATCAGGAAGAGATTAGACCCTATGTAGACAAGTCTCTTGGCGGATCTTTCAGAATGTTTGTTCGTGGTGTATTTGAAAAATCTTCCTACAGGGAAGCGGAGAGAACCAGGCTTTATGTCAATGCTACCTTGCCATTTGGGAATACCTTGGAGCAAATGAACTTTATTATAAGTGAGTTTGAGATTTTCCTCAAAGGAGTGGAAGGAGTTGATAAATTTGTAACTACCGTCAGTTCTGGACAAAATGCACGCATTGAAATCACCTTTAAAGAAGCTCATGAAACCTCTGCTTTGCCCTACAGGCTTAAGGGTAAACTCGCAATGAAGTCAACCGATTGGAGTGGTGTTCGATGGAGTATTTATGGCGTTGGGCAGGGCTTTTCCACAGGCCCCGGGGGAGAGGGAATCCCCTCATTTAGAGCTGAATTGAGAGGGTATAATTATTCTGAACTTGAAAGACAGTCAGAAATTTTGGCCGAAAAGCTATTGTCTCATAGAAGAATTCAGGAAGTAAATACCAACGAACGGCGGGGTTGGAACGAGAAAAAGACAGAAGAATATGTTTTGCGGTTTGACCAGCGGCTACTTGCGATGGCAGGAGCCAATCAATATGAGGTGGTAAATGCCCTCAATGATTTGTCTCAACATGACCAGCCTTCCTTGTATTTGGAGGTTGACAATGAAATGTATGGAGTTGTGGTCAAAGAAAAAAAATCAGATCGGTTTTCAAAGTTTGATCTTGAAAACAGTAGTTTGATATCGAGTGAAAATAAAATTTTTAAAGTGTCAGGTTTTGGCTCTCTGAATAAGGAAACCACTACTAATGCGCTTCACAAGGAGGACCGACAATATATTCGCTTGGTATCCTTTGATTATATGGGCTCTTCGAAGTTTGGCGGTGAATACCTGGACGAAGTCATCGAAGAAATCAAAGCAACAATGCCAATTGGTTATTCGGTGAGTAAACAAAGCTATAACTGGAATTATGATAAAGCCAAAAGACAATATGGTTTATTGTTGGTGCTAATCGTCGGAATATTCTTCATTTGTTCAATTCTCTTTGAAAATTTCAAGCAGCCTTTATATATAATTTTTATTATTCCAATCTCGTTTATTGGCTTGTTCCTGATATTTTCATTGTTCGACTTTTATTTTGATCAGGGAGGATATGCTGCTTTTGTGATGCTTGGTGGACTGGCTGTGAATGCCGCAATATTTATTGTCAATGACCTCAATAACCGGAGCCGTGGCAATTATAACCGAAATGTACTAAAGGCTGTTGGAGGTAAAGCCACTCCTATTTTATTGACGGTTCTCTCTACTTGCTTTGGATTGATACCATTTGTGATGGAGGGTCAGGGTGAGATTTTTTGGTTTTCTCTGGCTATTGGGACGATTGGTGGTTTGGTGTTTAGTATGGTAGGTGTGTTTCTTGCTTTGCCTGTGTTTTTATGGAAGAATAAGAGTTAAAAGCAGGCAATTGATTTAGTTTTGGTTATTTGCAGGTAAATCCCATGTGTTAAAATTATTTACCTTTCTCTGTTATGATTTGTTCCGTTTGTCGTTAATTAACTACATGCCATATATAAACCTAGTTAATGGAAGAAGTGATTTCATAGTATTTGCTTTTAAACTTAATTTTAACCCATAAGTTGGCTAGCAATGAGGCTGCTGCTGAAATCATCTAGGGAATAATGGGTAAGTTATGAAACCGGTGAAATCAAATGGATAACCTTTCTAACTTGCCTTCTTTCAATCTCGAACAGACAATGGGATCTTAATAAATGCCTCTTTAATATTTCAGATAAAAATTTAACTTAAATAAACGAAATGTTATTCCTTCGAAATTGCTTTGTTTTTCTACTGATCGTTTGTGCTTGTTCTTCCAAGAATACAGAAGAAGAGCAAGGGCCAGAGCGTAAAATGAAGTTTGCTCTGCTGGATAGTATCGTGGTTGACATACTTGAGCCCTTAGTTATTGATGACCAACAATTGTCAGGGGGAGCTTTTTTAATGAGAGGTATAAAAAGCAGAAATCCCTATCTGGTCAGTAAAAGAGGTAAAGTAATTAAAGCGTACGATTTACTGAATGAGGGTCCAAATGGTATTGGGTTCAATGGGGCATTTGGCTACAATTTTTTGGGTGAAGATAAATGGGTGGCTTTGTCTCAAGATTTTTTTAAGAAGTATCACATCTATAACCTTGAAGGAGATAAAAGTAAGGTGCTGGAGACAATCGATTTAGGGGTTTTTAGTTTTATTGTTGATTCATATCAATCCTTTTTTAGGGGATTTATAAAAGATGGAGAAGAAATGCTCTTTGGAATTGAGTCGAATTTATTTGATCCCAGTTCTTTGTCCAAAGAGAACAGGGATCAACCTATGTATTATGATTCAGTAAAAACGATCTTTACCTATAGGGTAAAAGATCAATTCCTTAAGCAGTTTAATGCCTACCCTGAAACATGGGGGCCAAGGAAAGAGAGGAAGTATGTAGGAAGTTCAGCACCATTCATTGCTTATCATAGAAGCAAGTATCAAATGGCCGTGCTTCCTAAGGTGAGTAACCAGTTATTTATTTATGATTTTTCTGGAAATGAACCTGTTCTTATTCATGAGGTAGCCCTTACGCATAAGTTTAGACCTGAGATAATTCCGGAAATTGCCAAAGAAGCTGAGCATACTTCTTCTTACCCTAGTTTTACAGGGCTTAGGTTTGTCGGGGATTTAGTACTTGCCGAGTTCAAAACTAGGATTCCTGAAGATATTCTGCTGAGGTTAATGGCGGAATCTTCAAGAGTTGATGACTTGCCAGAATATCAAGAAGCCAAAAAGAACTTTGTAAAGTCATTCTACTTGGTTATAGAAAATGGCAAACAAATAGGAGTGGTGGAAGAACTTCCTGTTCCTGGTGCCTTGGATTTTGCCAATGAAGGGGGTGAAATTTTTATAAATGATAATCTAGAACCAGAGGTAGAGAGGGCGTATAATGTTTTTTATCAATTGAAATTGGATAAGTAGGTTTTATAATTAACTATTTTAATTAAAAAATACATCTTAATAGATTTTTATGGTGTTAAAAATAACTAAAAAAAATTAAATTTTGAATTTTCACTATAAAATGGTTTAAAATGTGCCTGTGGATCAATACGATGATTCGGTTTTTAGCTAAAATAGATTTAGGAATACATAATATTTCGGATAAATATTATGTATAAAATAATAATAACATATTTTTATTGAAATATTTGTAATTAATGTAATGCTCAATTACATTTGTGTCATGCTTACGTAAGTCATAAACATAGGAATAACAAAAGGAATCAAAGTAGTGTTAAAATTTCAAACATCAGTCCATTTATAAGCTAAAAGCGAATACTGCTAACCAAGGGTTGAAGCAGTAACCCAGAGGCTGTTTTTATGATGTTGATAATGCGCCAATGACTACCGATTGTTAATTCTAGCTCAATTACCTGCCCAAAGTAATTAGCCTCAAAAAAGAAATGTCAGGAAATTCCAGGCAGAGGTTTTTAAAGTTTTCATACCTTTAAAAATTTACGATCATGAGATTAATTATTGCTACAATTCTCGCTTTTACATTAACATCAACAGTTTTTGCCACTGCACCTGTTGAAAATCCTATAGTCACCCTAGAAAAAGTAGGTGATAATAAGTTTCAATTGAGATACTTAGAAGTACCTGAGGGTAGGGTAACGGTTGCTATCAAGGATAAAACCAATAGGATTATTTTCAGAGATGTAATCGATGCTGAAAAAGTGTTTTACAAAAATTACAACCTAAATAAATTGGATATTGGAAGCTATCAGATAGAAGTCTTTAATGGGAAAGACGGAAAACTGTCTAATTTTGATATTGTTCTTGATTCACAAGAAGTAGAGAAAACTTTTTTTGCAAGAATGACTTCATTGGATGACAAGACTCTTGCCCTAACAATGAGCAACTTAAACGGCGCAAAAAAATCAATTGAAATTTATGACAATGGAAATTTGATTTATGAAGAGGCAATTACAGGTTTGACTTTTGGGAAAAAATTTAAGTTTACAAACCTTGAGTCTATGAAAAGCATATATGTAAAAATAGTAGAAGAGAATGGAGAAGGTAAATTTATTTTTGTCCATTAATAAAAAATTATAATCGCTTAACCATTAACTACCGAAAAGAGGCTGATTTATCAGCCTCTTTTTTTTTGTCAAAAATTAACTTTTGAAGAGTGGTTGATTCACAAGGAAAAGATAAGCGTTTATCGCTGATACCATGACGTTGAAAAACGAACGTTATTTTGCTAAGAAATCCAGTTTTTTTCAATCCTAAGGGTGGAAACCCGTGATTGATATTGTTGGAGCCCTCAGGAGCTTCTTAGGTTTCCATTGGAAATGCAATGACTTCCCTATTTCTCCGAATGCCTGACCATAGTAGCGCATACGGGCAGGGAAAAATTAAATTATCAACTTTTACTTTTAAGTTTTTGTAAACCTTTAAATGAGTTAGATGGATTTATGCAATAAGATTTCCTGACCTTTCTCAGAAAGTTGTTTAATCGCAAGAAAATAAGTCAGTTTGGACACTGAATCAAAGCAAGCCTATGGTGATACGGAAACTACATTGTTTTACTGATTTTGAAGCGATTCCATCCCGTATAGGATTTCTATTGCTAAAGCCTTCTGTATTGGAATTTATTGCTCGGGTTAACCATTTTTAGCGTTTGAAATTTATTTACCAAAAGCATTGTTGTTTAGAGATGCTTACAATTGCTATTACTAATATGGTTTGTCCTAGGTGTATCATGGCGGTGAAGGAAGTATTAGATGATATGGGACTTTCTTTTAACGAAGTGAAACTCGGATCAGTAGTTCTCCAGCACGAACTTCAGCCAATCCAGCTTCAACAATTTGAAAAAGAATTGGGGGTATTGGGTTTTTCTATTGCTAAAAGCAGAGAGATGGTTTGGGTAGAAACAGTTAAATCCACCTTGATTCAGCTTTTTGAGAAAGACCCCTCTGCGCTTAATGCACCGATTTCCACATTACTAATGGAAAAAATTGGGGTTGATTATAGTCAGCTTAGCCAATTGTTTAGTAATTCTCAGGGAAAGACTATAGAACAATATTTCATTGCGTTAAAGATAGAAAAGGCGAAGGAATGGTTAAGTTTTGAAGAATTCAATATTAGTCAGACTGCTTGGAAACTTGGCTATGCCAGTGTTCAATATTTTTCTACCCAGTTCAAAAAAAACACAGGTCTGACACCAAGTGAATTTAAAAAATCCCCAGAAAAACCTCGTAAATACTTGGATAGTTTAGGTGGAAATGGATAGCTTCCTGACCTTATTAAAAAAGCCGTATGCCAAGGGATAGAATTAATTGATTTTGTCTCTGATCCGTAGGTAGCCCGACATAGGTGTCTGCAAGTTTCCCCAAGGCACCTTCATATTTTAAATCTACTATTAAATTGGCAATGTCAAAGCCAATTCCTGCCTGATAGGCAATTGTTACCTTATTATAGTCTGGCTTTACGGGTAGGGTAGAAGTCGAAGAAAGATCACTGTTTAAGATAAATGCCAAGGTAGGCCCTGCTTGTAATCTAAAGAATTCTGCAATTTTGAATCCTGCCATAATAGGAACGTCAATTTTATCAAATTTGGCAGTATAGCTAACCGTATTGTTCCCTTGTGTACTGGTAAATTCTCCACCTGTGTTGGTATACAATACTTCAGGCTGGATAAAGATATGGTTACCCCCAAGTCTGGCAAAAAGTCCAGCATGGTAACCTATTTTATCGTTTCCACTACTGAAAGTGCTGCCATTGACCGAGATATTTCCTTGGGAAACACCAATTTTGGGTCCGATGGAAAATTCTTGAGCTAATAGCGGTGAAAGGGTAAAAATTTGGGCGAGGAATAAGATTATTATTGGCATCCGTCTCATAATATTTATGATTTGGTTGAATAACAAAACTAATCAAATTCAAATGGTAAACGTAAATTTCGGCTTTTACCAAGTTAAAAATAGCAAACTTTGTTAGAAAATCTTTTATTTTTAACCATTTACAAAAAAATGAACATAAACTTAAGGATCAAGCTTGTTATTTCGCTAATGTTCCTTTAATTTGTCTTTAAACATAAAGTTCATAGCTTGTGTCCTTACATCTAATATCGAACGAAACGTTTTACGGTATAAATATGAAAGGTCATTAAGTATAGCATTGGTTTTTGAGATTGTTTTAAAAGAAAAAAAGGATAACTGTTTTAAAAAAGGATAAAAATAATTTCCATGATAGAAGTAATAAAGTACCCAAGTGTATTGGAAAGTAGTAATCTCGAACTTAGGAATGTAGCAAGAGATTTAGTTTCAGGGCTTAAGATATATCACGACAATATAGGATATTTGGCTGGGGATTTGGCTTTATCCGAAGGAACATCTCCTCATAGAAATATTAATAGCTCTCCTGAGGAGAATGACTATAGAATTTTTTTAAAAGCAGGTCTTTTATTGGCCTCTCAAAAGTTAGGTAGCCCGATTACTGTTACCACAGGTTTTCCCTTCTCTACCTTTCAGGTATTTAAAGAAAGCGCCTACAGACTCCTTGAAAATGAGCATATTATAGAGTATGACACCCAAACCTTTGGTGGTGGGGGTAAGAAAAAAATGGCCGTTGAAGTTGATAGAGTGGCTGTTATTCCAGAAGTAGTGGGTTGTAGTATGGCCGTAAGACAACTTTACAGTGAAGCGCCCAAAATTTTTTTCATGGTCAGTTTGGGATATGGTACCATGGAGGCAATTCTAAGTACGGAGGGCGGTTTGGTTCAGCGATCCAGTGTTTCTACTTTTGGCTTAAGGTATGCTATAAACCTTATTACTCGTGAGCTTCAAAAAGACAATTATTTGGACCTAAAAACAGAGCATCAGATCGATCAGTATTTTAGTGAAGGGACAATTATTCTAAACAGAAAACGTTTAGATCTGAAAGAACTTAGAAAACAGGTAATAACTCAATATTACAACGATGTCATTTCGCCTTCATTGAGAAAGGCATTTTCTGATAGTGATTTTTCGAAATCAGGAGACATTTACTTAGCAGGTGGAGGAGCAAATTACAGTGAGTTCGTTAATTTATTTAAGGATGAATTTGATGGCTTATTAAATGTTCACGTTCCTGAATCGCCTGAGCAACTGGCAGCCATAGGGTATTGCTTCAATAGTCTGGCCATTAATGGGGGAGCTAAGGATAAAGCGGTAGGACTGGATTTAGGGAATAGTTCTACAATACTGACTACTTTTAAACAAGATAAAGGAGATTGATAATATGAAATTTGGATCCAACAAACAACAGAATAAAGAAGCCAATGTAAGTAAAGTAACCGTTTTATCATTGGGGTTTGAACTTACAGGAGATATTATTTCTAAAAGTGATATCAGAGCAGATGGCATACTCGTGGGGAGTATTCGGACAGATAAAAAAGTGGTAGTTGGAGAAAAAGCTTCCATAACTGGAGATATAATTGCAGAAGAAATTAGTATCAACGGCGAAGTGGTCGGTGATTTATACATTAAAGGTGATACCACTGTTTATTCGAATGCAAAGGTATCAGGTAGCATCATTACCAGTTCTGTGCACATTCATAAAGGCGCACAAATCAATAGCAGTGTACAAGTAGTTACACCTAAAGCTGTAGAGGATGCTTCTAAATCTAGCAAGATCAATTCAGTAAGTAGAGAGGAACTTTACTCAATGTTGGATGACAGAACTGCAAAGAAAAGGGAAGTACCTGTTAAACCTATTGCAAAACCACAGGTAAGGACTTACACTAATACTTCTTCTTCAGGAATGGAGGATAATAATAAGGATCTTCCAAGAACCTGGTAATTATTGTCCCGGATTATCCAATAGGATTTCCTGAATTTTCTCAGGAATTGATTGCATCACGTAATAGAAGGACAATTGAATATTTTGGGATTGACTTATATGCTATTAAATAACTAAAAAGGCAACCATATCGGTTGCCTTTTTAGTTATTTTTCACCTGTATCAACACAGTAGCATTACACGCATGGTTAAAATCACGCTCCTTCTGGGGCTCCAAATACGCCGACCATATTGAGCAAGACAAAAATTATCACTATGGGACAAATCCATTTGATAAAAAATATCCAGGCTATTCTTGGAAATCCTTCAAATGAAGGTGCCCCAATGGTCAGCTCTGTTGCAAAAACTTTCACATTTTTGACCCATCCGGAGTAAAGGCTTAACATTAAGCATATTACCACAATTGCCAAGGTGCCGAAGAAGAAATCCATAAGGTTAAAAAAGCCAATTATATCATTTCCAAAGAATTTAATGTGAATAAGGTTAAAGAAGTTCCCTTTAACTGATGCCAGAGAAGATGGGATACTTAAAAACATGGCAGCAATCCCTAATGTCCAGGTTGCTTTTCTTCTAGACCATTTTCTTTCATCTATAAAATAGGCAACTGGTACCTCTAGCATGGATATGCTTGAAGTGAGGGCAGCCACCAATAAAAGCAGGAAGAATAATCCGCCAATAATATTTCCAAATGGTTCAATTTGGTCAAAAACCCTCGGGAGAACATTAAAAACTAAAGCTGGCCCTTCATCCGGACTCACACCGGGTAATAAAGCAAAGAGTGCCGGGAAGATCATTAAGCCGCCCATAAGCGCTACTGTACTGTCCATGCCTGCAATCCACAAAGATGACTTGATAATGTTATTGCCTTTAGGTAGGTAGGATCCAAAGGTAATCATCAAACCCCAGCCTACTGACAAACTGAAAAATGCTTGGCCAAGTGCAGATAAAATTACTTTACCATTTATTTTACTAAAGTCTGGAGAAAGGTAATATTCAAGCCCTTTTGATGCGCCCGGCAATGTCACTGCTCTGGCAGCAATAAGGATGATTATTATAAATAAAAGTGGCATCAAGAATTTTGCTGCTTTTTCGATTCCCCCAGAAATCCCTCCAAGTACGACGCTGATAGTCAGTAATATAAAGATCATGCAGAGAGGAATTACGTATAGGGGCGTCTGAATAAACACCTCAAAATCTACGGGTATATTTATCAATTCAGTAAATATATAACCTATTGTCCAGCCGGCAATTACAGAGTAATAGCTAAGTACGGCAAAACAAACAACGACACATAAAACCCCTGATGTCTGCCAAAATCTGTTTCCCCCCGTTTCCTTGATAGCACCTACTGGATTTTTTCCTGATTTCCTGCCCAGTGCAATTTCATTCAGAAGTAATGGTAGTCCTATCAAAAGGACACAAACTAGGTAAACAAAGACGAAAGCACCTCCACCATTTTGTCCGGTTATGTAGGGGAATCTCCAAATATTACCTAATCCAACGGCTGATCCACCTGCAGCCATGATAAAACCAAATGATGATCCCCATTGTCCGCGCGAGGGTGTTTTACTAGAGTTTTGCATATTATTGGGTGAGTTGATAGGGGTTCAAAATAAAAAAATGATTACAATGTATAATTAGCTATTTTAATTTGTTTTGCCAAAATTTCAATTCCTTCTGTGAAACTTTTAGGTTTGAAGCCCAGAATATTTTTTGCTTTGGAAATATTAAGTCCAGTTTTTAAAGGCCTGGTAGCTACCTGAGTAAAAATGCTTGAATCTGTTTTCTTTATTCTTTCAGGGTTTAGCTCAAAAAAAGTGGCCGTCATTATGGCCATATCATAAGGGGTTAGTAATTCGTCTCCTGAAATATTAAAGATACCTGTAGCATTTTTTTCTACAATAAGTAGGCAGCCATTCGCTAAATCCTCCGCAAGAGTGGGTGTCCTGAATTGATCGTCTACAAGGCTAAGTTCTTTTTTCAGTTCCAGGCCTTTTTTGACCCAAAGGATAATGTTAGATCGACTCATGTCATGCGCTATTCCATAGACTAAATTTGTTCTGACGATAGTCCAGTTGTATTTATAGTCTTGTATTGCAACTTCAGTATCTATTTTTGTTTTCCCGTAATAGTTCAACGGATTCGGCTTGGCTAATTCATCATATGGGCCATTTTTACCGTCAAAAATAAAGTCTGTAGAAATAAATATCAAGTGGGATTTAGCCATTGCACTACCTTTCATGATATTCAAGGTTGCCGTTACGTTTTGCTCAAAACAGGCATGTCGGTTTACTTCGCACCTATCCACATCTGTCATTGAAGCCGCATGAATGACATAATCAGGAGCATATACTTTAAATACATCCATTACCTCGGAAAGTTTGGTTATGTCCATTTCTTCATAAATGTACCCTCCCCATTCTGTCGGTAATCGACAAGCACCTCTACCAGTGGCTATGGCGTTGTATTTTCCTTCAATAAGTATTTCTTTAATGATCTTCTGTCCAAGTAAACCATTTGCTCCTGTAATCAGTATTTTTGGCTTTTTACTTTTGAGGATATTGATATCCATATTCTTTAGCTATTTTCTTTTTTGATATTAACGCTACATTTACTTTCATGTAAACGGGTGTAATAGGCGTGCTATTCTCATTTGTCTCCAACAAAGCTATCTCGTCTAAAACATCCAGACCTTTTATTACCTTTCCAAATACAGTATAAGTATCATCCAAGTGAGGAGTACCTCCTTCTGTAGTGTAAGCTTGAATCTGATTTATTCTTTTGCTTAACCCCAAATTTAAGTTAAAAAATTTTTCCAACACTATTTTATTGGAAAGCATTAGGGAATTTATGCTATCATATTCGCCTTTTTGATAAAGATCCCTGTATTTATTTCTTAATTCTGAATGGCTGTCAAGTTGGAGGTATTTGGAAAATGCTTGCTGAAGTTTCTTTGTATCAGTTGTTAGTGCTGTTTTATCGTAAACCTTACCCTCTACTATATAAAACTGACAACCACTGGATCTCATTTCCGGGTTGGTATTGTCTCCTTGTCTGGCGGCTGCTATGCTGCCTTTCTCATGGATCAAGCTTTCATCAAATTCGGCAGGTAGAGTGTACCAGTCTTCCTGTTTCATGCCTTCCTTATTAAATACATCCCCTCCTTGTATCATAAAATCCTCAACAATTCTATAGAATGAGGTTGAATCGTACCTACCGGAACTGGCCAAGTCTATAAAATTCTCTTTATGTACTGGGGTTTCATCATAAAGTATGGCATACATTTTACCGTATTTCGTGTCGAAGGTAATGAGGTAGTCCTTTTCAGTAGCGCATGAACCTGCAATTATTAGCAAAGTTGCACCTGTAAGGATCCTTATAAATGAATATTTAGCCATTTAGTCTTTGCTTAATTTCTTTCAACAATTTGTCTCCACCACGTGATTTAATGTCCTCTGCAAGTCTTTCACCGAGTTGTACAGCCTCTTCCTTGGTCCCACTATAGGTGGCAATTAGTCTTTCTTTACCATCTATCTGCATTAATCCACCCTCAATTACCAAGGTGTCGTCTTCCCATCTGGCCAGTGCAAAAGCAGGAATGCTACAACCACCTTCAAGTATTCTTAAAAAACTTCTTTCCGCCTTAAGGCAGGTAGCAGATCTTTGGTGATTGACGGCTGATTTTATGACGGACTTAAGGCCAGAATCCAAACTGTCATGAATTTCTACCCCTATACTGCCTTGCCCTACTGCAGGAGTAAATTCTGTGATAGTTAATTCTTTCTTGATAAGCTCATCGTATCCCATACGGTGTACTCCGGCATAGGCCAAGAGCAATCCATCACAAATACCGCTTTCCATCTTTGCTACCCTTGTCTGCAGGTTTCCTCTAATATCGACGGTTTTGACATGAGGATAAAAATACTTTAATGTGGCCACTCTTCTAGCGGCAGAGGTGCCCAGTACTATGGCTTTACTGCTGTCACTCAAGTCAGGAAAATCATTTTTATGGCTAATGATTACATCGTTTACTTTTTCTCGTTCAGTGAAGGCGATAATCTCAAATCCATCAGGAAGACGCGACGGCAAATCTTTAGCACTATGTACGGCTATGTCTATTTCTCCAAGCGCCAATTTAGCTTCCAACTCTTCCGTGAAAACGCCTTTGCTTCCTATTTTTGAAATGGACACATCCAAGACTTTATCCCCTTTGGTTTCAATGGGTATAATAGTGGTAGAAAAGCCACTTTTAATTAATAAATCTGCAACATAATTGGCTTGAAACAAAGCCAGTTTACTTCCTCTTGTTCCTATTCTAATTGATTTCATCACGAATCCGATTTCTTTTTCACGTTTTTTTTCTGGACAGAATTTTCTATAAATGAAATGATATTTCCGGCAATGTTTATTCCTGTAGCTTTCTCTATTCCCTCCAAACCAGGAGAACTATTTACTTCCAAGATCAAAGGGCCACGATCTGATTGTAGCAGATCTACCCCAGCAACAGAAAGTCCAAGGGCTTTGGCTGCATTTAAAGCGGCTGATTTTTCTGTGCGCGAAAGCTTGATTACCTCTGCTTTTCCTCCCCTGTGTAGGTTGGAACGAAATTCTCCTTCCGCTCCCTGCCTTTTCATGGCTCCGACCACTTTGTTGTTCACTATAAATGCCCTAATGTCTGCACCTTTTGCTTCCTTGATAAACTCTTGAACAATAATACGTGCTTTAAGTCCATGAAAGGCTTCTATTACTGATTGTCCAGCCTTTCTTGTTTCCGCCAAAACTACGCCCAGACCTTGCGTTCCTTCAAGTAATTTTATTATTAATGGGGCCCCTCCGACCATTTCTACAATTTGTTTTTCTCCACCTTTCGAGAAATTTGTAAATGCGGTTTTAGGCATCCCCAAGCCCTCTCTGGAAAGAATCTGAAGGGATCTCAACTTATCCCGGCTACGAACAATTGCCTGAGATTCAATCACGGAAAATACGCCCATCAATTCAAATTGTCTAACTACAGCAGTTCCGTAAAAGGTTACTGATGCCCCTATTCTGGGGATTATGGCATCGATGCCAGTCAGCTTCTCACCTTTATAAATGATATAAGGTCCAGTTTGCTCGATGACTAAATCACAAGCTGAGTGATCAATAACCAAGGCTTCATGGCCCGCCTCCCGGATGGCCTGAATGAGCCGCCTCGTGGAATATAAGTGTTGATTTCTGGATAATACGGCTATTTTCATTATCGTTTATTTTTTTTCTGGGCAGCACGATTTACCTTTTCAACATCTACCAAGAACCTGCCTTTAAGGATTTTTCTCCCTATTAGTACAGCATTTTTCATTTTGGCACGATCAGAAAGGGTAAAAGCCACTTGGAAGGTATGGTTTCCTAGATTTATGGAGGTATGTATTAAAAATCTTTTTTCAATTTGGCCAAAGGAGTTCTTTACTTTCTTTACTTTATAATGGCTAATATATATTTTTTCTCCAGTATACCCTTTGTCTACAGGGTCAAGAAGAATTACTTCCAGCATCTTTTTATTTTCTACTTCCACTTCTTCTGCTGAAGATGCATGGATGGAACAATTATATGCACCTGTGTCTACTTTGGCATTGATAGCTTTAATACCCCATTCTGGAAGATCAATTGTTTCTTTCCTCCCGATAATAATTTTTTCCATGGCTTAAAGTTAAGCTTTACTTGAATAATTGTGATGCCGGTTGTGATATTATTGCATTATGCCGCTTTCATAATTCGAGCTAGATTAAATGCCAGGTCCAAAAATAGAATTTTTGGGTTTGCGTTTCTTTCAATGTGGTAATGTGCTTCGTTTAAGGCGGTATAAATTTTTGTCAGTTTTTCATCATTCAGGACAGAATTACTGAATTTCACTATAAACTCCCTATCCTCATCGCTTGTTCGCATCAATTCATTAAGTTGAGCCTTGTTTAATAAGGATTCACGAATGACATTGATACCTGTTAATAGTAAGGATCTCTGGCCTTCTTTTGTGAAGTTTGTAATTTGGTCTGCGAAATTCACAAGTTCCTGTATTTTAACAGAATAGCAGTTTCTGAGCCAATCTCTGAAGATCAAAGTGTTTTTGTCTTCGGTATTTCGGGAAAGCAACATGGCTTCTCTTAAATTCCCATCAGCCAAAGGTGCGATTTGCTGTGCTGCAACAGCTGTTGACAAACCTTTTTCTACCAGAAAGTTTTTAACTTCATCATCGGTAAAATTCCTCACATGTATTTTTTGAGTCCTGGAAAGTATGGTGGTCAGGAGGCTTTCCGGTTGCTGAGTTACCATAAGGAACAAGGTTTTTGCAGATGGTTCTTCCAATATCTTGAGTAGTGCGTTGGCTGCCGCAGAGTGCATGGTCTCCGGAGCCCAGATTAGCATCATTTTATAACCGCCTTCGAAAGATTTCAAAGAAAGTGTTTTGACAATCTGTTTGGCTGCACCTTTAGAAATACTCAATGGCTTATTGATCGCCAAATGGTAATTCCAATCCTGAAGATTACCATAGGGGTTTTTTATAATAAAAGACCTCCATGAGGAGAGGAGATCGGTAAACTCTTCATCGTCATTTTTTTTCACTGCCGGTAGTGGCATGGCAAAATTTAGATCTGGATGTATTAATTTTTCCATTTTAAGGCATGAGGGACATTTTCCACATGCATCCTCAGCCCCTGGATCAGAGCAGTTGATATAGGTAGCGAGTGCCAGGACTAATGGGAGGTTGGGGCTTCCTTCCTTTCCATGGAAGAGTAGTGCATGGGCTAAATGGTCGTTTTGAATCGCCTTGATGAGTTTGACTTTCGTTTCCTCAAGTCCTGGAATTGATGAAAAAAGCATGGTTTATTGATTTAAAATTCTTTGTCCCAAATCCTGTAAGGCCTGGTGACTTCAAATACTTTTTGCAAAATCGCCCTTTCATTTTCGTCAAACTCTTTTCCTTTCAAGTCCATTGCTCTTTGTGCAGTTTCTTCGAATTTCATGAGTTTGAATGTGCTAAATCCAGCAGCTCCGCCACCCCATGCAAATGAGGACACGAATTTTCTGGGAAACCCTTCTCCAAATACATTTGATCCAACACCTATAACGGTGCCTGTATTAAGCGTAGTGCCTATTCCTAATTTAGTATGGTCTGCCACCATAGACCCACAAAACTGCAGCCCTGTATCTCCAAACCCACCTTTTGTGTAATCCCATATTTTGACAGGCATGTGGTTGTTTTTCATATTAGAAACAACAGAATTTGCGCCAAAATTACACCATTCCCCTACCACGCTGTTGCCGATATAGCCATCATGGGATTTGTTGCTATAACCGAAAAAAACCGTATTGGAGACCTCTCCGCCTACTTTGCAGCCAGGGCCGACGGTGGTGTTTTCACGGATCTTGGCTCCCATGCTTATGGTGCTTCCATCACATAGGGCAAACGGCCCCCTGATCATCGCTCCTTCTGAAACTTCAGTATTCTTCCCTATATAAATGGGCCCATTAGTGGCGTTCAAAATGGCGGCGCGGACTTTGGCTCCGTTTTCTATGAAAATGGCGGGTTCATTGTACATGTGGGTATGCGGGTCGTCCGTCCCCCAAGATACCCTCCGTTTGGTAATAATGTTGAAGTCTTTCCTGATTTCAGCACCATTCCACTGAAAAATCTGCCATGTTTTGCTAAGTAGTTTTATTTCCGGATCGTAGTCAATCCGTTTTTTATCGGGCAAATGATCACTGTGGAACTGCTCTGGCTTATCAAAAAATGAAGCCAATAGCGTGTCCTGATGCCAAAGGGCCTCGTTTTCTTTGAGTTCATTGATGGCGTTTACCAAGTCTTCATCCGGACATAAGGCTCCATTAATATACAAAGCCCTAACAATAAGTGGGGGGAATTTCGACTGCAAATAATTCTGCGTCAGAAATCCCAGATTTTTAGCGTGGAGTAGGGATTGCCATTTTTCACTGATTTTAAAAATGCCAATCCTAATTTCTGCTATAGGGCGGGTAAATGTAAAAGGCAAGAGATTTCCTCTACTCTTGGGGTCATCAAATAAAACGATATGGTCCATATTACAAAAATAAAAAAGTCTACCAGAATTATGCTTCTGATAGACTTTATCTCAAAGAATAATAGGAAAAACTTACTTTTTCTTATATCTTCTGTTAAATTTCTCTACTCTTCCAGCAGTATCCAAAAGCATTTTCTTGCCAGTATAAAATGGATGCGAGGCAGAGCTAACCTCTACCTTTACCAATGGATAATCTTCGCCATTTTCCCAAGTTATGGTATCCTCGGTTTCAATGGTAGACTTGGTCATAAACTTATAATCACTGGAAGTGTCTAAAAAAACTACGTCTCTGTAATTAGGATGGATTTCTTTTTTCATTGTATAGCCTGTTATTTTTATCCTCGTCAAATTGAGGCACAAATTTACCCCTTTTTATAATTTTCTCCAAAATATTCCCTTTCAAATATAAAATACTTCGTTAATTTTATACCATAATCAGCCAAAACAGTCAATAGACTAGTTTTCAGTGGGATCTTAATGAGACCAATTTCCTGAAAATAAAGGCCAATCAATATAAAATACTGTTTTATGAGGTACTTTTTTCTCTTTTTAATTTTTTTGGTCTTCTTTATTTCAAGTGTTCAGGCGCAAAGTCCATTGTTACCATTCAATCGGGATTTTTATAATCTTTTGGAAAGATACGAAATAAAAAACGGAGCTTTTAATGATTTTTTTCACACAGGAACCAAGCCATATCAAAGGGATAATGTGGCAAAGTTTTTGGAAAAATATAAAAAGGAGGCCACCAATCTCAGTAGGAATGATGCGTTTAATCTCAACTACATGCTACAAGATAACTGGGAATATGCCTCGGATTCTTTGGTGTTTTCTAAACGCGCATTGGGAAAGCATATTTATAAAAAGCCTTCGGACTTTTATTATTACAGAAATGAGATTTTGGATGTACATGTCAATCCTGTTTTATATTTTCAAGGAGGGATGGAGTCAGAAGTTGACAGGGTTCCATTTAGAAACACCCGAGGAATCGCTATCCATGGAAGTATTGATAGAAAAATTGGCTTCTATACCATGTTGGCAACTACTGATTTGGTGTTCCCCACTTGGGTGGATGGTTACGTAAAGAGCCATGGAGCCATTCCTGGTCAGGGCTTTTGGAAACGTTATGGAGAGGATGGATATAACTTTTTCTCAGCTAGGGGGCATTTCTCCTTCGAGGCTACCAAACATATTCATGTGCAAATGGGACATGATAGCCATTTTATTGGGGAAGGCTTAAGGTCTTTAATCCTTTCGGATTTTTCTAACCCCTTTTTATTTTTGAGGATTAATACGAAAATTGGTAAAGTTGATTTTACAAATTTATGGGGCCAGATGACCGCTGACATCCTTACCTCCAGGGGTGTTCCTACGGATGGAAGATATCCTCAAAAGTGGTTTTCATTTCATAGGCTTGGGGTCAATTTGGGCAAGAAGATCAACGTTGGTATTTTCGAATCCGTGATGGCAAATAAGGCTGATTGGAATTATTTTAACCCAATAATTTTTTATAGATGGGTGGAACATCAGTTAGGAACACCTGATAAAGTGATGCTTGGGACTGATGTGAAATGGCATCCCGCTAAGGGGATGCAGGTTTATGGTCAGTTTGTTCTTGATGAGTTTGTGTTTAATGAGTTTTTCAGCATTTCTGATAATGGATCGAGTCGAAACAAACATGGGGTGCAGTTGGGGTATAAGTATATAGATGTAGCAGGGGTTAATAATCTGGACTTACAATTGGAATACAACCAAGCAAGACCATTTACCTTTCAGGAGAAGTTTGATTACCAGTCTTATACCAATTACCGTATTCCCCTTACTCATCCAAGAGGGGCAAATTTCAGGGAGGCTTTAGCAGTGGTGGCATTTCAGCCTCTGCCACGATTAACCCTACGTGGGTCCTTTATGTACCAAATGTATGGTGCAGACCCTACTGCAACTGATAACTTCGGTGGTGATATATTAAAAAGCAGACGACAAACAAGCACAAGTTTATATGGTAATTATATAGGTCAAGGCATTAAGAATAAGGTAGGCATGGCTACCCTCCAGGCACAATTTATGTTGCGACAAAATTTGTTCATTGATCTATCTCAAACCTTAAGGCAAGACTACTCTGATGGGGAATTGTCTTCAAAAACCTCCTATGGACAATTGGCACTAAGGCTAAATATGGCGAGATTTGATCAACATTTTTAATTCCAATTTGCTTATTACCAATTCGTCCTACTAAAAAATAGTAAATTGCTCCCTTAATCTGCCGATTTGGAAACTTTAAATTGGCTGTGCGATGTTGAAGCTCTGAAATAGGATAGGCGGGTCGATTTTGAAATGATCTCACCTTGCATAATTAGATTAGTTTATGAATACATATTTGAGAATATTGGCCTATGCGCGTCCCTACAGGAGGTATTTCCCTACCTATATTTCCTATGCCTTGCTGGCTATTGTTTTTGGTTTGTTGAATTTTACCCTGTTAAAACCACTCTTTGATGTGATTTTTGAGCAGGTGGGAAAGGATGAATTGCAGGTTTATGCAAACAAGCCGGAATTTTCCTTTAGCATAAATTATTTCATGCATTTATTTAACTATTATTTTCTTCAGTTATCCAATAGCTATGGTGGGTTCGGTACCTTAGTCTATGTATGTATTATCATCGTAATATCCGTCTTCCTAAGTAATTTATTTGCCTACCTCTCTGGGGTAGTCTTAGCTAAAGTCAGAGCGGATATCATTCAGGGTATGCGGATTCATATTTTCAGTGCCGTAAGCAATATGCACCTTGGGTATTTTTCAGACGAAAGAAAAGGCGATTTGATTAGTAAAATTACCAATGATATTCAGGAAGTTGAGAACAGCATTGTCCAGTCGCTAAGGGTGATTTTCAAAGAACCTGTGACAGTTATTTTTTACTTCTCATTTTTATTTTTTATGTCTTATCAACTCACCTTATTTACCATTTTACTAATCCCTGTATCGGGTGCGATCATAGGTTTTATCACCAAAAAGCTTAGAAAAAAAGCGGAGCAAAGTCAGGAATCTTTGGGTAGGATCGTGAATATTTTGGATGAAACCATCGGAGGAATGCGTGTGGTAAAAGCTTTTGGTGCCAGGAAATTTGTACAGGACAAATTTGAAGCTGAGACGGGTTACTATGCCGGAGTGAACGTATCCATGGCAAGAAAAAATGAACTGGCGTCTCCTATTAGCCAATTTTTGGGTGTCTCAGTAGTCGCCGGAATTTTGCTTTATGGTGGAAATTTAGTGCTTAATAATGAATCAAGCCTCAGTGCCAGTGAATTTATTGTCTACATCATTTTATTTACTCAAGTGCTCAATCCCGCCAAAGAAATTTCCAGAGTACTTAGTAGTATACAGCGAAGCTTGGCCTCGGCTAGACGGATTTTTGCTGTAGTGGACACCAAGCCTAAGATCGTAGATACACCAGATGCTAAAGAATTGAAAGAATTTACAAATTCGGTAGTTTTTGAAAACGTGGGTTTTGCCTACCAGGAAGCTTCGGTGCTGAACGATATAAATTTCGAATTAAAAAAAGGACGCACCATTGCTTTAGTGGGCCCCTCGGGTGGAGGTAAGTCCACTTTGGCAGATTTGTTGCCCAGATTTTATGATCCTACCAAAGGAGTAATAAAAATTGATGGGGTGGCGCTTAACGCCTACAAAATTGCCGATGTCAGGAAATTAATGGGGATAGTGACCCAAGAGTCGATTCTTTTTAACGATTCCGTATTCAATAATATAGCTTTTGGGATGGAAGGTGTATCCTTGGAGAAAGTTCAGGAAGCAGCCAAAATCGCCAATGCGCATGACTTTATCATGGACCTTGAGCAGTCCTATGAGACAAATATTGGAGAAAGGGGTGGCAAGTTATCCGGGGGGCAAAGACAACGAGTAAGCATTGCTAGAGCCGTATTGAAAAATCCTGAAATTTTAATTTTGGACGAAGCAACCTCTGCTCTCGATTCAGCATCGGAACGATTGGTACAGGATGCATTGTCTAATTTAATGCAAAATAGAACTTCTTTGGTCATAGCCCATCGGTTGAGCACCATTCAGCATGCAGATGAAATATTGGTAATAGAGGGAGGCAGTATAGTGGAAAGGGGTAGTCATGAAGAATTGATCCAAAAAGGTGGATTGTATAATAAACTTTCCCAAATGCAGTCTGTTTAGTATATTGTGTAAAGAAACCCTTTTAGAACGCGTTATGAAAAAAATCAACAGTGTATTTCAGCTTTTAACAGCTTTGTTTTTCGGTATAGGTTTGGTTTATTTTCTCACTTATGAGAAAATGTGGGGCAGTATTCCGATGACCGGAGAAGTCGTCTCCTGGTTATTGGCTGGCTTGGTGGTTTACCTTATTACCTGGGGAACGAATTGGGGGTATACCAGCAGTCTTAATAGTCGGATTAAGAAAATTGAATTGGAAAAAAAGGAGCTAAAAGCTTTTGTATTTGATCTTGAAAGAGGAGTGAAAGTCGGTCAAATAGAAAAGAAGCCAGAGGGGATTAAAGATGACGTTGAGCCATCCTCCATCAAGCCGAGGGAAAATTTTAAATAGGCGGATTGTTTTATGGCTTGGGATGGATTTTTAATTTTCATAATAAACTTTCAAGAATGGTAGCCAAAACTTTTGGTAGTGCAGTCTCTGGAGTAGATGCCAAGTTGATCACCATTGAAGTAAATGTAGGTCAGGGGACAAGTTTCTTCATGGTGGGTCTTCCTGATAATGCTGTTAAAGAGAGTCAACAAAGGGTAGAATCCGCACTCAAATATTATGGCTACAGGATGCCTCGGCAAAAAGTAGTGATAAATTTGGCTCCTGCTGATATAAAAAAGGAAGGGTCATCTTATGATCTCCCTATTGCCATTGGAATCATGCAAGCCTCGGAGCAAGTAGTCTTCCCCGAATTGGAGAAATACCTGATCATGGGGGAGTTGGCCCTAGATGGTAAGTTAAGGAGAATTAAAGGGGTGCTGCCTATAGCCATTGAGGCAAGGAAGAAAGGCTTTAAAGGTTTTATTTTACCTAAAGAAAATGCAAAGGAAGCTTCCATTGTAAATAACATTGATGTAATACCAGTGGAAACGCTTCAGGAAGCAATTCACTTCTTGGAAGGAAAAGAAGTGATTGAGCCATTGGTCACAGATACAAGAAATCTATTCTACGACTCCATAGAGGAAAGTGCCTTTGATTTTGCAGATGTACAGGGTCAGGAAAATATTAAAAGAGCTATGGAGATAGCTGCTGCGGGTGGTCATAATGTGATCATGATAGGTCCTCCAGGAGCAGGTAAAACCATGCTCGCCAAAAGATTGCCTTCTATATTGCCTCCAATGAGTCTTCAGGAAGCATTAGAAACTACCAAGATCCATTCTGTTGCAGGGAAATTAGGCGTCAGTTCATCGTTGATCGCCCAACGTCCTTTCCGTTCACCTCATCATACCATTAGTGATGTAGCTTTGGTAGGAGGTGGAGGGAATCCACAGCCAGGGGAGATTTCTCTTTCTCACAATGGGGTACTGTTTTTAGATGAACTCCCTGAGTTTAAGCGAACAGTTCTTGAAGTGATGCGACAGCCATTAGAGGAACGAAGAGTAACGATCTCAAGGGCAAGGGTCACGGTAGATTTTCCGGCAAACTTTATGTTGATTGCCAGTATGAACCCCTGTCCATGCGGGTATTATAACCATCCTGACAAAGAGTGCGTATGTGGCCCCGGAGTGGTTCAAAAGTACCTGAATAGAGTGAGTGGGCCCTTATTGGATAGGATCGACCTTCACGTGGAGGTGACTCCTGTGAATTTTGACGAGATGACTTCGGACAGAAAATCGGAATCCAGTAAATCCATTCGGGAAAGGGTGACCAGCGCCAGGGAATTTCAACAAGCAAGATTTGTTGATAGTCCAGAGGTTCACTGCAATGCGATGATGCCTTCGCATATGGTGAAGGAGGTGGTGAAAATTAATCAAGCTGGAAAAACCTTGCTTAAAACAGCGATGGATCGGCTAGGACTTTCGGCAAGGGCTTATGACCGAATATTGAAGGTTTCCAGAACTATTGCAGACCTTTCTCTATCTGATGAAATAAAAGTGGAACACCTGGCAGAAGCCATTCAATACCGTAGTCTTGATAGAGATGGTTGGGCGGGTTAATTCCAAAAGGTTTTGGCTGCTCAGGCATTCATAAAGAAATCAAGCAGGTTTTGCTTATATTTGCCTGATCATCTGAGGAATAATTTGAAAAGATGGTTTTGAGAAGTGTCAAAATAATTGAGTTGATTTTATGTGGACTAAAGAAACGAGAATTCAAGCAGAGATGGAGATGGCAAATTCTACTTCGGTATTTGCTCCTGGTTTAACGATTAAGGGAGATATTGAAGCTGTAAGTGATATCAGAATAGAAGGTGATGTGTATGGCGATGTCACCACACAAAAAAAAATAATCATTGGAATTTCAGGTAAAGTAGAAGGTGATATAAAGGCTTCCGAAATTTGTGTGATGGGAGAAGTTTTAGGTGATTTATTTATTGAAGGTTTGGCAAGGTTTACTTCTGAGGCCAAAATGCGTGGTAAAGTTTACTCCGAAAAAATAGAAATAGAATCAGGTGCAGACATGGAAGTGCTCCTGTCTAAATATAAAAAGTATTTGAGTCAATTAAAGGAAAAGCAAGCTTCAATTCATTCTTCAAACCCCATTTTATCTCAAAGACTATTTGATAAATCCCTTGCTAAAATGGAAGAATAATTCACCTCTTAAAAGGTAGCATTAAATGCCTGATCCAAGTCTTCTATCAAATCCTCACAGTTTTCAATCCCGACAGACATTCTTATGAGTTGATCTGGAATGCCGGAATCGTTTCCCTGAACTTTAGCTCTTCTTTCTATCAAGCTTTCTACTCCTCCCAGACTAGTGGCATCACTAAAATACTTTAACTTTCCGATCAAACGGTCTGCGTCGTTTGCATTTCCCTTGATGAGGAAAGACAACATGGCACCGAAATCCGACATCTGGTTCTTGGCTGTTTCAAAACCCTCGTGGCTCGAAAGACCCGGGTAAAAGACTTTTTCTATCTCCTGTTTACTGTTCAAAAATTCAGCTATATTTCTTGCGTTGTAGGTGTGCGCCCTCATGCGATAGGGCAATGTCTTAATACTTCGGGTCAGTAGGTAGCAATCCATCGGAGAGGGGACCGCTCCAGCCAATCTTTGGACATTTTTAATGCTTTCCCAAAAAGCATTTTTCTCTTTAGAGACCAATATTCCTCCTAGAATGTCACTGTGGCCACTAATGTATTTGGTGCTGCTGTGCATGACCAGATCAGCTCCGAGTGCAAGCGCTTGTTGGAAGACGGGAGTGGCAAAAGTACTGTCACATGCTACGATAAGTTGATGTTTTTTACCAATTGATGCCAGGGATTTAATGTCTGAAATCTTAAGCAGCGGATTTGAAGGGGTCTCGATCCATAAGAGCCTCGTATTCGATTTTATGGCTTTTAGGAGTTGTTCTGGCCGGGTAAGGTCAATAAAATCCACTTCTATTTTTCCAGCGTAAACGGTTTGAAGCAGCATTTTCATTCCATGATACATGTCATCAGGTGCGATGATGTGAGAACCGGCAGGAAGGGCTTGAAACACAGCATTTCCTGCTGCATTTCCTGAAGAAAATGCAGCAGCATCTGCACCCCCCTCGAGTGAAGACAAAACTGCTTCCAGAGATTTTCTGTTCGGATTTTCAAGTCTTGTATACAACATGGTACCTTCCTGATGCTCAAAGGTTGTAGACAGCGTAATGGGTTGGATTACTGGCTTTAAAGGGTCAGTTACTGCATTTCCGCCATGTACGGCAATAGTTTCAATTTTCATATTGGTACCTATATTGCGTTGTTTATCTTTCAAACCACTTTCAAGAACTGGTTCATTATATCATCGGATTCTATCTACCGAGCGAATGAGCATCTCATCTTTCCTGATAAATCTGTTGGCTATCAAATTCAAAATCAAACCAAACACAATGCTGTAAAACCCTATTAAAAAGGCACCTCCTACAGCAGGATTGAAATTTTCATTGGCTTTATAGCTTGTATAGACAGCGAAACCCAATGTTAGCCCCATCAAAAGGGCATTGACCATATTAAGGAGCAATTGTTTTTTTCTGTTTTTATATTGTAACAGGCTGAAAATGGCTATTGCAGCCGTCAATAGGGCCAAGATCCCGATATAAATATTCTCTGTCTTGGAAATGATGTTTTGCTGCGGGATATCCTTAACTGTGGTATACCATGCTGTCATTTCCATAGATTGGGTCTGCATCGGGTCTACTTGTAACCAAATAGGTGACAAGGTGGAGGTAACCATTGCAATGGCTACCAAAAGCAGAAATACACTTTGAACTCTCTGAATCATATTTTAATCTTTTGACAAAGAAAATGGGTTATTTGAATTTTCGCAAGGAATATTCAAAATGGAACTTGAAATTAGGGTATATTTTTATCTTTGCAGTTGAAATGAATGAATCCCTCCGCTATTTTGTAGAACTTTCTTATGATGGTAGAAATTACCATGGCTGGCAAAAGCAAAAGAATGCTGTTTCTGTTCAGGAAGAATTGGAAAAAGCCTTGTCCACACTTTTTCGTCAACCTATTGGTATAATGGGTAGTGGTCGTACGGATGCCGGTGTGCATGCTTTACAACAATTTGCCCATTTTGATTTAGACCTGGAATTTACAAGTGAGTACTTCCTCAAAAGGATCAATGGGCTACTGCCTCCGGATATTGCTATTTTCGATGTTTTCCAAGTAAATGAAAAGGCCCATGCTAGATTTGATGCAACCTTTCGAAGATACGAGTACCACATTACCTTTAGAAAAGACCCCTTTATGACAGGAAAAGCCTGGCATTGCTATTATGACCTGGACCTAGAAGCCATGTCTTCAGCAGCTACATTACTCCTTGGGCGACAGGATTTTGAATGTTTTAGTAGAAGGAAAACAAATGTAAAAACCTTCATATGTGAAATTAATAATGCTTCTTGGGAACAAACAAGTAACGGTTTGGTCTTTCATATACAGGCCAATCGATTCTTAAGAGGAATGGTAAGGGCAATAGTAGGGACTTTGGTTAAAGTAGGTAGGGGGCACCTCGATAGTACTGGGGTCTCAGAAATAATAGTCAATAAAGACCGAAATCTAGCGGGAACTTCTGCGCCTCCTCATGGATTGTTTCTGAGCAAGGTGAATTATACAGACCGAATTAATAAGTAAACTTTTAGCGTATTGGGACTTGATAAAGAAAATGTAAAAAGTGGTGATATAATTGACACCAAGGTTTTAAGGAAGCTTTACAGTTTTGTGACTCCTTACAAACAAAGGTTCTATGTTTTGGTGTCACTTACTTTTCTATTGGCGGTATTGGCGCCCACACGGCCTTTGTTGATACAGATGGCAATTGATGATTACGTTACTCTCGGTGACGCTCCTGGGCTATTAAAGATAATGTACTTACTGATAGGTTTATTGGTGATACATGCATTGGTTCAGTTTGGTCATACTTATCTCTCAGGGTGGATAGGTCAGGTTATAATCCGAGATATTAGGGTGAAGTTATTCAAGCATTTGGTGAAAATGCGCTTAAAATATTTCGACAATACGCCAATAGGTAGATTGGTGACCAGAAATATTTCTGATGTGGAGACGCTTTCAGATGTCTTTAGTCAGGGGCTGGCTGAGATTATTGGCGATTTGTTGCAATTGGTAGCGATTTTAGGGGTGATGTTCTGGGTAGACTGGAAACTTACACTGGTAAGTTTATGTACCCTACCTCTGCTTATTATCTCTACGTATATTTTCAAAGAAAAAGTAAAAGTTTCCTTTAATGATGTCAGAAATGCTGTTTCCAACCTCAACTCCTTCCTGCAAGAGCATATAACAGGGATGAATATTATTCAAGTCTTCAATAGAGAACAAAGGGAATACGAAAAATTTCAGTCCATTAATAAGGAACATAGGAAGGCGCATCTCAAATCCGTTATGTACTACTCTATTTATTACCCGGTTTCTGAAATTATTCAGGCCATGGGTATCGGTTTGGTGGTTTGGTATGGTGCAACAGGTGTTTTTGATATGGAGATAAAGGTGGGGGTACTTATTTCATTTATAATGTACCTGCAGTTGTTCTTTAGGCCCATAAGGATGATCGCAGATAGATTTAACACCCTTCAAATGGGCGTGGTAAGTTCATCCAGGATTTTTAGTATTCTAGAAAATAATGATCAAATTCCAGATGAAGGAACCCTTTCTCCTGAGAAAGTTAAGGGGGACATCGCATTCGATAATGTTTGGTTTGCCTATAATGATGAAGAGTGGGTGTTGAAGGACATTAGTTTTAATGTCAAACATGGCACAACCGTAGCGCTAGTGGGGGCTACAGGGGCTGGGAAATCATCTGTTATCAATCTCATTAGTCGGTTTTATGACATTAATAAAGGATCAATTACCATTGATGGAAGTCCAGTAAAGGCATATGATTTAGCCACGCTTCGCAAGCATGTAGGCGTCGTATTGCAGGATGTGTTTTTGTTTTCAGATACTATTTTCCAAAACATCACCCTGGGTAATCCAGACATTACAAAGGAAAAAGTGCTATATGCTGCAGAACTGGTAGGAGCAAGGAGATTTATTGAGCGACTCCCAGGTGGATTGGAGTATGATGTGAAGGAAAGAGGTGGGACTTTGTCTGTAGGTCAACGCCAGTTGATCTCTTTTGTCAGGGCGATGGTATATAACCCAGAGATCATTATTTTGGACGAAGCAACTTCATCTGTAGATACAGAAACTGAAGAACTGATTCAGGGGGCTATTGAGAAAATGATGCACGGTAGAACCTCCATTATCATTGCTCACAGATTATCTACGATCCAAAAGGCGGATAAAATAATCGTTTTGAATAGAGGGGAAATAGTTGAGCAGGGTACGCATGAAGTTTTATTAAAGGAAGAAGGCTATTATTTTCAGTTGCATCAAATGCAATTAAAATCCGTTGTAATTGACTGATGATAAAAGCATAAAACTTCTGTTACACCTGAAAGCTGTAATAACCAACCTTTAATCATTGGGATAAATCACCACTCGGAACTATTGAAAAGTCAAAGTTTTAATATTGGGTTTTTACCTGCTAAAGTTTGACTTGTTACTTTGCTTAAATGCTAACGTATCTGATTATCATGAGATTTGATCAATTGTTTCAAATCCTTTTGTATAATACAGGCTAAACTGTAACTTAATCCGTTGTATGAGCGTTTGTATGACATCGTGAAACCCGATTTTTGCAATAGCGTTTGTAGTGGCCTGTCCCGATTTTTTCTCGGGAAATCATGTCATTATTAAATTGTTTGGCTATTGCCTATTCCGGTTTAAAGTAATTCAAAATTAGTTAGTGGACATGAAATACGCATTATCATTATTTTTAATATTAGTTTCTATTTCTTCCTATGCACAACAGCATCAATTGGGTGTCCGGATTGGGGATCCTTATGGGATTACTTACAAAACGTCTGTAAAGGACAAGTTTTCATTTGAGGCTATTTTGGGTAGAGGAAGTCCGAATAGTAATCAATATTATAAGAGAACCTTTGAAAACAATCGACCTGTTAGCTCTGCCCAGTATTCTAGGCATGAGGTATCTGGCGCTTTCTCTCTTCATGCTCGCGGGATTTATGAAGAGTCATTTAGTGATGATTTTAATATCTCTGAAGGTGATCTTACGGTATATGCAGGTTTGGGACTGCAGTTTCGATCTGTAAATATCGATTACTCTTATACCACTCCAAATGCAATACCCGATACACCTAAAGTAAAAGAAAGTCGTACCAATATTGATCTCGGTCCTGAAGTTTTCGTGGGAACGGCCTATTACTTTGAGGATTTACCGATTAGCGTTTTTTTAGAAGCAGGGTTTATGACGGAAATTGTAGATAGACTTCACCTAAAAGCTCAGGGCGCCATAGGTGCCAGGTATTTATTTGGGAATTAATGGTGAAAGGAAAAATCATTTTACCGTTTATAGGAGCCTCGTTACTCATTCTTATTTCAATTTATTTTTATTTGGGAGGATTTAAGCCTATTGATCTTAAGCTGACCAATTGTTCTGATTTGAATTTGGTAGGGGTGAATTATTTAGGTAATCCTCAGGATGATACGATAGGGGATTATTTTCGAGAAGTGGAGGCAGCACGAAAAAACAATCCTTTGCATACGATTTACTATATAGAACCTGAAGGGAAAAGAGATTCCCTCCATGTTTTTATTGGGTATGAATCCGAAGTATTGGATGAAAATATGTCCTCTCCATGGACGCATCAATCTGTGGAATGTCATCAGGCAATTGTTGCTAGGCTGGAAATGAGTAGATTTGTAATGCCTGGACCGGATAAAACAAAGAAAGCTATTCAGGAATTTGCTAAAGCAAAAGGATTAACGCTTAAAGGTATCTTCATTGATAAAATCATTACGAGTAATCATGTAGAGGTTTGGGCACCAGTTGGTTCTTAAATCTGGATTATACAATAAGATTTCCTGACCATTCTCAGCCCGTCCTGATCTTTCTTCAGGGGAAGTGATTTCATCACATCAAATCACCTAATAGAATGGTTATTGCATAATTCCGATTAAAGGAGAATTAGGCCCAAGTTCTGGTTGACCTGTGGTGCTGATAGAGCTAATGTTTAACAAGTAACATGAAAGAGTAACAGTTGATTATTGGCCAAATTGTTTTTACTAAAGAATAAAGGATTTGGTATGGTTTTGGTTTCCATAAAAAAATAGGGTTAATTAAATTAAAAATTATGAATAGGGACAATCGTTTATTAGGTATGAAGATAGTTTTGGTTTTTGTGGCAGCCTTTGTTATGTGGAGTTGTGAAGGTCCTGCAGGGCCTGAAGGACCTTCAGGTGCAGACGGAATAAATATTGTGGGCGAAGTCTTTGAAGTAGAAGGAGATTTTACCCAAGCTGGAAATTTTGGGATTAGAGGTGAATATGGATTTGATATATTGGAATCCGACAAGGTGCTGATCTATAGATTGGGAGGATTGGATGAGGATGGCAATGATATCTGGAGATTAATGCCTCAGGTTGTATTTCATGCCAATGGTATTTTTACTTATGATTTCGATTTTACTTTTTACGATTATTCCATATTCATGAACGGGGACTTTAATCTAAACTCTTTGGAATCTGGCTATACTGACAGTCAGGTATTCAGGGTTTTGATACTGCCCGCAGATCGGATAGACTTGAGAATGGATTATTCAAATCACAATGCAGTTTTGGAGATGATGGGAGTAAATGAAAAGAATATCCAACGAAAGAGATTGAATTAAACCTCGTTGAAAAACATTGTTAGCTCAATTAAACAGTTTACTTATCGGTAGACTGTTTTTTTTATGTTTTGTTGTATTTAGAGATTTTACACATTATCTTTCATAAACCTCATGTTGATATACCAAAGAAAAATTTAATTTTATGAAAAAAATCGTATACCTAATTGCCATTGTAGCTGTTATGCTGTTGCCAGCATGCGAGGGCCCAGAAGGGGCTCAAGGACCTCCAGGAGTAGCTGGGATTGACGGAGAAGATGGAGTAGATGGAGAAATTGGACTTACATTACTAAATTTAGTTGTGGAGGTTGAGGTCGACTTTACTGAAGAGTTTAATTATTCAGCTGGGTTTGACTTTGAAATTGGGGACAGTGATAACCTACTTGTATTCATGCTCTGGAATGTTGTTGAGGACAAACCACTTTGGAGACCACTTCCGAATACGGTTTTTTTAGAGGATGGAATTATTTTAACCTATAACTACCAATATACAGCCGATTTTTTTAGTTTATTCATGACTGGTAATACTGATTTAACTGAGATTTCCGATGATTGGACTTTAAATCACTATTTTCGAGTCGTTTATTTACCCGGGGATTTTCTACAAAGTAATGCTAAAGTTGACCTTAATGATTATGAGGCAGTTACAAATGCTTTAGGTATAAGTGAAGCAGATGTTCTGAAACTTGATTAAGGACTTTAAACAATTGTTATTTATAGATTATAGGGTCATTTCTGTGTTTTCAGGAATGGCCCTTATTGTTTGAGCTGTGTTTTTCTTTTTTGTGGTAAGTTGGATTATATTTGTGGCATGCAAATAAAGAATGATTTACTTTTACGGGTCATCAGGGGAGAGAAAGTAGAAAGAACTCCAGTATGGCTGATGCGTCAGGCAGGACGAATATTACCAGAATACAGAGCTGTTCGAGAGAGTGTAAGTGGTTTTATTGAGTTGGCTCAAACACCCGAATTGGCTGCGGAGGTCACCATTCAGCCAGTGGATCTTTTGGGAGTGGATGCAGCGATTATATTCTCGGATATATTGGTAGTTCCTGAAGCCATGGGATTGCCCTATAAAATGATAGAAAAGAAAGGCCCGTGGTTTCCTGAGACCATTGGATCTGCCAAAGATTTAAAACGTTTGCAAATAGCAGATCCAGCTGATTCTTTAAATTATGTATTGGAAGCCATTAGATTAACTAAAAAAGGATTAAATGGCAGGGTACCTTTGATAGGGTTTGCAGGCGCTCCTTGGACTATTTTTGCCTATATGGTGGAAGGGTCCGGTAGTAAGACCTTCTCTAAAGCCAGGGCCATGTTGTACCAGAATCCTGAACTGGCACATCAACTTTTAGAAATGATTACTAAAACTACCATCAAATACTTGAAAGCTCAGGTGGAAGCAGGAGCGAACGTGATTCAAGTATTCGATAGTTGGGCGGGTATTCTACCTCCTTATCAATATCGTGAGTTCTCCATGAAATACATAAGGCGTATATGTGAAGCCATAAAGGAGGCTCCGGTTACAGTATTTGCCAAAGGTGCCTATTTTGCGATGGAAGACATAAAAAATCTTCCTTGTGAGGTGGTAGGTTTGGATTGGAACATGGACATATCCACCGTCAGTAAGCAAATGAATGGAGAGAAGGTTTTGCAGGGTAACCTTGATCCGGCTGCATTATATGCGGAAGATGAAGTTCTAGTCGCACAAACCAAGAAGATGCTTGATCAGTTTAAAGGGGACAGACATATAGCCAATTTGGGTCATGGTGTTTATCCAGATATTTCCCCAGATAAGGTGAGACTTTTTATACAAACAGTAAAGGATTATTCGACGGCTATAAAAAATATTTAATTCGGATTATTAAATAGGATTTGTAGTAGCCTGTCCTGACCTTTCTCAGCAAGTGATTCCATCACGTAATAGAATGTCTATTGAATATTTTCGGTTTAAATATTGCTTAAAGTGTAAAAGAAAAAATTACTTTAAAATTTGAGGTTCGCCGGATTAAATTCTTAGGGCGGACCTTTTTGTTTTTTAGTCCCTAACTGCCTGATTATAAAACTATCAAAAAGCTTGTTAATTCCATATATGCTGAATATATTTGATTTATTGTATTTCAAATACATTAAAACGAGTTATAGTTTTAGACCAGTGATTCACAGATCATTATCATGGAGAAATTTTTGCGAAAAAGGGATGAGCCAGCATTTTCACCAAATAGGCTCAGTGGTTATATTACTCCTGAAGGAAAAATTTTCTTAAGTGATAATTTTAATTTGATGGTTAAGAGGGGGGTTGACATAATATTCTCTTTATTGTTTATTGTTTTTGTAATGCCATGGTTGTTTCCAATATTAGCAATTCTAATTAAGATTGACTCTGAAGGTCCTATTATTTATAAACAGTTGAGACACGGTAGAGGTAATAAAACATTTAGGTGTTATAAATTCAGAACAATGATTAAAAATCTAGAATCTGACACCAAACAAGCCTCAAGAAATGATAAACAGGTTACAAGGATTGGAAAATTTTTAAGAAAGTCCAGTTTAGATGAAATCCCCCAGTTTTTCAATGTATTGTTAGGGAATATGTCGGTTATTGGGCCTAGGCCTCATGCTGTACCGATGAATTATATGTTTTCTACTGATATTAGTAATTACATGTTTAGGCACTCCGTCAAGCCTGGTATTTCTGGGCTGGCTCAAATAAAAGGTTTTAGAGGAGAGATTTTGAGTTTTTATGATATATATGGAAGGATTAAGTTAGATCACTTTTATATCAAGAATTGGTCATTGGTCTTAGATTTTAAAATCATATTTTGGACAGTAGGAACTATTTTTAATAAAAAAGGGGCTGGCTACTAATCTCCATTTCCACAACTTTGAAATTTTATTTTCAGATAATTGTCAACAGCTATAAGATTTTTTTTTGATGACTGAGGATTTTTTTCTTCACTTTCTGTGCTTATGCAAATTCAACTGATTTATTCAATCTTCATAACAGCTTATGAACTATTAGATGCTTTTAAAACCATAAAAATGAATTTTAAATACAATAAAAAGGTTTTTAATTCACTTTTTTTCTCATAAAACCTTGCTTTGTTAAAAATGCTTTATATATTTGTGAAAATGTATTTCAGATATACATAAATGTTTTTTAGATAGGCAATAAGGTTTTGGAGCGGTTTCGTAAAGATAGTTAGAGATGGAAAATATTTTAGTAGACCAAAAATTCGGTCGAACCCTAGAAGAGGAAAATTTTGTTAACGAGCAGCAGGAGAGAGAAATCAAAATTCTGTATCGTCAAAATGATATTTACAGTAAAAGGATATTGAAAAGGGTTTTTGATATAGCCTTTTCTTTTTTCACTTTAGTTTTTGTATTGTCTTGGTTATTTCCAATTATCGCTATCCTTATTAAATTGGATTCAAATGGCAGTGTGTTTTTTAAGCAATTAAGACACGGGAGAGACAATCAGTTGTTCTATTGCTATAAATTTAGAACTATGGTCAAAAACAAGGATGCAGATATCAAGCAGGCTACAGTTAATGATTCAAGGATTACTCGAATAGGTAAATTTTTAAGAAAGTCCAGCCTAGATGAGTTGCCACAAATTGTAAATGTATTATTGGGAGATATGTCAATTGTAGGTCTGAGACCTCAGGCTGTACCTATGAACATTGAATTTGCAAAAGAAATTGATAATTTCATGTCTCGCCATCAGGTAAAACCTGGCATCACGGGTCTTGCTCAGAGCAAAGGCTATAGAGGTGAGATTTCTAGTTATCATGAATTACATTCTAGGTTCAGATTAGATTTCTTTTACGTGAGGAATTGGTGTCTTATATTTGATATAAAGATTATTATTGACACTGCGGTTTCATTAATGACCAAGAGTGAAAAAGCGTACTAGGTCCTATTTAGATACAGTGGATGGATGAGATAGCTTAAATAGTAAACTGTTATTTATCAATATAGAAACAGTTTTAAGTTAATAATAGATTTCAATTTGGATTTCCTTCATGCGGAAAATAAATCGAAGATTATAAAAGGATAGGTTTTAACCTTAAACAGATAAAATACATTATTATGTATTTTATCTGTTTAAAAATTGATTGAGACTCAAAATAAATCAATGTTGATTAAAAGAAAGTGGAAGAATTTATTGTTTTTTAAAGCTTCAAGTGGGTGCTGGGTCCAATGTGACCAAATATTATTCAATTAAATTTATTCATCTCAGTTCTTATTGTTCTGATAATTAAGTACCTTGCGAGGTGTTAAAATAATTATTTGTCAATATTAATTTTTTATTTTTTACCCCAAATTAACCATTCAGCAGATTAAATCCATAAAACAGTTCTATTTACAAATGAAAAAAAATAACCTATTCAATAGTTTGACTTTTATTTTACTCTTTTCAGGCTTATTTGGATGCGCGAAAAGAAATCTGGTCTATTTTAGCGATATAGATTCAGGTAGCAGTTATACTACAAATATTAGTCAAGTAGAAGAGCCAATTATCCAAACAGGTGATTTAATTAAAATCGTTGTGAGCACTCAAAGCCCAGAATCAAATTTACTTTTCAATTCGGGCGTGATTTCTAATGATTCTCAGAACAGGATGATGAGCCAACAATTACCCACAAATGAAGGATATCTGGTGGATAAAAGCGGACAAATCAATTTCCCTGTTGTTGGTAAAATTGATATTGCGGGCTTCACTCGAGAAGAAGCTAACCATAAAATGACTGAGATACTTGAGGAATATGTGAAAGACCCAATTATTAATATTCAATATTTGAATTTTAAAATCACTGTAATTGGAGAGGTTGCTAACCCAGACACCTTCACTCTGGCAACTGACAGAATCAGTATTCTGGAGGCTTTAGGCCTTGCTGGAGATATGACCCAATATGGGAAAAGGGAAAATGTGCTACTGATTCGCGACCAAAATGGCACCAGGAAAGCAGTAAGGTTAAACTTAAATGATAAGTCAATTTTAAATTCACCTTATTTTATGCTGCAACAAAACGATGTTTTGTATGTAGAGCCTGATAAAATAAAATCAGTACAGGCCAGCACGAACCAACGGTCATTAACAATTTTAAGCATATTGGTTTCGTTCGGGGTTACTTTGATTTTTAATCTACGTTGGATTCTTAATGGTTAATGACAGAATAACCGCTAGTGGAATTTTCTTTATAATAATACTAATCTTAATAAGTTAACCTGGTTATAGACCATTGGTTCAAATAATGAACCTTATGAAAAAATCTAATATTTTATCTGACCTATTACTGGATGGATTTATAGACCAAGACGCAAGACCTATGGATTTTAAATTAATAATTTTAAGCTATGTGAAATTTTGGTGGTTATTTGTGCTATCCATTATTTTATTTGTGGGTTTAGCTTTCGCTTACTTGTTTTTTTCCACCCCATTGTACAGCGTTTCCAGCTCAATTCTAATAAAAGTTGATGGAGGTTCGGATTTTGCACAAAACACGGTTTATAGTGAGTTAGAAGCATACGAATCCAATAAACTGGTGGAAAATGAAATGGAGATCCTTGGCTCTTATAGTTTGATGAGAGATGCAGTGGATGAATTGCCTTTAGACTATTCCTTTTATACGGAAGATAGGTATTCCAGAAAGAAGGAATTGTATGGAGAAGAAATACCAGTAACTGTAAAAACGCTACTGAAAAAACCAAATGTTGGGCAATACCCTGAAGAGGTTAGAGTCACTGTCAAGTTATTTGACGATTACCTTGTGATGGTTCAGAAAAATGAAAAAGAAAAGGTTTATAAATATGGTGAACTTATTGACAACTGGTATGGAGAAATCAAAATTAACAAAGCTGACGCATACTTAGGCGCAATGCCTGAACTTCTCCATATTTATTTTAAGAATAAAGACCAGGTTGCTGGAATGTACACAGGGAGGATTCAGGTTAATCTATCTCAAAGGTTTGCCTCTGTTTTTTATATTTCCTTGGTAGATGCAGTACCAAGAAAAGGAGAAGAGATTCTTAATAAATTAATAGAAGAATATAACCTTCAGGCAGTAAAAGAAAAGAATGTGACTGCTAGTAATACGATTGATTTCATCAATTCCCAATTAGACACTTTAATGAGGGAATTAAATACTATTGAAAGGCGGGTTGAGGAATATAGGAGGTTGAATAATATCTCTGATATGGGAACAGAAAATTCCCTTATGGTTCAAACCAGTAAAGATATTGAAACTCATCTTTCCGAAATCAAGACGCAAACAGAAGTTTTGGATTATCTTGAAGACTACCTGATAGATCCGGAAAGTACAGGCATTGAAGTAGCTTCTAACCTATCAATCATCGATGAAACGCTAACAAGTTTGGTGGATGAATTTAACCGTTTACAGAACGAAAGGCAGCGTTTGTTAAGGACCGTTCAGCCAAACAATCCATTGGTGTCCGATATAATAGTACGGTTGGAGACATTGAAGAATAATATTGGTACAAATATAGCCAACATAAAAAATGGGCTAAGGATTGAAAGCCAGAACCTTAAGGCTAGTCTGGAACAAATAAATGCTAGAATTTCTAATGTCCCCGAAATTGAGAGAGGACTGCTAGAGCTATCTAGAGAACAAAGTAGAAAGCAAGGACAATATACCTATTTGCAAACTAAAAAGGAAGAAGCCAATTTGTCCCTTGCCACCACTACCGTGTCAAACGCGAGAGTAATAGATAAAGCTGGCTCTAGTGGTGCCCCTGTAAAGCCAAACAAAATGGTGATTTTAGGAATGGCTATTATTGTGGGTTTTATATGCCCGTTCGGGTTTATTTATATAAAGAATACATTAAACAGTAAAATTGTACATAAATCTCAAGTTCAGGACATTACACAAATACCTATTTTGTCCGAAATAAGCAACTATCCCAATGTCGGTGAATTATTAGCCATTTCTGAGAACAGAAGGACACCGATAGCAGAACAGTTTCGTCTTTTAAGAACCAATTTAAAATTTGTCAGTGAAGGTAAAGATGACAGAGTTCTTATGATCACCTCAAGTATTAGTGGAGAAGGTAAAACCTTCTTTAGTTTAAACCTTGGGGCAAGTTTAAGTATAGCCAAAAAGAAAGTAGTGGTTTTGGAGTTTGATCTCCGTAAGCCTGCTCTTCTTAAAAGTGTAAAATTGAAAAATAAGCTTGGAATTGCAGATTTTTTATCCAACGATGATGTGAAACTCGAGGACATTATCCTCGAGTTCAAAAAGGTTGATGGGTTATATTTAATAGGCTGTGGCAATATCCCCGAAGATCCAGCTGAGTTGACTTTGGGGGATAAGGTTAAGGTTCTTATAGACCAGTTAAAAGAAAAATTTGATTATATTATCATCGATACAGCTCCTGTAGGTACCGTGACAGATGCTTTTAATCTGGCACCATACTGTGATTGAACCTTGTTTTTGATTCGATACAATTATACCAAAAAGGAAAACCTATTGTTTATGGAAGATATTGACATCAAAAGTAAGCTTAAAAATACATCGCTGGTAATGAATGATGCAAAACAAACAAATGGGTACTATGGTTATTCTTATGGCCATTATGCGGGGGATAAAAAGTACTCCAAAAGCAACTCGTAATTTTTTTAGCCTGTTATTTATATTTTTCCATACCAAATGAAAAAATTGCTTTCATCCATTTATCAGTATTTTTATAAGCACCTTATTAAAGGGAATGAAAGAACAGTACTTGCGAAAAAGAATATCGTAGGTTCCATCTTTATTAAAGGGGGCAGTATTGCTGTAAGTTTGGTAATGGTTCCTTTGACTATTGACTATATAAATCCTACACGCTACGGCATCTGGCTTGCATTAAGCTCTATTGTAGGATGGTTTAGTTTTTTTAATGTGGGTATGACCCATGGTTTAAGAAATAAATTTGCCGAAGCTAGAACCAGAGGAGATAATGAAGCTGCAAAAATGTACATTAGTACTACCTATGCTGTTTTAACCATAGTTTTTTCAGCGGTTTGGCTTGTGTTTTTGATTGTTAACCCCTTTTTGGACTGGGTTAATATTTTAAATGCAACGTCTGAAATGAGAATGGAACTGTCCATTCTTGCCATCATCATTTTCACGTATTTTTGTCTTCAATTTGTTTTAAAAATTATCAATACATTAGTTACTGCAGATCAACAGCCTGCCAAGGCTTCACTCATTAATTTTTTCGGCCAAATTATTTCTTTATTGGTCATAGTGATTTTAGTGAAAACTACGGAGGGTTCACTTATCAATCTTGGCATGGCCCTTTGTATTGCACCTGTAGCCGTATTGATTCTAGCTAATTTTTACTTTTTCAGCACGAGTTACAAAGACCTAAGACCCTCCATTTCGCACATTAATTTTTCCCAATCCAAAAACCTATTTAGTTTGGGATTGGTGTTTTTTGTTATTCAAATAGCCAGTTTGATCCAATACCAAACTTCCAATATTATTATTGCTCAGAGTTTTGGCCCCTATCAAGTAACTACTTATAATGTGGTTTATAAATACTTTAACGTATTGGGAATGGGATTTGGAATATTTTTAACTCCTTTTTGGTCGGCTTCTACTGATGCGTTTTTTAAGAATGACATAAGCTGGATAAAAAAGGCAACAAACAAATACCTCCAGATAGGAGTGTTATTTGTGCTAGCGGGTGTCGTAATGTTGTTTGTTTCGGATACTGTTTATAGGTTTTGGTTGAAAGGGAAAGTGGACATTGATTTTACCTTATCAATTTGGGGTTTAGTATTTTTCTCATCCTTTATGTTTGCAAGTATTTTTGTAAACTTCCTAAATGGTATCAGTGCCCTGAAAATTCAATTTTGGGCAAGTTTAATAAGTCCTTTGATTTTTGTTGGAACTGCTTATTTACTTATTGATTATTATGGCATGGGGGTACATGCACTCTTTATTTCTTCCTTAATTGCCAGCTTTAATGGAATAATTATTGCTCCACTACAGTATTATTTCATCATTTACAAGAAAAAGAAGGGGATATGGATCAGGTAGACAGTAATAAGGCTATTGAAAATTCGGATCAATTGTTTAAAGGTGAGGAAAAGAAGCGGGTAGTTCATTTGCAATATGGCTCAAGTCCATCTGGAAATTATGTATTGAGGTACCATGAAGCCTTTTTGGAACGTGGCCTTGAATCTTTCGTGCTTTCGTTGAGCTCCAATGTGAAAGGAGACCCAAGAGTCAAGAGTGTTGGCAAAAAAGGTGTCCTAATACGAAAAGTAAACCAAAGAATTCAAGATTTTTATACCAGAAAAATTGATAAAAATGCTGGGGGATTTGCCCTTTCCCTTTTTGGAAGTGATGTGTCTACACATGAATGGGTTCAAAAAGCAGATTTTATTTATGTTCATTGGATTTTAGGTGGCTTTTTAAGCGTTAGCGGATTAGAAAAAATTGCCAAATTGAATAAGCCAATGATTATGGTCATGCATGACATGTGGACCATTACCGGAGGCTGCTTTCATAGCTTTGATTGTCAAAAATTCCTTAGTCATTGTCAGAACTGTCCCATGTTTCCTGGAGATAAAGAAAAAGACCTTTCTTATACTCAGTTTGAAGAAAAATTTAAATATTACCACAAGTACAACAATCTCTTTTTTGTAGCACCAAGCAAATGGTTGTATAACCTTGCTAAAGAGGGAACTTTAATTAAAGATAAACCCGTCTACAGGATCCCTAATCCTTTAGATACCCATTTGTTCAAGCCTTTTGATAAAAAAATCGCCAAAAAGATTTTAAATATAGACAATTACCAACATGTCATTTCCTTTGGAGCCAATAAGATTACCAGTCCCTATAAAGGTTGGAAATATTTAATGGAAGCATTGAAGGATTTAAAACAAAAGCAGCCAAACCTAAATATATGTCTCTTGATTTTCGGGAGTGGACCAAATAAAGAAATACAGGAATCGATTCCATTTCCATGTAAGTTTATGGGCTTTATCACGGATGATTATACCACAAACTTGGTTTATAATGCATCGGATGTTTTTGTGGCCCCATCCCTTGCAGACAATCTTCCTACGACCATTCTTGAAAGCCTTGCTTGCGGAACGCCTGTTGTAGGCTTCGATGTTGGGGGGATTCCAGACATGATCGATCACCTTAAAAATGGATATTTAGCTAAATACAAAGATGAAAAGGATCTTTCTATAGGAGTGAATTATTGTCTATCAAATAATTTGGGAGGTTACTTGCTGCCTGAATTTCAAAAAAATGATATTGTAAACCAGCACCTGGCCTTAATGAAAGAAGCCATCAAGGATTGATTTGTGGGAAAAGTAGAGAAATATAATGATTCTTTAAAGCATTTTTTACATCACGATAGGTACGAGTTGATAGCTATTAATGTGTTTTGGCTAGGCTTTATTACCTATATAGGTAGTTCAACCATCCTTTCTACGAAAGAGATGAGTTTTATGCTTTTTCAACCCCTACAATTATTGGGATTGGTAGCCATTTTTTCTTCAGGGGCCTATTTGACCAAGCCTACTTTTGAATCTGAATACCTTAAAATATTCTTCTTCCTCTTTGCTTTGTGGGCCTTGGTGATTTTATTCAGGGGCTTTTCATTCAATAAGGATGATTTAAAATTAATCTTTTTAAACCCATGGTTTGGAGGGATGTTTTATTTCGTACCGTTATTGGTGTTATTTAGGAAGAGCTTTTTACTGTACAAGAAAACCTTTTCTGCGATAATTATATTGGGTGTGATTTTTTTGCTATTCAGTGTGATGTTCAGAGATATACTTACTGAGGTGATTCCTGATAATCGGAATCGTAGTGTAGTAGAATATTTTACGAAATCATTGGGGATAAGTGTTTTGTTTATTCTTTTTACATACATGTATCATTCCAAGACCAAAAATTTAATTGCTGTAATTACAACAGTAATTATGTTGGTTCTTGGTGTGATTAGAGCTAGAAGAGGGCTTTTGTTTATGTGTATTCTTGGATTGTTAATAGCAGGGCTTATATATTTTCTAAATGCGAAATCAAAGATTCTTTCGGGATCAATAATTATCGGGATGCTTTTTATGGCTATCATGGGAGGTATTTATGTCTTTTTGAATGTTGAAATGGAAGCGTTATATTACCTTCAGGATCGGGGAGTTACGGATACCAGGGCAGGTATAGAGCTTTATTTTTATAAAGACATGGAAGGATTAGATTGGATAGTCGGAAGGGGCATGCGGGGAGAATATTATTGTCCAACAATGGGAGAAGGGAATTACAGAGGGACTGTAGAAACGGATTATCTCAACATGATATTAAAAGGAGGGATGGTAAACTTGGTGCTATTATTGTTAATAATTGTTCCTGCCATATTTTTGGGAATATTTCACTCTCAAAATAATTTGACTAAAGGTTTTGCTTTTTGGATTTTATTTTGGCTAATAAATACCCATCCTTCAACGGTTCAGGTTTTTACAATGAATTATTTTTTGGTTTGGTTAGGTGTGGGGGTTTGTTATTCTCCCTTTATCCGAAGTATTCCCGAGAAATCAATGAAAGCCTATTTTAAGCCTAGAGAATAATTTTGTGGTGATTAAACAAAAAATGACCTTTTTACAATGAAAAATATTGCAATTGTTACTAAACCTAATTATTCTAGTCCTAGAATATTGGCTAACTGCTTACATGGTTTTTTTTCTCAAACGGAGGGAATACAATCAGAAGTATTTCATAAACTATTTGTTTTCAAAAGATTACTAGATTACACTCAGGTAGCCAAAAACTACAACTATTTTACTTGGAAGGGTTATCAAATGATGCATTATATTCAGGATCAGTTGTTCTTACGAAAATTGAAAAAATATGATGCGGTTGTAATCGTGGAATGTAGTCCAAAATGTTACCTAAATAACTCCTTTGATTTTGTGAAATTAAAAAAGACATTAAAGGACATACCGATGATTTATCATGGGGTTTATTATTTGGGAAATGCACCAACTATGATATCCTATTTGGGAGAGGGAGGGCATCATCTTGAGGATATTTTTGATTGGCATTTGTCAGTATCAGAGGTAACAGAAATAAGGAGCAAACCTAAAGCACCTTGGAATCAAATAGGTCTTAGCTTGAAAAGCACCGGTTTGGTCCCTATTCAAAAAAAAGAGCATCTTGCCATTATCGATTTTTATAGAGAAGGATACGAAGAAGCGCGCAATGAGCAAATAAAGGCACTTGAAGCGGTAGGAATTCCCTATATTGAGTTATCAGGTTCATATACCATAGACGAGATCAGAGAGGTGTATAAAAAAGCAACCTTTTATTTTCTTCAATTCCCAGAGTCTTTTGGCCTGCCCATCGCAGAGTGTTTGAGTTGTGGTGCCTATGTGTTCACCCCTGATACATCCTGGGCCATGGCTTGGAGGTTGGATGATGAAGTTGAGATACATGGCCCAGGAAAGCTTGCTGATTGTTTCGTTGTTTATGACGGGCAACAAGGATTACAGGAAAAATTGATGCATTACAAATCCGAATATGACTTGCAAACATCACCTCAAAAGGTTTTTCAGATTTTCATTGATAACTATCCAGATTACTATTATGGAAATAAAACTGAATTAAATCATTTCGTGAAAAAATTGGAAAGCGGAGACCTTTAAATAATCAGTATACTATTACTATTTATAATCAGTTGATTAATTTATGGATTATCCTAAAGTATTGATTCTTAACCAACCTTTTAACAATGTTTCGGGAGGTGGGATTACCTTGTCTAACTTATTTAAAGGTTGGGACAAGGATCACCTTGCTGTTGTTTGTTTGGGTAATCTTTTTAATGAAGAGACGCAGTTGGATATTTGTGACAATTATTATCAATTAGGGCATAAAGAGCATGTCTGGAAATTTCCTCTGAGTTTAATGAAAAGGAAGTATCCTTCAGGCATTATTAAAATAGATAGGAAAAAGAAAAGTATAGAGACCATAAAGAAATCACCGCTAAGAGAAACGCTACTTAAAGAACACATTAATCCGGCATTAAACTGGATGGGTGTTCTGAATTGGGCTTCCACCATTCAACTCTCAGCTGAAATTAAGAAATGGCTTGATGAATATAATCCAGATGTAATCTACGCTCAAGCCCAAAGAAGAGAAGCGATTATCTTCTGTACACTAGTTCAGCAGTACCTTAAGAAACCAATGGTATTCCACATGATGGACGATTGGTTAGAAGTGTTACCAGGTTTTGGTTTACTTGGAGGATATTGGCACAAGGTAGTAGACCGAGAGTTTAGGGAGATGCTGGCCACCTGCGCTAGGCACTTTAGTATTAGTGAACTAATGGCACTGGCCTATAAGGAACGGTATGGGTATACTTTCTCTACCTATCATAATCCCATTGAACTTTCGTTTTGGAGTAAAAGTCAACGACGAACGTATGATTTTGGAGATAAAATCCAAATCCTATATGCAGGAAGAATGGGCCTAGGCATTCAGAGTTCCCTAGAGACCATGGCAAAATGTCTGGATGATCTTAACAAAGAACTGAACACACCTATAGAATTGGTGCTTCAGGTAGGAAAGAAGCCTGATTGGCTCGAAAAATACAATTGTATTGTTCATAGAGGTTTTGTCCCTTATGAGGAATTGCCTGATCGTTTTTCTGAGGCGGACATTCTATTTTTGCCCTATGATTTTACGCCATCTGCCAATGCGTTCATTAAATACTCCATGCCGACCAAAGCATCTGAATACATGATCTGTGGTACACCAGTATTGGTTTTTGCACCTGCTGATACCGCTTTGGTAACCTATGCTCAGGATTATCAATGGGCACAGGTAGTAACGGAGAATAAAGTAAAGGCATTGCGAAATGGCTTAATGGAATTGATCAACTCCAAAGACTTAAGAAAGAAAATTTCTGAATCAGCCATAAAATTGGCAGAAGAAAGACATGATGCCAGCAAGGTAAGAAAGCAGTTTAAAGAAGAATTGGCTTCATTGGTAGTAATGGACAATAAAGTAAAACCAGCTTAAAATGGCAGCTATTTTTTTATATCCAAAAATAGATAAAGTAATAGGGTCACCAAACCCTTATATTTTCAATTTTCAGGAAGCATTGGCTGAAAAACACCTTGTAGTTAATGCTAAGGTGCCTAATCGTGGAATACTTAGTTTCTTTACCCATTTTTTTAAAGCTGATTTATTTATCCTTAATTGGCCAGAAACTATACCAGAAAAAAAGTTTGGAGGCATTCAGAAAATGCTTTTTAGCATGTTTCTGTGGATGACAAAATTATTTTCAAAAAAGATAGTCTGGGTTTTACACAACAAAGGTTCTCACCATAAAGGGGAAAATG